>Ga0210410_10003833_pt1 | contig 13283 bp, 5 predicted proteins | sample IncBWC4MmetaG_FD_161058 | JGI IMG/M metagenome (GOLD analysis project Ga0210410, IMG submission 161058) | Forest soil microbial communities from Barre Woods Harvard Forest LTER site, Petersham, Massachusetts, United States - Inc-BW-C-4-M | ecosystem: Environmental > Terrestrial > Soil >... | reverse complement strand
CGAAAGAGCGTGTTCGCAGCTCTGGCGTTGCTCGCTGCCTTGCTGGTGTGCGTGCTGGTGATCGCGATTTTCGCGATTCACAACAGCCTGGAGGTGCCGAGGATCGAGCGGCCCCAGGACGTTGTCTGGCTGTCACAGAACTGGACAGAAGACCAACGCCGCCGTTACTACCACGCCGCGCAGGGAAGTGAACTTTTGCCTTATGCCTGGTTTCTTGCGCTCGAACAGCCGCGTTTCACCATCAAGGGAGCGCCCCCGTTCAAGGATGACCGCTATTTACAAGGCTTCGGATTTATCCCAGACCAGGCTTATGAGCAGAATCCCGACGGCCTGCCGGTCGGATTTGCCCGCGACGATCGTTTCGTCGATCCCTACACCGGGCAGAGACAGATTGTGCTCGGCATCACCTGCGCAGCTTGCCATACGGGCGAACTTTTCTATGGTGGGAAAGCGATCAGGATCGATGCCGGTCCATCCTTGATTGATCTGCAGAAGTTTACCGAAGCGCTCGGTCTCGCCGTCACGTGGACTTACTACGATCCACCGCGCTTCCGCAGATTTGCCAAGCGCGTGCTTGGTCCCAACCATCCACGCGCTGACCGAGAGCGCCTGCGTCGGGAGCTCAAGTATTATCTTGATACGACTTTCACCGAGGTCAAGTCGGCACTCCCTCTCTTCCCGACTCCCGAGGGCTACGGCCGCACTGACGCGCTGGCTCGGATCGGAAACTTCGTTTTCGGAACTGAACTGAACAACAAGAAAAATCTTGTGCTTGGCGACGGGCCGGTGAATTACCCGCCCATCTGGGACGCGTCGTGGATGGATTGGGTGCAGTACAACGGTTCCATCCAACAACCGATGGGCAGGAATGTTGGCGAGGCACTGGGAGTGCGTTCGCGCATCAATCTGCTGGGCTATCCCGGAGCACAGTTTCAAAACACCATTCACGTCGACAACCTTCACGAGATTGAGACATTGCTAGGCGGCGATGCTCCCGGCAAGGGCGTCTGGTCGCCAAAGTGGCCGGAAGACATACTGGGAAAGATCGATCGTGGGACTGCGGCCAAGGGCGAGAAACTCTATCACGAACTCTGTCTGCATTGCCACCAGCCGCCGATGTATTCCGATGAAGGCCGTAAAGCAGAACACTGGACGGACTACAAAGACAACGGCGGGAAACAATTCTTCAAAGTGACGATGATTCCTCTCGAGGAAATCGGAACTGACCCGAAGGAAGCGCGGAACTTCTATAACCGCAAAGCTAATAGCGGGCCGCTGGGTCAGGGAATTGTGAGCACGGGCGACGGCCTGACGTTCATCACGCAAAAAGTGATTCAGCAGGCCTACGCGCAGCTCAATCTTTCTGCGGATCAACAGGAGGAATGGAACGGCTACCGGAAAAATGAACTGCGGGCGCCGTTGGCCTACAAGGCGCGGCCGCACAATGGGGTGTGGGCCACCCCTCCCTATCTCCACAATGGCTCGGTGCCTAACCTTTACGAATTACTTTCGCCGGTGGTTGAGCGGTCCAAGGTTTTCTTTCTCGGAAACAAACAGTTTGATCCGGTCAACCTTGGCCTCGATACCAGCCCTCTCAAAGGAGCTACGGAGTTTCGTGTCGATTTACCCGGCAATTCCAACGCCGGGCACGAATTCAACGACGGCCCCAAGGGCAACGGCGTGATCGGCCGCAAGCTGACTAACGAGGAGCGTTTGCAGATCATTGAGTATTTGAAGACGCTGTAAGCGGAAGGCGTGTATTTATAGATTGGTAAATATTGGGCTTCGTGGGCGACTCCTAAATGTAGCGGAGCTACGTTTCTACGGTTTGCAGAGTCGTGGAACGGCCTCCGCACGGGCGAGACGCCTGCGCCTACATTGGCTTGGAAGCTGTATTTCAGGCCGGAGATGCGTGTTATGTGCTCGCGCGCGCGGAACGGGCTCCGGCGTGGCCATCGGCGGTGTTTGCGTAGTGGGAATTCTTTACGGCGTACATGCGGCGGTCGGCTTCTGCTAACAGGTGTTCGGCGTTGCTGCCGTCCGTGGGGTAGAAGGCTTGGCCGATGCTCACGGAAACCAGGCCCTCGCCGCAGACGGTTTTCCCGGCCTCCGCGATGATGCTTTCGAGCCGCTGCGCCATTTCGGCGGCAGCGTCGCCAGTGAGACCCGGCGCAACGACAACAAATTCGTCGCCGCCCATTCTGGCCGCGTAATCGTATTCTCGGCAGGAGTCTTTCAAACCGTCGGCAAACATCTGCAGCAGCTTGTTGCCTTGAAAGTGTCCAAAGCGGTCGTTCACTTGTTTGAATCCGTTGAGGTCGGAAACGAAGACTGCCAACTGGAGATTGGAGCGTTTGCATCGTGCAAGTTCGCGATCCAGGTGCAGGAAGAGTGATCGCGCGTTGGGCAGCCCGGTAAGGTAGTCGGTAGTGGCTGAATCTTCGGCGATGCGGTATTTCAAAGCATTTTCGATGGTGAAGCCGAGTTTTGAGCTGATGGCCAGCAGGATTCGGAGATGGTCTTTGGTGAATGCATCCTGAGAAGTGCGATACAACGCCAAGACTGCGACCACGCCGGAAACACCTTCTAACGGTACGGCAAGTGCCGAGCGCAGCGTGCTGTACTTGGTCGGATCGTTGAGGTATCCCGGCTCAACCGATGGGTTGCCGTTCAGAATCGGCTTACTGTTTTGCGCGACCCAGCCGGATAGTCCTTCGCCGAGCGGAATCCTCAAAGATGAGAACAGACGAAAGTTGTCGCCGCTCACATACTCCGGAACCAGCAGATTGTCCTGTTTGACGTAGACCGCCATGGAATCGTATGGCACCAGGCGCTTCAGCCTTACGGAAAGCATCGAGAGCGTATCGTCTACGCTCAACGAGTTGCCCAAGTCGTGGCTCAACTCGAATAGCATTTGCGCCTCTTGCCGCGCCTCGGCAATGAAGGAAAGATAGTCGCGGCGCTGTTCGGGTTGCTGGGCGTGCGGTGCTTCGGACTCCGCGAAACCCGCCGCCGGAGCCGATCCACGCTCGACCTTGACGTCTGTCGATAGCTTGGCAGGGACTTTAGAAGGCTGGGCATGGGTGAGTTTTTCCAGCTCAACATAACGCTGCTGCAAGATCTCAACCACGCGCGGATCAAAGCTTTTGCCGGCTTCTTCAACGACGCGCGCCATGGCTTCGTCCAGGGGCAATGCCCGCCGGTACTGCCGATCCGTAGCCAGCGCGTCAAGGCAATCAACGGCCGCAAGGATTCGCGCCCCCATCGGTATGGCTTCGCCCTTGAGCCCGCTCGGATAACCGCTGCCATCCCATTTCTCGTGATGCGCTCGAACGATGGGCACAACCGGATAGGGGAATTCCACTTGTTCCAGAATCTCCGCCCCGATAATGGGATGGATCTTCATCTTTTCAAACTCTTCCGGCGTAAGTTTCCCCGGTTTGGAAATGATATGTTCAGGAACCGCCAGCTTGCCGATGTCATGGAGAACTGAAGCGGCCTGCAATGCCTCGGTTTCGTCTGCACTTAATCCAAGATCCTTGGCAAGTTCCATGGCGTAGATGCGGACTCGTTGCAGGTGATCATGGGTGGTGTGATCCTTGGCTTCAATCGCGAGTGCCAGAGATTCAATCGTACGCAAGTGAAGGTTGGATACCTGCTCGGCATGCCGCGTTTCGTCTTCCAGTTTGCCGAGGTAAAGCCGATACGACCGGTACATAAGATAAACCGGAGGCAAAACTAGAAGCGAAGATTGCCATCCGATGTGCCGATTCAAGAAGCTCACCAAACCCGCGATAGCCGCTCCCACCAAGTAGTAAGGGAAAGACCAGAAGTAGCATTCCGACCAGACCTTCAAGACCGGCTTGCCTTCGGTTAGCCGGATGATGGTGGCCATGGCAAAGGTGTTGAAAGCGAAGTAGGTGATCGCTACGAGCAGCAGCGCGAGAGGATCGTTTGGATGCAGTCCGTGAGTCGTGACCAGCTTGTATACGCCGTACGACGCTGCTGTCCCGACCGGCAACTGTGACAGGTTGAACACAACGTGGATGGGCTTGAGATTGCTCGACGATTTCCAATAAGACTGGACCAGCACAGCGGCGAACCCAATCACCAGGGTTTCGCCAAAACTCATCTCCAGAACGCCCAGCAGGATGAATAAGAAATTCACCGACATCGTCCCGTTGATGCCGGGCAGTTTTATTTTCAAAGACGAAGCCAGAAGCGCAACCGCAAGGTAGCAGAAGAATTTAAGCGGGTCCGTCGAGTGCCAATTCGATAAGGCACCCCAGAAACACCCCAGCGCTGCAACCGCCATGGCTGCGATAAACACTCCTGCGCCCAACTGACGAGGCAAGCTCGGGGACATATTAAGATTCTTGCGCACTGTGAGGGAAATGTCCGGCCAAAACGAGTCTGGCCGATTACCATCGTGTTCTCCTTTCGGTGCAATGACTTACAGATTCCTGATGACCGGTTCGACAGGGTTGTGAAATGGGGTTCTGGCCATGGATTCGGGCCCGCATTTGGCCGGCGTCAATGCTAGGCTAATTCCGCGATGTTTCAATCCTCACCTTTGGCACTGGCCATTTGCAAGCGCCTTGCAATTCTGCCGGCGGTTGTCCTGGTCGCTGCGCTTTCCGTGCGCGCAAGTGAGGCTCCAGCGACAAAGCCGAAAGGCAAGACTGCAGATTTCTCGGTGCGATGGCAGCCGCTCCGGCCAGTCAATGGATCGCCCGTCGTGTTTCGCGTAACTTCGCCGGAACGACTTAAGTTACTGTCCGGCAAATGGCTCGATCATGAAGTGTTTTTCTCTTCTGATTCCCAGGGCAAACTCTGGTCCGGAATCGCGGGCGCCAGTCTGGAAACACGCCCCGGAAGATACCCGCTTGACCTCAAAGGATCGACCACCATGGGCAAAGAGCTCTCGTTTCAAAAACAGATTGCGGTCGGCAAGGGAAAGTATCACAGCATTGTGGCCAATGTTCCCAAGCAATATACGGAACCCAATGCCGAACAACTACAGAAGATCAATCAGGACAAGGTGCTCAAAGAGCACGTTCTGGCACGAGTGACTGCCGAGCGTGAGTGGGCGGGGGATTTTCACGCGCCGGTGAAGGCGCAAATCTCCGACGTGTTTGGAACTTCGCGTACATTCAATGGCCGAGTGCAGAGTGTACATCAGGGACTCGACTACGCAGTCTCAGAGGGCACGCAGGTGGCGGCCTTGAATAGCGGAACCGTTCTACTGGCTCAACCCCTGTATTTCGAGGGCGGCTGCGTGGTCGTCGACCATGGTCAGGGCTTACTCACGCTGTATATGCATCTCTCGAAAATCGAGGTCAAAGAGGGGGAACGCATCACCAGCGGACAGAGAATTGGTTTGAGCGGTGGAACTGGGCGTGCCACAGGACCTCACTTGCACGTTGCTGTGCGCTGGCAGGGGGTTTACCTGAATCCAGAGACTTTGCTAAGTCTCCAGCTGCCGTGAACTTCCGCGGTGCGGCTGGTCGGTTCCGGCGCGCAGGCTTGGCGAAGGGCGCAGCGCATCCTTAAGTTCGAGGTTGCGAATCAGGCGGTGCAGGTAGTTCACATGCACCCCGAGGGCCTGCGCTGCTTCCGTATAGCTACCCTTGGTTTCCTGCATGGCATTGAGGATCAGCTGTTTTTTTAGCTCTTTCACTTGGTTGTGATACTTAGCCCCTTCACTATTCTGGGCTAACCCTTTTTCCAGGATGGACTCCGGCAGATCCTCGGGCTGAATCACGTCCGATGCACTCAGCACCAGCGCATGCTCGATGGCGTTTTCCAGTTCCCGCACATTTCCGGGCCAGTCGTAGTTGACCAGGCAGGCCATCGCCTCGGGACAGAGTCTCGTGGCTCTTATGTCAAATTTTTTGATGTACTTCGTGAGAAAGTATTCGGCCAGCATTGCAATATCCTCGCGCCGCTCTCGCAGCGGAGGCATCACCAGCGATAGAACGTTCAAGCGGTAAAACAGATCCTTGCGAAAGGTTCCGTTCTTGACCGCCTCTCCGAGGTCCTTATTGGTAGCGGCAACCAGGCGGATGTCCACGGAAATCGGACGAGTACCGCCCACGCGTTCGAACTCGCGTTCCTGCAGCACTCGCAGCAGCTTTACCTGCAATGCGGGGGCAAGTTCTCCGATTTCGTCCAGGAAGACAACCCCGCCGCCTGCCACTTCCAACCTGCCCTTCTTCTGTGCCACGGCTCCAGTGAACGCTCCTCTCTCGTGCCCGAATAATTCGCTTTCTAACAGGCCTTCCGGAATCGCGGCACAGTTGATGGGCACGAAGGGCTTACTCGATCGTGGGCTGTTGCGGTGAATCGCCCGGGCTGCCAATTCCTTTCCCGTTCCGCTTTCCCCTTGCAGCAGCACATTCGAATCAGTCGGCGCTACTCGTGCCAGGAACTGATAAACCTCCCGCATTCGGGGGCTCTCGCCAATCAGGTTGTGGTCAAGATTGATTTCCGTAGAAAGCCGGAGGTTCTCATGTTCCAGCCAGTGGATCCGGCGTGCATTTTCCAGAGCCACGGCGGAGGTGCCGGCAATCGCCGCGACCAATTGCAGGTGGTCTTCGTCGAATCGGCTGGCGGGATCGCAGGTGTCCAGGTAGATGCAGCCCGTCACTTTCTGGAACATCGTCAGAGGCACACACAGCAGCGAACGGACCTGGCAATTCACCAGGCTCTCCACCTCTGCCAGCTGGTTAGAGCCAGGGACGTCAGCGCCCAGAATTGCCAATCCTTCTTTCATCACTTGACGGGAAATAGTGCGGCTGACGCGAACCGGCAACGCGGATGCGGCATTGCAGTGGCGCGCGAAGGCCGACGCAAAAGGTTCATCTCCCTGGCCGTCCAGCAGGATCGCCCCACGCTCGGCCGGCACTACATCAAAAATCAAGTTAAGGATTTGCTCCTGCAGTTCGTCGAGATTGCGGATTGAATGCACTACGCGGCTGATCTTCAGTAAGGCGTTGAGGTTTCGCGCCACACGCGAGTTCGCCGGAAGCTCTTTAAGAAGGCGGTCTGGTTGCAGGTAAAGCACATCTTGAGGACGGAACTGCGCGGTCGCTTGCGTCAAACTGTCTTCATACTCGACGCGTCCCGCGGTGGATTGCTCCTCATCTTCGTGCAATAGCAGTACGAACACCGAATCTCCAACCGAGATCTGGTCCCCGTCGCGGAGTCGCGCCTCCTTGATCGCTACTCCATTCACCGATGTTCCATTACGGCTGTCGAGATCCCGTATGCGGTAACCGTCAGTGTCCCGGCTGAGCGCACAATGCCGGCGCGACAGCGAAGGGTCACTGATGGAAAGCAAATTCGATGGGTCGCGACCAATGTGGATCTCCCCGCTCGGAAGCGCAAACGTCGAGTCTTTTAGCGGCCCAGCAATCACCAGAAGCCTTGGGTTCACAGCAGCCCCTCATTCCACGCAATCTTCTGTACCACACTTTTTGCCAGAACGGCAAAACTATCTGTGCTTGTTCCACTATCCGAACAGATAGTGTGCTATCCGTTCTGGTAGGCGCTCCCGTGGGAGAAAGACCGGATTCAATCTCATGACGAAATGGAAGCCAGCTGAAATCAGTTGTCTGGGACGCGATGGCAGGCCGGGACCGCAGCCGCAGCCGTGGGCCAGAACGTGCATTGAAGAGTTATAGGCTCCGACTTGGCGAAACAGACGGGGGAAGTGATTTGGCAGTCCTGCCGGGAAGATGATCGGGAGATTGAGTGCCTAGCATTACCCCTTCGCTGTCGAGGCGAAGGAGAGTGTTATGGGAGTCGATCGACGGAGGTTTTTGCTGCTCGGGAGCACCGGCTTGGTGGCCCTCGGGACGACGAAAATGGCCACAGCAGAGCTGCCAGCCCTGCTGCGCGCCGAGGCGTTTTCGCCGGCACCTGCCAAAGCGGTTTTCGCTCGCGCCTTTAATCTGTGGATGGATCAAGCGGTGCGGAGCGAGGAGCAGTGGTCGCACGAGTCCGAAGACGTGGCGCTGTTCCGCCAGCAGTTAGGAATGGGCCTCAAGCCCTCACATGGCGCCGGGGCCACGGCGCATTTCTTGCGACATCTGGAACTGGGGAAACGTCGCCCGATTGCCGTGGAAACGACGAAGAGCGGCGATACGACCGTTGCCCCCGCCGAAGAGATTCTTGCTCGCGCCTTTAACCTGTGGATGTATGACACTATCCGCTATCCCCAGCGCTGGTCGCGCGAGGCCGATGATGTCGCAGCTTTCAGGAGGCAGACTGCGATGGGCATCGAGCCGCGGTACGGCGTGAGGGCGTCGGCGAATCTGCTGGAGTTCCTGGAGCAAGCCCAGGTAGCAGCCTGAGATAAATCCACGACCAGCGGCTGCAATATCGCCGTACGACTATCCGAACGGATAGTGCAGCTATCCGTTCGGATATTGTTCTTCGAGCCAGAAAATCGCTCGGCAGTGTTAAGGGGTGAATATAACCTTGTTAAACCAGTAAGTTGAGACACAGCTGCGGACAGGAACAGATGCGGTGCTCGTGGTCCACGACGTGCACTGAGACGGGTAAGCCCTGACCTGGCGAAGCGATGGGGGAAGCGCTTTTGGCAGTCTTGCCGGGGAAAGGCTGGATTGGGGAGCCCGGAGACCCCCTCCTCAGGCTCCCAAATCTTTAGTCGTTGATCTATCTGAATCTGATCCCGCTGAAATATGGACACCGTTTTTGTGGACGAGGCGCTCCAGACATACCGGGAGAAGACCGGGGACATGCGTTCTTGGGACTCGCTTCCAGTCGCGGTTACGAGTCAGATTCTCATGGATGCTCAGCGGCGCAAGGGTTTTCGAAGCACGAGGTTCTCTCAGCCCGCAGCCGCCGAAGGCGCTGTCGAAGGTTGAGCGTTCGGCTGGTGCGCAGGAACTCCATCGCGAAAACTCACAGTTCTTCCAGAAATGGCGGGAACGCGTTCACCCGGAACCAGGATTCCGACGAGGTTCAGCGGATCAGCTGCGGACAGCGTAATGGTTTCCCCACCGGGTGGCATTTTCCGCGTGGCTCGCAACGACTCAACCGCGACCGGCAAGGCGAATTGCTCGCCGAGGAATCCATCCACGAAACGGCCGCCGCGAATTTCACCGCGATCTTCCAGCCGCCGAAATCCCATTTGCAGTTCCCGCCACTTGGGCAGGTTGGTTTCTCGCGCTAGCACATCGCGAAAGACGATTCCGTAACGCTTCAGCAGCATCCAGCAGGTGGCCTCGACCGTCCGATTGCGCTCGACAATTCCATCGGTATAAAGCAGCGCCCATCGTCCGGAGCTGTGCCGGGGGCGCGTCGTCCGTCCACTGCCTTGCCCGGCGCGCCGTTTGGGATCGATAAGAGAGCGCAGGTTATCGAATCCATCCGCAGTCACCACTCCTGCCGCCACCAGTTCCCACAGAGCTGTCTCTACCTCGGCTTTGAGTTTGTCGGTGCCCCGGACGATGTCCGGGAAAAATGAAGCCCCGCGCTGGCGCAGGAAATCCAGTACTTGCCGCGCTCCGTCACTCAGACCACGGGCCTCCGGTTCGCTGGCCACGGGATTGTGTGGAGTCATCCAGTCCGCCTCCTCGCGGACAAAAAACGTAATGGGAGCTACGCTAGTTGGAATCACTCGCCGCTTGCCCGCGGCAGAATCCTCGAGTGTTGCGGGGTGAGGAGACAGGCGTCCCCAGCCTACGGCTCCAGTGAGGCAGAGTTGGTCCAGCCATTGCGGATCGTAGTTCGCAATGCGTCTGGCCAGGATTTGCCGCTCCCATGCGTTCGCGGGGATTTCGAATCCCTGGAGCTGACGCAACACCTCAAGCGTGGCCCGTTCGCCATGAACCTGCGTTCCCGGAGCAACGTGCTGCCAGCGCAACAGCCATCGCATAAACTGCGCCGACGATATGGGCTCGATCTGCTTTCGTAGAGTCGCGACGGTGAGTCGATGAATTCGCGCCAGCAGCCGCCGCTCGCACCACTCGATTTCGTGTGCCGCGGCCCCCCCCGCCGACGGCCTTCGATCGGTAAACTTCCCACGCAAAATCGCGCCACTGGCCTCCATCCGGAGCAGTGCTTGTTCGATTTCAGAGACAGGAAGCCCAAGCAGCAACGCCAATTGGTCTGCCGTTGCTGGACCCAAATGCGTCATCCAACCGGTGACCAGCGCCAGCACGGCATCATCGCGAGAGGGAACTGGGCTCTCGATCTCGACAGTCGCTCGATCAAAACTGGCATCGGGGAAGAGCAAGGAAAACATCTGGGCGCGCTCAGCTGCGACCCAGTATCGCCTACTACCGCTGAAAGCATTGACCGCTCGGCCCTGTCCAATTAAATACTGGAAATGTTCCCCCCACTGATTCTTCGCTCTGTTGCCCGCGTAGCCTCGGACGTTCTGCTCTGGGTGGACGAGCACAAGCTCGCCGACTCCGACTGCGGAGTTTTGCTCCGCCGGACGGAGGGAATCCGTCCCCACGTGTTCCGAAGGAAACGCGATCAGCGTATGCAAGACATCATGCAGTTCGTCGGCGTCCCGGACATCCGGGCATGCCTCTTCACGAACTTGCGCAATCGCCCCGGGATCAAGCTTGCCGACGTCCTCCAGCACCGATTCCGGCAGGATGCGCCGCATCTCAACCGCTCGCGCCCGTCTCTCTTCGAGCGGGGCATCGTCGAGGTAGGCATACGGATTCGCGTTAAGAATTTCATGTGAGAACTGCGAGGGCACGGGCGTGTCCACAGCAACGCAGCGGATGCGGCCGTCCGCCATTCCGCGCAGCAGATTTTTCAGCCCATCCAGATCCATCGCCTCGGTCAACACGTCTTTCATTACTTCGTTCACCAGGGGATGGTTGGGAATCTGAATGTCGCCGGCGATGTTTTCCTGGCAGGCGGCGACGTCGGGAAAAACCGAAGCCAGCAGGTCGTCCGACCGCATGCGCTGAATCTGCGGCGGAACTTTCTTACCTCCCTGGAAGCGCAGAAGAGCGAGGGCGCGGTTCGCGTCCCAGCGCCAGCGCGTTCCGAAAAAAGGTGATGCTAGCGCCGCCTGCTCAAGTATCGGCTGAACGGTTTCAGCATTTAGAAAATGAAAAACGTCGGCCAGAGGAAAACTGTGTTGCTCAGCCAGCGCGATGTTCAAACCGTTGTCCGTAGCCGCGGCTTGCAATTCAAAATTAAAACTGCGGCAGAATCGTTTCCGCAAGGCCAGGCCCCACGCCTTGTTGATTCGTCCTCCGAAAGGCGCGTGGATCACCAGTTGCATCCCGCCGCCTTCATCGAAGAAGCGTTCAGCAATAATCGTTTGCTGCGTCGGTACCGCTCCCAGCACTGCGCGCCCCTGCAGAATGTATTCGATCATCTGCTCCGCGCCAGAATCGTCCAGGCCGCATTCTTCTTTCAGCCAAGCTACAGTCTCCGCGACTTCGGGCTGGCTGGGAGAAACTCCGATCGGCGAGGTGTTTGGCAGCCGGTCGCTGATCTGCTGCCGTAGGTCGGCAACATGTAAAGACAGCTCTTCGGTTCGCGCCGGAGCTTCGCCACGCCAGAAAGGAACGCTGGGCGGCGCTCCGTGGGCATCTTCAACCAGCACGCGTCCCGATTTTCCTTCAACCCGGCGAATTCGCCATGACGTGTTGCCCAGCAGCATGATGTCGCCCGCGTTGCTCTCGACGGCAAAGTCTTCGTCCAGAGTGCCCACGACGATTCCTTCGGGCTCGGCAACCACGGTAAACAAAGCAGTCTCGGGAATGGCCCCGCCGCTGGTGATTGCCGCCAGCCGTGCCCCGCGCCGCGCCCGCAGTTTACGATTGATGCGGTCACGATGGATGTACGCGCCGTAACGTCCCCGCCGCGAGGCAATGCCCTCGGACAGCATTTCCAGAACCGCCTCGTAGGTCTCGCGCGAAAGATTGCGATAGGGATAGGCCCGACGCACCAGAGCGAAAAGCTCGTCTTCGTCCCAGCCTGCGTCATCGTGTGGAGTGGGAGCCCCCGCCCGCTTGTCTGGGGACTCAAATTCTCCATTCCCGGCGGAAGTTTCCAGGCCAATAGACGCGGGCGAGGGCGCCCGCGCTACACGGCCACAACCGGCAGCGCAAATGGCTACGATTTGCTGGGTCAAAATGTCCAGCGGAGAATCGGGGATGATGATGCGATCAAGATCGCCCTGGCGGATGGCTCGCACCAGCGCGGCGCACTCTTGCAGTTCATCGCGAGTAGTTACGAAAAAGCGGCCCTTGGGAATTGCACCCCGCCAGTGCCCGGAACGTCCGACACGTTGCAGAGCCACGGCAATCGCTCGCGGAGAACTGATCTGCACCACCAGGTCCACCGTGCCGATGTCAATTCCCAACTCCAACGAGGCGGTTGCCACCAACACTTTGACTTCGCCATCCTTTAGTTTTTTCTCCGCGGTCAAACGCAACTTGCGCGAAAGGCTGCCGTGATGGGCGGCGACGTTGTCCGCGCCGAGCTTCTCCGCCAGATGGTGCGAGATTCGCTCCGAGAGTCGCCGAGTGTTTACAAAAACCAGAGTTGAGCGATGCTGTTCGACCAGTTCCACCAGGCGGTTGTAAATCTCGTCCCACATTTCGTTGGTGGCGATGGGACCGAGCTGGCTGGCGGGCACTTCGATCGCGAGATCAAGCTTCCGTTTGTGGCCGACGTTGACGACGACGGGATCTGGACGTCCGCTACCCGTGAGGAAATGCGCGATGTCTTCAATCGGCTTCTGCGTCGCTGAAAGGCCAATGCGCAGAAGAGGGTAGGGCGCAGCCTGGGAAGGCACGACTTCAGTTGTGCCGCAACTCATCTCCTTCTCATTTGTCATTCCGAGGAGCGAATGCGACGAGGAATCTGCAGTTTCGTCGGCGTCAGCAAACTGCAGATCCCCGGCTTTGCTCGGGATGACAAGAGGTTCGGGCATCCCGCGTAAACCCAATGCGTCCCTGCGCAAGGCTTCCAGCCTCTCCAGCGACAACGCCAAGTGCGCTCCACGCTTGTCATCAGCGACCGCGTGAATTTCATCGACGATCACGGTCTCAACATCGCGCAGAATCGTCCGGCTCTTCTCGGCGGTCAGCAGGATGTACAGCGACTCCGGCGTGGTCACCAGAATGTGCGGTGGCCGCTTCAGCATTGCGCGCCGCTCGTGCATCAACGTGTCGCCGGTGCGGACCGCGGTGCGAATCTGCGGCATCAGAAACCCGCGTTCGCCCGCCATTTGCAGAATTTCACCGAGCGGCCCTTCGAGGTTCTTCTGAATG
>Ga0210410_10003830_pt1 | contig 13289 bp, 16 predicted proteins | sample IncBWC4MmetaG_FD_161058 | JGI IMG/M metagenome (GOLD analysis project Ga0210410, IMG submission 161058) | Forest soil microbial communities from Barre Woods Harvard Forest LTER site, Petersham, Massachusetts, United States - Inc-BW-C-4-M | ecosystem: Environmental > Terrestrial > Soil >... | reverse complement strand
GACCCTCACCAACCACGGCCTTGGAATCCTGCTCATCAGCAAGATCGCAGTGGCCAGTCCATTCCGGCAGACGAACAACTGCCCCAGCAGCGTCGCTCCGGGAGCAAAATGTACGATCAGCGTTAAATTCGATCCAGGAAACAAGGGCGTATTCCACGGCGCGGTCAGCGTCACGGACAACGCGCCGGACAGTCCACAAAAAGTTCCACTCACAGGCACCGGAACTTTCGTTCAACTCGCTCCCCCGAAGCTAAAATTCGGCACCCAACCGGTCGGCACTAGGAGCGGCCGCAGACGGATCACGCTAACCAACAAAGGCGATAGTGCGGTGAACATCACGGGTATTTCGATCACCGGAGCCGACGCTCGGGACTTCTTTGAAACCAACAACTGCGGGAACAGCGTGCCTTCTGGAGCAAGTTGTCTGATTCAAGTTACGTTCAAGCCGTTGACCAAGGGAAAGAAGACAGCAAGTGTTGAGGTCAAGGACGATGGCGGCGGCAGCCCGCAAAAAGTGGCTTTGTCCGGGACGGGGACTTAGTCGCCTACGCGACTCGGTTGATGACAGAACAAGGTGCCGGCGCTCGAACACAAGAAAGAGGGTAAACACGGATGGCTGAGCAGATCGTTCGCTGTCCCTACTGCGTCCTGGGCTACCAGTTCAGGCCAATGTTGCATCGAGCTGATGGCCGCTTCATCTGCGAGAGATGCAGCCACATCTCGGTCCCGTCGAACGCGGCTTTCAGGTGCTCCTGCCCCAAGTGCCTGGAGTTGAATCGGGTCGCGTGATGCCATGCCGACTCACGAAGAACATATCCTACGGATTCTCGGCGAGGCGATTGAGGCCATCTTTCCGTCTGAGATCGCGGAGCGGCTCAATGACGAGCTTCGCCCAGGAGCTGCGTACACAACTGCAGAAGTCGTGACGCGGTTGCCGGCTCTTGAGAAGGAAGTTGCGCAGACACCCGATGGGCGCTGGATGCTGAAACGGTTGATGCGCTGAGATTCTGGTGGCGAAAGAGGGGAGAGAACGATGGCAATATCACTTCGAGCTTACTGCCCAGGCTGCAAAAAGACGGTAACAGCTCTGCCTATGTTGGGTAACAGCGAACTGAAGCCGGCACTGGATCGCAACGCAGACGTTAGAGTCATGCACATCACTCCTAGGGGCGATCACATCTGGAGTTTGAGCAATCAAGAAAAAGAGAATCTGCGCAATATCATTACCAAACGCTCAGCCTAAAGGAATGAGGACGCTACCAAACCATGACCTTAAGCAGGGGCGACAAGACAGATGTCATCATTGTGGTGGTGATCGCGGTCGGCGCGTGTCTTATTTGGTGGTTCCTCATGAGATAGGCCGGAAAGCGGCAGACCTGTTCGGGATGACGGTGCGGAGACGGGCGCTGGCAGGGAACTTGCCGTATGCTCAGCTTTTAGAGGAGAACGCTTTCACGCCGTTTAATCGGCCTAAAAGAGGTGTGTGCGATGGCTAGTCTGCGCAAACTGTGGGATGACATACGCGGCAATCTATTATGGCAGGCTATCGTGTGGATCGCTGGTGGTGGCTTGATAACGGCGATAGCTCAAGCCGTAAAGCTATATCAAGGCTACCCGCTGGAATGGGGGGTTGTAGGACTGATTTTTATTGTTTCGACCCTGTCACTAGCTGTGATTGTGCTATTGGCAGCGAGGTCCACAAAACCTCCGCCACAGCAAGGCAACCAAGCTTTGATTCCAGCAGCGCCGCCTCATCTACCGATTGACGAAGTGTATTACGGTATCGATGCAAACGTTCGTGCAATGTGGGAGCGACCTATCCGTGACGATATGGCTGCGGTTTCTCCCGAACAGCGCGAAACTCATCTAGTGCGTTCATTGACAATCGTAGTGATCGCCCTAGATTTCCAGACGATTTGGATGTTTATTTATGGGAGCCAAATTCAGGCACTCGAACAATTAAATAGGTCTGGTGCGGTTGGACTCACGCGAGAAGAAATCTTGCCTCATTACAGAAATGCCAGTGTTGTCTATACGTTCATGTACCTTGGCTTCACATTCGACAATTGGCTTGCATTTTTCAGGAATCAGGGTCTAGCTACCGAGAATCACGACAGGATTGTGATACTCCCGAAAGGAAGGGAGTTTTTGAAGTATCTAATCAACAATGGAAAATCGGCAAGCGACAGGCTTTACTGAACTTACTTTTGTGGTGGGATTAACTTCTCAGGTTTCCTCTTGCTCACCTTCACGTCTTCCCGCTCCACGATGACAGAGTCGGGTACGTGCTCGCGCCTCGTCCGGTGTCGGCCCGACCTGAAACCAGACTGGGCTTGCTCTCAGCCACTAACACTCGGATCAACAGACATTCCCCACTGCTTCAGCAGCGACTCCGGGATATAACAGCGGTCTTTGTTACGCTCACACCACTGCTTTAGCTTCTCCGAGGTCGCACAGGTCAGCTCGTTCAATCTCAGCTTATGGACCTGCTCCTCGAACTCAGTTGGAACAGCCGGGACACGCTCAATTGGCTTTCCCCAGTTCGGATTTCCGCGTTTGCGAGCCCTGGTCGGCAGAATGAATGGTTTCGCCACGGCTACACATGATACTCCGGTCGGGTTGACTCGCACGTTAGGATGGTGGCGATTTCCCCTTCTGGCCAAACGCGATCATCTTCGAGACAGCTGTTACCGCTTAGCGGTTCAGAGCAAGCAAAATCGCGTGGTCGAGTGGCACACCTAGCGGTGCCGCTAAGCGATCACGGTCTTTCTCGCCTGATCGCGACGGTACTGTTTCATTCCAGGCAGAAGAAGTCCTTGTGCGCTGCAGGGACGGCAGGCGTCAGCCTACCTGCGGCGGAGCATCATGCTGCGCCGCGAAACCAACCTGGCAGGAACTGGCGCCTTGTCTGCCATCGGCCTTACAGGAATTCCTGAACGTGAAATATGGCATCGTGCGAAAAATAGGGAGGACAACGGGGATCTGATGAGAAAAATCACAATCATCGCGCTGCACCACAAACATGCGGAAGGCTGAGCTATCGTTCTGGCTTCCGAACCGAAGCCTGGTATTTATCCAGCGTCCACTACAGATCCACTCGAAGTCTTTCCACGGTAACTTGCTCGCGCTGATACTGATCATTCGCGACAACTTTCTCGTTTTCGGTCAGCTCCGCGAGAAATCCATATCCCTTGACGCAGTCAGCTGTGATTTTCTCGCGGTCAATCACAACGGCACGGTTGAGGAGATGGCGGAGATCCTCCCAATCGAAGTCCCGGCCATCCTCGAATTTCTGCATCAGGAGAGCTGGATCAAAAGTGTCCCGCGCCTGCCAGAGCTTCAATACCACGAGGCGGCGGATGAGCGCCTGGTTGAGCGGTCGCGCGGCGAACATCGCGAGATCGTAGATGTCACGCGCCTTGTTGCGCTGATAGCAGGCACGGATTTTCTCGGCGACGATTTCGGGCAGCGCGAGGCAGACAATCTCTCCCGGTGCGAACGGCAGGAACCTAAAATAATTCTGGAATATCTGCGCCCGCCTTTCCGTCGGCAACGTCGGCGTTTCGCGGCGACTGATCTGCAGCTTAATTTCGCTCTCGCCCTGATTCCAGTCGTGAGAGTAGGTGGGATTGGCGCCCCAGGACATGCCGTCCTGCGTTTCGTAGTAACCCTCGTCGGGAATGGCGAACTGGATTCCGTAATAGGGTTGCTCGAACGCCGCCATGATGTCGAGGACGACTTCCTCGTGATCGTGATCTTCGATACCGGTAAAGTCGAGATCGGTAGAGAATCGCCCCTGGGTGCCGAGGAACATTTTCCGAAGACACGTGCCGCCCTTGAAGGCCAGTCTATCCAGAATGCCGCGTTCCGACAGCAGCTGCAGAAGGAAGGTCAGAATCACCTCCTTCTCCGCGATCATGATGTCCCGCAGTCCGGATTCATTCGAATAGCGTTGGACCTGCGGCTGGGTCAGCATTCTTAACTCTCCTTGGTGACGGTTTTCCGCCGGCCTAGTTCAGCGCTGCCGTGCAGTTCCTCGCGGGGCACGTTGACGAAAAGGCGCCAGGTCTTGTCATAGCCGATGGCACGCAGCACGATAGGGTCGGGAGCGGGACCGAGCCAAGCCCGGGTGCTGCGACCGGTGAGAATGAGCAGGCGTTCGCGCACGTCCGCCGGCATATCGGCCTTGACGTAATCGGCGAGCCAGCCAAAGCGCCGCACGAGCGCACCGGATTCGATCCGTTTGAGATAATCAGCCGCTTTCGTCCAGTCGAACCGCCGGCTGGCGGTGGCCAGAATGATGGCTGCCTCCCCGACGCCGCCGGCCAGCGCAGGACGGTCGGCGCAGTCGATGGCTGTCTTTTCACGGTCGGAGATCATGACCTTGTAGCCGAGCACGTCGATGGGTTCAAAACCGAAGAATTTATTTGCGGAGGGGTTGACGATCCGGACTTTTGCGTCCCCAACCCGGCGCGCGCGCGCATGCACGGGTGTTACCAGGAAGATCACATTGCGGTGCTGCGTCGTCAGCCCATAATGGGTGGCGGCGGTGCCGTAGCCGATGTAATAAGGCTCAGCAATAAGACTAGCTTGTGCCAGAAGATTGCTGTTGCCGAGAGCCTCAGGGCCCTGGTCGGGAGGGATGAGCAGGTATTTGCCCCAGCTGGCGCGTTCGAGCCAGCCCTTGCGGCGCAACGACTCGATGACGTTGTCGACCGCTTTGGAACTAGCGCCGAGCAGTTCAATAATCTCTTCGCGCGCGACGCCTCGCAGGCCGCGCTCGCTAAGGGCAAGCACGACCCGGCTTTCCTGGGGGGACAAGGACCGGGCGAGAAACTCCATCTTACTCTCTTTCACTAAACCCCCTTAGCGAGGGGGTTTCGGTAATAATAGTACGACATAAAGCGCCAAATGGCAATATTAAATTGCACAAAACCCCCTCAAAAAGGGGGTTTTGTGCATTATTATAATGGCTAAATTCCAACAAAAGGTACCTAAAGTCACAGGAATTGGACCTGCTGAGGAAGTCTCGCATCAGATCCCCACGGTCTGAACCGCGTCCTGGTTAAGTTAAGTCTAATCGACCGATTCCAACGACAGATGCACTACCGCGTCCTTGTGTAGCTCTCGGTGGTATGGTCAATCAATGATCGCGATAGCGTCAACCTCAATCAGGTAGCCGGGGGACATCGTCGCTATCCCGACCACTACGTTTGCTGGCTTGCGATCTCCGAACAACGCTATCTGGGCCTCTTCGATGATCGGCACGTGTTCGTCCCGTTTGTAGTCGACGATGTAGATTGTGATCTTGCAGACTTGCTCAGGCCGGGCACCGGCAGCGGCAAGCGCACGGCCGAGATTGCCAAACGCCAAGCGCGCCTGAGCCGCAAAATCACCATGGCCAACGAGCTTGCCGTGTATGTCTTCGGGCTGCTGGCCCGAGACGAATACCAACTTGCTTCCCGTCGCGACGATGAGTTGGGTGTACATTTCCGGAGTCGGCAGATCCTTGGGATTGATGCATTCGAGCGTCATTGATTAGGTCTCCTGCTATGGTTAAATTCCAACATTCCAACAAACCGCGCTGCGACTGATTGGCCCGTCAGCTGTGAATGGGTCACATTCTCGCGAGCGACAGGTTGCAGATTGTTCGACGGTCTGTGAGTTTCAGAACAACAACTGGGCCGTATTTGCGATCGGAACCTCTTGCGAACACTGCTGGTCGTCGTTCTCGGCGCGGTTGACCCGGGTACTGACCGGATATTTCTTCATCAATCTGGGATCGAACGGCTTAAGAGTGTCGGCCACGAGCGATGCTTCTGTCACGCCAGGGTCCAACCACAGGTCGTAATCCTCTGGCTTCAGGATCGCGGGCATCCGATCATGCACATCGGCAACGAGCGAGTTCGGTTTGGTGGTGAGGATCGTGCATGTTTCGAGGAACTCGCCGGCCGGATCCCGCCAGCGTTCCCATAACCCAGCGAAGGCAAACAGTGAGTCGTCTGCCAAGCCGAAATTGTATGGCTGCTTCTCTTTGGAACTGATTCGCAACCACTCATAAAAGCCGTCTGCGGGAATCAAGCAGCGGCGGCGTTTCATGGCGTCACGGAAGGCGGGTTTCTCCGCTGCAGTCTCCGACATACCGTTGATGGTCTTGAATCCGATGGACGGGTCTTTGGCCCAATAGGGGATCAGCCCCCAACGGACTAAACCAAAAGTGCGTTTCGGTTCCTTGGGATGTTGACGGATGATAGGAATCGGCTGCGTCGGAGCAATGTTCCAACGTGGCGCCCAAGACAGATCCTCGTCGAGACCAAAATGGTCGCGGAGGTAGCGCTCCTTCGCAGTGAGGCGGTATCGTCCGCACATGGACTCTCAGTCTAGCAAAACACTAAGGAGGAGGGCTGTTCCCAACCTTCTTCTCGCCGACACAGAATTGAGCTTGCCGCACACAGCATTTCGAGAAAGCCAAAATCGCTAAAACGAAGATCCCACCCGCGTCCGCGTCACTACAATATAAGAGACATTATGGCGGTCGTGGTCGAGATGCAGAATACCGGCGATTCCAACGCTCGTGCAGAGATTGCGCTCGTGATCGAGCATGTGCTGAGCGATCGACCAGGGGAATGGCGAGTTTCAATTGTCGGCTCGCGGGAGAATGACAACTGGGAATTGAAAATCGAGGGACCGAAAGGATTCGAGCGGTCATTCACGCTCATCGGCGGCGCCGGCCAGCACCAGCCCGATGCCATCCGCCATCTCCTTCTTAAACTACTGCCGTCAACCGCATAACGCATGACGAGAGCTCATAAACTTCAAATCGCCTATTCTGCCAACATGAATGCGTCGGTTGCGCGTCCGGCAAATTTGAGTAGACTCGACGCAGAAGACAGCGGAGTCAGAGCAGACAGTTACGGGCAGGAATCCTGTTCCCCGGAGATTGCGGTTGAAGAAGGCGAAACTTCCCCCGATGCGCAACACTGCCGTCCAACTTCAGCGCCTAGCCAGGGAGCGTGCAGACGAACAAGCCCGCCGTATCCCTTGGCCACGCCTGCTGGATACTCGTACCCAGTACATCGACTGGCAGGAGTTCTACCTGTGGGCCCGCTCGATCTTGGAAGTCGAAGGACAAATCCCGAATTGGCTCGTTGATATTCTGAAGGAGCGTTGTCCAGGATTTCTCGAAGGCGGCAAGACACTCACGGCGAAGGCGGTGAAAGAGAAGCCTCTTGCTCTTCGTCTCGAGGATTGGATTGATAAGCACGTCTTTGGCTTTGCCCAGAACGAAGGCTGGTTCAACGCGATTACGTATTACGCTGTGCGGGATTCGCGTTATCAGCGAGCCGAAGTCTTCTGGTCGGAGTGCGTGGAGAAGTGGAGAAGGGCCAAACCGATCCACTATCCCTCATTCGAGGAATGGAAAAACATGGCAACGCAGTGTGACGACACGGCCCATCTTGTGCCCCATGAGAGAAGAGCCAGAGCGACTGCTAAGCTGGTCGGTCCGGATCACCTGGCTGCGGCGGTATCTCAATACATGGACTGGGAGGCTTTCGCGTATTGGGCCCGACCGGCACTGGAATGCTCATCCCAACTTCCGTCCGAAGTTCGAAGCGAGCTGCGGTCCCGTTGTCCTGGGTTCCTGCGCCTAATCGACAGCCCACGTGGACATGAATGCAAAGCTAATTCGCAGGGCTGGCACCAGTTCATGTGCTGGATCTCTGACCGCTTCTTCCAGCATGCAAAGGCTGAACAATGGTTCGATGCCGTTCTTATCCAAGTACAGAACCACCCGCGAGCGATCCGCACCATGGAATATGCAGATCATTGCGATGACATTTGGGGAGCGCCCGTACCAAACCCCTACCCAGCATTCGAAGATTGGCGGAGGGACGCGGACGCCTACGTTGAGCTCGCCGCCGACTAGCTGTGATCGGTCGAGGAACTTGAAGTTCGCCCGCCCGCCATCGGATTGTGGCACACGTGTGTCGCAAATATCTTGCTAACCAACACGCTAGACGCTCGCATTCTTGGAATCCCATACGGGACTTCATGCGATGAGAAAGTGATGCGGCGAGGGAGACTCGCCCCCCATTCCGGTGGCTGCGCACCGATGACTCAGCGATGAGGGCACTAGGTAAAACTTGGCTTCGGAGGCGTGCACGCCGATTCAAACCAGCGACTGATGTATACCTGGGCATGACCTTCACCGCAGTAATGCCGGGCTCCCGGGGCGTTGGCGGTTTCAGAATTCCACCGGTACACAGTCAGATCAGAATCTCCGCATCGAATTACGAACCAGTGGGTTGGAGTGATGGTAATGAGTCCACAGACCTCACACCTGAATTCCTGCATCGCTGTCATGTGTTCAGTCCCGCTATATCCGTGCTTCGTTACGCTCTCTTCAAGGCTGGTCGCATATTTGGCGTTAGAATCGTGAGTTCGCCGACTTGTTCCCTCTTCACGGTACCACGCAGGTGGGCGGCATGATCCATCATCCAAGTTTCGGGAATGATTTCGCCGACCAGTTGTCCATGACAGAAAAGGCGCACCACCGAACTCTCAGACACCACAATACCCACCGCTTTGGTAACAGCACTCATGTTGGCAGCGGCAATGTGACGGCTTCCGAGTCCCAGCGGCACATCCACTTGTTCGGCCACGGCATCGAGGTAGCGGCATGCGGAGAGGACAATTCCTTCGCGACTTACCACGAACCCACCGTCCAACTGCGATAGCTCCTTGATGGTTCCGCGGAGGTTGAGATTGGTGACGTGGAGTGAAGACTCAGGATGCCCCAATAACGGATCCAGAATCAACGGTCTGGATCTCGAGAGCACTGCATTCTCATCCCCCAGAGTAAATAGCGTGCCAACACGTCTTCCCTCCCGACCTTCGCGGGCAATTTCGACTGCGAGCCCGATGAGCGACTCAAGGACGTCGGGATCATATTCCGTTACCTGACAGAGAATGCTCTCAAACATCCATCAACTCCTCGCCGCGGGTAGAGCCCCACGCGATTCATGCCCGTCGCCCTGCCGATCGGGTTCTGGCTTAAGGTTTCAGAAGGGACTTCCCGTAGCCAACAGGAATAGCGAAATTCGAGCCGCCGAACTCGCGCACCATGGCAAAGTTAATTCCTATGACTTTGCCCTCGTCGTTGAAAAGCGGACCGCCAGAGCCGCCCGAAGTGGTTTGGGCATCATAGACAATTTTGTCAGGCAGGACGTCACCGATGTGCCCCTGAGTCGTGACCGGCCTGATCAGCTTCCGGCGGGCGAGCTCTTCCATCACCTGCTTCGGATCACCTTTCGATGATGTCGCGATGGACTGGAGCGTTTCTGCGCCGGTACGAGCCAGAATTGCATCAAGAGCGGTAGGATATCCAAGCAGCACGACGGGGCTACCACTGACGGCCGAACGCCGGCCATCGGCGAGAGCGATCTGTTTGATCCCCAGAGCTGCGACATTTCCTTTCACGACCGCAACGTCCGCAACAGAGGAAATCTTCTCAGTGTTAATGGCAATACCTTCAGCAACGCCAGGGAAATATGCAGTCATCTCAGCAATGACTGGCTCAAGGCCCTGATCGAGCATTTCCTTCAAGTCATCATTCTGCCACCACGGCTCGGCCACGTGATGATTGGTGAGAATTTGTCCGCTGGCTGAAACAAGAAACCCGGTCCCAAAAACATCCAGGTGTACTTCCGGACCACTTCCAGTAAGGCTCAATAGTGGGTTGCTGTGTTCGTCGGTGGTTGGCTCGCCACTGCTCGTCATGGCGGCGTAGTGCAACCTCAATCCGGTCGTGTGTTCGCGGAAGGCCAGCACAACATGGATGAGACATACGCTCGGCTCATAAGACTGGATGATCGTCTGCGCAACCTTGCCCTCGGTCTCGAGCTTCTGAAGGCGGCTGTCTACAGCGGCTAGCTGACTTTGTAAACTGGAGGCGTTTTCTGTTTTGCCGGCCGCAATTTGCGATCTCAGGTCTTCGCTCTTCTTCTGAAGTTGAAGCTTTTGGGGATCGCTCGCCACGGATTGGCCACGTTCCCCGTCGTCAAGGGCACGACGCGAGCGTTCCATCAATCGTTGTTGCGTCAGCACGCCTGTCTGCAATCGAGTGATCGCAGCATAGACCCGGGTATTCTGTTCCTGGGTGCGACGGTAGAAGAAGAAAAAGACCAGCCCGGCAATGACAAGCACTGCAACACTCGCCAGGCCGCCAACCCGAAGCGTCCTCCGTTCTTCGTTGACCGCAGCCACCACCTGCTGGGTTGTGTTTCGATTTTCCTCGGCAAGGCGCAGCCGCTCCCGAAGCTCGTCCGCGATGGATTTGATCCGTAGTTGCGAACGCACTCGCGACAGCAATTCGTGTGAGTCGAAAGGCAGTGACAGCACATCGTCGGCTCCGAGATCCAGCCCACGAGTTCGCTCGGCTGATCCGCCCGGCGATAGCATCACAGCGCGTATGTTGTTGTGAGTGTGGTCGGCACCCTTGATTTCGGAAAGAAGGTCACAGCAATCGAGCTCGGGCGGATCAGCGCCCATGACAACAGTGTCAGGGTCGAACGCGAGGACTGCCTTCATTCCTCGCCGGCAGTCGGTCGAGACCTCGTATCCCGCATCGGTCAGCACCGCGACGATGTGTTCCCTGAGACGATCGTCAGACTCCACGACCAAGACTTTCCCTGCTTTGTCGTTCATAATGCCCGTCTCTTAGGATGGTGCCAGACTGCCACAGGATTCAATTCAGGGTGGCGAGAGTCACCCCACAATCACTCGAGGCCAATGTCCATAAATCACGTTTGCCTCTATCCAGGGATGGGCGAATCCGTTTCCTAGCTCGCCAGCGCAAGCCCACCACGTTCGAGTTCGCGTTCGGCTTGGAGCCAATCATCCACCTCGCGGCCTGTTTGTTCGCCGCGTTCGAGGTAGATTTCGTAGGCGCGACGTCGGATTTCTTCGTCACGCGCCGAGCTCCCTACGGTAGCCACTCCTGTCTCCTCCGCATGGGCGGGGATCGCGTGGGGCCCTGTACTTTCATTTTCCTTTGATTTCGATGACATACTTATCTCCTTTTTCCTTTGGGACTCGATTGCTGTTCTGCGAGGCGGCATATCTCTCCTGTCATGCGGCATTCAGCGCACTCTATCCGAAGCGTGCCACCTACGAGTGAGCGATGGCTGCTTCGATATTTGAGAGCACGCCGAGTTGCGCGAAGATGACCGTTCCCGAGGGGTAGCAGTCGAACGACTGGATCTTGCCCTTCACGAGACGGAAGACGTCGCAGCAGGGCGCGTCCATCCGCTTGCCCGTTGGCGGAAGGATGCCCATAGGCGTCGGCAGGGGCCCCTTGTGCGTGCCCTGGAGGGCGAGCTCCACGACGACGACGTCGTCGACGCTGAAAAACCGGTACAGCTCGCGATGCATATCCGGAAACGCCTTGGCATAGACCTCGACCGTCTTGCCCAGGCCGGTGGGGCCGTCAGGCCCGCGGTACGTGACGCCGATCGAGTTATCGGTAAATGTCCCGTCGGGCGTGAAGCACTGAACCCAACCCTTGATGTCCACCTTTTCGGCCCGTTCGTACGCTCTGCGAATGATCTCCTCGTTGCTCATGGGAAAGTCCTTTCGGTTCGATTTCGAAACTTCGGTTGGCTCGATGGTTCACGACCTGCGGATGGTTCAGGTCACGCCCTCGAGGAGGACCTCGGTCTCCTTGAGGATATTTGGTTACGTTTTTTGCCCTCCTTCCAAAATCACATTTCGCGAACGACGAAAGCCAGACGCGGAAAAAGGCGTGAAGCATTGCCTCCGAGAATGGCGCCCTTTTCTAAATCATTCAAGTCAGTGCTCTGCAAGATCCGTTGCTTGGAGCGTACGGCCAGGTCTCGGCGCAGATACGGAAAATCCGTTCCGTACAGAACCTGATTGATTCCCGCTACATCGCGCAGCATGCGGAGCACAGGATCGCTTGCAGCAAGAGCCGTGTCCCAATAAATTCGGCGGAACATGTCAGCAGCGGCGCCTCGCTGCTCGCCGCCCGCGATGAATCCCATCTCATCGATAATCGCGAAACGCGCGGCAAGGTACGGAATCGAACCTCCGGCGTGAGAGAAGATGTACTTTACGTTTGGAGTCCGTGCGAACCTGTTCGTGTAATGCATCTGAGCAACAGCGCGATTGGTGTCCGTTGGGAAGTCAAGCAGATTGTCGGGCAGCCCTAACGAATGGGCTACCTTATCCGGCGACGGATTGGGATGCACATAGACAACAGCTTTACGACGTTCCAGTTCTTCGAAGACAGGCTCTAATTTAGCGTCGCCCAGGTACACTCCGTTGGAATTCGTGAAGAGAACAAAGCCATCGAACTTAAGCACGTCGAGTGTGTACGCGAGCTCTTCCAGGGAGGCATCGACATCGGGCAGTGGCAGGCAGGCGAAACCGCCAAACCGGTCGGGCCGTGACTGAACGAGTTCGGCTGAGAACTCGTTGCAGCGCCGCGCCAGACTCCGAGCTTTTGAGCTATCTCCCGTGTGGACACCCGGCGTACTTAGGGAAACTACCGCGGTGTCGATTCCGGCATCATCCATGAATGAATTGCTTGCTTCCTTAGACCAGCGAAGCGGCGCGAGTCCTCCCACGGGAGCATGCTCGTTCTCCGTCTCTTGCCAGAAAAAGTCAGGCAGGATGTGGTGATGCGTGTCGATCGTCCGCGCCTTGTCTTTTGAATCGCCAATCATGGCCCTCCTCGATTTTCGAAAAAATGCGGCATCTCTGGCGCGCTTAAATCTTGATGAAGTTGATGGACGCAAGCGAGCCGAACGGTGGTGAAGTCAGCGGACCGCCGACGTCAAGCACACCGAGGTCAACGGTGAAATAGCCTGTCTGTTCGATGATCTTGCGGACCTGACCTTTCGCATCGGTATCGTCCCCGGAATAAAAGAGGACACGCTGGCCGCCCGATAGCTCTGGCTTTGGCAAAACCTTGGCGTCGAGATGGCTGAATGCCTTGACAACACGAGCGCCTGGAACGAACTGGCGGAATGCCTCGCTGGAATGCTTGCCCCCGAGATCAATCAGCTTGATCCCATAAATAGCGAGCGGATTGGTGGGGTCCTTGGCATCCGGCGAATTCGGGTCGAGAAACGCGACCGCGTTGGTGGCATCGATAACAACACGACCATTCCAAGCGGGGAGGCCGCTCATCGCCCTTTCGAGATCAGTCCAACGCAGCGCCACAAGGACGATGTCAGCACTTGCAGCTTCCTGAACGGTGCCAGCAG
>Ga0210410_10003829_pt1 | contig 13289 bp, 20 predicted proteins | sample IncBWC4MmetaG_FD_161058 | JGI IMG/M metagenome (GOLD analysis project Ga0210410, IMG submission 161058) | Forest soil microbial communities from Barre Woods Harvard Forest LTER site, Petersham, Massachusetts, United States - Inc-BW-C-4-M | ecosystem: Environmental > Terrestrial > Soil >... | reverse complement strand
GGATTTCTACACCCTGCGCGATGGCCGCATCATGCGGATCAGCCAGTTCCTCGACACCTTCGACGTGGTCCAGCAACTGCTCGACCGCGACATCGCCGCCGACCTGGCCGGCGACAGGCCCGGCCAGCGATAGCCCCCGCTCCTGGTGCAGCCGCTCCGCATCCGAGCATGACCGCCATCCTTCGCGCGATCGCGCCAGCCATGCGGCAACGCGCCACGGAGCACTTGTGAGAAAATACCACTCTAAGTTGTGAACCGTGCTTGATTACCGTTTGAACTGCGGACAATCCGGTTCACAATGCAACCGCAATGCGAGTCGGGTGAAACCCCGGCGGAGAACAACGATGGTCGAGCAACTGAACCGGCAGCGCGTGCTGAACGTGCTCGACACGTTTTATTCCGGCGATATCGAGGGCGCGCTGGCGCGCTGCACCGACGATATCGACTACCTCGCCTCGGCCCCGATCGACATCCTGCCGCATCTCGGCCACCACCGCGGCAAGGCCGAGGTGCGCGAGATGTGGCGAACCGTCCACAGCCGCTATTCCAGCATGCGCTACGAACTGCCGGTCATCGTCGCCGAGGGCGACAAGGTCGCGACCCATCTGCGGGCGTTCTTCAGGAAGCGCAGCAACGACCGCGTCATCCAGTTCGACATCGCGGTGTTCTTCACGCTGCGCGACGGCCGCATCGCCCAGATCCGCGAGGTCATGGATTCCTTCGATCTGGTCCAGCAGATACTCGAACGCGACCTCGCCGCGATGCTGGCGGAAAGCAAGCCGGACAAGACGTAGTCATCGTCATTCCGGGATGGTCCGAAGGACCAGCCCCGGAATCTCGAGATTCCGGGTTCGCGCTTTTTGCGCGCCCCGGAATGACGCTGGCGACCCAACATTATTTTCATCGCCGCGTTGAACCTCAACGTTCCCGGCCGCTACTCATCTCCGGGCTATTGCGGACATCAACTCGAAGAAACACCGTCATGAAGATTGCGTTGCTTGTGCTGCTCGGTCTGCTGCTGGGTGCGCTGGGCGGTGCCGCGCTCGGGATCGGGGCCGGGCTGGCCTGGGTCGAAATCTTCAAAACCACCAGTTTTGAAGGCTATAGCGGGATGCTGGTGTTCTTCACCTTCATGCCGCTGGGGGCGGCGATCGGCGGCCTGGGCGGCGCGGCGCTGTTCGGCCTGATCGCGATGCGCGACGCCGCAATCGCCATCGAGCGGGAGCCCGCGCGCCGGCGCAATAGCTAGATCGGCAAAACCGATAACATCCGTGCAATGCAAAATTGCGCCTTGTTTTTCGGCGATCTGCCATTAGTTGAAGCTTCAATTATTTAAAGTGCAGCATCCAGGCACGGCGTCGCCGATGACGCCCACCAGGGCCGTTTGCTGAATCGCAATCCCGTTCAGAAAGCAGAAAGCATGACAGAGCACAGCCTCTGGCGTTTCTCCCGCGCGTTTCATCGCGCCATCAACGAACGCCGGTACGATGAACTTGAAGAATTGATCGACGAGGATGTCGAGTGGGCGATCTATGGCCCGATCGACATGTTTCCGTTTCTCGGCGCCCGCCGCGGCAAGGCCGCCGTGCTCGAGGTGATGCGGCAGATCGCCGAGAACGTGCGGGTGCGCCGCTTCGATCGCGAGACCATCATGCTCGGCGTGGATTCGGCGGCCTCGATGATGCGCTATTCGCTGACCGCGCTCGACTCCGACAAGCCGATCAGCTTGCGGATCGCCCATTTCGCGCAGTTCAAGGCCGGACGGCTGTCGAGCCTGCGCGTGCTGGTCGACAGCTTCGACCTGGTCGAGCAGACGCTCGGGCGTCCGATCCATCTGCCGAGGATCACGTCGGTCGCCTGACGGCCAACCCGCCACAATTTCGCGCCGATGTGCACGCATCAATGGCGCCGGCATGCGGGCGGGGTCATGATATCCGGAATACGATTGAGGCGGGCGGTGCCGTGGCTTGCGGCCGTCTTCAGCATGGCTGTTTTTCCGGCGGGCGCGCAGACGGCGCCGGCGGAGGATGAGCTGCACGCATCCGGCGCGGTCGATGCCGCCGCCGTCGATATCAACGAGCTGGACTGGAGCCAGCTCAACGTCGATCCCTCGACGCTCGGTGCCGGCCCCGCCGCGAAGTCGCGCGGGCCGCGGCCAGCCGTTGGCGGCGACATGTCATGGTCGGCCAACGACAAGCCGAACGGCTCGGCCGCGGTGTCGGTCAAGCAGCCCTTGTCGCCGTTCTGGGATGCCCGAATCGGCGCCGACATGACGGTGGCCCGGCAACCCACGACGATGTCCGAACTGCTGGCGGACAAGGTGGCGAACGGCGGCAACACGCCGCAATCTTCCGGCACCGCATGGGCCGCGGTCACGGCGCCGGGCGCCGGCTCGATCTGGGACCAGACGGCGATCGAGGCCCGTCTCGATCCCGGGCAGGAGCAAAGCAGGCTCGGCACCTCCCTGCGCAAGTCGGTGCCGCTCAGCGAGCAGTATTCGCTGACCCTGCAGAACGGCTACAACCTCATCCAGCAGGGCATCGTCCCGGTGCCCGGCATTGTCGCCCGCCCGGCGCGGAACTATCAGACCGAGCAATCGGCGAAGCTGAGCATCGCCGACACCGGCACCAGCTTCATGGCCGGGCAGACGCTTTCCACCACCGACGACAAATGGCTGCGCAAGATCGGCGCCGAACAGAAATTGTTCGACGGCGTCAGCATCTCCGGCTCGATCGGCGAAACCGCGCAGGGCGCGACCAGCAAGAGCATCAGCGCCGGATACAAGCGCAGCTGGTGAAGCGGGCTCCTCATCGGCTTCCCAGGAATGATCGGGCATTGCCGCATATTGGCCGCGATGCGGTCAAAATCGGCAGCCCTGATGGCTCTGCTAACTTTCGTCGTGCGGGGGACGTCCGCTCGCGACAGCCGCGAAACAGGGGAAAAGCCGATGAACGCCATTCGTTCCGAAAAGATTGAATCACAGGAAGAGGACACCGATCTCGCCGCGGTCTCGGAAGTCGAGGACGGCATCCGCGACTTCGTCCGCAACGACATCGCCTACCTGCGGCGGCCGCCCACGATGCACAGCAGCGAGCCGGTGCTGGAGCCCTCAACCGATGCCACCGTCAACAACGTCAACTCGCTGATCCAGCGCGTCGCCGGGACCTCGCTCGGCGAGATCGAAAACCTGATCGGCGAACTGGAAGCCCTGCGCGACCTGCTGCATTCCGAAGGCCAGCGGGTCCAGCGCGAGATCTCCGGCTATGCCCAGCTCAGCCAGGCCGCCATGAAGTCCACGCGCATGATCGCCGACAATGTGGCGCAGTGGAAACGCACCGCCGACAGCCTGCGCAACAGCTGATCGCATCGCATTCGACTGCCGCCGCCTCCTTGTCACGGGAGCGCGGCGGTTTTGTTTGGCGGGTTTGAACTTGTCTCGCCCGCGCCGCGACCAAGAGCAGGCTCAATGTTGAGTCGGGGACAAATCGCGATGAAAAGCGTTCGGCCGGACAACCCAAATCCCATTCCGCTGCGGAATGCCCCACCCGGGATGGGCACCATCATGATCCGGTTTGTCGGGCTGCTGGTCGTGGCCGTGGTGGTGCTGGCGCTGATCTGGAGCCGCTGATCTTTTTTGGCCGCCGAACCGTGATTCGCGCTCTATGGTTACCGGGTGATGACCTATCGGCTGGCTACGGCCGCGCCATCGAGCGAATAGGCGCCGTCGGCATGACCTCTCACCACCATCGCCGCCGTGAGCATCACCACCAGCGTCACGGTTGCGAAAATAAAGCCGACAAATCTCAGGCCGTCGCGGTCTGCCATGGTCGTTTCCCCCATCTTGTCCCTGCACAACTATGCCAGGCACAAGGTTCAAAACAGGTTAGCGGGAAATCGTTCCGCGGCCCGCGATCAGGGTTAATCAGAAGCAGGAGTTCGCCGCGGCACGAAGGCTGTGGCGAGAAATGAAAATACCAGTTCGCCGCGCTGATTGGTCCCGGTATTGCGGGCCTGCACGATACCCCATTCGGGACGCTTTTCCGACGGCCGCACCGATTCAACCTCGCTGGCAAAACTGATGGTATCGCCGGCCAGCACCGGCTTGATCCAGCGCAGGTCGCGAAATCCGGGCGATGGTCCCCAGACCGCGATCTCCTCGCCGCGCGCCAAGGCCTCCTTGGCCAGACGCTGGCCGTCGGCGACCAGGAGCTTCATGCAGACCGATCCGACATGCCAGCCCGACGCCGCGAGCCCGCCGAACAGCGACTTCCTGCCCTCTTCCTCGTCAAGGTGGAAGCGCTGCGGATCGAACTGCCGGGCGAAATTCTTGATGGCGTCGGCGGTGAAGATGAACGAACCCAGTTCGCGCCGCTGGCCGATCGCGATGTCGTCGAAGAAGCGCATCAGCCGGCCTGCCCTGCCGCGGCACCGGGGCGCCGCGCCATCATGATCGGCGAGACCATTTCGCAGAGCGCCTGCCCCGCCGCGTTGCGCGCCACGGCCTTGAACATCACGATGCCGGTCCCGGGGCGGCTGCGGGAAACCCTCGCTTCCACCACGTCGACGTCGAGCCTGAGATCGTCCCCGGGGCGAAGCGGCGCGAGCCAGCGCACTTCGTTGACGCCGGGCGAGCCGAGCGACGCGCTGCGCCCGACGAAGCCGTCGACCATCATCCGCATCATCAGCGAACAGAGGTGCCAGCCCGACGCCGACAGCCCCTTCAGCATCGACCGCGAGGCCGCCGCCTCGTCCAGATGCATCGGCTGCGGATCGAACTCGGCGGCAAAGGCAAGGATCTCCTCGCGCGTGACATGGCGCGGTCCGAATGTGCCGAAATGGCCGGGGGGAAAATCTTCGAAGGTCAGCGTCATGTGGGGATTGTTGCGACTAAGGCCCGATTGTGGCCGCACTTTGCGGCAATCTCAACTATGATATTCGGCAGGCCGGGGGAGAAATGACCGATGTTTGAATTTAGGGATCTGTTTCAGTGGGACCGCTTCATCACGCCCACCATCATCAAGACCTTTTACTGGCTGGTCATCGCATTGATTTCGCTGTTCGGCATTTCCGGTATCTTTTCCGGGCTGGCGGCGATGGCGATCAGCCCGTTCGGCGGATTCATCCAGCTGTTGTCTTCGATCGCCAGCGTATTCGTCGGGATCGTGTTTTCGCGGATCGCCGCGGAATTCATCCTGATCGTGTTTCGCATCAACGAACATCTCGGCGCGATCCGCGACCAGGGCTTGGGGCATTAGGTGTTAAAGCGGAAATGCATGACGTCGCCGTCCGCGACGACATATTCCTTGCCTTCCAGCCGCAGCTTGCCGGCGTCGCGGGCGCCGGCCTCGCCGCCGAGCGCGACGTAATCGGCATAGGCGATGGTCTCGGCGCGGATAAAGCCTTTTTCGAAATCGGTGTGGATGACGCCGGCCGCCGCCGGCGCCTTGGTGCCGCGGTGGATGGTCCAGGCCCGCGCTTCTTTCGGCCCGACGGTGAAATAGGTGATGAGGTCCAGGAGTAGATAGCCGGCGCGGATCAGGCGATCGAGGCCGGCTTCCTCCAGGCCCAGCGTTTCGAGGAACTCGGTGCGCTCCTCGCGCGACAGCGTCGCAATCTCCGATTCGATCTTGGCGGAAATCACCACCGCAACCGCGCCTTCCTCCTTGGCGCGCGCCGCGACGGCTTCCGAAAACCTGTTGCCCTTGGCGGCGGAAGCTTCCTCGACATTGCAGACGTAAAGCACGGGCTTCGAAGTCAACAAACCGAGCATACCGAAGGCGCGCTCTTCCTCCGCCTTGCGCTCGAGAAACCGCGCCGGTCTGCCCTCGCGCAGTAGCACCAGCGCCCGGTTGACGAGGTCGAGCTGCTCCTTCGCTTCCTTGTCGTTGCCTTTGGCTTTTTTGGCCAAATTGTCGACGCGCTTCTCGAGGCTGTCGAGATCGGCGAGCATCAGCTCGGTCTCGATGGTCTCGATATCGGCCAAGGGCGCGATCTTGCCCTCAACATGGGTAACGTCGGAATCCTCAAAGCAGCGCACCACATGCGCGACCGCGTCGACCTCGCGGATGGTGGCGAGAAACTGGTTGCCGAGACCCTCGCCCTTGGAGGCGCCGCGCACCAGGCCGGCGATATCGACAAAGGTCAGCCGCGTCGGGATGATCTGCGCGGACTTCCCGATTTCCGCGAGATTATCGAGCCTGGGATCGGGCACCGCGACCTCGCCGACATTCGGCTCGATGGTGCAGAACGGATAATTCGCCGCCTGCGCCGCCGCCGTTTCCGTCAGCGCATTGAACAGCGTCGATTTGCCGACATTGGGCAATCCGACGATCCCGCATTTGAATCCCATCTTGCTTCTCAATCCTTCGCGCGAATTCGCAGCGAATAAGTTTATTCAGCGTGTCATACGCGGGCTTGACCCGCGTATCCATCTCTCTTCGAAAGGGTCTTGCGAAGGGAAATGGATGGCCGGGACAAGCCCGGCCAAGACGGCGGAGTGTGTGTGTTAACGAACGCGAGAAGTCAGTCCTGCTGCTCAGCGCTGTCGTCCTTGTCGAAAAATCCCTTGGCCTGCATCGCCAGATGCACTTTGTTCTGGAACGTCGAGTCGCGGCCGGTGGCGAGCAATCCGGCGTTGTCGGCAACCGCTTCGCAGAGCGCCTCGACCCAGGGCCGGTCGCTCTTGGCGAAATCGGACAGCACGTGGCCGTGCACCAGTTCCTTGATGCCGGGGTGACCGATGCCGAGCCGCACCCGGCGATAGTCGTTGCCGATATGCGAGGAGATCGAGCGCAAGCCGTTGTGGCCGGCGATGCCGCCGCCGACCTTGACCCGCACTTTCGCCGCCGGCAGCTCGAGTTCGTCCTGAAACACCGTGATCTCGCCTGCGCCGAGCTTGAAGAAATTTGCGGCTTCCTGAACTGCGCGCCCGGACTCGTTCATGAACGTCGCGGGCCGCAGCAGCACGACCTTCGCATGGTCGAGCGTGCCTTCCGCGGTCTCGCCCTGAAATCGGCGGCGCCAGGGTGCGAAACCATGACGCCGCGCGATTTCCTCGACGGCCATGAAGCCGATATTGTGCCGGTTATGCGCGTATTTCGCGCCGGGATTGCCGAGGCCAACAAAGAGTCGCATGACGCGGCATCCCGCGCCCGGCTACTTCTTCTTGTCGCCGCCACCAGCAGGCGCCTTGGCGCCGGCTGCGGGCGCCTTGGCACCGGCAGCGGGAGCCGCAGCACCAGCCGCGGGCGCAGCGCCGGGAGCACCAGCAGCAGCACCAGCCGCCGGAGCCGCACCGGGTACAGCCGCAGCACCAGGAACAGCCGCCGGACCCGCAGCAGCCGCGGCAGCCGCAGCCGCCTTCATTTCTTCGGCGTAGCCGGACGGCGGCACGATGGTGACCAGCGTCACGTCCTCGCGCGACAGCGATTTCACGCCGGGGGGCAATTTGATTTCGGACAGATGCAGCGAGTAGCTGATCTCCAGCCCGCTGACATCGGCCTCGATATATTGCGGAATGTTGTCGACCGAGCACCTCAGGTCGATGGCGTGGGTGACGATGTTGACGGTGCCGCCGCGCTTGACGCCGGGGGCGGCTTCCGCGTTCACGATGCGCAGCGGAACGCTGACGCGGATGGTGGCGCCTTCGCCGAGCCGCATGAAATCGACATGCAGCGGGAAATCGCGCACCGGATCGAGATGGAAGTCGCGCGGAATCACGCGGTGCTTCTTGCCCTCCAGATCGATGTCGTAAATCGTGGTGAGGAAGCGCCCGGCCAGAATGCGCTGGCGCAGGTCGGCATCGTCGACCGAAATGGTGACGGGGGGCTCGTGGTTGCCATAGATCACTCCGGGCACTCTCCCGGCGCGACGCTCTGCCCGTGCGGCCCCCTTGCCGCCTGCCGGACGCGCGGTCGCCTTCAATTCCTTGACGGTCGCCATCTTGCTAAGTCCTTGTTTTCTAAAAGTTAAAGGCCGCATCGCGGCCCGGTTGCACTCCACAGCAAGCCTCCAGGGGTGCGGGGGCTGCGGACGTGGCGGCGTTCTAGCCCCAAAGGGGCGAAATGACAAGGAAATGCGGGGATTTTTCTGCACCCCGACCCTCCCAAGCCGAAAGATGAACAGGCCCCGGATGCACTGAGTTCCGTCAGGCTACGCTTTTTTTCGGGCTTTGAGTTTCAGCGGATGGATGGTTTTGCCCTCGATCAGCATCGCGACATATTTCTCGATACGGGCCGCACGGGTCTCGGCCTTCTTGGCGTCGTGGATTCGATAAAGGATCGCGTAGCGGTTGGTACTGTCCAGCGCTTCAAAAAAGCTTTTCGCTCTCTTATTTTTTGCCAGCGCAGCGCGAAGGTCATCAGGCACTTCTGCCGTGCTTTGTGGCGCGTAAGCCGCGTCCCAGCGCCCATCCTTTTTGGCACGTTCGATCTCGTTCAATCCCGCAGGCTGCATGCGCCCCAGCTCGACAAGCTGAAGCGCCCGAGCGCGGTTTTTCTCGGACCATTTGCTGGCGGATTGACGCGGCGTGAAGCGGATCAGCCAATGGTCGTCATCGAAACTATCGAGTTGGCCGTCGATCCAGCCATGACAGAGCGCCGTATCGATCGCCTCCGGCTTGGAGACGCTGGCTATTGCGGATGACTTTTTCGCCAATTTCAGCCACAGACCCTTCGACTGAGCTGGCTGCGACGCCAGCCACGCATCCCATGCCTGCTGCGATTTGAAGGCAATGACCGGCAGATCGTGCTTAGCTTTCCCCATCCGAGCGAGGGCGGTCAGCCATTCGTCTTCCGGCTGCCGACGTCCGGCGCCGGCGCGGAAACCCCGAGCTTGGCCTCCAGCACCGCGATCCGCGCCTTCAGCGCCTCGTTTTCCTCGCGCGCCAGCCGCGCCATGTCCTTGACCGCCTCGAACTCCTCGCGCTTGACGATGTCGAGGTCGCGCAGGATCTTTTCGGCCTGATTGCGGACCACCGTATCGACCTCGCGCTTGACGCCCTGGGCGGCGCCGGCGGCGTCGTTCATCAGGCGCCCGATCTCGTCGAAAAACCGGTTGCTGGTCTGGGTCATCGCAAATGTCTCCGCTTCCGCTGCGCTGGTCGTTCCATCACAATGGCGATCCCGGCGGTGCAGTTCAAGGCCGGCATGGCGTCTCGGCGGCTGGTCGCCTTGTCTTGCTCCGGTTTCCTTGCAATCGTATCACTCGCCAGACCCAAGAAATCGCGCACAGCAAGCGAGCAGAAACGCCCATGATCGACCAGCAGATCGAAATTCCCACCAAGGACGGCCACACCACCACCTTCATCACCCATCCCGAGCGCGGCGGGCCGTTTCCCGTGATCATCTTCTACATGGACGCGCCGGCAATCCGCGAGGAACTGCGCGACATGGCGCGCCGTCTCGGTTGCTCCGGCTATTACGTGATGCTGCCGAACCTGTATTACCGCTCCGGCGTCTTGGAACTCGGGCCGATACCGCCGGACCCCGAAGCGCCCGAGCGCAAGAAGATGTTCGGCTACATGAACTCGATCGACATCCCGATGGTGATGGAGGACACCAAAGCCCTGCTCGCGTTTGCCAAGGGTCAATCGGCGGCGAACACCGGCATTGTCGGCACCGTCGGCTACTGCATGAGCGGGCGCTATGCCGTCAACGCGGCGACGCACTTTCCGGAATGCGTCAAGGCCGCCGCCTCGATCTACGGCACCCACCTCGCCACCGATCAGGCCGACAGCCCGCATCTGGCGGGGAAGAAGACCAAAGCCGAGCTCTATTTCGGCTGCGCCGAGACCGACGTCTACGCACCACAGGAGATCATCGACAAGGTCAAGCAAGGCATGAAGCAGACCGGCGCCAATGCCGAGGTCGAAGTCTATCCCGGCACCCATCATGGTTTTGCGTTTCCGAAGCGGCCGGTTTACCACCGCGACGCCGCCGAGCGGCATTGGGAACGGCTGCTGGCGCTTTACCGCCGCAACCTTTCCAACTAGACCCGCGGCGAAATGACCTTCCTCACCATTGCGTTCCCGGTGTTCGATCCGATCGCGGTTGCGATCGGACCGATCGCGATCCGCTGGTACGCGCTGGCCTATATCGGCGGCATCGTGCTGGGCTGGATCTATGCGCGCTCGCTGATCAAGAACGAAAAACTGTGGGGCGGACCGGCGCCGATCACGCTGCCGCAGATGGACGATTTCATTCTGTGGGTGACGCTCGGGATCATCCTCGGCGGGCGGACCGGCTATGTGCTGTTTTACAACCTGCCGTTCTTCGTCGAGCATCCGCTCGAGATTTTCCAGCTGTGGAAGGGCGGCATGTCGTTCCATGGCGGCTTTCTCGGCTGCGTCGCCGCGGTGATCCTGTTCTGTCGGCAGCACGACATTCCGGTCCTGTCGCTCGGCGACATCACCACCGCGGTCGGGCCGATCGGTCTGTTTCTCGGGCGGCTCGCCAATTTCATCAACAGCGAGTTGTGGGGCCGGCCGGCCGATCCGAGCCTGCCCTGGGCGATGGTATTTCCCAATGGCGGACCGCTGCCGCGCCATCCCAGCCAGCTTTACGAGGCGGGGCTCGAAGGAATTTTGTTGTTTACAATTCTGGCGGTGATGATTCGCCTCGGCGCCCTGAAGCGGCCGGGCCTGATCCTCGGCAGTTTTATCGCCCTTTACGGCCTCGCCCGCATCACCGGCGAGATGTTCCGCGAGCCGGACCCGCAGCTCGGATTTTTGTGGGGCGGGCTGACCATGGGTATGCTGCTGTCGGTGCCGATGGTAATTGCAGGTGGTATCATTATTGTGTTGGCATGGCGCCGGAAGTCGCCGAATTAAATACCAGACCATTTTCAAGGCAGGGCCGTGACCGAATATTCGCCGCTGCAGTCGGAGCTCAAGAAGCTGATCAAGGCGTCCGGGCCGATGCCGGTCTGGCGCTACATGGAACTGTGCCTGACGCATCCGAAATTCGGTTACTACGTCTCGCGCGATCCACTGGGACGCGAGGGCGATTTCACCACCGCCCCCGAGGTGAGCCAGATGTTCGGCGAACTATTGGGGCTGTGGGCGGCCTCGGTGTGGAAGGCAATCGGCTCGCCGTCGCTGCTGCGGCTGATCGAACTCGGCCCAGGTCGCGGCACCATGATGGCGGATGCGCTGCGCGCGCTGCGGGTGCTGCCGCCGCTCTATCAGTCGCTCAGCCTCCATCTGGTCGAGATCAATCCGGTGCTGCGGGAGAAGCAGAAGGCGACGCTGTCGGGCGTGCGCAACATCGCCTGGCACGAAAGCATCGACGACATCCCCGACGGGCCGGCGGTGATCTTCGCCAATGAATATTTCGACGTGCTGCCGATCCACCAGGTGGTGAAGCAGGAGACCGGCTGGCACGAGCGCACGGTGGAGATCGACGTCAACGGTACGCTCGGGTTCGGCATGGCCGCCGAGCCCACCCCCCGCTTCGAGGTGCTGCTGCCGCCGCTGGTGCGTGCCGCCCCGATCGGCGCCGTGTTCGAATGGCGGCCCGACGCCGAGATCATGAAGATCGCGAGCCGCGTCCGCGACCAGGACGGCGCCGCGCTGATCATCGATTACGGCCACGTCCGCAGCGACGCCGGCGACACCTTTCAGGCCATCGCCCGCCACAGCTTCACCGATCCGCTGAAACATCCCGGTCAGGCCGACGTGACCGCGCATGTCGATTTTCAAGCGCTGACGCGGGCCGCCGACGATCTCGGTGCGCGCGTCCACGGTCCGGTGCCGCAGGGCGATTTCCTGAGACGGCTCGGCATCGAAACCCGCGCCCTGACGCTGATGGCCAAAGCCAGCAACGAGGTCTCCGAGGATATTTCCGGCGCGCTGCAACGGCTGGTCGGCGGCGGCCGCGGCGGCATGGGGCAGATGTTCAAGGTGCTAGCGGTCTCCGAACCTCATCTCACCTCGCTCGCGGGTTTTGCCGACGAGAAACAGGAGAGCAGGGCCGAGGCATCATGAGGCTCGTCTCGCCCTTGCTTTCGGCCATTCCCGGCCTGCGCCACGCGTTCTTCACCCGCGAGGGCGGCGTGTCCGGCGGCCTCTATGACAGCCTCAATGGCGGCATCGGCTCCAACGACGATCCGGCTCATGTCGCAGAAAACCGCCGCCGCATGGCGGAAGAGATGGCGGTCACGCCCGCCCATTTTCTCAGCGTGCACCAGATCCATTCGCCCGATGCGGTGGTGGCGACCGGTCCCTGGCAAGGCCCGTCGCGGCCGCGCGCCGACGCCATCGTCACCCGCACCGAGGGACTTTCCATCGGCGCCACGGCGGCCGATTGCGGACCGATCCTGCTGGTCGACCCCAAGGCGCGCGTGATCGGCGCGGCGCATGCCGGCTGGAAGGGTGCGTTGACCGGTATTGTCGAATCCACCGTCGAGGCGATGGAAAAGCTCGGCGCCGAGCGCGGCGGCATCGTCGCCGCCATCGGCCCGCTGATCCGCCAGCACTCCTACGAAGTAGGCTCCGAATTCGTCGAGCGTTTTGTCGAGGCCGATGCCGAGAACGCGCCGTTCTTCCTTCCGGCGCAGCGCGAGGGTCATGCGATGTTCGATCTCGCCGGCTACATCCGGATGCGGCTGGAAAATGCCGGCGTCTTGATGATCGACGATATCGGCGTCGATACCTATTCCGACGAACGATTTTACAGCTACCGCCGCTCGGTGCATCGGAAGGAACCGGACTATGGCCGGCATGTCCATTCGATCGCGCTGGAGCGCTGAATTCTGCGGCGTGAGTAACCCGCCAGCGTTCCCCGACAAGGGAACCCGCGGGAACTCTGAACTATTGTGGCGACGACGCTTGTATTCGCCCTTTAGTTGCACGACACTTCGACCCGCATCATTGCCGCTTACATGGAGATTCCTGAAATGGCGGGCCTTCCCCTGCGCCCCGGTGACACCGGCGACCTCGTGACAACAATGCAGACCGCCCTGATCGACAATGGCTATTCGGTCGGCTCGACCGGCGCCAACGGCTCCTTCAATAGCGATACTCTGAAGGCGCTGGAATCGTTTCAGGACGGCAGCGGCGTCCCCGTTCAGCCGTTCTGCGATCTGAACTGCTGGCGTGCGTTGCACCTGCCCGGACCATAGCGCCTGCCAGGACGATCCAAGCCGTTTCGCCATCCTTGTCACGAACCGTTGCTCCGCTGCCCTAGACCTTAACGCGTTTTAACGATATCGCTCGGGGCGCGATGAGGGACACGTCAGCAACTTTGTTTCGGGCCGCGACGGCATGCCGGATGGCGCCGCGCGCGGCGATG
>Ga0210410_10003828_pt1 | contig 13291 bp, 13 predicted proteins | sample IncBWC4MmetaG_FD_161058 | JGI IMG/M metagenome (GOLD analysis project Ga0210410, IMG submission 161058) | Forest soil microbial communities from Barre Woods Harvard Forest LTER site, Petersham, Massachusetts, United States - Inc-BW-C-4-M | ecosystem: Environmental > Terrestrial > Soil >... | reverse complement strand
ACTCGATCGCCACCATGCGCATACGGTTGACCAACGCACTCATCAGAACCCTGCCGCGATGTCCCTGTTGCGGCACCAACGCCGCAACATACAAGCGACAAAAAATTATGACGCAGTAAGATTAGCGGAGCGTAACCCACCATCTTTTTGCGATTTTCGGTGGGTTACCCAGCCTACAAGAAGAAACCAGGCCAACCCGGGAGGACACGCGATGCTTCGCGCAGAGGACAATAAATTCCTGACCGAAAGCGCTGCGGGAACGCCGATGGGCGAGTTGCTGCGCCGCTTCTGGCTGCCGGTGCTGCTGTCGGAGGAATTGTCGGAAGCCGACTGCCCGCCGAAGAAGATCGTGGTGATGGGCGAGGAACTGCTGGCCTTCCGCGACTCGCGCGGCGTGGTCGGCGTCATCGACCAATATTGCCCGCATCGCGGCGCCAATCTCTGGCTCGGCCGCAATGAGGAATGCGGCATCCGCTGCGTCTATCACGGCTGGAAATTCGACACCGACGGCCGCTGTGTCGACATGCCGACCTCCTATCCCGACCTCAATGCCAAAGATCTGATCCGCATCAAGTCCTATCCGGTGCGCGAATGGGGCGACATGGTCTGGGCCTATATGGGCCCGGCCGGCGAAGTGCCGGAATTGCCCGCGCTGGAGATGGCGCTGGTGCCGGCCTCGCACCGCTACGTCTCGAAGAAATGGCAGGACTGCAACTGGGTGCAGGCGCTGGAAGGCTCGATCGACACCGCGCATTTCACCTTTGCGCATCTTTCGTTCGACAAGGAAGAGAACGAAATCCTCGATATCAAGAAGCATTTCGTCAATCCCATCGCGCGCATGAATTCCGATCACATGCGCTGGATCGCGGAAGATCCCCGTCCGGTGATCAAGATCAATCCGCATGACGCGGGCCTGACAATCGCGGGCGGCCGGCTCACCGGCGGCGACAATATCTACTGGCGCATCGCGCAATTTTTGATGCCGGTGCATGCCTACGCGCCGAGCGCGATGCCGGGCGAGAGCGTCTTCGGCCAGAGCTTCATTCCCGTCACCGATACCAATTGCTGGATCTATACCTATGCGTGGAATCCGGAACGTCCGCTGACGGAAGCCGAGCGCGACGCCTATGACCGCGGCAATGGCGTGATATCGGAGGTCGACGACAATTACGTGCCGCTGCGCCACAAGGGCAACGACTATCTGATCGACCGCAAGCTGCAGAAGACCAGGAGCTATACCGGCATCAAGGGCGTGTCCGAGCAGGACGCCGCCGTGCAGGACAGCCAGGGCCCGATCGCCGACCGCACGCGCGAGCATCTCGGCCCCACCGATCTCGGCATCCTGCATTTCCGCAAACTGGTGATGGATGCGGCTCGCGCGCTGCAGCAGGGCCACAAGCCCGCGCATCTGGCGCACCAGGACCGCTACGCCGTGCGCTCCGGTGCCTGTGTGACCAGCAAGGCCAAGGACCTGCCCGCGGTCATGGTCGAGCGCTTTGGGGATGAGAGCGGCTATGTCGGCCGGCCGCGGATCGCCGCGGCGGAGTAGGGAGGCGATCCGATTAATAGCGAGTCGCCCCTGCGAAAGCAGGAACCCATAACCACCACCGCCAATTGTTACGAAAGCCGTCTGCCCGTTCGCTCAATCGATGGGCCGCGGCGTATGGGTCCCCGCGTTCGCGGGGACGACTCGTGGAGTGATGGTGCTCTACAACGGAATCGTCCGATATTCCCGGTTGGCGAGGCTCGCTTCCTCCAGATCAAGATCGCGCTCGATGCGCCGTCTCGTCTCGTCGGTGATCTTGCCGTCGCGCAGCAGGACGTGGATGAATTGACGCTCCACCGCAATCAGTTCCCGCGTCAGGTCGATGCCCGCCGCCGAGGCGTCACCGTCGGGATCGAGCGATTCCGGCAGCTGGTTGCTGCGGGTTTCATGCCGCGCGCGCAGCAGCCTGACCACCCCGTCGGACAATTCGCGGTCGTCGGTGATAGCGTCGAGCGATTTCAGCGCCGCGTCGAGGGCCTCGCGCCGTGCCGCGATTTCCGATTCGTGTTCGGTCACGAGCTCGGTGCGGCCGGCCTGGGCAAGCCCGAGCCACCTCACCACCGGCGCCAGCCCGAATCCTACGCCGACCAGCGTGATGAAGATGACGCCGAAGGTGACGAACAGGATCAGATCGCGGTAGGGAAAGGCCTCCCCGCCGGGAAGCGCGAACGGCAGCGCCAGCGCCGCGGCCAGCGACACTGCGCCGCGGACGCCGGTGAACGAAAGCACGAACGCATACTGCCACGGCGGCGCCGGATCGCGCAGGCGCACGCGCTTGATCAGCCGCGGCAGGTAAATGGCGGGGTAGACCCAGGCAAAGCGCGCGACCACGATCATCACGCTCACCAGTGCGGTGGCGATCAGGATGTCGTCGAGCGGAAATGCCTTCGATTTTTCGAACAAGAGCCGCATCTGGAACCCGGTCAGCAGGAACAGCATGCCCTCGATCAGGTAAATCACCAGGTCCCAGAAGAAGATGCCCTGCAGCCGGGTCGCCGCCGAGATCAAGAGCGGCCCGTTCCAGCTCATATAGAGTCCGCAGGCGACGGTCGCGATCACGCCGGAACCGCCGAAATGCTCGGGCACCCAATAGGAGACATAGGGTGTGATCAACGACAGCGTGATCTCGATCTGCGGATCCCGCGCGTGGTGGCGCATTCGAAGGGAAAGCCAGCCCACCGCCGCGCCGAACAGCATCTCCCCGGCGACGATCGCGGCGAACTCGCCCATCGCCTTCGGCAGCGAAAACATGCCGGTCGAAACCGCCACCACCGCGAACCGGTACAGGATCAGCGCGGTGGCGTCGTTCGCCAGTCCTTCGCCCTCGAGCACGACCAGGATGCGGCGGGGCAAAGCGAGTCTGCGGGCGATCGCCAGCGGCGCCACCACGTCCGGCGGCGCGACAATGGCGCCGAGCAGGAAGCCGGTGGTCCAGGGCAGCCCGATCAGGTAATGCGTCGCGGCTGCGACCGCGAAGGCGCTGAAGATCACGCAGCCGACCGAGAACAGGATGATCGGGCGCAGATTGAATTTGAATTCGCGCCAGCTCATGGCGACGCTGGCCGAATAGATCAGCGGCGGCAGCACCAACAGCAGCACCAGTTCGGGCGGCAGTTCCAGCGGCGGCATGCCCGGCACGAAGGCGAGGCCGATGCCGGCCAGCAGCAACAGGATCGCGGGCGCGACATCGGCCCGCCGCGCCAGCAATTCGGTTCCCGCCAGCACCGCCAGCAGTATCAAAAAGATCTGAAATATGGCTTCCACGGTGTCCGCATTCCTGTGCGGAGCCAATTTGCCCGGACCGGCGACGCCGTCAATGCCGCGCTATGGTTGTGGCTATTCCCTCAAATCATAACGATACGATTTCGAAACGATTTGCCAGCCGTCCCTGAGTTTCATCGCCACCAGATAATCGGTGAAATAGCGCGGCGGCAACTGGCAGCGCACCTTGATGAAGGCGGTGGATTCGTCGGAGCGGTCGATGGTGACGATGAAATCCTCGCGCGGCTTGCCTTCGGCCTTGGCCGAGGGCCGCTTCCTGACCCAGCCCATCCAGTCCGGCACGGTGAGAACCTTCAATTCGCCTTTCTCCACCCAGCGCAGATCGGCTGAGGGGTGGAAAATCGCACCCAGCTTGTCGGCGTCGCCTTCGTAGAGGGCGTCGAAATAGTGCTGGACCACGGCTTCTACGGTGGAACGGTCATGACTCACGATTTTGTCCTCCTGGCGATGGACGCTTGTCTGCCTTGAATTAAGCCACGAACTGCTAAAATACACCACGGCACGATATCTGCGGAAGGGGGAGAGAGTGACGAGTCCCGAGATGGTGAGTGGTCGCAGGCTCGCCGGAAGATGCTTTTGCGGAGCAGTCCACTATGAGGTGGCGGACCAATTCGCTTACGCCTTGAATTGCCATTGCTCCAACTGCCAACGGACGACCGGCTCCGCGTTCAAGCCGTTCGCCGGCATCGAACGCGAAAAGCTCACGATCACCAAAGGCGAGGATGAGCGCATGATCTTTGGCGACGATAGAGGTCACGACGCGCACTGTGCGCGATGTGGCTCGCTGCTGTATTCCCTCGTCCGCGATGGCGCCTGGGTCCATGTCGCCATGGGAACGCTGCTGGACGATCCTTCCATCCGCCCGACCGCCCACATCTTTGTCGGCTCCAAGGCCCCATGGTTCACCATCGCCGACGGTCTGCCACAATATGAGGGACACGTCACCGCGGGATGACAGCTGGCTCACATCAAGAACACGCCCTTGCCATCGACCTGCTTGTCGAACAGTTGATAGGCTTCCTCGGCCTGGTCGATGGCCCAGCGATGGGTGAACAGCCGGTCGACGTCGATGCCGCGCTCGACCGAGAACCGCGCGCATTCGGCCTGCAGGATGTTGGAGAACGTCCAGGACGCCACCAGTGTCAATTGCCGGCGCAACAGATGCGGTGAGACATCGATGTGCACGTCGCCGCCTTCGCCGACGAAGCACATCGTGCCCCACACCTTGGTGGAGCGGATCGCGTTCAAGCGGGCATCCGGGTTGCTCGAGGTGTCGAGCGTGAGGTCCGCATAACGGCCGTGGGTGAGCTCCCTGATCGCGGACACCGAATCGTTCGAGCCAGGGTTGACCACGGCATCGGCGCCAAATGCTTTGGCGCGCTCCAGCCGCTGCGGGCTGATGTCGAGCGCGATCACCCGCGCACCCATCGCCTTGGCGTATTGCGTAGCCGCCAACCCCACCGGGCCCTGGCCGAAAATCGCGATGGTGTCGTTGCCGGAGAGATGCATGCGGCGCAGCGCGCCATAGGCGGTGCCGGAACCGCAGGCGATCGCGGCGCCCGCCGAGAACGACAACTCGTCCGGCAGCGGCACCAGCGTATTGGCCGGCACCTTCAGATATCGCGCGTGGCCGCCATGGGCGTTGTTGCCGTACACCTTGACCGGCACCTCCTGGCAGAGCTGTTGCCATCCGGAGCGGCAATGGTTGCACTGGGTGCAGCCCTGATAGTGGTGCACCATCACGCGCTGGCCAACGCGCGCCTCCCGCGCATCGACGGCCGAGCCGATCGCCACCACGACGCCGCAGGGCTCATGCCCGGCGATTACCGGGCCCTCCCGCATCGGGATGCCGCTCGCCTGCGCCCCGCTTTTGGGTCGGCGGTATTGATGCAGGTCGCTGCCGCACATGCCGGATGCTTTCATTTCGATCACCACGTCATGCGGATCCGGCGTCGGATCGGGGAACTGCATCAATTGCAGCTCGCGCTCGCCGTTAAACACCACGCCGCGCATCGCTTCCTCCGTTTGTTCTTGTCTATCAGTCGATATTGTACGGGAAAGTGTGATGGGCCAAGGGCCAACAAGGGCGAACCGAATGCGGACTGGCGCGACATCGGACAAGGCAGGTCGTCTCGCGCGACCGGGGTTAAATGACGCGGATGGATACGTGATCTCACTCACAAGCAGGCCGTGCAAGCTACTGATAGGTATGGCGCGATGCTATAACGCCGGATTTGAGAGAGCCTCGTGATGAAATCGCTGGGATCGTTCACCTTGCAAGCATCAGGCCAGATCGTTTGCGACGACCATTTATGCCATCCGGTCGAGCGCGGCTGTCATCTCAAGTTCAGGTCGAGCCTCGAAGGCGGTGGCCGTCTCGGCGACGGCAGCAACGTCCAGGTTTGCAACTGAGCCCTGAATCTCGATCGAGCGCTTTGAGATTCCGGGTTCGATGCTTCGTATCGCCCCGGAATGACGACTGCGGAATTCAGATCGCGCTCGCCGCGATATTGACCATCAGCGCGACCAGCGCGGTGTTGTAGATGAACGAGATGATGCCGTGCGCGGTGGCGGTGCGGCGGATGGTCTTGTCGGTGATACCGACGTCGGAGACCTGCGCGGTCATGCCGATCACGAACGAGAAGTAAACGAAATCCCAGTAGTCGGGGTGGTCGTGCCGGTCGCCGCTCGGAAACTGCAGACCGCCGGGCTTGGCGCGGCGGTAATAATCATGCGCGTAATGCAGCGCGAAAATCGTGTGCACCGCCGCCCAGGACAGCGCGATCGTCACGGTCGCCAGCATCAGTTGCAGTGCGCTGCGGTGCGAGGCGCCGAGTTCGAACACGATTGCGGCGATCGAGGCAAAGGCGCCAAGCGCGGTCACCAGCAGGATCACAAAGCGGCCGTCATCCTGCATCACCGCGTTGCGCTTGATATGCGATAGCCCGCTGCGCAGCACCATGGTGTAGACCAGCAACAGATACATCGTGATCAGGATGTCCCAGCCGAGCAGCAGCCGCGTCACCAGCCGCAGCGAGCCCGGCAGCAGAAAGAACGCCACGACCCCGATCGCAACCGAAATGAAAATGCGCGGCCGCGCATAAACCACGCGTGCCGGTCTCGACATTTGCCGGAAACGGATGAGGACGGGATCGTCGGCTTCCTTCTCCGCCATCGGCGCCTTCAATTCTTGCGTTCGGCGACAAATCGCGCGGCGGCGCGCAGCACCTCGCCCCTGGCGCCGAAGATCGAGAGCGCGGCGTCTGCGCGCGCCAAAAGGTCGCGCACGCGCTTCTTGGCGCCCTCGATTCCGAGCTGGGTGACGAAGGTAGTCTTGCCCAGCGCCGCGTCCTGCCCGGTCTGCTTGCCGAGCGCTGCGGCGTCACCCTCGACGTCGAGCAGGTCGTCGGCGATCTGGAAGGCTTCGCCAAGCGCGCGGCCGTAATCGTCGAGCGCCTGATATTCCTTTGCCGTGGATTGGCCGAGGATCGCGCCGGCAATGCAGCCGAAGCGCAACAGCGCGCCGGTCTTCATCTGCTGGAGGCGGGCGACGTCGACCGGCTCGCGGTCCCCGAACCGTCCCTCGCCGGCGAGGTCGAGTATCTGGCCGCCGACCATGCCGCCGATCCCCGAGGCGCGCGCCAGCGCGCGCGTCAAGAGCAGGCGTACGGTCGGATCCCTGTGGATCTCGTCGCGGGTGATGATGTCGAAGGCGAGCGTCAACAGCCCGTCGCCGGCGAGGATCGCGGTGGCGTCGTCGGTATCTTTGTGCAGCGTCGGCCGGCCGCGGCGCAAATCGCTGTTGTCCATCGCCGGCAGGTCGTCATGGATCAGCGAATAGCAGTGGATGCATTCCAGCGCGGCGCCGGCCAGCAATGCGGCCTCGCGCGGGACGCCGAACACGGCCGAACTCTCGACCACCAGGAACGGCCTCAAGCGTTTTCCCCCGCCGAGGCTCGAATAGCGCATGGCGTCCATCAGGCGTTTCGGCCGGGCGATCTCGTCGGGCAGAAGCGCATCCGACAAGAGCTTGCCCAGCAGCGCTTCGGTGTCCTCCGCGGTCTGGTCCAGTCGTTTCGAAAAGTCGGTCAGTGCAGTACCGGTCGTCATCAAAAACAGCTCCCAATCGATTTGGCCGGGACAATCGTTGATGGCACGGGCTTCGTCAATTCCGGGGCACACCCCGGCTGCACCTTGAAACCGCTGGAAAAGTACGGGAATATCAGTGAGATATCAGTCGTGCCGGCAATTTTCCCGCCCGCGCCCATCGCCTTATAAACTTGCGCGTATTCCGATCGCAAAACCGGAATGGGCGCGTAACCAGAAGCGCCACATTTGCGCGTTGCCCGAAATCTGCTGCTGGTTGTGCTGGCCGCGCTGCTGCTGCCCTATCTGCTTGCGCCGCTCTATCGGGCCGGCCATCCGGTCTCAACCCTGATGGCCTGGCGCTATCTGACCGGCGCGCCGATGTCGCGGCAATGGGTCGATTTCGGCGGGATGTCGCCCTATCTGCCACGCTCGGTTGTATCAGCCGAGGACGCGAAATTCTGCAGCCATCACGGCATCGACTGGGGCGCGCTGCGCGAAGTGATCGACGACGCGGAGGAGGGCGAGATCACCCGCGGCGGCTCGACCATCACCCAGCAGGTGGCGAAAAACCTGTTCCTGTGGCAGGGCCGCAGCGTGGTTCGCAAGGCGCTGGAGTTTCCGCTGGCGTTGTGGATTGACCTGGTGCTGCCGAAGCAGCGGATCCTCGAAATCTATCTCAACATTGCCGAACTCGGCCCCTCCGGCCAGTTCGGCGCGCAAGCCGGTTCCCTCTATGCCTTCGGTCGCCCGGCGTCGGCGCTATCCCCGCGCGAGGCGGCCCTGCTGGCGGCAATTCTGCCTAATCCGGTGAGACGCAGCGCCCGCAATCCCGGCCCCGGAGTACGCCGTCTGGCCGGGACCTATATGGCCCGGGCACAGGCTTCCGGCCTGCAGCGGTGCTGGAGCGAAAATCGCGCTTATTGAGCCCATTTTGGGCCATTTTGGCAGCAAACCACCCTAGCTTTGCGCGGGCCCATCCTCTATAAGCGCGGCCTTATCGGCATTATCGGCTCGCGCCAAAAACGCTCCAGCCGTCCGTTTGCGGACGATGCCTAGACCACAACACCCCTAGAGGACACCGAAATGGCCGTTCCCAGAAGAAAAACATCGCCCTCGCGGCGCGGCATGCGCCGCTCGGCGGATGCGCTGAAGAAGCCGACCTATGCCGAGGACAAGGATTCCGGCGAATTGCGCCGTCCGCACCACCTCGATCTGAAAACCGGCATGTACAAGGGTCGCCAGGTTCTGAAGGCCAAGAAGGAATCCTGACACAAGCGGGCCAGGCACGCCGTTGACTGCAACGGCTGCCTGAATTCGGCCAACGAATGAGGTCTCGCCTCAGAACATCCGGTGCTTGATAAAGAAGGCCTCGCCGATGTCCATGGTCGGTTTTCCGCTTCTTCTGATTCCGCTCGCGATCTACAACATCGTTGTCTTCCTGATGCCCGGCGTGACCTTCGCCGAGCCGCTTGTGACGTTGACGCTGATGTCCGGCGCCGGTTGGCCGGTGACGCTGAGCGATATCCTGCTGACGCTCGGCATCCTGTTGCTGCTGCTCGAGGTCATGAAGGGCGCGCGTCCCGGCGCGAAATATCTCACCGATCATCTGTTGTCGCTGATCGTGTTCGGGGCTGCTGCGGCCGAATTCCTGCTGTGGCCGAAATTCGGCACCTCGACCTATTTCCTGCTGTCGCTGCTGTCGCTGGTGGATTTCCTGTCGGGCCTGGCGCTGCGGACCAGGCGTGCGACGGTAGCGGTTGCCGCCGCGCCCTCCCGCAAGCGAGCGGCTGCCGCGCCGGAACCTCGGTTCGAGCCCGCACCGGCGCCTTCGGCGCCGGCAGTTGACCCGGTGGCCGAAACCGCTTCGCCCGATCGCGTGGAGCCGAAAATGACGCCAGCCGAGGTCACGCCGGCCGCGTCGCCGGAGGTCGCATCTCCGGGATTGCAGCCCGGCGAAGGCGCACCGCCGTCTCCGGAAGCGCCGTCGCGTTGACTTGTTGATTTAGAGCGTTCCCGGGTCGGAAAAAGGATCTAGACGATCTGCCGGGTCCGGCCGCCGGCGGCTTGGGCCGGGGCCTTGTGCCACCGCGCCCCGTAGGCGGCCTTGGCGTCGGCCGGGGTCGCCCGCCGCAGGCTGCGGGTTTGCGGAACGTGCTCGGCGGTCGCGATCAACTGGGTGACAAAATCGGCGCGCGACAGTCGCTGGTACGGCACCCGCGACCTTTGAACGGCCGGTATCATCGGCACCAGCGCGACACAGGCGGGTTTTTCGTCCGCGAGCGCACCGTTATCCACCGTGTGTTCTGGTTGACCGCTGTCTGGCATCGCAACTCGAAAATCCGGCTTAACTGTCACGTTTTGGGACGTCATGCCCCTCTGCAATCTCCTCTTCGCAAGGGGCATGCCGGTTATCGCCGTTTTGTTCCCGGCGACCATCCAACATGGTTTGCAGAATATTTATGAACTTAACCTAGGGTCTGTGGCGGGACAGGCAGTATCCTTGAGATCAGGAATCACCCGGCAGTGTCCTGAAACGAGGCGACCGTGACATCCGCTCTTCCGAAAGCTTCGAGCATCCTGGCCTCGCTCGGCCAGGCGGCGTTCGTTTGGGATATCGCGACCGACGCCATCACCTGGAGCGAACAGGCCAGCGCGGTGTTTTCCGATATCCCCCCGGCGCTGCTCGCCAAGGGTGCGGAGCTTTCCAAGCTGATCGAGCCGGACCGCAATATCCGCTCCGATGCGCTGGCTCACGCGTCGCCCGCACATGGCGCCAAGGGGACGCCCTACCGGATCGAATATGGCGTGCGGACCGCGACCTCCGAGCCGGTGCTCTGGATCGAGGAAACCGGCTGCTGGTTCGCCGGTCCCGGCGGCCGGCCGGTGCGCGCCCAGGGCATCGTCCGCATCAACAATGAGCGCCACGCCCGCGACGAGCAGTTGCTGAAGCTTTCGCGGCACGACCCGCTGACCGGCGAACTCAACCGGACCAATCTGGTCGCCTCGCTGGCCGAGGCCATCGAGGAATCCGCGCGCTTTCGCACCTCCTGCGCCTTCATGCTGATCGGCATCGATCATCTGGCGCGCATCAACGACGCGTTCGGCTTCGATGTCGCGGATGCGGTGATTTCCGAGTTGGCCAAGCGCCTCCGTTCGCGGCTGCGCGGCGGCGACGTGCTTGGCAGGTTTTCCGGCAACAAGTTCGGGTTGATCCTGAAGAACTGCACGGTCGACGACATGAACGTCGCCGCCGAACGGTTTCTCGCCGGCATTCGCGACGAGGTGGTGCCGACCAAATCCGGGCCTGTCTCCGTTACCGCCTCGATTGGCGCGGTCAGCGTGCCGCGCTACGCGCGCGACGCCAACGAGGCGATCAACCGGGCCCATGAAACGCTCGATATGGCCAAGCGCCGCCGCGCCGGCTCGTTTTCAGTGTGGCGGCCGAATGTCGAGCGCGATGCCCAGCGCCGCGTCAATATCCGCGTCACCGACGAAATCGTCACCGCGCTCAACGAGCGCCGGATCGTGATGGCATTCGAGCCGGTGGTGGAGGCGAATTCGCGCGATACGGCGTTCTACGAGTGCCTGATCCGCATGGAACAGGATGATGGGCAGGTGCTGCTGGCCCCCGACATCGTTCCGGTGGCGGAGAGGCTGGGCCTGATCCGCCTGGTCGATCATCGGGTGCTCGAACTCGTGGTGGCGGAACTGGCCGCATCGCCGAACGTCCAGCTCAGCCTCAACATATCGCCCGATACCACCATGGATTCCGACTGGTGGGCTTCGATCGAATCGCTGATGCATGCGCATCCCGGCGTCGCCGAACGGCTGATCGTCGAAATCACCGAAACCGTCGCGATCCAGGATATCGACGATTTGCGCGGCTTCGTCACGCGGCTGAAGAACTTCGGCAGCCGGATCGCGATCGACGATTTCGGCGCCGGTTACACCTCGTTCCGCAATTTGCGCAAGCTCGGCGTCGATATCGTGAAGATCGATGGCGCGTTCGTGCAGAACATCGCGCGCTCGGCGGACGATCGCGCCTTCGTGCACACGCTGATCGACCTGGCGCGCCGGCTGCACATCAAGACCGTGGCCGAATGGGTTCAGGACGAGGAAGCAGCCAGCATGCTGCGCGACTGGGGCTGCGACTACATCCAGGGACGGCTGATCGGGCTCGCGTCGTCGAAGCGGCCGTGGGGCGCGCCGGCTGCCGACATGCTTCCCGCGGCGAGTTAACTCTCCGTCGTCCCTGCGAGAGCACTACTGGATGCACACATCTCGAAAACCGACTCAAATACAGGCATTTAGACAACCGCCGATTTGGACCGACTTTGGTGTCGCTCATTCAGCGATCGTTGAAACGACTCACGATTTTGATCGAAGCCGCTATCCGACCAAAAGATGTGTGCATCCAGTAGTGCGAAAGCAGGGACCCATACGCCGTGACCTATCAACAGGGTGATCGGGCAGACGCCTTGATAACCAATTAGCGATGGTGGTTATGGGCGCCTGTTTTCGCAGGGCGACGAGGCAAAGAACTACTCTTCCTTCTTCGGCTCTTTCGACATGCGCTCGAGGCGTTCCTGCATGTCCTTCATCTGACGGCGCAGATCGTCGATGTTGTCCGCTTCGGGCGCCGGCTCAGGGGTTTTTTCCGGTTCAGCGGCGCTTCCGCTGCGCGGCGGCACGAACGGCTTGAACATCGAGAAGGTCTGCTGAAACAACTCCATGTTGCGGCGGACATGTTCTTCCAAGGGAGCAAAGGGCGTTCCGGAGAAAGTATTGGTCAGCTGCTTGCGGAATTTTTCCTGCTCGCGCGTCAGCGTATCGATCGACTGCTCCAGATATTTCGGCACCACCATCTGCATGCTGTCGCCGTAGAAGCGGATCAGCTGGCGCAGGAAAGTGGTCGGCAGCAGATTCTGCCCGGCCTTGTTTTCCTGTTCGAAGATGATCTGGGCCAGCACCGAGCGCGTGATGTCGTCCCCGGTCTTGGCGTCGTAGACGAGGAAGTCCTCGCCCTCCTTGACCATCGCGGCGAGGTCTTCGAGCGTCACATAGGTGCTTGTGCCGGTATTATAGAGCCGCCGGTTCGCATATTTCTTGATCGTGGTCGGTTGGTCAGATTTCGCCATGGGCTCACACATGCACACCGAGGAGAAGGAACCCGACGGCTTCGCCGCAGGGTTGACGAGCAACGCAATGCAACAAAGTAAGCATTTTCAATGCACTTCGGCTACCGTTTTGTGCGGCACGGTTAATTTCAAAGCATAGACGCTGCTTAAGGATACGCCAAGAACGTCATTTTGAATGCGCCGCGGCGAGATTTCGGCCTCCGGCCGGTTGACATGCCTCAACGACGTTAACAGGATGAAAGGAGAGACTGGCCCGCCAATCCGGCGCCTGCTTATCCACGATCCTCAAGCCCCAGGAGATGTCCATGTCAGACGATGTCGTCATCGTCAGCGCCGCCCGCACCCCGGTCGGAAGCTTCAACGGTGCGTTCGCCACCACGCCGGCCCACGATCTCGGCGCCGTCGCCATCAAGGCTGCACTGGAGCGGGCCGGCATCGAGCCGGGCCGGGTCTCCGAGGTGATCATGGGCCAGATCCTGACCGCGGCACAGGGCCAGAACCCGGCCCGCCAGGCCTCGATCGCCGCCGGCATCCCGGTGGAAAGCCCGGCATGGGGCGTCAACCAGCTCTGCGGCTCGGGCCTGCGCACGGTGGCGCTGGGCTACCAGGCGCTGCTCAACGGCGATTCCGACATCGTCGTCGCCGGCGGCCAGGAATCCATGAGCATGGCCCCGCATGCGCAATATCTGCGCGGCGGCGTCAAGATGGGCAATTTCGAGCTCGTCGACACCATGAT
>Ga0210410_10003827_pt1 | contig 13292 bp, 11 predicted proteins | sample IncBWC4MmetaG_FD_161058 | JGI IMG/M metagenome (GOLD analysis project Ga0210410, IMG submission 161058) | Forest soil microbial communities from Barre Woods Harvard Forest LTER site, Petersham, Massachusetts, United States - Inc-BW-C-4-M | ecosystem: Environmental > Terrestrial > Soil >... | reverse complement strand
GGGGCTTGCCAATCACGTCGTGCCCAAGGGCGCAGCATTGAAAAAAGCCCGAGAAATCGCGGCGCAGCTCGCCTCAGGTCCGCCACTGTTATTTCCGGCAATCAAACAACTGTTGCGCCATACCGAGATGGTGCCCGAGCACGAAGCGTTCGAACTGCACGATGCGCTGGATGCGGTGCAACGCGTGATCAGGTCCGAGGACCTCAAGGAAGGCACGCGTGCCTTCACCGAAAAGCGCAGTCCGCGCTGGAGCGGCCGCTAGCTCCTAGCCTCCCAAAGGACGCAGCAGGCTGCGGGAAATAATGTGACGCTGAACCTCGCTGGTCCCGTCCCAGATTCGTTCGATCCGCGCGTCGCGCCAGATCCTTTCGAGCGGCAAGTCGCTCATCAGGCCCATGCCGCCATGAATCTGCAGCGCCTCGTCGGATACCATGGCGAGCATTTCCGAGGCCTTCACTTTGGCGATCGCCATGTCCATATCGGTATCGACCTTTTGATCGCGCTTCCAGGCAGCTTCGAGGACCAGCAGTTCCGCGGCGCGAAGCTCCACGGCCATGTCGGCCAGCTTGAAGCTTACGCCCTGAAATTTGCCGATTTGCTGTCCGAACTGCACGCGGTCGACAGCCCATTGCTTGGACAGCTCGAGCGCCCGCTCGGCGCGGCCCAAGCAGGTGGCGGCGACTTGCAGCCGCGTGGCGCCGAGCCAGGTGTTCGCCACATCGAATCCTCGGTGCAGTTCGCCGAGGATGGCTGATTTTGGCACGCGGCAGTTATTGAACTCCAGAATGCTATTGGTATAGCCGCGATGCGAAACATTTTTGTATCCCGGCCTCACCTCGAAGCCCGGATGTCCCATATCAATCAGGAACGCAGTCAATTTCTTGCGGTTACCATGGGCGCCGGCTTCCTCGCCGGTGGCCGCGAACAGAATCACATAGTCCGAATGATCGGCGTGGCTGATGAAATGTTTCGTGCCATTGATGACAAAATCATCGCCTACGACAACGGCCGAGGTCTTCATGCTACGCAGGTCCGACCCCGCGTTCGGTTCGGTCATCGCCAGGCACTCGGTTCGATCACCTCGCACCGTCGGCAAAAGGTAGCGTTCTCTCTGCTCGCCCTCGCAGGCCAACAGAATGTTGGAGGGGCGCCCTACACAGTAGTGCAATGCGTAGTTGGCAAACCCTAGCTCTTTTTCATACAGCGCCCAGGTGACGGTGTCCAAGCCCGCGCCGCCCACCTCCGTCGGCATGTTGGCCGCATACAAGCCTGCATCAATGGCCTTTGCCTTGAGCTCTTGTTGCAAATCCGCGCGCAAGACGCCGGTTTCCTCGACCTCCTTTTCGTGCGGGTAGAGTTCGTTGCGCACGAAATTCCGCGTCGTTTTGATCACCAACTGCTGTTCATCACTCAAGGAAAAATCCATGTCGGCCCCCGTTAAACAGCTCGGCTGCTCTTGCGCTTTTCCTTGGCCCAGCGCCGCAGCAGCTCCAATTGCAGCCGCAATTGTTCAACTTGCGCAGCCGCCGGCCAATCGCGCGGGCTGGTGACGGCGCCGGCGGTCAATCCATTGATGAATGTCACCACGGACTTGAGAACCCGATCGCGCACGGCGGCAGGCCAATGCTGCCATTCCGGCCAATGCTCGGCGAAGCAGCGCTCGTACAGCCGAAGGTACTCGCGATGCACCCACACGTTGAGGCGCCTGAGTTTCTTGTCCGTCGAAACCTGCCCCCAAAAAGCCATCCAGAAAGCACATTCCGCCAATCGCTGCTCATCGATCGCGAGCGCTTCGGAAAGCACATCCAAGAGAGTCGTTTCCAGGCCGTTGCGCTCCCGCGTGAGCCTTTGCTCGATGCGCAGCAAAATCAGGCGCAGGGCCGCGAGAATGATTTCCTGCTTCGACTCGAAATAATGCGCCAACATCCCAGTGGTGTAGCCGGCGGCACGCGCGATTCGGGCCACGGTGGCTTGCTCGAAACCGTACTTGGCAACCGCTTGGCAGGCGGCCTGGGCGATCTCATCGCGGCGCTGGGCATGGTCGACGACTTTAGGCATGGTTTAAGCGGGTCCAATCGAACGGCCAGCCTCTGACGGCCTCGCCAGTGCCGACTGACTCTGTCGAATTGCATCGAGCTTGGCTCTAACCCCGGAATCCACGGCCGTCGCCTTTGCCCGCGCCGTGTCGACATGCAAGTGAAGCTGTTCCGCCGTGGCAATGAGTACGTCATCGCGCCCGCGGTGCAACCTCAGGAAAACATGCAGCCGCTTGTCATCGACGCCGAGCAGTTGCGTGGTGACGTAAATCGTCTCGCCTGCCTTGGCCTCTCCCACATGTCTGGTATGACTTTCCACCGAGTAGTACATGCGTCCGCCCGCGCGATAGGTTTCATCGGCCCCCACTCGCCGGTACAGGGCGTCCATGGCGTCGCCGAATACCTGCCCGTAGCGAAAATCAGTCATGTGACGGTTGTAGTCGACCCACTCCGGCCTCACGCTGGTCTGCAGCAGCCGCAGCGGTTTTCCCGGCTCATCCGCACTGGCCGGCGCAGCGCCCGCCGCATCTTTGTAAAGGCGTTCCTCGAGGGCACGCAGCGTCGCGCCGGCGCCCATATTGGTCTGCCGCAGCACTTGTTGGACTGCCACCAGTGAATCGTCCCGCAGCCGCTCGAGCTCTCGAATCGACCGGCCGGCGGCCTGCGCCTGGGTGCCCTCGACCATGCGGTCGATCAGCGTTTCGGTGAGCTCCGGGGCCTCGAGCTTGGTCCATGGCCACTTCAGGCAGGGACCGAACTGAGCCAGCATGTGCCGCATACCACTCTCGCCACCCGCCAGGTGATAGATGAGATTCGTCCCCATCGCCGCCCAACGCAAACCGGGACCATACACGATGGATTCATCGAGCTCCCCCGTGGTGGCGACGCCATCATTCACCAGATGCAGAATCTCGCGCCACAACGCCTCCTGCAGGCGATCGGTTAGATGCCCTGGCACCTCGCGCCGCACCCGCAGCGGGTGCATGCCAACGTAGGTAAAAAACGCCGCCGCGGCCTCGACGGCGGCGGGCGCGGTTTTCTCTCCGCCCACGAGTTCCACCAAGGGCAATAGATAAACCGGATTGAACGGATGCGCGACCAAGAAGCGCTCCGGGGCGACCATGTCCCTGGCCAAGTCGGTCGGGGTGAGGCCCGAGGTGCTCGATGCGATCACCACATCCGCCGGCGCGAAGCGGCTCACCTCCGCCAATATCCGCTGCTTCAAGGGCAACTGCTCAGGAACATTTTCCTGGATGAAATCGGCGCGCTCCGCCATGGCCTTAAGATCAGTCGTAAAGAAAAGCGTGCCCTTGGGCGGCAACGGAGCCGATGTCAGTCGCGCCAGGGCCGGTTCGGCGTTTGCCACCGCGCCGCGCATCCATTCTTCCATCTCCGGCTTGACGTCCGCGGCGATGACATCGATCCCGAAATGCAGCGCTCGTGCGGCCCAGCCGCCGCCGATCACGCCGGTCCCGAGAAGCCCGAGAGTCCTTATCTTGCGCACTGATATACCTTGAGCATCGCGATCTTTGTAATGTTACGAGTATAATATAAAAAAAGAGAGCCGGGCATGATCCGGCCGGTTGAGGCTATTTGATTGCGGGGGTGACGCCCAAGACTGCGGCGATCGGCTGTGCCGCCTGCGGCACGGCGGCGCGGTAGTCCTTGCCGAGGAATGCCGCCACCGTGGCCGCGATTTGCGCCAGGGTCACCGGCGCGGTGTGCGTGTGCTCGCCAAGCGCGGCAGTGTCCGGCCCCAAGACGGCAATCCAGATGTTCTCGGAGCCCTTCTGCTCGACTCCGTGTTCCTTCCACTGCACCAAGCCGCCACCCCGGCCATGGTCGGTCGTGATGATGAACGTGGTCGTGCCTCGATAGCGGGGCATGGACTGCATTGTCTCCCACAGTTGTTTGACGAAGTAATCGAACCGGTGGGCACTGTCGAGCACCAAATCGTAGCGCCCCTGATGCGCCCAATTGTCGGTTTCGCCGTATCCTACGAATAGGACGCGCGGCTTTCCGGTGCGCACGTAATCAATGAGACTCACCTGAAGAAAGCTGTTGCCGACATCCTCTTCGTCGAACTGCGTCGTGGTCGTGTACAGTTCGCGCAGCAGCGCATCGCGCGGCGTCTCTGGTCCTCTCAAGGGCGGCAGGGTCCACCCGGTTTGCATGACCAGCCCGCTGCGGCTCTTGTTGAAAATATTGTCGTAGACATTCCAGGTGCCGTAGATGGCAACGCGTCCGCGCAATTCATCGAATCCGTTCAGCCATTCGAATACGGTCGCATTGGGATTCGGACCATATTCATTGCTGTCGATGGCGTCATTGGGATAGCCGGTCGACATTTCGTTGTATCCCGGATACGAGAACGCCTTGCCATTGGTGACGTGCGCGTCGCTACCCTTGAGACGATTGCCGAAAATCTGACCTTGCTTGGCGACCTCGCCCCACAGGAAAGGAAACAACAATTCCCGCCGCGCATCGGCAGTAGGCCGCCAGTAGCGCTCGCGCAGATCCGCCTCCGACACCCAATTGCCCCCGGTCTTATCCGAGATCAGGCGCGGGTCTGCGCCCGTGAAGACTTCCTGCCAACGCAGACCGTCGCTCACGATGAGTACGACGTTCTCGGTCTTGCCGGCGATCGCCAGGCCGCTGCCGAGGCACGAGACAAGACTCAGGGCGAGCGCGGCGAAGCGCAGCATCACTGCTGCAGTAACACCGCGCAATTGGCGGTCCAGCTCAAGTACACCTCATCGCTCCAGTCGATCGACCACTCGGAGGTGCGGCTCTCATTCTGTGCGAAGACTGTGACGAGCTTTCCGGTCTCGGTCTTGATTCGATAGGTTGAGCGATTTCCAAGATAACCCAATTCCCAAACCACACCCTTGAGTTGATTGACCCGCTCGCCGCCCACCGGCTGCTTGCTCAGGCGGATCTTTTCCGGGCGAAGCGCAACCCAGACACGCTGACCATTTCCGAAGCGGCCCAGTTCGTCCACCACCAGATCGCACCCGGCCTCGGCACTGCGCACGATGAGATGTCCGGGAGTCGCGCCGCTCACCGTGCCTTCGAATAGATTGGTGGTACCGATGAAATCGGCGACGAAGCGGTCTTGTGGAAATTCGTAGATCTCGGAGGGTGTCCCGACCTGAACGACCTGGCCGTGGTTCATCACCGCGATGCGCGTTGAAAGCGCCATGGCCTCGTCTTGATCATGTGTGACAAAAACGAAGGTGATGCCCACCTGAGATTGAATGTTCATCAGCTCGAACTGCGTCTGTTCGCGCAATTTTTTGTCGAGGGCGCTCAAGGGCTCGTCCAGCAGCAGCACTTTGGGTCTGCGAATGAGAGCGCGCGCCAGCGCCACTCGCTGCCGTTGGCCGCCGGAAAGCTGGTGGGGTTTGCGTTTTGCCAGCGGCCCGAGTTGCACCATGTCCAGGGCGTCGGAAACGCGCTTAGCTTTGACCGACGGCTCAAGATCCATGCGCCGCAGGCCGTAGCCGACATTGTCCACAACCGTCATGTGCGGGAACAAGGCATACGACTGAAACATCATGTTGACCGGACGCTCGTGCGGGGGCACGTGGGTCATGTCGACTTCCTCGATCATGATTCGCCCCGAGCTTGGGCTTTCGAATCCCGCCAGCATCCGCAGCAAAGTGGTTTTACCGCATCCTGAGGCGCCCACCAGCGCGAACATTTCGCCCTTGAAAACACGAAGATTCACGCCGTCGACAGCGGTAAAGCCGCCAAAGGTTTTGTTGAGGCTCTCAATGACGATCTGCGGCTTGGCGTCCGGATCGAGCCAGGGCCGATCGGCGATCGATTTAGGCGTGGCGGCCACGCTCATTAGAACTGTCCGGGCGGCGTCGCGCGCCTACGCTCGGGCGCAAAGAAGGGACGCTCGACCACCTGCGCTCGTGACATCCGACGCTCCCAGACCAGTTCTCGGCTCAAATAGATCTCGGCCCAAACTGTTGAGCCGACTTTAAAGTACGGCGCGTCGACCATAGCAAGGGCGATGTTGCGCTTGCAAGTCGGCGACCAGATTGCCGAGCTCACATTGCCGATTTCGCGCTTGCCGCTGTTGTTCGCGTACAGGAGCGCATTGTGCGCCGGCTTGTTGCCCTCAATGTCGAGGCCGACGAGCTGGCGCAATGGACCGCGCCGCTTCTCTTCCAGCAGCGCCCGCCGGCCGGTGAAATGACCCTTATTGAAGTCCACCAGCCATCCGAGTCCAAGCTCGAGCGGCGACCTATCGGTGCCGATGCGGATGGTATGGTCGGCCGACACGAAGTCGACATTCGGGCTCAGGAAGCCGGCCTCGATGCGTGCAATATTGAGCGCCTGAGAACCGATCGGCCGAACGCCGCGCGACCTTCCGGCTGTCATCAAGGCGTCCCAGTTCGCTTCCGCGTCTTTCGGATCCATCCACAGTTCGTATCCCAAGTCTCCGGTGAAACCGGTGCGCGAAACGGTGACCGCGCGCGAATTGAGCTCAAAGCGGCCAATCTCGAATAGCTTCAATCTTTCCACGCCCGCGAGACCCAAATCCTCGAGCAATGCGCAGGAGGTGGGGCCTTGCAGCGCCAGGGCGGCCACTTGCTCAGTGACCTCGCTCACCTCGACCTCAAAACCGATGCTGGAATCGAGCAGCCAGTCGAGCTGGCGCTGGGCCGTGCATATCCGGTATTCGGATTCGCCCAACCGAAAAATGGTGCCATCGTCGATCAACCGGCCTAGATCATTGCACCAGACGCAGTAGGCCACCCGGTCCGGTTTCAGCTTACCCACGTCTCGCGTCACCAAGCGATTGAGGAACGCCAATGCATCGCGCCCGACAATCCGGTATTTCACCATCGGCGTCAGGTCATACAATGTCGTCGCGTTGCGAATTGCAAAGTATTCCTGTTCCACCGTGGTGAACACATCGACGGTGGTATACCCGGCCCAAGGGATGAAGCTATCCGTTTGGCTCAAGGCGCGGGCGCGCTCATGAAATGGGGTCTTGAGCAGCGGCTGCGTGAAATGCGATTCGGCGGACAGTGTCACGAGGTCGCCTCCCCTCTCAATACCTGCTCTGCCGCGTTGCGACCGGCGATGCCCATCACGCCACCGCCAGGATGGCAGCCCGCGCCGCACAGGAACAACCCCTCGAGGGGTGTGCGGTACTGTGCGGCCCCCGGTACGGGTCGCATCATGAGGATCTGGTCAAATGCCAAATCGCCGTGGTGCCAGTGTCCACCGCTGCCGCGGAATTGTTTTTCCATGTCCGCCGGCGTCACCACCTCGGCGGCAACAATGCAGCCGCGCAGCCCCGGCGCCAAGGCCTCGATAGCGTCGAGCGCAGTATCCAGGAAATGTTGCCGGCCGTTGTCCCAACCTTGCTTCAGCGCGTAGGGCGCGTACTGCACGATGGCCGACAGGACATGCTTGCCGGTCGGCGCCAAGGTGGCGTCGTTGATGCTGGGAACGGTGATCTCCATCGTGGGCGATGCTGAGAATTCGCCGTATTTCGCATGGTTGTAGGCGTGCTCGATATAGCTAAGCGAGGGAGCAAACAGCAGGCGCCCGCGAAGCGCCGCCTCGGGTACTGCAGTGAAGGGCGGCAGACGATTCAGCGCGAGATGGATTTTCGCGGCAAGACCCTGCGAGCGAATATGGCCTACGCGACGCACAAATCCGGCGTCGAGGTCCGCCGTACCCAGCAGCTTGAGAAAGGTGGTCTTCGGGTCGGCATTCGAGATCACCTGCTTGGCAGCGATACGCTCGCCGGAATCGAGCAGCACGCCGCAGGCCCGGTCCGCCTCGACGAGAATACGGTCCACTGCAGACCCGGTGCGAATAACGGCCCCTGCCGCGGCGGCCGCCTTGGCGAGCGCATCACACAGAGCACCCATTCCACCCTTTGGCTGCGATAACCCCGTATTGCCCGCGGCCGACTCAGCCGCGAGGCGATACAACAAAGTCAGCACGGTTCCCGGCGAGCGGGGGCCAAAATTCGCGCCGAGTACCGCATCGAAGCCCAGCGCTCCCTTGAGCGCCGCCGAATCAAAATTCTCTTCCAGCAGATCGTAAACATTCATGCCGCCGATTCGCAGCAACTCCCGCATGTCGCTGCGCCCAAGTTTGCGTATCTGCCATGCCATGCGCAGCAGGCTCAGGCGATCAGGCCACGCGTTCGTGCCCAAGCGCGGCGGTATTCTTGAAAAGATGGGTGCGATGGCCGCCGCAAAGCGGCGCATGCGCTCGCGGTAGACGCTAAAAGCGGCCGCATCGGCCGGCGACAGACCTTGCACGGCGGCGTCGTGACTTAAAGTCAGCGCGGCTGCACCGGCGATCAGCGCGGTGGTCGGCAATCGTTGGCCGGCCCATTGCAGTCCGTGCGACTCGAGTTTCAAGGCACGCAGCAAGTCCGCCGGCATCAAATGCAAAAGATGCGCACCCGCGGAGACCCTGAACCCTGGGGCGAATTCGCGGGTTATCGCAGCACCGCCGACTTGTGCCCCCGCCTCCAGCACCAGCACCGATCGGCCTGCCTGCGCCAGCAGGGCGGCACAGATGAGCCCATTGTGACCCGCACCGATGACCACGCAGTCATACTGCGAGGGGAATTGCCGATTCGACATTCAGTGCGCCCTGCCCAAGTCCCGAAGCACCGCGCGCGCGGCATTCGCCCCTGGTGCCCCCATGACGCCGCCGCCGGGATGGGTGCTCGAACCACACATATACATGCCTTTCACGGGCGTCCGATACTGCGCGTAGCCGGGCACCGGCCGGTTGAAAAGCAATTGGTCCATGGTGAGTTCGCCCTGGAAAATATTGCCCTCGGTTAAACCCACTTCATTTTCGATATCCCAAGGCGTACGAATCTCGGCATGCAGAATCAGGTCTTTGAAATTGGGACTGTGCCGCGCGATGGTGTTGATCACGGTATCGCCGAAAGCCTGCCGGTTGGCGGCGGTCCATTCACCATCGGCGAGTTGGTACGGACAGTATTGAACGAAGACCGACATATAGTGCTTGCCGTTCGGCGTCATGGTCGGATCGATTTGCGAGGGAATCAACATGTCGATATAAGGCGCGCGCGACCACCGCCCGTCCTTCCAATCATCATAGGCGCGCTCCATCATCTCGAGGGTATCGGTGACATGCATGTCGCCGCGAATCGAGGGCGACCCTGCGGGTATCGCGGGAAATCGCGGCAGTCCGTCCAAGGCAATGTTGAGTTTTCCGGATGAGCCGCGAATCTTGAAATTTCGGACAGCGTGCAGGAATACGTCGGGCAAATCCTGCGCGTCCATTGTCTCCAGAAAGGTGCGCCGAACGTCCAGATTGGATATCACCAGCCGCGCTTTGATTTCTTCGCCGTCCGCGAGCGCCACGCCGTGGGCGCGGCCGCCGCGCACCAGCACCTTCGCCACCGGCGCGCCACTGCGAATCATGCCCCCGCTGGCGGTGAAGGAGGCGCCCAAGGCATTGCTGACGGCGCCCATGCCGCCGCGGGCAAAGCCCCAGGCACCGACGGTGTTGTCGATATCGCCCATATAGTGATGCAGCAGAACATAGGCGGTACCCGGCGAGCGCGGTCCCAGGGCCGTGCCGATGATTGAACTGCCCGCGAAATGTGCCTTGACGATTTCACTCTCAAAGTACTCGTCGAGAAAATCGGCCGCGCTCATGGTCCAGAAGCGCAGCGTGTCGTACATGCGCTCCTCTCCCATTCCATGGAGGCGCTTGCCAAGGTACAGCAATTCCTGGATGTCTCGCAGCTTGAACGAGGTGGGATCGGGCGGCTCACGCATCAATAGCGGCTTGATAAATTTGCATTGGCGCATTACATCGCGCGAAAAGCGGTCGTAGGCCTCGGCGTCGCGCTTTGAGTGGCGCGCGATTTCGCGGCGCAGGGCATCGTGGTTGTCATACAGCGCCAAATGACCGCCGTTCTGCATCATCGTGCAGCCGCCCTCGTAGGGAATGATCTGAAGACCAAACTTGGGCAGCTCCAGCGTGCGCATGATTTCCGGGCGCAGCAAGCTGCAAACATATGAGCAGTTCGAGTAGGTGAAGTCCTGATACAAGCGCCGGCTGACCGCCGCGCCGCCGATGTATGGCTGGCGCTCGAGAACCAATACTTTGAGTCCGGCGCGCGCCAGATAGCAGCCGGCAACCAGACCGTTGTGGCCGGCCCCGACGATGATCGCGTCCGGATCCTGCGGGTGCGCCGCCGAAACCGTGTTCAAGCCGGCACTTTGTGCTTGGCGCCGCTCGATTTCAGCGTCGCATCAACCGCGATTTCAAATGCTTTCAACGAATCGGTCAGGCACGATGCATCGTGCGCCGCGGAGACGAACCAAGGTTCGCGTGAATCCGGTTCGCACAGCACACCCTCGTCATGCAGTACCTGCGCCATGGCGTCATAGAAAGAATAGTCACTGCTCTTCCAGGCCCGATAATTGCGCGGTGGCTCGTGCGCGAAGTACAGACCGCTCATGGAGGGGTGGCCGACGAAGCTATGGGCGATGCCGCGCGCGCTCAAGACGGCGCGCATACCGCTGCGCAGGCTGTTGCCATATTCGGCAATTCGCTCGAGCGCGTCGGTCTGGTCGAGGATTTGCAGCGTTTTTTCGGCGGCGGCCAGCGATACCGAGTGCGCCGTGTAGGTGCCTCCGTGAGCCACGCCGCGACCGATTTTGCGCATGATCTATTCGCGGCCCGCCAGCACCGAGATGGGATAGCCGTTGCCCAAGGCCTTGGCAAAAGTGCAAAGGTCGGCCTTGACTCCATACAGTTCCTGCACGCCGCCGCGCGCGACGCGAAATCCGGTCTTGACTTCATCGATGAGCAACACCACGCCGTGCTTGTCGCACAGCGAGCGAGCGGCGCGTAAGTATTCAGGTTCCGCTGCAATCCCGAGGCAATTTCCCATGATGGGTTCAATCAGCATGCAGGCGATGCGCTGCGCATGGCGCTTGAAGACATCTTCCAGCTGATTGGCATCGTTCGCCTGCACGAAGTGCGCAAAGCTGCGCGTGCTGATCGGCACCCCTTCGCTGTAGGGCTTCACTTCCGGATCGCCCACTTGCGACCATTTATCCATTGGCGTGAACCACATGGCCGCATCGAACAAGCCGTGATAGCCGCCTTCGAGAATCACGTAGTCGTCTTTGCCGGTGTAGGCGCGCGCCAGGCGCAGGCCCGCCATCACCGCCTCGGTTCCGGAATTGGAGAAGCGCACCAATTCCGCCGCGGGTACCATTTTTGAAATGAGTTCAGCGACTTTCAGTTCACGTTCAGTGGACAAGGCGAATACACCGCCAATCTCCATTCCGGCGCGCGCCGCCTCGTCCACTTCAGGGTGGGCGTAGCCCAAGATGGCAGGACCGTAGCCCATCCGGTAGTCGACGTAGACGTTATCGTCTAAATCCGTAATGCGGGCGCCGCGGCCGCTCTTGACGTAGATGGTGCGCTGCTCTCCCCAGTAGCGAAAGTTGGAGGCAACCCCGAGAGGCAGGCGTTTTACGGCGCGCTGGAAATGGGCATTGTTCTGGGTCAGTTTTCTAGCCATGGGTTTCCGTCTCATATCTGGCTAAAGGACGAGGTTCAAGACCGTAACATTCGCCGCGCACTGCGTCCAGATTTATTATATGAATATATAGTTTTATCATCCGCGGCACTGCGCCGGCGCTCATTTGGGAGCGTCTAAATACGCACAATCACCTTAGAATTTGCCTGCTGCGGTGCGCTACCTTGCCACCAATCGTCGCCGGGAGTACATTAAATGACCATATAATTTGTACGCCATAGCATGAACAGCCTTTCCGTCGCGAATCCAGAAAGCCCTGCGGCGATCAGGGTGCATCACGCCCTGCCCGCCTGGGTCTACAACAATGCGCAGCTGTCGCGGCTCGAGTTCGAGCGCGTGCTCAAACCGAGCTGGCAGATCGTGTGCCACGTTAATTCGATTCCCAAGACCGGGGACTTTCAAACTCTGGACTTGGGTTCAGACAGCGTCATGGTACTGCGCGACCGCGATGGCTCGATACGCGCCTTCCACAACGTATGCCGCCATCGTGGCGCACGCCTGCTCGACGGCGCCGGCAATTGTCCGACGGCCGTCACCTGTCCCTATCACGGCTGGACCTACCGGCATGATGGGGGGCTGATCGGCATGCCGGTCCGCGAAAGTTTTCCCGGTCTCGATCGCAGCTTGCACGGCCTGCGGCCTGTGCGCGTCGAGGTTGCCTTGAGCTTCGTGTGGGTCTGCCTCGCCGGTGATCCGCCGCCCATCGCGACGGTGTGGGGTGAACTGGCGGATGAGCTCGCGCCCTATCGCCTGGAGGACATGGTGCCACTGGGCCCCATCACTCAGGAGAGCTGGCCGGTCGACTGGAAAATCGCCATGGATAATTACCTCGAGTCCTACCATGTCCCGATCGGTCATCCTGGACTCTATCGCATGTTCACTCCGGACTACGAGGATCAAAAAGCGGTGCCCGGCGTTGCGCGCGGCTTGAGCTGGATGCGCGAGCATGACTCGCCGCGCTGGGCTGAAGGCCGGTATCAGCGCATGATCGGCAAGGTCGCGACGCATCTGCCCGCGGAGTTGCGCCGCTGCTGGCGCTTCTACAGTGCGCTGCCGAATTTGGGAATCGATGTGTTCCCGGATCAAATGGACTTCTTCCAGGTATTGCCGGACGGCCCGGGACGTTGCCTGATTCGAGGTGCCGTTTTCGGTTTACCCGATGAACGGCGCGAAATGCGCGCGGTTCGCTACTTGAGCTCGCGCATCAACACCCAGGTTAACAATGAGGATAAGTGGCTATGCAGCCGGGTGCAGCGCGGGTTGGCATCCACCAGCTATCGACCGGGTCCTCTGTCGCAGCTCGAGCGCTGGATGCTCGAGTTTCACGACCTGTTGCGGGCGCGAATTCCGGAATTTTCCTTGGCCCAAGCGCCCGAACGGTTTGCCTAAACGGGATTCACAAATCGGCGGGCGGCTGATGTAAACCCATGGCAGGGACCTGAGCCAGCAGGTATTGCCGGAACGCGGTGACTTCAGCGGCGCTCGACGCCGCCTGCGCTGCGCCATGCCCGAAAATCGCCAGGCCTTTCTGGGTTGACTCGGCGACGACGATCATCGATCTGCCCATTTGCGGGCGCAGGCGGGATGCCAGATATTGCGCGGCAAGCGCCGGCCGCGGATCGGGGCAATGCGTGTAGTGATGCCAGCGAATTAAGCTACGACCCGGG
>Ga0210410_10003826_pt1 | contig 13292 bp, 10 predicted proteins | sample IncBWC4MmetaG_FD_161058 | JGI IMG/M metagenome (GOLD analysis project Ga0210410, IMG submission 161058) | Forest soil microbial communities from Barre Woods Harvard Forest LTER site, Petersham, Massachusetts, United States - Inc-BW-C-4-M | ecosystem: Environmental > Terrestrial > Soil >... | reverse complement strand
CATTGATGTGCTACCCGGTGTGACCAAGACCGCTTTCGGCATTGTCGTTCCCTGGCGCGATGCCGGGAGCTTTGGCCCCGGCTTTGAGTTTTCTGCGGACGGTCACGTTCGTGCGCCCGGCGAAGAGGATCCGCGCGCCCAGTTGCGCACCATCTCTCCCGGCTTTTTTGCCGCGCTCGGCGTTCCCATCATCGCCGGCCGTGATTTCAATCAGCTCGACGGCCAGAGCAAAGATCCGGTGGTTATCGTCAGTCAAACTCTCGCTCAACGAATGTTTCCCAATCAGGATGCCGTCAATAGGCATGTCTATTGGACGGATCCCGTGATCAAATTCGTCCCCGGGATTAGCGACGCGCCGCACCGCATCATTGGCGTCACTGCCGATGTTGACGACGAACACGTCGTTCCTGGCCCTACCCTCACCGTCTATAACCCCTTTGAAGAGGGTCCAATCTTTGGCGGCCGCCTTTTCATCCATACCAGCGCAAATCCGTACTCTCTCGTCACGCCGATCACTCGCATCCTTCGCGGTATGTCCGCCGACCAGCCCGTTGAACGCGCCGCCACGCTCGAGGACGTGCGGGCGGAAGTTCTCACCCCGGATCGACTCAACACCGTGGTATTCGGCGTCTTCGCCGCCGTCGCCCTAGCCATTGCCTTGGTCGGCGTTGCCGGCGTTCTGGCGTTCTCCGTCAGTGCGCGCACCCGCGAATTCGGCATCCGTCTCGCAATTGGCTCGCAACCGCGGCAGCTCCTCGCAGGTGTCATCGCCGAGGGAGCCATAATGGCTGTCGCAGGAATTGTCGTAGGAGCCGCAGGTGGGTACGCGCTGGCCCGTCTGGCAGGCGGCTATTTCCAAGACATGCAAATGCCCGGCGCCGTAGTGGCGGTTGTCTCAGCGCTTATTCTGTTGGCCGCCGCCGTCATTGCGTCCGCACTTCCGGCCGCGCGCGCCGCGCGCATCGACGTCATCCAGGCCCTCCGGGCCGAGTGAACTTGCGATCCTGGATCGACCCAGGGCCTTTTGGCCCACGCTGCCGGATTGCGGCCGCACATATCGATGTCCGTTTGAAATGCTTAAACTTCCGAAGGTAAGGTCCTAATCGATGTGCAGAAACATCAAGACTCTTTTCAACTTCGAGCCACCCGTTACCTCGGAAGAGATTCGGGCATCTTCGCTCCAATTCGTCCGAAAAATCAGTGGAATCCACAAGCCGTCGAAGATAAACGAAGCGCGGTTTTTCGCTGCGGTGGATGAAATTGCAGCTGTCTCGACCCGTCTTCTCCATGCGCTCGAGACCAGCGCGCCGCCAAGGGATCGAGCCGTAGAGGCTGCCAAAGCGAAGGCTCGAGCTGCCGAGCGATTCGGAGCCTGAGTTCTGACGAATGCACGGTCGTGAGACGTTAATCTGCGAACGTTCCGTCTGCAGGCTTTTTCCTTCACACGTGAGGTGCACGCCTTCTGTGCTACTCTTTGCGCCCGCAAGTGCGCAGAGACGAGCCCACTGAGGAGATTGTCATGACCCGGCGAACCAAACTGGCCACATGGATGGGAGTTGCCGTAGCACTTATGTTTTCGATTTGTTCCGCGAGTCCCGCACAAGAAAAGGACAAGGCCTCGACAAAGAAAATCGCCATCCGCGCAGGACGATTGATTGACGGAAAGAGCGATACGCCCATTCTCAACGCGGTGATCCTCATCGAAGGCGACAAAATTTCTTCCGTCACGCCCGGAGGAACACCTCCGGCTGGTTACGAGTTGATCGATCTCTCGAAAGCTACTGTGCTCCCCGGATTCATCGACGTTCACACACATGTACTTCTGAACGGTGACATCGCGGCGGCAGACTACGACGAGCAACTCCTGAAAGAGTCCATTCCTTACCGCGCGATTCTTGCGGCGCGCAACGCACGCATTGCACTTGAAAACGGTTTTACTTCGATTCGCGACGTCGAAACGGAAGGTGCGATGTACGCCGATGTCGACGTAAAGACCGCGATCGCTAAAGGTGAAGTTCCCGGCCCGCGCATGCAAGTTGCTACGCGCGCGATGGCTCCGACCGGCATGTATCCGCTGCTTGGGTATTCGTGGGAATTGAAAGTGCCTGTCGGGGTGCAATCCGTCGATGGAGTGGATGGCGCGCGCAAAGCTGTGCGTGAACAGGTTATGTACGGAGCGGATTGGGTCAAGTATTACTCCGACCGGCGCTATCATTTTGAAGACGACGGCGTCCTGCACAGCATGGTCAATTTCACCGACGAGGAAGCCAAAGCCATCGTCGACGAAACGCATCGGCTTGGCAAGAAAGTCGCCGCGCATTGCATCGGCTCCGATGGAATTGCCGCCGCGCTTCGCGCTGGGGTGGACACCATCGAGCATGGCGACGGTTTCACCGACGCTCTGCTCGACGAGGCCGCAAAGAAGGGTGTTTATTGGGTCCCCACGATCACCGTGGGCGCGTACGTTGCTCCGGGCCGCGGCGGCAATTGGATCAAAATGGTGGACCTCGAAAAAACCGCCTTCCAAAAAGGCCTGAAGAAAAACGTAAGAATTGCTCTCGGAACTGACGCCGGAGGTTTCGACTGGAAAGAACTAAACGAAGCGGAGGAATTTGTTTACTACGCGAACTACGGCATGACGCCCATGCAGGCCATTCGCGCGGGCACGCTGGTTCCAGCGGAGCTTCTCGGCTGGAGCGACAAGGCCGGCGCCATCGAAAAAGGCAAGTGGGCGGACATCGTCGCCGTGAGCGGCGACCCGCTAAGAGACATCACCGAACTGAAGCGCGTGAAATTCGTAATGAAGGGCGGCAACGTCTACAAAAACGAGGTGCCTAAATAGAAACGGAGACCGCCAGGGAGCAATTTGGCCGCTCACCCCGAGCGCCAGGGGGAGTCTAACCACTCGGACTTCGTGTTCAGGAGGAGCTGTGATCGAAACTTTATGGCAGGACCTGAAATTTGCTTTGCGGATGCTGAGGAAAAATCCCGGCTTTACCGCTGTGGCGATGCTCACGCTCGCGCTGGGAATCGGCGCAAACACGGCGATTTTCAGCGTCGTCAATGCGGTTCTGCTGCGGCCGCTTCCTTACGGCGATGCCCATGAGCTGCTCGCAATCTCGCAGACAGATCGCGCCTCGGGCACAACCGGGGTCCCGGTTTCTTTTACGAAATTTACGGAGATAAGTGAGCAAGATAAATCGTTGGCAAGCGTCGCGGCGTTCTATCCCTATACACCGAGTCTCGTCTCCGAGCACGAACCAGAGCTCGTTAATGCCGCACGGGTTTCCGCAGATTTGTTTCGCGTTCTGGGAATCGCGCCGCTGCTCGGCAGAAGTTTTCTGCCGGAAGAAGAGGCGCCCGGGGGCAATGATGTGGCCATCCTTGGCGACGGCTTCTGGCACAGCCACTTCGCCGCGGACCCGGGACTGCTTGGCAAGACCCTTTCGCTGGACGGCAAAAGAGTGACGGTCGTGGGCGTCTTGCCCGCGAGTTTTCGTTTTCCTTTGCAATTTCCGGAGCCCGACGTGTGGCTCCCGCGCGTTTCTGAATCAAACTTTCTCACGCCGCAACAGATTAACTCCGGCGCGGGCTATCTCAGCGTGATTGCGCGCATGCGGCCCGGCGAAACTCTTTCGCGGGCACAAGCGGAGCTCTCCGCCATCGACCGACGCTATCGCGAACAGTTTGGCAGCTATGTTGATGCGACGAAATACTCGCTCGCGGCGACATCGCTCGAGGAGAGTCTTGTCGGTCCATTGCGCGCATCGTTACTGGTGCTGCTGGCCGCTGTCGGATTTGTTCTACTGATCGCGTGCGCGAACATAGCCAACCTTTTGCTTGCGAGAGCGACTTCGAGGGATCGCGAGATCGGAATTCGTAAGGCGCTTGGCGCCACGCGATTGCGTCTCGTACGGCAATTGTTAAGCGAAAGTCTGCTGCTTGCGCTTAGCGGTGGAGCGCTGGGAGTTCTTCTCGCAAGTACATTGATGCCCGCACTGCGCGCCCTTAGCCCCGGAACCGTGCCGCGTCTAGCGGAAGCGAGCATCGACGCGTCCGTGCTGCTTTTCTCGCTTTTGCTTTGCGCGCTTACCGGCGTGCTCTTTGGATTGATGCCTTCGCTGCAAGCGGCCGGAAGGGAACTGCAACAGACCTTGAAGGAAGGTTCACGCGGTTCTTCGCAAGGCGGGCATCGCGCCAGGTTTCGCGCGTTTCTGGTTGTCGCGGAAATTGGCATGGCGCTCGTCCTTATGACCTGCGCGGGGTTGCTCATCGAAAGTTTCGCGCGCCTTATGCACGTGAATCCCGGGCTATCGCCAAATAATGTGATGACCTTTCCAGTGACGCTGCCGCCGGTGCGCTACGCGCAGGCGCAGCAACAAGAGGCTTTCTACCGGCAACTGCTAGAGCGCGTGAGAACCATTCCCGGGGTTCAAGCCGCTGGCGCAACCAGTTATTTGCCGCTCTCGGGCAGCGCGCGATTCGGCTTCTTTTGTCCCGAGGGGCACGCGTGCCTGGGAGTCGGCAAAGACCCCGTCATCGCGACACGTCAAGTGAGCCCCGGTTATTTCGAAACCGTGCGCACGCCGCTGCTGCGCGGCCGCGTGTTCACCGAAAAGGATACTGCCAGCGGACTGCCGGTTGTGGTCGTCAACCAAACGACGGCAACACGCTATTGGCCCGGCCAGGACCCCATCGGCAAACATCTCGCGAATTCGCGGGACAGGGTGCAGCGAGAAATTGTCGGCGTTGTTGCGGACGTCAAATTTGGCGGCCTCAATGCAGCAAACACCGAAGAAATGTATCTGCCGATGGGGCAAGCTCCCTGGCCCACGATGACGCTGGTCGTGCGCTCCAGCGTCAACCCGCAACCTCTCGTCACGGCGGTCCGCGCAAAAATCGGGGAGAGCGATCCCGATTTGCCGGTTACCGGAATTCTCAGCATGGACGAAGTGGTCTCCACGTCCGTTGCGCAGCCCCGAATCATTATGCAATTCGTTGGCGTGTTTGCTGGATTCGCGCTGTTGCTGGCGGCGATTGGAATTTACGGCGTGATGGCGTACAGCGTGACCGCTCGCAAGCAAGAGTTGGGCATCCGCGTAGCTCTCGGCGCGCGGCCCGCCGACATCCTGCACCTCGTGGTGGGGCAGGGAATGCGCATGACCCTGATGGGCGTCGCGCTCGGAGTTGTCTTCTCGCTCGCGGTCACACGCTTGCTGTCCAGCTTGCTCTTCGGCGTACGGGCAACGGATCCGCTGGTGTTCGGCGCCGCTGCGCTCGTCTTGGTAGCTGCCGCATTTGTGGCCTGCTACATCCCCGCACGCCGGGCGACGCACGTCGATCCGATCGTGGTCCTGAGGTATGAATAACCATGGCTGCCAAGAAGCATGGGACGGCCAACCCATTCGCGAAATGGCTTCTAGGTTTTTTTGTCGGGCGGTCGCATTCGCAGCGTGAGCATTAGAAAAATGGCGATGAGCAAACTTAGGATGACGTAAAGAAATCCCGGAGTGAACGAGTGGGTGCGGTCCAGGAAATAGCCGATCACCGAAGGTGTCACAAAACTTCCGAGATTTCCGATCGAATTGATAAGCCCGATGGAAGCCGCAGCTGCGGATTCGCCGAGGAAAGCCGAAGGCACCGGCCAGAAAGACGGAAGAAAAGCGTTCGCAGTGGAAGCGACCGTCAAGCACACAAAGGTAAACCAAAAATGGGAGCCTGAGAGAATGGTCAGAGCGAACGCCGCGACGCCGAGCATGAGCGGAATTGCGGTGTGCCAGCGGCGCTCATTGGTGCGGTCGGAATGCCAGCCGTTGAAGAGCATGGCGAGCAGTACCGCGACATAGGGAACAGTCGACAGCATGGTCACGGCGAGATCAGACATGCCCGAAGCGCGCTTGAGAAATGTCGGAAGCCAAATCGTCAGCGAGTAAATGCTGCTGACTGCGAAGAAATAAATGAGCGTCAACTGAATGACCGTCGGCTGCAGCAGCGCTTCCCACACCTGGTAAGACCGGGCCGCTCTTTTCTCCAACGCTTCCCGCTCTAATTCGGTGGTGATCCACTCCCGCTCTTCCGATGTGAGCCAGCGCGCTTGGCGCGGCAAGTCCGTGAGATAAAACACCGTGATGACGCCAAACACAATCGCAGGAATTCCCTCGACGATAAACAACCAGCGCCATCCCTGCAAGCCGAACCAGTGGACGCCGAGCAGCCAGCCTCCGAGAGGGGAACCAATGATGTTGGCGACGGGAATCGCAATCATGAACATCGCGCCTGCTTTCGCGCGGTCTTCGGAGCGAAACCAGTGAGTGAGGTATACAAGAACGCCGGGAAAGAAGCCGGCTTCGGCCGCACCCAGAAGGATTCGAACGAGGTAGAAATGGGTGGGCGTTCGAATGAATGCCATCAGTACGGTGATGAGTCCCCAGGTAACCATGATGCGCGCGAACCATTTGCGGGCGCTCCAGCGCTCGACGATGAGACAGCCGGGAATTTCGAAGAGCAGATAGCCAACGAAAAATATTCCGGAACCAAAGCCGAAGACTCGGTTGCTGAAGCTCAGATCGTGCATCATTTCCAGAGCGGCGTAGCTGACATTCACGCGGTCGAGAAACGCGATGACGAAGAGAACAAAGAGAAACGGTAACAAGCGCCGCGCAATGCGCCGACGCGCGCTCAGGCCAATTTCCTTTGTGAAAGAAGGCAAATTCATGCCCCTTGGGCTTCTAACATAACCAAGCGTGGATTGCACGCGAACGGAAGACTTGGTAATGGTCAGTTTTCCGTTACCGCCTTTCCCACGGAAATGGCCCAAGTCCAGTCACCATCGAGAAGAAGAATATGTCGGTTTATCTATTTGGCGACCGTGCAGGGGTAACCTACATTAAGGAGTATCGGCAGACAACTGACACCACGAAGTTCTTCGATGAAGATGATACAGATGCGTTTAAGCGGGGAGCCAAGGGTTGGCTTCTGCAGTTTTCGAAATTGTCTCCTGTCGCCAACACTGCGGAGGCTGACCCAAACGCAATCGCCCGAGACCTTCTCGTCGGGGATGTCCACGAAATGAAAAACTCTGGGCCGCACTACCATAAGCCCTCTGGCACAAACTAGAAGGAACCGGATCTTGGCCAGTTCCTGAGTAGTCGCGCTGATCGTGATTCGACATACTACTAAAAACTGGGCGAACTAATTCTTGGTTTCCGCGCCGGGCATGACGTTTTTCAGCGGCTGCGTGCGCTTGGGCTCGAGTTCGGGATGCGGGAGCAGCTTGCGCGGGAGCATTTGGTCGCGCATGGTGGCGTTGTAGACGAAGGTGGCTTCGACGAGCGCAGCTTGCGCGAGGTCTTCGGGTTGCAGGCGCTCGTAGGTGTCCATGTTCGAATGGTGTGTTCGTGAGCCGTAGTCGAGCTGATCCTGGATGAACTGGAATCCCGGAAGGCCGACGGCGTCGAACGCTTCGTGATCCGTGCCGCCGGTGTCGCGCACCGTGAGCGTGGTGACGCCCAGATCTTTCAGCGGCTCGATCCACTGCGCGAAAATCGGGGCGACGGCTGAGTTGCCTTGCAAATAAATCCCGCGGACTCTACCGCTTCCGTTATCCAAATTGAAATACACGGACAGCTTTTGATGCTCGGGCTTGAGCTGGATGGGGCCCGCGGCATCGCGATCGTACTCGGTGACCGCGAGCTGGTCCGGCTCATTCGAACGCGGAACAAAACCAAAATGTTGCTTCACGTAACCGTAGGAGCCGAACTCGCCTTGCTCTTCGCCGGTCCACAGGCCGACGCGAATGGTGCGGCGGGGCTTCACTTCGAGCGCGTTCAGGATACGCATGACTTCCATGGCCACTACGCTGCCGGCGCCGTTGTCAGTTGCCCCGGTAGCTGAGGCCCAGGAATCGAGATGGCCGCCGAGCATGACGACTTCGTCTTTCAGCTTGGGGTCGGTGCCGGGAATTTCGGCGATGGTGTCGAAGCCATGTTCGTGGTCGCCGCTGAACTTTGTGTCGATGTCAAGTTCGATGTTCACGGGAACTCCGGCTTTCAGAAGGCGGTACACGCGCCCAAAGTTTTCAATGGCGGTGACTGCGACGGGCAAGGGGTTCGCGTGGTCACGCTGATAGATGAGCCAGCCGAAGCCGGCACCGGTATCGTCGAAGATCGTGCCGCCGGAACCTCCGTTGTTTCTGCCATCGCGGCTGGGCGTAATCACAGCAACGGCTTGTTCGGCGGCGAGGAAGTGGCCGATTTTTTCGCGGAAGGCGAGGGTTTTGAGAAATGCCGCGAAGGAAAGGGAGTTGGCCAGGCTGGTGGGATATTCCTGGATGCGTTTGAGGTCGGCGTCCTCGTTGCGCGTGAAAAGCGGTTTCTCGACGGGCTTCACTTCGCGCATTTCGCCGAGGAAAATAATTTTTCCCGCTAGCTTGCCTTTGTATTTGTCGAAGTCGGCTTCGGTCTTAACGTCGACCCAAACCGCGGCGGCTGCGACTGGGCCTTTTGTGGCCGGCGACCACGGCGCGGCTTGGGCTATGAATACGGCCGCGTCGGGAGCAGTCATGCGCACCCAGGTGTTTAGTTGTTGCCAGCCCATGCCGAACTCGCCCCAATCTTCGAGATGCGCGTTGCTGCAGCCCATGGCGGCGAATTGATCGCGGGTCCATTCGTTGGCCCGCTTCAGATTCGGAGAACCGGTCAAGCGCGGGCCGATGCCATCCATGAGACCCGAGGCGTACTCCATGACATGCGAGTGCGCGAGAGCTTCCTCGCGAATGTTCTGGTACATGGCAAAATCGAGAGACTCTTTTTCCGGTTGCGGCATTTCATAGGAGGGCCGCGCCGCTTCTTTTGGCGAAGTTTCTTTTTTATCTTTGTCCGCGGCGAACAAGGAGAATGCGAGGCCGACAATCGAAATCGCGGCTGGAACGAAGATTCTCAGTGAGCGCATGAAAGCTTCCTTTTTCGAAAACGAATTCGAGGAGCATAACAAAGGCGGGGAGAATTACCAAGAATCACCGGAGTCAGAACGCGGAACAGCTTGCTTGCCGGCTCGCGCTCAGCCGACTCAGGTTTCACACCGCCGTCCTCGCGTTGACCTGCCTGGTAGACGGTCCTAAAGATGCATGCCGACGGACAGGATTTCCACGCCTGATTGGCCAAATCGCCGGCCACTATCTCATCGTTGAAGAGATCGGCGCAGGCGGCGTGAGTGTGATGTGCCGCGCCCATGATGAACAGCTCGACCGCGACGTTGCGCTCAAAGTTCATCCCGCCGGGCTACTCGCCGCTGAGGCTGCCCGCAAACGCTTCCACAACGAGGCTCTGGCTGGCGCCAAGCTAAATCACCCGAACATCGAAACCGTGCACGACTTTTGGCAGCGAACGCGATCTCGACTTACTCCTCATGGATCTGATTAACGGCGTTCCGCTGAGCAAAAAAGACTCGGGACGGGCCGCTCCACGAAATGCTCGGGTGCTGGCCGAAGCCACTCACCTGGGTTGCGGCCGCTGTCGGTTCGAAGCGCGGTTGGTGCAGGCCGAGGTCGAGAGGAAGCAGGGGAAAAGGCCGGCGGCACGCGAACGCTTTGCCGCCCTCGAAAGGATGCCGCGTCGAAGGGATTCTTGCTGGTTGCCCAGCAAGCCCACGCCGGGGCCAGCAAGTAGAACGAGTCCTCGAGGCACCAAATCGGAGCGCCGGCTCGTTTGCCTCGGGATGATTTCGCGCTTCCAGCGCTCGCTGGACGCGGTTACAATTCATGCGCAGTTGACGGGTCATCGGTCCCCGAGTTGCGTCGTGAATATCCGATCGATTTTTGTTCGTGAGCAGACTGGCCTCAAAATGAGTCGGGGCTTGCTTTCCGAAAGGAGACGATTCCGTGGCCGAAACTACGAATCAACATGCGCTGGGCGACCGCGCAGCATTTCAACTTGCGAATGTCACAAAGACTCCGCCGCAGTATGGGTCCATCACGCCGCGGTGGCTGGTGCGATTTCTGGATTGGAAGCCGCTGGAGGCCGGGACGCTGCGCGTCAACCGCGTGGCGGACGACAAAACGATCGATGTGGTGTGCGGTCAGAAAGACGAAAAGGCGCTGCCGGAGACTTACGTCGAGTACGAAGAGAAGCCGCGCGAATACACTTTATGCGGGATTTCAGCCGTACTTGATGTTCACACGCGCGCTTCCGATCTCTACAGTAATCCTTATGACCAGGTGCGCGAGCAATTGCGGCTCACGATTGAAAATGTGAAAGAGAATCAGGAGGGCGAACTCGTCAATAATCCTGATTACGGGCTTTTGAAGAATGTTTCGGCGAGCCAGCGGATTTCGACCCGCAAGGGCGCTCCGACTCCGGACGACCTGGATGAACTGCTCGCGAAAGTTTGGAAGGAGCCTTCGTTTTTTCTGGCTCACCCGCGTGCGATTGCGGCTTTCGGCCGGGAATGCACGCGGCGCGGCGTGCCACCGCCGACGGTCACTTTGTTTGGCACGCCCTTTGTGACCTGGCGAGGGGTTCCGCTGATTCCTACCGACAAGCTTTATATTGATGGGAACAAGAAGGCCAAGGGGCCAGCCGGAAAGACGAACATTCTTTTGTTGCGCGTCGGAGAAAAAAAGCAGGGAGTGATTGGGCTGTTTCAGCCGGGGTTGCCGGGCGAGCAAACCCCGGGACTGTCGGTGCGGTTTATGGGGATCAGCAACAAGGCGATCGCGTCTTATTTGATTTCACTGTATTGTTCGGCCGCGATTCTTGTTGACGATGCGATTGCTGCGCTCGAAGACGTCGAAATCGGACACTACCATGAGTACAAGTGATTCAGGGAAGAACGCGCCGCGGATTCCGGGTGGGGCATTCGAAACGGTGCTGCCCGGCGAGAAATTTGGCGTTCCGGAAGGCGTTCCCGATCCCGGGGTTTTGGCGCGCATGGCCAATGAGTTCTTCACGGCTTTGCCGGAATTTTCGCAGGCGGAACAGAGCGCGCCTACTGTTCCCCAACGGAGTGCCGCAGTTCCGGGAGCGGCCGGAGCCTTGAATGCTTCGGGAAATCCGGCAGCGCTTACCTCGTTGCCGGCGACTGGTATTCTCTCCGAAGCGCAGTTGCGCTCCCTTCCTGCGTCCCTTGCCCCGGCTGCGGCGTCCTCATTGGTTGCGGGGCTTTCGACTGCAGCTTTGCCGGAAATTCCCGGGGGAGTGAGTGCGACGAATCTTTCCGCACTGCCGTCGTTTTCTTTTCTCGACGAAATCAGGCCGCTGTTTTCTTATCCCATTGCATCACCGTTAGCTGCCGCTCCGCCAATGCCGGCTGTGAAGATTCCGGGCGAGACCGAACTGCGTGCTCTCGCTAACAATTTTTCTTCGACGGCGACGCCGCAGATTCTTGATTCAGGCTCGTACCTTGGTGCACCGCAAGTTTCGGCCGCGGCGCCGCAGGTTGGCGCGCTGGACAAGCTCGTTTCTTTCGCTTTTCTTGATGAGGTTCGGCAACTTGCTCCCGCGGGAACGTTGCCTGCCGCCGAACCGTTGCGCGTCACATCTGCGGTGCTGCCGGGATTGAATATTTCCTCCGGGCCGTTTGACGTGCAGGCCATTCGCCGCGATTTTCCGATTTTGCAGGAGCGTGTTCACGGCAAGCCTTTGATCTGGCTGGACAACGCTGCTACCACGCAGAAACCGCAGAGTGTGATCGACCGTCTGAGCAATTTTTATACGCACGAGAATTCGAATATTCATCGTGCGGCGCACGAGTTGGCGGCGCGCGCCACGGATGCCTATGAGGCCGCGCGGGAAAAAGTGCGGCGATTCTTGAACGCCTCGACGGTGCGCGAAATTATCTTTGTGCGTGGAACTACCGAGGCCATCAATCTGGCAGCGCAGAGCTGGGGACGGCAAAACATTCAGAAGGACGACGAGATCGTCATCACCTGGCTGGAACATCACGCCAATATCGTTCCGTGGCAGATGCTTTGCGCGGAGAAGGGCGCGCGGTTGCGCGTGGCGCCTGTCGACAATAGCGGGCAGGTGCTGCTCGAAGAATACCAGAAGCTCTTGGGGCCGCGCACACGGCTGGTAGCGTTGGCGCAAGTTTCGAATGCGCTTGGGACTGTCACTCCGGCGCAAGAGATGATCGAGATGGCGCACCGTTATGGAGCGAAAGTGCTTCTGGACGGCGCGCAGGCTGTTTCGCACATGCGGACTGATGTTCAGCTCTATGATTGCGACTTTTATGTTTTCTCCGGGCACAAGATGTTCGGGCCAACCGGTATCGGAGTGGTCTACGGCAAGCTGGATATTCTGGAGAATACGCAGCCATGGCACGGCGGCGGGAATATGATTCAGGATGTGACGTTCGACAAGACCACCTATCAGCCCCCGCCTGGGCGATTCGAAGCCGGTACGGGCAACATCGCGGATGCCGTGGGACTGGGAGCGACGATTGATTATATAGAGCGGATCGGGATGCACAACATAGCGCGTTACGAGCATGATCTTTTGGTGTATGCGACTGAAGCGCTGCAGCACGTGCCTGGACTGCGTTTGATCGGAACGGCTAGGGAGAAGGCGGGAGTTCTGTCGTTTGTGCTGGATGGCTTCCGGACCGAGGACGTCGGCGCTGCGCTGAACCGCCAGGGAATCGCTGTGCGCGCGGGGCATCATTGTGCGCAGCCGATTCTTCGGCGTTTCGGAGTGGAGAGCACAGTTCGGCCGTCGCTGGCTCTGTACAACACGTGTGAAGAGATCGATGCGCTAGTCAATGCTCTTTGGAACTTGAAACAAGGGCACGGCTCCCTCTAGGTCATTCCGATGAATGGCGAGAGTGATGGAGGGCATCCGGCCAGTCATGCTGCGTGCTAACATCTGCGCCGCAAAATCCAGACTTGAGGTCTTCCTCGTGCGCCACTTTTTGTTTCTAATCGCTGCAGTCGTCGGCTTGTCCCCAAGTTTGCTTGCGCAGTGGCCGCCTGCTCCGGGTCACACGACTCTGGAGGTGTGGCCGCACGGGGCGCCGGGCGCGGCGGCAAATCCGGCTCCCGAAGGCGACACGACGACGGCCAAGGACCATCTCGTCGCCGGCCAGTCTGTCGTTCGAATTGGCAATGTCTCTTTACCGACGCTGACGCTTTACACGCCCAGGGGCAAGAGCACGGGCAGCGATTTCGCAAAGTCGGTCCGGATTTAGCCGGAAGACGTTGGGATGAATAGCTTTCTGAGTTAAACCAATTCCCCCACTTTCCTCGGTCATTTTTGCAAATCTCGGAGGCTCTTGACTTCAGGTCGTTTCTGAGACTATTA
>Ga0210410_10003825_pt1 | contig 13295 bp, 7 predicted proteins | sample IncBWC4MmetaG_FD_161058 | JGI IMG/M metagenome (GOLD analysis project Ga0210410, IMG submission 161058) | Forest soil microbial communities from Barre Woods Harvard Forest LTER site, Petersham, Massachusetts, United States - Inc-BW-C-4-M | ecosystem: Environmental > Terrestrial > Soil >... | reverse complement strand
TCAAAGCGCGATCGCTGCCGCGGTTACGCGGTTCGACGGCCATGTCGCAAAATGGGTGCCCGACGGCGCCACCATCTATTTCGGCTATCCCCGGGCGCATGAGGACGATGCCGAGCGGGCGGTGCGTGCCGGCCTTGCGCTGGTCGAGGCCATCGCGGACTTGAAGCCCGCCCAAGGCGCGGGCCTCGATATCCGACTCGGCATTTCGAGCGGTCTCGTCGTGGTCGGCGAGTTGATCGGCGAAGGCGAAGCGCGCGAGCGGGGCGTGGTCGGCGACACCGCCAATCTCGCGGCACGGCTACGATCGCTGGCCGAACCCGGTTCGGTCATGGTCTCGGAAGCGACGCGGCGGCTACTCGGCAACAGCTTCGAGCTCAAGGCGGTCGGGCCGCAGACCTTGAAGGGCTTCAGATCGCCGGTCCCGGCCTGGCGCGTGGTGCGCGAGCAGGAGAATTTCAGTCGCTTCGACGCTTCCCGTTCGGAGGCGCTGACGCCCTTCGTCGGCCGCGACGACGAGATCGCACTTCTGCTGGCGCGCTGGCGCCGCGCGGCGAAGGGCGAAGGTCAGGTCGTGCTGCTCTCGGGTGAGGCCGGCATTGGCAAATCGCGCGTGCTGGCGATGCTGCGCGAGCGCATTGAGGCAGAGCGCAGCATCGTCATGCGCTATCAATGCTCGCCGCATCATCTCAACGACACGTTTTATCCGGTGATCGGCCAGCTCTGGCATGCTGCGGGTTTTGTCAGCGGCGAGCCTGCGGCCGTGCGGCTCGAAAAGCTGGAGCGCATGATCAGTGCGACCGGGTTGGCCTGCGATGAGGTCGCCCCACTACTCGCCACGCTACTCGCCATTCCGACCGGAAATCGCTATCCGCCGCTCGATCTGGCGCCCGCCGAAATCAGAGAGCGGACGTTGGCAGCCATGATCGCGATGACGGTGGCGCTGACCCGGCAAACCCCGATCCTGATGTTCCTCGAGGATGCCCACTGGATCGATCCCACCACGCTCGATCTGACCAACCGGGTTGTCGAGCGGGTGCGGCATTTGCCGATCCTCCTCGTCATCACCTTCCGGCCGGAATTTTCCCCGCCCTGGGCCGGCCGCGGCCACGTGACGTCGTTGTCGCTCACCCGCCTCGCCCGCCAGCAGGCCGTCAGGATGATCAATGGCGTGGCGTCGGGAAAGAGGCTGCCGGCAGAGGTGTTCGACCAGATCGTGGCGAAGACCGACGGCGTGCCGCTGTTCATGGAAGAACTGACCAAGAGCGTTCTCGAGTCCGGATTGCTGCGCGAGGAGAATGACAGCTACGTGCTGGCTTCCGTGCTGACGCCGCTTGCCATTCCCTCGACCTTGCACGATTCCCTGACCGCGCGGCTCGATCGCCTGTCGCCGATCAAGGAAACTGCCCAGATTGGCGCTGCGATCGGACGCGAGTTCTCGCACGCCATGATCGAGGCGGTATCGCCGATCAAGGGCGATGCGCTCGGCGGCATCCTGCAACAACTGATGGAAGCGGAACTGATCCACCGCCGCGGCGCGCCGCCGAAGGCCACCTACGCATTCAAGCACGCGCTGGTCCAGGACGCAGCCTATGGCTCGCTCCTGCGTGGCAGACGCCAGGGCATCCATGCCCAGATCGCCTGGGCCTTGAAGGAACACATCACGGAGGAGGAATGTCCGCCGGCCACCGTCGCCCACCACCTCACCGAGGCCGGACTTGCGGCGCCCGCGGCCGCCGCCTGGCTCGGCGCGGCCGAGCTTGCATTGTCGCAATCGGCGCCGGTCGAGGCCGAGCGCCATTCCAGCGCAGGGCTGTCGCTGATGTCGGGCATCTGCGAAGGACGCGAGCGCGATGCGCTCGAGCTTTCGCTGCTTGTCACGCGCGCTTACGCGCTGGTTGCGCTCAAGAGCATCACCGCGCCCGAGACGTTCGAGGTGATGAGCGCGGCAAAGCGGCTGCTCGATCGCGGCGTCGGCACGGATCTGCAGCGCGTCTCCGTCCTGTTCGGGCTTTGCTCGGAGGCAACGCTTGGCGCTCGCATGCAGCCGGCCCTCGACTTCGCCCACGAGATCGTCGAGGTCGCCGAACGGCAAGGCGACCCGACCTATCGCTTGGTCGCCTATCGCATGCTCGCGACCAACCAGTACTATGCGGGGCATAATCGGCTCGGGCTCGACAGCCTGCTGCGCGGCAAGCGACACCGCGATCCCTCCCGGCAGCGCGCGTTAAGCCATCGCTTCGGCTGGGACCCGAGCCTTGCCATTCTAGCCTTCGAGGTCCTGGTTCGGCTGTCGCTCGGGCTGATCGACAGCGCCGCCGAGATCAGCGCGCAGGTGGAGCATGAGACGTCCACACACACCCATGCGACCACGATCGCGACGGCAAAATTCTGCGCCCAAACCTGGCCGAAGGCGGTGCTGGGCGATTTTGCGGCGCTGGAACGCGGCAGCGCGGAGCTCGTCGCCTATTGCACGGAAAAGCATGTCGAACAGATCCGCCTGCTTGCCAGCATGCATTTCGCCTATGCGCGCGCGATGCGAGAGCCTTTGGCGGAAAACATCGCGGCTTTTCGCGCGGCGTTCGATCAGGTGCGATCGGCCGGCGGCTTCACCGGCAGCTCCATGATCCTGTCTCACCTGGCTGAGGTCGCGCTGGAGGCAGGAGAGCTGGAGCAGGCGGAATCGGACCTGGCGCGAGGCTTCGCCTTTGTCGAGCATTCCGGCGAGCGGTTCTGGCTCGCCGACCTGCATCGCCTGAGCGGCAGGCTTGCGCTGCATCAGGCCGATGCGGATCGCTTGCGTGCCGAAACCTGCTTCAGGAAGGCGATCGAAATCGCACGCAGCCAGCAAGGCCGCCTGTTGGAATTGCGCGCCGCCAACGATCTTGCCCATCTCTGGCGCAACAGCAATTCCGGGGGCGATGTGCGCGCCCTGCTGGAGCCGATCCTGGAGGTCGTCGAAGGCGGCGCCGATACACGCGACGTCCGCAATGCGCATAAATTGCTCTTGGGCCTTGCCTGAACAAGATGGGGCTGACTCACCGTCTGAATGACCATTGCCAACCACAATTTCTGATTGCAAGATAGGCTTCACCCGCCCGACCGCATCACGCGGTATCACGAAGTCGTAGAGACTTCCGAAAGTGACATAAAAACGCAATCACCTGCTTGTTGATGTCACAATCGACGGGAAAATTGGCGCGCTTATTCATTGCTCGGCAGGAGAATTGGATGTCATCGGATACTGATCAGTCGGCCCTGAAGGGAAATGCGATCACAGGGGGCCTCAGCGCGATGTGGGGCCTCGTGCTCGATCATCTAGTCGACAAACACGCCCAGGCCGTTGCCGCCACCAGGGTCAACCCGGAAGGCGGCGTCGCGCGCACGCCCGACGGCGTCGTGGTGACGAGCAAGGAATTATATCTTCAGGTCCTGCTGAATGCCGACGACAATTACACCAACGCCGGCTACCAGAAGCGGATGGAGCAGAGCTTTGGTCCGATTTTTCTCGGCATGGATTGGACTCCTGAATACGTCAAGGAATCGACACCGACAAACGCCGCAATCGGACGCGTCACACGCCGCGATGCCTTCGAGGTCACGCTGAAGGAAGCGCGCGCCGCGCTTCCGTCCGTGCCGGCGCCTGGCGGCATCGTCGACATCCAGGCGCTTTCCGACATCGTCCTGGCGAAAGTTTGCAGCCACTATTTCGACATCCCGGATGGGGTCTATGTGAAGGCAGGCGGATTCGGCATCTCGAATTTCGCCCCGCCCGGGGTTTGCCCGGCCGACTACACCCCGCCCTCCGCCTATATCTTCCACCCCGATCCCGATCCCCTCCTGACCTTTGCCGGCCAACGCACCGGGCAAATCCTGCGGGAATCGGTCAACAAATACGTGGCCGACAAGCGCGCTTCCGGCCAGCTTCCGACTGCGCAGCTGACCCGCGCGCTGTTCGAGCAATTCCCCGATCCGAACGACAATGATCTCTTGGCACGGACCATCATCGGTGTCATGACGGGCGCATTGCCGACCATCAACGGCAATCTGGTCGGAGTCGTGAAGGCCTGGCAGCGGACGGCCACGCTGATGGCGTTGGGGGCGAAATTCAAGGCGAGCACCCAGAGCGACGATTTCCTCAGAGCTCACGAAGTGATCGAACTACCGATGCGCCAGGCGATGCAGATGCAGCCGACGCCGGATTTCATCTGGCGCCTGGCGAAAAAGGACCACACGCTCGGCACCAAGAATCCGGTGCAGGTAAAGGCCGGCGACAAGATCTATCTCAGCATTGTGCAGGCGACGCAGGAAGATTTGCGCGCCGGCAGCGACGACGTCTGCCCGATCTTCGGCGGCGACCGCAGCAAGGACCCGCACCCGATCCATTCCTGCCCCGGCTTCGAGATGGGTTTTGGCATCCTGCTCGGGATCGCCTATGGCGTGGTCGAGCATGGGGCCAAGGCCGCCTTGTAGCGCCCTCGCCACTTTCCATCCCATCATCTGCAAAGCCCGTGACCGGTGGTCGCGGGCTTCTCTACGTCGGAGCCGTGCCGGCGGCGCGCAGTCTTTCGCTGGAACTTTCGCTCTGAACGCGGTTTGATCGACATCGACAGAGTCCGAAGCATCTTCCCTCATCAAGGCCTCCGATGACCGAGACCAAGCGCGCGGCTTCCAGAAAATCCGGCGCCATGTATCGGCTGCTCGGTCCGGGCCTCGTGACCGGTGCTGCAGACGACGACCCGTCGGGGATTGCGACCTACTCGCAGGCCGGCGCACAGTTTGGCTACGGCCTGCTGTGGACGATCTTCCTCACCATCCCCTTCATGATCGCGATCCAGCTCGTGAGCGCGCTGATCGGCCGCGTCACGGGCAAAGGTCTTGCAGCCAATGTGATGGAAGTGACGCCGCGATGGCTGGTGTTGGCGCTGGTCTTTCTTCTGGTCGCCGCCAACACCTTCAACATCGCTGCCGACATCGCGGCCATGGCGGAAGCGCTGTCGCTGGTGATCGGCGGCCTCAATCACGAGCACGCCCTGATCTTCGCGGCAACCTCGACCTTGCTGCAGGTGTTCGTGCCCTATCGCCGCTACGCGCCGGTGCTGAAATTCCTCACGCTCTCTTTGTTTGCCTATGTCGCGACGGCCTTCACGGTGAAAATCCCCTGGGGCACAGCCTTCCTCGCCACCATATGGCCGAAGGTCACCATCAACGCCGACTATTTCATGATGGTCGTTGCCGTGCTCGGCACCACCATCAGCCCCTATCTTTTCTTCTGGCAGGCCTCGCAGGAAGTCGAGGAAATGCACAGGGGGAAAGTCCGCCGTCCGCTGCGGGAGCTTGCCAAGGGCGGTGATCCCGAGCTCGACCGTATCAAGATCGACACCACCGTCGGGATGTGCTTCTCCAACGCCATCGCCTTCTTCATCATCCTGACGACGGCTTCCGTCCTCAACGCCAACGGCGTCACCAACATCAATTCGGCGAGCCAGGCCGCAGAAGCCTTGCGGCCATTGGCCGGCGATTTCACCTTCCTGCTGTTTGCGCTCGGGATCATCGGCACCGGCCTGCTCGCGGTCCCCGTGCTGGCAGGCTCCGCCGCCTACGGCGTCGCCGAGGCTTTCGGCTGGCAGGCGACGCTGGAAGCGAAAGCGCCGGATGCGGTCGGCTTCTACAGCATCATTGCCGCGGCGACCGTGATCGGCTTCGCGCTCGGCTTTACCGGCATCGATGCCATTCATATGCTGGTGTGGAGCGCCGTGCTCAACGGCATCGTCGCCGTCCCGATCATGGCGATGATGATGATCATCGTCGCCAATCCGAAAGTGATGGGACGGTTCAAGGCGCGATCCTGGCTGGTTGCACTCGGATGGCTCGGCACCGCGCTGATGGCAGTCGCCGTGGCCGCACTGGTCGGGTCATCGCTGCTCGCCCCCTAGCCCGGCGGTTGTAGCGACAATGCGTCGATTGTATCAATCACGATGCATCAGATCACTCGTCTGCACGTTTATGACGCAACCGCCGCATTATTGGTGCGCTGCGGCATCAGCATTGTGTGATAACATGGTCGCGTTGTGCCCCATGAAGCAGGCGCTATAACAACCAAAAATGACTTTGGGGAAATGCCTACATGAAACCTGATCGGTTGAGCGCACACTCTACGCCCGCTTATTCACCCCATGGACTGGCGCTGCTGCGCGATCCCCTGCTCAACAAGGGCACGGCCTTCACCGAGGAAGAACGCGACGCGCTGGGATTGCGCGGCTTCCTGCCGGCCGCCGTCATGTCGATGCAGGCGCAAGTCGAGCGAATCCTCACCAACCTGCGCACCCTGCCGAGCGACCTCGAGAAATATGTCGCGCTGAATTCGCTCCATGACCGCAATGAAGCGCTGTTCTTCCGGGTCGTTTGCGATCACATCGATGAAATTCAACCGCTGATCTATACCCCGACCGTCGGTCTCGCCTGCCAGAAATACGGCCTGATCTTCCAGCGGCCGCGCGGCCTGTTCATTTCCTACAACGACCGCGGCCGCATCGCGGAGATTCTCTCGAACTGGCCCTATCGCACCAAGCTGATCGTGGTCACCGACGGCGAGCGCATTCTGGGGTTAGGTGACCTCGGCGCCAACGGCATGGGCATCCCGGTCGGAAAGCTCTCGCTCTATACCGCCTGCGCGGGCGTGCATCCCGAGCAATGCCTGCCGGTCACGCTCGACGTCGGCACCAACAATGAAGAGTTTCTCAACGACCCCTATTATATCGGCCTTCGCCAGAAGCGCGTCACCGGCGCCGACTACGACGCCTTTGTCGACGAGTTCATGACCGCGGCGCGCGCGGCCTTCCCGGGCGTCCTGATCCAGTTCGAGGATTTTGCCAACCACTCGGCCTTCCGCCTCTTGCACAAATATCGCGACGAAGCCTGCGTCTTCAATGACGACATTCAGGGCACCGCGGCGGTAGCGCTGGCAGGTCTGTTCTCCGCGTTGCGTATCACCCGCGGCAAGCTCCGTGATCAAACCATCCTGTTCCTGGGCGCAGGCGAAGCCGCGACCGGGATCGCCGATCTCATCGTGTCCGCCATGATGGCCGACGGGATGTCGGAGGCCGATGCGGTCAGGCGCAACTGGCTGGTGGATTCGCGCGGCCTGGTCGTGAAAGACCGGCAGGGCTTGCATGGCCATAAGCTGCGCTATGCGCATGAGCAGGCGCCAATCTCGAATTTCCTCACAGCGATCGAAAACCTCAAGCCGACGGCCATCATTGGCGTCGCCGCAGTCGGCGGCGCCTTCACGCCGGAAGTCTTGCAGGCCATGGCCAAGCTCAACGAGCAGCCGATCGTGTTCGCGCTTTCCAATCCCACCTCGAAGGCGGAATGCTCGGCCGCGGAAGCCTATCGGCACACCGGCGGCCGGGCACTATTCGCTTGCGGCAGCCCGTTCGACCCGGTCAAACTGGACGGCAAGACCTACGTGCCGCGCCAGGGCAACAACTCCTACATCTTCCCCGGCGTCGGCCTCGGTGCGATTGCCAGCGGCAGCAAGCTCGTCACCGACGAGATGTTCATGGCGGCAGCGCATACGCTGGCGAATTCCGTGAGCGAAGCCGATCTCAAGCAGGGCAGCCTCTATCCCGCGCTACCGCGGATCCGCGAGGTCTCGGCCCAGATCGGCGCGGCGATTGCCGATGTCGCCTACCAGCGCGGCCTCGCGTCAGGGCCGCCGCCCAATGATACGATCGGGTTCATCCAGTCGCAGATGTACGACCCGCATTACTGAAGCGGAGAGCATGATCCGGAAAAGTGCGCAGCGGTTTTCCGAAGAGATCGTGCCCAATCAAAAACCTAAAGCGCGATGACGATTCAACTCAATCTCATCGTGCTTCAGCCGCGCTGTACCAGCCGGCGCAGGATGCGGATATCGGTCAGGCTTTCGATATCGAAGATCGTGTCAGTGAGGCGCGTCGCAGTGTCGCGCCCCAACACCGGGACGATGAGATCACGCGCCTTGCCGATCACCTCGTCCCGGTTCATCGGGTTGCGTGGCGTACCGCGCACGGCGGAAACGCGCTCCGATAGATGGGTGCCGTCGTTGAGTTCGATCTCGACGACGGTTTCGCGCGCCGGCAGCAGCTTGGCCAGTTCGTCATCGCGCACCAGATTGACCTTGGCACGCTGCTTCAGGACCGCGGCGTCCTGCATGCGCGCCTTATCATGCGCGGCCTGGAACGACACGGTCTTGTCGATCAACATGACCGCGACCATGTACTGCAGGCAGATATCGGGGATATCGCGGTTATCGACGACGTTGGCGACCGACGGCGCCAGACGGACCGTGACCTTCTTCACCTGATCGGCGTCGAACGGCTTCTTGCTGCGGATCGCCTCGATGGCATCGAGCGGTCCCTGGATCGGCGAGCCGACCGTCCATTTCTTGATGTCGGTCTGGGTGATCTCGTAGCGCTCGCCGAGCTTCTCGATCAGCTTTTCGGGCTGTGCCTTCGGTGCATAGGCGCCAAAGAAATTATCGGGGCCGGAGAAAATGTCGTCGACACCGTTCCAGCCCGACTGAACAAGAAGTGCTGCGGTCACGCCGTTGCGCGCCGTCATGCCCGCGAACACGAAAGCCTTTTCGATATGATCGGTATCCCGCCGCCAGGCGGTGAAGCCGGAAGATTGCTGGGCGGTGTAGTCAAGCACCCAGCGCATCTGGCGGGTATCGAGGCCGACCGCGCATGATGCCGCTGCCGCGGCGCCAAAAGTCCCGGCGATGCTGTGCGTCGAAAGGCTGCTCTCATAGCTGAACGCCGCGCCGCCCATCGCCAGCACCACGCGCGTGCCGATGTCATAGCCGAGCGTCACCGACCGCAACAGTCCGGGGCCGTCAATGCCGGAGATCTCGCCCGTCGCCAGTGCAGCCGGCACGACCGCACAGCCCGGATGGGAGCGCGACTCGTTGTGTGAATCATCCGTTTCGTCGGCATGCGCCATCATGCCATTGGCAAGCGCGGCATCGATCGGCGGCGCGGTGAACGCCGTCCCCACGACGGTCGCGGGCCCGTTGCCGCTATGCTCCCTGATGTGGCGCTGGGCGGCCTGCCCCGGCGGCAATTCCGATCCGGAAATCATCGCCGCCATCGTGTCGAGCAGATGGAATTTGGCCTGCTCGATGACCTCGTCCGGCAGCGCACGCGTTCGCGCGGCACTCATATAGGCGGCCAGCGTGCTCATCACCGGACCCGGCGTCGCGCTCGGAGTTGGGGTCGGACTCGGCTTTTGCGCAAGAGCCCTCAGCGGCGACAGCCCTACGGCCGTCGTCACCGTCGCCTCAAGAAAACCGCGCCGTGTTGTCTTGACCAATGACCAGCTTCCCTTCGCCGGGTCGGATGCCCGAACCGTCGCTCCCTTGCCCCTGTTTAAGTATTGGGCGCTGAAAGTCTAGACCAATCAGATCGCGACCTGCCGGCCGATCTCCACGACCTGGTCGGAGGGAAGGCTGAAGAAGTCGCTGACATGGATTGCGTTGCGCTCCATGACGGCGAAGATGCGCTCCTGCCAGGCCGGCAGGCCGTTGCCGTCGTCGCGGTGGATCACGGTTTCGTGGCCGACATAGTAGGTCACGTCGTCGACATCGACCGTGCAGCCCAGCGACTTTCCTTCGGCCAACAATTCCGGAATGTTGGGGCGCTCCATGAAGCCGAAGCGCGCTTCCGCACGCCAGAAATTGGGCGCGATCTGTTCGAGCGATATCCGCTTGTTCGGGGCGACCCACGGGACTGACAGGATTTCCACGCGCAGCACGAACAGATGCTCGTGCAGGGCACGGTTCTGCTTGACATGCCAGACCATCACTGGCGGCGTGTCGCGGTCGGTGCGGGTGAGAAACACGGCCGTGCCGGGGACCCGCGGCACGTTCTTTTCCTTGATCTTCGCCAAAAATTCCGGGACCGGGACTAGCGTCTCGCGCAGCCGATTGAAGACCGCGGCAGCACCGCGGTGCCAGATCCACATGATGCCATAGACGGAGGTCGCGAGGATCAGCGGTACATATCCGCCTTCCGCAACCTTGGTGAGATTGGCGAGAAAGAATGCACTGTCGATGACGAGGAAAAAAGCGGCGACGCTGCCCGCCGCAACGAGGCTCCAGCCCCAGATTTCGCGCATGGCAATGAACAGCAGCGCCGACGTCATCAACATCGTCAGCGAGACCGCGATGCCATAGGCCGAAGCGAGATTGTCCGATTTGCCGAAGCCGATAGTGAGCCCGAGGGTGATGATCATCAACAGCCAGTTGACGACGCCGACATAGATCTGGCCATAGCCCTCTGAAGACGTCTGCTTGATCTGCAGCCGCGGCAGCCAGCCGAGTTGGATCGCCTGGCGCGTCATCGAGAAGGCACCGGTGATGATCGACTGGCTGGCAATGATGGTGGCAACCGTCGCCAGCAGGATCAGCGGCATCAACAGCGAATCCGGGCACAGCCGGTAGAAGATGTTGCCGTCGGTCGGCGCGCCATCGATCACGAGCGCTGCCTGGCCGGCATAGTTGATGATCAGGCTGGGAAACACCACCGCGAACCAGGCGAGCTTGATCGGGCCGGCGCCGAAATGGCCCATGTCCGCGTAAAGCGCCTCGGCGCCGGTAACGCAGAGAAATACCGCGCCCAGCACCAGGAATCCGGTGGCGCCATTGGAGAACAGGTAGGACAGGCCATAGGCAGGATTTACTGCCGCGAACACGCCAGGATGCTTGATGATACCCATCAGCCCCAGCACCGCGATAGTGACGAACCAGACCAGCATCACCGGGCCGAACCAATGGCCGATCGTAGCCGTCCCCCGCGACTGGATCGCAAACAGCGCAAGCAGGATGACGACCGCGGCCGGTAGCACATAGGGCTGGAACGCTGGCGTTGCCATGTTCAAGCCCTCGAGCGCCGACAACACCGAGATTGCCGGCGTGATCGCGCCGTCGCCATAGATCAGCGCCGCCCCGAACAGACCGAAGGCGATGATGGTCGGCCGATGGTGCTTCTTTACGCCGAGCAGCGCCATGAGGGCGAGGATGCCGCCCTCGCCGTCATTGTCGACGCGCATGGCGAACAGCACATATTTGACGGTCGTGATGATGAAGAGCGTCCAGAGCACCAGCGACAGCGCACCCAGCACGGCAGCCGCATCCGGAGATTTATCTGCGGTGCCGAGAATGGTCTTGAAGGTATAAAGCGGGCTGGTGCCGATATCGCCGAACACGATGCCCAGCGCCGACAATCCAAGCAGCGCAAAGTTGCCTTGTGGCGCCGGCCGCGCCACGGCGCCGTCAGGCGCGGCTTCGTTCACCGTGCCGTCTAGTTCATGCGCTTCGCTTGCCGCCGCCGGATCGCTCATGGGTTCGGTATAGACTATCGGCCGGCATTGCGACACCGGCGCGACAGCCTTGCCAAGCGGCTTCGTAAGGTTTCCGTAAGCAACTGAATTGCCGGCGAAAGCTGGTCGGCCCTCGACCCGTTCCTTAAAGGTCGCGGCCTAAATTTCCGGAGGCGCCTACTGGCTGCCGGCTACGGCCGTCGGCGGCGGATTGATCGCAGCAGAAATCTGAGAGGCTATCAGGAGTGCGAAAACAACGGCAGGCACGCACATCAGTCGCAAGAATTGATCAACGGAAAGCATCGCAATCGTCCCCCAAGATGACGCGATTCCAACAAATCCGCTCAGTTCGCCCGTTGAGCGGTACTCTGATCGCTGGTGAAAAGCTGATCCGTGTAGACCGCCCCGCTAACCGTGAGCAGCGCCAGAATGGAGATAACGGCCAGTATTTTCATGGCCTCAAAGTCGTTTTGGATTGTGGCCAAAAACGTCTTCGATTTGTGCATTTTCGGGACGATCCCGGGAAAGATCGTGACCGTCCCGCGCCATTAGGGCGACGCTTAAAGCGCGATGACTTGAGGATGAATCATCATCGCGCTTTAGCTTATTGTTCGCGCATGATCTTTTCGGAAAACCGCTGCACACTTTTCCGGATCATGCGCTAAACCAGCCCGAGTTCCGCCGGATGAACGCCCGCGAAGACGCGCTGGACTGCGGCTCCATCGAGCCCGTACATGCGCCCGAGCAGGCCAGCAAACATCGCGCGATAGTCGGTCAGAACCGGGTAGTCGCGGTTCTGGAACAGGGTCGCCTGATCCACCTTGACCTGTTCGCCGAGGATGCGGCCGCCATTGATGCCGCCGCCCATCACCCAATAGACACTGCCGTGACCATGATCGGTGCCGCGGTCGCCATTCTCGCGGAAGGTGCGGCCAAATTCGGAGATGACGACGACAACCGTGTCACGCCAGGCGGCGGGCCCGACCTCCTCGGAAAAGCCGGCGAGCCCTCGTCCGAGTTCGCCGAGGCGATCGGCGAGATAGCCGTTGGCGGCGCCCTGATTGACATGGGTATCCCAGCCACCGACATCGACAAAGCCGAGATTGAATTGCTCGCGCATCAGCCGGCCGATACGACGCGCCGATAGCTCAAAGCCGCGCGGCGACACCGCGCCGCGATTGGCCGCGGTCATCTCCTGCGAGATCGAGCGATAGACGTCGTCGCGCACCTTGAAGCCTTCGGTGACGGAGGATGCAAGATTACTCTGCGCATACATGTCGCGAATGAGCTGGGCCTGGCGGTCATCGACGCCGGGCTTGCCGACATTGTTGATGCTGCTGTTCGGTATCTGCGACTTGCCACGGAAGATCAGCGGCAACTGGTCGGTAAAGGAGATCGGCTTGACGCGGGTCAGCTCAGTAGCGAGCCGGCTCATGAAGCCCGAGCGGTAGTCGCGCGCGCCGCCGGCCGATTGGCCGAGCTCGATCGTGTCCTGTGTCTCGAAATGACTGCGGGTCAGGTCGTCGCTGGTGCCGGCAAAGGGGACGAACGCAATCTCGCGCTTTCCCCACAAGGGATAGATGCTGTCGCGCAGCGCCGGATGCAGCCCCCACTCCGCGTTCAGCGACAGCGCCGAATTGGGATTGCCGACATCGGGCTTGGCGATGCAGAGCGTCGGCCGCGAGTGATAGTAGAAGTCCGAGGAGATCGGCACCACCACATTGGCGGCGTCGTAAGCGCCGCGCAAAAACACCACCAGCAACCGTGCATCGGTCGCCGGCGCAGCCCAGACGCGACCGGCGACGGTGAGCGAAGCTGTGGCGGCAAAAGCCTTGATCAGATCACGGCGGTTCATGATGCGATCCTTTCCGATGTTCAGTGCATGAATTCCGGCGACGACAGATAGAGCGTGTTCCAGTCCTGCGGCGAGACGGCCT
>Ga0210410_10003824_pt1 | contig 13296 bp, 15 predicted proteins | sample IncBWC4MmetaG_FD_161058 | JGI IMG/M metagenome (GOLD analysis project Ga0210410, IMG submission 161058) | Forest soil microbial communities from Barre Woods Harvard Forest LTER site, Petersham, Massachusetts, United States - Inc-BW-C-4-M | ecosystem: Environmental > Terrestrial > Soil >... | reverse complement strand
GTTCGGGATCTTTGTTGGTTGCCGCCAGCACGCGAACGTCCACCGGCGTTTCCGTTTTGCTGCCCAGACGCCGCACTTTGCGGTCTTCCAGAACGCGCAGCAGCTTGGCTTGCGTCGGCGCCGGCATTTCGCCGATTTCGTCGAGCAGCAGCGTTCCGCCGTCGGCCAGTTCGAAGCAGCCGATGCGGCGCTCCGCGGCGCCGGTGAACGCGCCGCGTTCATGGCCGAAAATTTCGCTTTCCATAAGGGTTTCGGGGATTGCGGAGCAATTGATGGCTACGAATGGCCCGCCCGCCCTCGGCGACAGCTTGTGAATCGTGCGCGCCACGATCTCCTTGCCGGAACCTGTCTCTCCCGTAATAAGCACCGACGCGGAACTTGGCGCGGCCATTTCGATGATGCGCATCACTTCCTGCATGGGCTTCGAGCCGCCGACGATGTCGCCGAGTCGCCCGGCTTCGCGCAACTGCCGCTGCAACACCACGAGGTTCCGAGCGTCGTGTGCTTTGCTTAAGGCGCGGTCCAGCAGCGCGCGTAGCACTGGCCCCTTCAGCGGCTTTTCGATATACCAGAAAGCGCCGGACTCGATCGCGGCTACCGCACGTTCTTCGCTGCCTTTGCCCGTAATGATGATTGCCGGAACATCGTGCAGCTCTTCGCCCAATTGCTTCAGCAGGTCCAGGCCGTTCATGCCCGGAAGTTCCACGTCCGCAATCAGCGTGTCCGGTTGAAAGTTGGAGAATTTCGCGAGCGCGTCCTCGGCCGTGTTCACGCCCAGGACTTCATATCCCCACCGTTGCAGGAGCTGCTCGTAACCCTTGCGCGCGTTGTCCTCATCCTCGACGATCAGGATGCGGTCCTTGTGCTCGCCAGTTTCCACCGTGCGTACCGCTTTGCTTTCGTCGCCCATGCGCCTGTGCCTCGTCTCCTCACACCACGATTCTATTGTCGCACTTTGGGTGGGTGAAACGACTGTAACAAGCGCGCACTCGCTTGCCAAGCGTCGCAGTAACGACGGCCGAGAGCTCTCTAAAATGAATGTAGCGCTGGCAGCCCGGCAAGGTCGGGATGCCAGCGCTTTCCAGCAAGAGTCCAATCATCAGTTTTCAATCAGGAATGGGCCGAAATTGCAGAGTGATGTGGCAGTAGTTCCTGCTCCCCGCGTTATTCCCGCACGAGGTACAGCGCGCGCTCTAGTTCCAGCTCGAGTTTCGCGCCTTTAGGCAGCTCAATCTCCTGGCCGCGCCCGGCCTCCATCAAATAGGCTTCCAGCGCTCCCAGTGCTGCGCCTTCCGCGGCTTCTTTTTTGTTCTTGTCCTTCACGCCGTGCATCGCCCCCATAGCGGCGCCCGCGGCTGCCGCTTGCGCTGCGTCTTTCTGCGTGCTGCTGCGTCCTTCGATAACCCCTTCCTGCAGCGGGCCGGGCTTGATGCTGTGGTCGCCCGGCACAGAAGCCACTTCGGCCACAATGGGTAGCTTGCCGAAGCGGGTATGAATTTCATCGAAGGTCAGCCAGATTTTCGCGCGGCCTGTGGTTCCGGCGGGATCGACGCGGCTGACGTGCCCGACAATCACCGCGCCCGGCGGCAGATAGTTGCCCTGGCCGGCCTCCAGAGGCTCCAGCGTGCGCACGTGGAACGCCTGATTCTTGTGTACCTCTTTTGTGTTGAGATCGCTCTCGAGGCGCACGAGAAAGCGCGTGCCGGGGACAACTGCAAAGGTTTCCGTGGGCAGACCGTGCCGTGCTCCGTCGACACTGTGCGAATCGGCCCGTGAACTCGGGGCCTCTGTCTGCAATTCGTCCCGGCTGATTACCGGGGCCTCTTGCCCAGCCACGTTCGCCGCGAGCACCAACGAAGAACCAGGACCGAACGCTGCAACTGCTAGAACTCGCACTGATTGAAACTTCATGGCCCAACCTCCCAGATGTATTTCACAGGGGAAGAGAGCAGCCGGAAGGCCATCCGGCTGACGTTTTGCTTGGGCAATCGTATTGAAAAATGGACGGTTATGGCGGGTGGATCGAGGCGAGAAAAACTTCCTGACGGCTCCAGCCTCCAACACTGTCGGCGAAAGCTTGCACGTAGTTGGCTAAGCTAAGCCTGAGCGAGGAATGCCCGGATGCGCTTCAGAACGGCTGCATACATTGCTTCCGTGACGCGCCCGGTCTGCGTATTCTGCTGGCTCGGATGATAAACGCCGAAGAGCCGCGGCAAATCGTCCGCGAAAACGCATTCCGCGCCGTGAGAAAAACGATATGCAGCACGCGAGACGATTTGCCCTCGTTGTTTCAAGATTTCCAAATAGGCGTCCCAGGCAATTTTCCCCAGCGCCAGCAGGGCGCGGGGCCGCAGAATTTCCAATTCGCGTTCCAGATACCCGCGGCAATGAAGAATTTCGCTGGGCAACGGCTTATTCGCCGGAGGGGCGCACCGCTCGGCGGCGGCGATGTAGACATTTTTCAATTGCAATCCGTCTTCACGGTGCAGGGAAGTGGGCTGATTCGCGAATCCGGCCTTATGCAGCGCCTTATACAGAAAATCGCCCGAGCGGTCGCCGGTGAAAACGCGGCCCGTGCGATTCCCGCCATGCGCGGCGGGGGCAAGGCCGAGGATGAAAAGCTTTGCCTGCGGATCGCCGAAGCCCGGCACTCCGCGCCCCCAATACGTCCATTCCCGAAACGCGCGCCGCTTCTCTCGCGCCACTTTTTCCCTATATTTCACCAGCCGAGGACACTTGCGGCACGCGCAAACTTCTTCCTGAACAACTTGCAACGCTGCCTCTGCGTTCAACGTTTCCTCTTCAACACATCCGCCAGCACCACGGCCTGGTTCTGTTTTTCGTCGTTTCTTCCGTAAAGCAGGGTAACGACCTTGTGTGCGGATTCCAAACCTTGAGTTTCGCTCAATAACTCTTTCTTTGTTGCCAGTTCCTTGCGGTAACGCTTCTCAAATTCCGGCCATTTTTTCGGCTCATGTCCAAACCATTTCCGCAGCGCGTCGCTCGGCGCGATCTCCTTCATCCACAAGTCCACCGCCGCGCGTTCTTTCGTAAGTCCCCGGGGCCAAAGACGATCCACCAGCAAGCGGAAGCCATCTTCCTTGGCCGGCTTTTCGTAGACGCGCTTAACGCCGATCATCGTTCAACTCACCCCAAAAACTTCAGCACCGTATCGTGCAGCAGTCCATTGGTGCTCACGAAGCGGCCTTTGTAAATCGTCCGCTCGCCATCAACCGTGGTTGATTTGCCTCCGGCCTCTTCCACGATGATGCCGAGCGGCGCGAGGTCCCACGGTTTCGAAATCCAATCCACAGCGCACTCAATGGCGCCTTCCGCCACCAGCATGTGCTGCCAGAATCCGCCCATCGAGCGGCTATTGCGCGCGGAGTCGGCCAGCCGCCGCATGCGCTCCCGCGCCTGGGCGTCCTTGCTGGGCCCCGTGCCGGTGGTGAAAATCATGGACTCCGAAAGATTTTTTACTTGCGACACGTGAAGCCGCTGCCCCCCGCGCCACGCACCTTCGCTGCGATACGCCCACCAGCGCGCGCCCTTTTCCAGTGCCGGCGCGCTGACCATTCCCGCCACGATATTCGCGTCTTCCTCAATGCCAACCAGCGTGCCGAACGTGGGAATGCCGCGCGTAAATTCTTCCGTGCCGTCGATGGGATCGATGATCATGCGCGCGCGTCCATTGGTTGCCGGACCTCTTGGCGCTTCGCTGCTGGTCTCTTCGCCGACCACATCGATTGGCAACCCGCTTTCCTGGACCTTCGCGATGGCCATTTGTTCGATGCGTTTGTCGGCCTGTGTCACCACGGTTCCATCACGCTTGCGTTCCGTGCCCATCGCCCCGCTGCGGAAATAGCTCATCGCGATCGCGTCCGCTTCGTTCGCGATGTCGTCCAGCAACCTCCCGTATTTGGCCTTATAGCTCATCCGTTCTCCCATTCGCTCTTGTGGCGGCCCCGAACCGGTCGGGGCCAGTCCCGATCCGCAGCGCACGCCTAACTAAAAGCCCCTGCCAGCAGCCTGATTTGACACGTTTGCCCGCACTCCCTAGCATACAAGTTCACCCCCATGAACGCCCACGCCAACACGGGAACCATTCTCGACCGCATCCTGGAAGCGCGTCGCGCCGAAGTGGATCACCGCAAGCGCGTGTTGCCAGAAACCGCTCTCAAGTACGGGGTGAAAGCCGCGCCCCCGGTCCGCGATTTTGCCGCGGCGCTCTCCCGCGACGCCATTAACGTGCTAGCCGAGCTGAAACCAGCTTCGCCCTCGCGGGGAATCATTCGCGATCCATTTGATGCGCCGGCGCTCGGAAAGGCTCTCGAAGCTGCCGGTGCCGCCGCGCTTTCTGTGCTTACCGAAGGCGAATTCTTCGGCGGCTCGCTGAAGAACCTGCGCGATGCGCGCAAAGAGATAGCGCTTCCTGTTTTGCGCAAGGACTTTATTTTTGATCCGTGGCAGGTCTGGGAATCCCGCGCGAACGATGCCGACAGCTTTCTGCTGATCGTCGCCGCGCTTTCCGATGCTCAACTCCGTGGTCTCATGGCGCTCGGCCGCGAATTGGGAATGGAGCCTCTCGTCGAAGTCCATACGCACGAAGAACTCGATCGCGCTTTGGGTGCCGGCGCACGAATTATCGGCGTTAATAATCGCGACCTCAAGACGCTCACTGTGCGAGTGGAAACTTCCTATGAACTCATCGAGCAAATTCCCGAGGAGTGCCTCGCAGTTGCCGAATCCGGCTTGCGTTCCCACGACGATTTGAAAAAACTGCGCGCCACGGGCTTTGACGCGTTTCTCATCGGTGAGCACCTCATGCTGTCGCCTGACCCGGGAGCGGCGTTGCGCGCTCTTCTTCTTCCGATCGCTTCCGGGGGATAATTCTTCATGGTCCGCGTAAAAATCTGCGGCATCACGAATGTCGAAGACGCTCTTCTCGCCTGCGAACTCGGCGCCGACGCCATCGGCCTGAACTTTTACGACAAAAGCCCACGCTCTATTTCACCGTTTACGGCGAGCAAAATTATCCAAAAGTTACCGCCGTTCGTCGCTGCCGTCGGCATATTTGTGAACTGGGAGGCCGCACCGGTTACCAGTCTGGCAAAGGCTCTAGGCCTCTCCGCGGCCCAGTTGCATGGCGATGAACCTCCGAAACTCGTGAGTGAAATCGCAAAGAAAGTTTTCGTGATCAAGTCCCTGCATGTGGGCAAGGGAAGTGCGTTGCCACCGTTTGCCAAATATCGAGGAGCCACGGCCTTCCTGCTCGACGCGCCGCACTCCGGCCAATTTGGCGGCACGGGCCACACCACCGACTGGAGCCTGGCTCGTACTGCCTCGATATCTCATCGTATTCTTCTTGCAGGCGGTCTGACGCCCGAAAATGTCGCCGAAGCGATTCTCGCCGTTCGTCCGTATGCCGTGGATGTGACCAGCGGCGTGGAATCGAAGCCCGGGGAAAAAGATCCCGCCAAGCTTCGCGTCTTTTTTGACGAAGTTGCCCGCGCCAACCGTGACATTTCGTCCTGAAATCCTTGTGATCGAACCAGAGCTTACTTCGATGCAGGAAAATCCTCACATTCGCCGCGCGAGCCCTGACGAAGCCGCCGTACTAACCGAACTCACCATTCGCTCCAAATCACATTGGAATTACGATGCCGCCTTTCTCGCCTCCGTCCGTCACGAACTGGAATTTCACCCCGAAAAATTCCTCCCCGACTTTCACGTCTACGTCCTCGAGCAAAACGAAACCATCCTCGGCTTCTGCAGCCTCATTCCGCTCCCCGACGATAAAATGGAACTTCATGATCTCTTCGTTGAGTCCCCCCATATCGGTAAAGGGCACGGCAAGCGCTTGTGGGATTTTTCCATCGCTCTCCTCCGCACCCTTGGAACCCGCACACTTGTCCTAACTGCTGATCCACACGCGGAAGCCTTTTACCTGCGGCAAGGCGCCGTTCGAGTCGGCGAAAAATCCTCGTCAGTCTATCCTGACCGCAAGCTGCCCATCCTGGAATATCGCCTTGCAGACTAGCCCCGGCTTGCTGCAACTCGCCGCCCTCAGGTTACAATAGTTAGCTCAAGCCATGTCCACTCAACTCACTATCCCTGCCTCGGTCCCCGGCCGTTTTGGCCCCTATGGTGGCCGCTACGTTCCCGAAACGCTGATGGTGCCACTCTACGAACTGGAGCGCGCCTACGAGCTAGCGAAAACCGACTCTGCGTTTCAGGCCGAATTCCAATCCCTGCTGAAGAACTTTGCCGGGCGCCCCACCCCGCTGCAATTTGCCGCCCGCCTGACCGCCAAGCTCGGCGGCCCGCGCATCTATCTCAAGCGCGAAGACCTTCTGCACACCGGCGCGCACAAAATTAACAATGCCATTGGCCAGGGATTGCTCGCCGTGAAAATGGGCAAGCCGCGCATCATCGCGGAGACCGGGGCGGGTCAGCATGGCGTTGCTTCCGCCACCGTCGGTGCGCATCTCGGCCTGCAGTGCACCGTCTACATGGGCACGGAAGACATGGCTCGCCAGGCGCTCAACGTCGCGCGTATGCGCATGCTGGGCGCGGAAGTGATCGGCGTGGAATCCGGCAGCAAGACCCTGAAAGACGCCATCAACGAAGCGATGCGCGATTGGGTCACCAACGTGCGCGATTCGCATTATCTGCTCGGCTCCGTCCTTGGCGCGCATCCGTATCCGACGATGGTGCGTGATTTTCAAGCTGTCATTGGCCGCGAGGCTCGCCACCAAATCCTCGCCGCCGAAAAGCGTCTGCCCACGCATCTCTACGCCTGCGTTGGCGGCGGCTCGAACTCGATTGGACTGTTTTTCGAATTTCTGAAAGATGCTGAAGTGAAAATGGTTGGCATCGAAGCGGGCGGCCGCGGCAACACTCTCGGCGAACACGCCGCGCGCCTTGCTGCGCACCAGGGCTTCACCGGCGCGCGTCCCGGCGTCCTCCAGGGCACTTACACTTACGTTTTGCAGAATGAAGACGGCCAGATCGCCGGCACGCATTCCATTTCTGCGGGTCTTGATTATCCGGCCATTGGCCCCGAGCATGCCTGGCTCGCTGATCAGCATCGCGCCGAATATGCCGCGGTTGACGATCAGGCGGCGCTCGAAGCGGCGAAGTTGCTCTCGCGCACAGAAGGCATTATCCCCGCGCTCGAATCCGCGCATGCTCTTGCCGGCCTCATTCAGCGCTTGTCGCAATTCGAGTCCAGCGACCTGGTCATCCTCAACCTCTCCGGCCGCGGCGACAAGGACATGGACACCTATAAGCGGCTGCTTTAATCTGCCAACACCAATGACCAGCTCGGTTCAAAACTCGACCCGTATTTCCAGGCGTTTCGCCGAACTGCGTGCCGCCGGCGAGCTTGGCATTGTCGCTTTCATCACGGCAGGCGATCCGTCGCTCGATGCAACGCACAAATTTGTTCTCGCGTTAGCGGACGCGGGTGCCGACGTGATTGAACTTGGCATTCCGTTCAGCGATCCGCTTGCCGATGGTCCTACGATTCAGCGTGCCTCGGAGCGGGCGTTGAAATCCGGTACCACGCTTGCCGGTGTCCTCGAGTCGGTGCGCAAGATTCGCCAGGCGAGCCAGGTGCCGCTGGTTCTCTTCACCTATTTCAATCCAATCCTGCAAATGGGCCTCGAAAAGTTTGCGGCCGCTGCAGCTCAAGTTGGAGCCGACGGAGTGCTCGTCACCGATTTGACACCCGAAGAATCGGAAGACTATCGCCGGATCATTCACGCGCAAAATCTCGATACCATTTTTCTTGCTGCGCCGACCTCCGATGACGAACGCCTCCAGAGAATCTCTGCATGCTCTTCCGGCTTTCTCTACCTCATTTCCCGCACAGGCGTGACCGGCGCTAAAGACTCGCTTCCTGATGATCTTCCGGGTCTGCTCCGGCGCGTTCACCACTTCACGGAGTTGCCCGTGGCCGTGGGCTTTGGCGTTTCGCTGCCCGGCCACGTTTCGGTGCTTGGCGGTCTTGCGGATGCCGCGGTAGTAGGCTCCGCGCTGGTGTCTGAAATTGAAAAGGCTTCGTCGATTGAATCCGCCTCCGCGGCACTGCGCGACCGCGTCAAGATGCTCAAAGAAGCCGGCCGCCGCGGACTGTCCCGGCGAGAGGCCACGATATGAACATCTCCGACTGGCGGCAGCGCATGGACGAGATTGACAAAAAACTCGTCGAGCTTCTGAATGAGCGTTCTCAATGCGCTCTCGAAGTGGGGCGCCTCAAACAGGCTGCGGGCATGCCGATTTACCAGCCGACGCGCGAAAACGAGGTGCTTTCCAACGCCGCGCGCAACAACCGCGGCCCGCTGACGAATGCGGCTATCCGGCGTTTGTTCGAACGCATCATTGACGAAGCGCGCTCCGCCGAACGCGTCGCCATGCATGGTGATTCTCCAGACGAAAAAGATTCCAAGTGACCGTTCGAATTTGTAGCGGCCGCCTTCCGAGGCGGGCGGACTTGAGGGAACCCCGGAAATCCAGGAGTTGAGGAAGAAACATGGTCATCGTAATGCAAGAAGGCGCAACTGAAGAACAGATCCAGCACGTCATTGACCGCGTCGTCGCCAGCGGCTTCGACGTCCACCGTTCCACTGGTGCGTCGCACACAGTTCTTGGAGCCGTTGGTGTACACCGCGATTTCGACCATCGCGATTTCGAGCTGCTGCAAGGCGTCCGCGAAGTCGTGCGCATCACCCAACCCTTCAAGCTGGCCAGTCGCCAGTTCAAGCCGCAGGGTACGGTGATCGATCTGGGGCGAGGCGTGAAAATCGGCGGCCCGGAAGTGGCGGTCGCGGCCGGCCCGTGCTCTGTCGAATCTCGCGAGCAGATTCTTGCCGTTGCCGAAGCCGTTTCCAAGGCCGGCGCCAAAATCATGCGCGCCGGTGCCTTCAAGCCGCGCACTTCACCCTACGCCTTTCAAGGGATGGGAGAAAAGGGCCTGCAGTTGATGCGTGAAGCTGCCGACAAATTCGGTCTCTTCGTCGTCAGCGAAGTGATGGATGCCTCGCAAATCCAGATGATGGGCGCTTACGTGGACATATTCCAGGTCGGCGCTCGCAACATGCAGAACTATTTTCTCCTGCGCGCTCTTGGCGAAGTGCAAAAGCCGGTGCTCCTGAAGCGCGGCATGTCCGCCACCATCGAAGAGTTGCTGCTCAGTTCCGAATACATCCTCGCTGGCGGGAACTACAACGTCATCCTCTGCGAGCGTGGCATACGAACATTTGACACATATCTTCGCAACACGCTGGACATCGCCGCCATCCCCGTCATCCAGAAGCTTTCGCATCTCCCGATTTTTGCGGATCCATCGCATGGCACCGGCCGCCGCGACAAAGTCGGCGCCATGGCCCGCGCCGCCGTCGCTGCTGGAGCCGACGGCCTGCTCATCGAAGTTCACAACGACCCAGACCACGCCCTTTCGGACGGCGCGCAATCCTTGGAGCCCACGCAGTTCGCGCAGCTCATGAGCGAAATTCGCATCATTGCGCCCGCCGTGGGACGCCGCGTCGCGTAACGATGCCGCATCTCATTCAACGCGTCACGATTCTCGGCACCGGCCTCATTGGGGGCTCTTTCGCCAAAGCTCTCCGCAAATATACGCCGGACATGCTCATCACTGGCTGGGACCGCGAAGATGTCGCGGACCAGTTGAAAAGCTCCGGCGTGGCGAATGCAGCTTTTTCGGGACCGATTGAGCCCGCCATTCGAGGCGCCGACCTGATCTACATTGCATTGCCCATCGGCGTGACCCTGGACATTCTTCCCGAAATTGCGCAAAACGCCGCGCCGCACGCTCTGGTTACCGACGCTTGCAGCACCAAGCTGCGTATCTGCACCGCCGCCGCCGAGCTTTTCGAGGAGGAAGAATCGAGCCCAATTTTTCTTGGTGGCCATCCGATGGCCGGGCGCGAACTTTCCGGCTTCGCGCAATCAGACGCAGACCTCTTTCAGAAGGCCAACTACGCGCTTGTTGGGCCGTCGCAGGAAGATCGCGACCCGCGCATCGCCGCCTTTACGAAGATTCTGGAAAAGTTGGGCGCGCGTCCGACCTGGTTGGGAGCGAAGCAGCATGACTACGCCGTCGGCCTCGCTTCCCATCTGCCACAACTCACGGCCGTCGCGCTCGGCTCATTTCTCTACGACCGCCTCGACGAGAACGGCCTGCCCATCACGCTGGCCGGGCCAGGATTGCGCGACACGCTTCGGCTTGCCGGCAGTTCCTACGCCACGTGGCGCGACATCGTCCTCACCAACAGGGAAGTGCTTTCCGCCGCGCTTGATCTCTTCGCCCGTCGGCTCGATGATCTTCGCGAGCGCCTCGGCTCCCGTGAACTCGAAGCCGACTTCGACGCCGCTAACGAACTGTACAAGCTCCTCCGCTCGCTGTAGGGACCGCCTTCTAAGGCGGTCGGTCTTTCATTTCGCTGCCGACGGCTCCTCCTTCAAATACGCAGGGCTCAGCGTCCCCTTCTTCTTGGCAATTCCAATCAGCGTGGGATAGAACTGCACAAACGTCGTATCCACTGCCGTGTGTTGCGCGTGGCACGAATAGCAGTCCATCTCCGTCGGAAACATCTTGGCCGTGGGGGCGTTGTCAAAACCAAAAAACGCCCACTTACCGGGGAAACGGCTTTCGTCCTTCACGTGCACTTCGCGGCCCATCACTTCCGTACTCTGGTAATGCCCGGCCTTGTTGATCGCGGACTTGCTTTCCGCGCCGCGCACTTCCAGCACAAGCATGGTCTTGTCCGGCCAGGTGCCGTTGGCCAGAAAATACTTGTACGCTTCCGGGTTCACAAACACGTTATCGAACATGGAGTGATCCATCCCGGCACCCGGGCCGTAACTCATGTCGATCCCCGAGCTCAGATACACCCATTCGCGGAAATTTGCAGGGAACTTCAGCTGCCCGTCCGTCGTATATTGAGGTACGTCCGTGGAAACGGGATTCGCCTGGTTCGCCGGGGGCAGCACGCTCCCCAGGATCAACAGCGCCAACGAGATGCTCAACAGCACGCCAATTCTCAACATTTCTTTTCCTCCATCGGTGTCTCAGCCACTCGTGCACGAAACTAACCAATCGCTGCACACCGCGTCTAGAACAAAAGCAACATCTTTCCGCGCAGGGAATCCCCATGGCTGAAACGCAACTTATTTCTCCCAGCGAATCCCGCCTTCAGGGCGGCCAATTCTTCGGCGCTGTCCGCCATCGCCTGGAGCATTCGGGGGCGGTCTTCAGCGATCTGCGCCACCCGGTGCCGCGCAAATTGCCGATGCACTCGCACGAATTGCCGTTTTTCGGCTTGCTGCTGCGTGGCTTTTACGGCGAACGATACGGCCGTCAACAGAAGCAGTTTTCTCCCATGTCGCTGATGTTCCGGCCTGCAGGCATTCCGCATCAGGACGAAATCTCCCCCGGCGGACTGCGGTTCTTCCACATCGAGCTGCGGCCAGGCTGGAAAGCGCGGCTTGCCGAATGCTCCGGCAAGCTCGATCGCGGATGCGAGGACACTCGCGGAGGCCCGCTCTTTTGGCTGTCCATGCAACTGTTTCGAGAGACATTTGCCGTTGAGCAGGCAGACCCGCTGTGCGTGGAAAGCCTGCTGGCCGAAGTAACGGGTCTCGCAGCACGGCTTCCGCTGCAGGAGAAGAAGCAGGCTCCACTGTGGCTTGTGCGCGTGCTGGACAAATTGCACGCCGAATGTTGCGCGTGCCTGACGCTCGATGATCTGAGCGCCGTGGCAGGCGTGCATCCCGTGCATCTGTCCCGCGTCTTCCGCCGCTTCCAGCGCGAAGGAATCGGCGAATACACCCGCCGCCTGCGCATCTGCACTTCCTGCCGTTATCTGCTCGACCCGGAAATGCCGCTTGCCGAAATCAGCCTGCTCACCGGCTTTGCGGACCAGAGCCATTTCACCCGCGAGTTTCGCCGTATAACGGGCTTGACGCCGCGCGCCTTCCGCTCGCAACTCCTTCCCGTCTACTGAGTCGTCAGCGGGCACTTTTTCGCACGCCGCGGCACTCCCGCGCTCTCGACACTTGGAGTACACTTCTTCTCGCGCATTCGATCGGACATATTCCATGGATAAACGCATCGCCTCCGCCGAGGCCGCCATCGCGAATCTGCGCGATGGCATGACGATTTTGATGGGTGGCTTTGGCTTATGCGGCATTCCGGAAAATTTGATTGCCGCAGTGCGCAACAAGGGAACGAAGGACCTCACTGTGGTGAGCAATAATGCCGGCGTGGATGACTTCGGCATCGGCCTGTTGCTGCAAAATCACCAGGTCAAGAAGATGATTTCCACCTATGTCGGCGAGAACAAGCTCTTCGAACAGCTCGTGCTGAGCGGCGAATTACAAGTGGAATTGAATCCGCAGGGCACGCTTGCCGAGCGCCTGCGTGCGGGCGGCGCGGGCATCCCCGCCTTTTACACGCCGACCGGCTTCGGCACCATGGTTGCCGACGGCAAAGAGACGCGCGAGTTCGATGGCCGCCACTTCGTTCTCGAGCGCGCCCTGCGTGGAGATTTCGCCTTTATCAAAGCCTGGAAGGGTGACCGCTGGGGCAATCTCGTCTACCGCAAGACCGCGCGCAATTTCAATCCCGTAATGGCCACCGCCGCAGGTTACGTCATCGCCGAAGTAGAGCAACTCGTCGAACCCGGCCAGCTACCGCCCGACCAGGTCCACACGCCCGGCATCTACGTCAACGCAATCTTCCAGGGTGCCAACTATTTAAAACGCATCGAAAAGCGCACGACAAGGAAAGTGTGAGACCGAGATTGCAATGGCGAGCCAGCTTACAACCGGGGCGGATCTAAAACTGGATAAGGTTGCTAAATCTGTTGGAAACATTACTGCTTATGCGAGCTTCTGCTGTTCTGCTTCCATATGGGTTGACGGATTATTTTACATGTTCCACTTTTCCTGGCTAAACAGTTTGACGGGATTCGACTTCTTCAAAATCACGGGTGTGGGTTTGCTCCTATCAGTCATTTCAGCAGCTTGTAGAGCTAGAATTTCTTTTGTGGCCGTTCCAGTGGCCGCTGTGATGTTTTTCTTCACCATGTACGTTATGGGAAGCTGACAATGAACGAAGAACAAAAACGCGAACGCATTGCACGCCGCATAGCCAAGGAGCTTCGTGACGGCTACTACGTCAATCTTGGCATCGGCATGCCTACGCTTGTTGCCAACTACGTTCCGCCCGGCATGGACGTCATCCTGCAATCCGAAAATGGAATGCTAGGC
>Ga0210410_10003822_pt1 | contig 13302 bp, 6 predicted proteins | sample IncBWC4MmetaG_FD_161058 | JGI IMG/M metagenome (GOLD analysis project Ga0210410, IMG submission 161058) | Forest soil microbial communities from Barre Woods Harvard Forest LTER site, Petersham, Massachusetts, United States - Inc-BW-C-4-M | ecosystem: Environmental > Terrestrial > Soil >... | reverse complement strand
GAAGTCGCTGCCGCCACCGCATGGCTCATGGAAACCTGCGGCGTCTGCGCCAGCGGAGCCCACCAACTCATCGCCTACATCGTCACTGGCCGCGCCGTCCTCGGAGCCGTCCCCTCCAAAACCACCATCATCGCCGAGCGTTTCTTCGACGATGGCGGCGGCATGCAACTCATCCTCCACGCCCCCTTCGGCGGCCGCATCAACAAAGCCTTCGGCCTCGCCCTGCGCAAACGCTTCTGCCGCGGCTTCAACTTCGAGCTGCAAGCCGCCGCCACCGACAACGGCATCAACATCTCTCTCGCCGAGCAGCACAGCTTCCCCCTCGCCGACGTCTTTCACTTCCTCACCGAACACACCGCCAGGGAACTCCTCGAACAAGCCTCCATCGCCTCGCCCATCTTCAAAAACCGCTGGCGCTGGGCCGCCGGACGAAGCCTCCAGCTCCTCCGCTTCTCCAAAGGCAAACGCATCGCCCCACAGATTCAGCGCACCCGTTCCGAAGACCTCATGGCCTCTGTCTTCCCCCAGGCCGCGGCCTGCTTTGAAACCATCGTCGGTGACATCCAGATCCCCGACCACCCCCTCGTCAACGAAGTCATGCAGGACGTCCTTCAGGAAGCAATGGACCTCGAAGGCCTCATCGAACTCCTCCGCGGCATAAAAGACGGCACCATCCGCTGCCTCGCCATCGACACGCCCACGCCATCGGTCTTCGCCCACGAACTCCTCAACGCCAACCCCTACGCCTACCTCGACGAAGCCGGTCTAGAAGAACGCCGCGCCCGCGCCACCTCGTTAGGCCGGACACTCCCCGACGAACCCGGCAAAATCGACCCCGCCGCAATCGCCGCGATCCGCAAAGAGATCTGGCCCGACCTACGCGACGAAAACGAGCTCCACGACCTACTCCACTCTCTCATCGCCCTGCCGCTTCACATCATCGACAGGGAAGAGGCCCGCCACTGGCCCGTCTTCTACGAACGCTTAACGCAAAAAGGACGCGCCCAAACCATCGACCTCAACGGCACCCCCTGCTGGGTCGCCACCGAGCGCCTCCCCCACATCGCCACCCTCTACCCCGCACCCCAAAACGCGCCGCCCCAAAATCTTGTCATTCTGAGCGAAGCGAAGAACCCCTGCATTTCGTCCGAAGCGCCCCAAATTTTCACAGAACAAGCAACCAAGATAGTTACAAACGAAGAATCCATCCAAAAATTAGTTCAAGGATGGTTACAAATTATAGGCCCCACCACCGCTAACAGCCTCGCCCAAACCCTGAACCTCGACCCAGCCTCCATCTACCAGGCCTTCCTCGCCATGGAGATGCAAGGCCTCCTCATGCGCGGCGCCTTCGAATACCCCGCGACTGAAGAAGCCCACGAAATTGAATGGTGCGAACGCCGCATCCTGCAACGCATCCACCGCCGCACCGTCGCCACCCTCCGCAAACAGATCGAACCCGTCACCCCGTCGGTCTACATGCGCTGGCTCCTCCAGTGGCAGCACCTCGCCCCACAAGCCCAGCTCTCCGGCGAAGAAGGCGTCTTCGAAGCGCTGCGCCAGCTCGAAGGCTTCGAGGCTCCCGCCATCGAATGGGAGCGCACCCTCCTTCCCGCCCGCGTCGCCAACTACGACCCCCGCTGGCTCGACGCCCTCTGCCTATCAGGCGCGGTCGGTTGGGGCCGCATCTCCCCGCACCCCGCCTGGTCTGACGGAGACGGAGCTGCCCCCCGCCGCGTCATCCCCACCAACGCCGCTCCCATCACCTTCTACATCCGCGAGACCGCCGGCTGGCTCCCCCACGCCCTCGCCCAGCAGTGCGTTGAGGAAGAAAAACTTGCAGCAGCCCTCAGCCCTAACGCGCTCCTGCTCCGCACCCTCCTCCAGCAGCGTGGGGCCTGCTTCGCCAACGACATCCAGCGCATCGCCAACCTCACGCGCCATCAAACCCAGCACGCCCTCTGGGAGCTCGCCACCGCAGGCCTCGCCGCCGCCGACGGCTTCGATCAACTGCGTGCCTGCATGGACCCCCGCCGCAGATCGACCACCACCGAAACACCCAACAAACGTCCCACCCGCAGCTCCGCCGGCCGCTGGTCTTTGCTCTCTGAAGAACTCCACGCCGCCCCAACCGTAATCGAGCAGGCCCGTCGCACCGACGCCGCCCTCGAATCCTTCGCCCGCCAACTCCTTGCCCGCTACGGCGTCCTCTTCCGCGACCTGCTCACCCGCGAATCCAGCGCCCCCAAATGGCGCGACCTCCTCAATATGCTCCGCCGTCTCGAAGCCCGCGGCGAGATCCGCGGCGGCCGTTTCCTCTCCGGCTTCGGCGGCGAACAATACGCTCTCCCCGAAGCCGTCGAATCCCTCCGCGCCGCCCGCACCCGCGACTGCTCCGCCATCGTCCCCGTCTCCGCCGCCGATCCCATGAACCTCGCCGGCATCGTCATCCCCGGCGACCGCGTCCCCGCCGTCCCCGGCAAACAGGTCCTCTACCGCAACGGCTCCCTCCACTCCGAACCTGAGCCTGACACCCTCTCATCGGAAAAGATTCCCGCCGTCACCCTCCCGCCATCGTCCCTTCCCACCGCCGCCCCGCCAGCTCTCCGCCTGTTTTAGATTTTGAGCTGCCCCCGGCAACCTCAAGCAGCAAAAAGCCGCGTCATCCCGACCGAAGCTACTCACAGTTTCATCGTGAGTGGCGCAGTGGAGGGACCCCCGCATTTCGCTTTTGCCTCTGAGATAGAGCTGGGCTTCAGCCCAGCGTCCAGCCCCAGCCGCGAAGCAGCCTACCGCTCTGCCGAAGGCAGGAGCGAAGCCGAAGGCGAAGCGACTGAATATCGCCTTTGTTTTTGCCTTTGTTCTTGCCTTTGCATTTTTTTTCTGCGTTTTCAGCCCAAAAATCGCATGTCAAGCCCCGAAACCACCTAACTCCCTCAAACAAAATAAAATAGAGGTTGAAGTTTAGTTACTCTCAAACCGCTATAATTAAAACAGTAGAGAAAAACAAACAAGCCCCGGAGGGAGACAACCTCCCTCCGGGGCTAACTCGTTTCAATGCAATATTTTGGACGCAACCCATTTGTTATGAATATTTTACAGACATCGACCACCCGTAAATCCATGAATACAAGGAATTTACGCGCGGGCAATAGGGGGAGGGGGGTACCCCTGTAAGACCGCACGAATTGGAAAGGAGTAAAAGAGGAATAGCGTGCTTGTGCCAAGGGCGCATCGATGACGAAGGCCAGTGACGGACGAAGCCAGTGACGAAGCCAGTCAAACTCGACGAAGACGCAACGGAAAAACAGAACATAGCGGACCAAAGCGACGAGCTTCGCCCCGAGGATTTTTATTATGAAGGTCCTTACATGGTCTTCACCGCGGCTTACCACCTCAAGCGCGGCTACTGCTGCAACTCCGGCTGTCGCCACTGCCCCTATAAGTAATAGTCAGGGCTTAGTTCGGGTGAATTGGCGGCAGTGGAGGTACGTTACTGGGCGAATCGCCGATGGAAGCGCGGCCGCTCCGCAGCGCCTTTGCGTTCTGAACCAGCAAAAGGACGCGTGTATCTTTGCGATAGCGATCCAAGGTCGTGTCCGAACGCATCTCGCTCAGCACATCGAAGCCGCCTTCGCTCGCCATCGTCAGGTAGTGAAGCATATTGGTCTCGTCTCCGAGCTCCGCATACAACCGCGCCATCTCGAAGCAGTAGCGCGCATGGTCTTCCGGAGAAAGCATATGTGCCGTCAGCCCGCCCGTCCCATCATGGTGGGCCATGTCCGGGTCAAGCTGCAGGGCAATTTTGTACTGCGCCCGCGCATCTTTATATTTCTTCTCCTCGAACAGAGCTGTGGCCAGATTGGAGTGGTAAATAGCCGAAGCCTTGTTCAACTTGATGGCACGGCTGTAATCGGAGATGGCAGTGGAAAATCGCCCATCCATATACTCGACCGCACCCAGGTTGTTCCACGCAACCGGATCTTTTTTCTGCAGCTGAGTCGCACGCTGGAAGTAAGCACGCGCTACCCCCGTGTGCCGAAGTTCCAGCTGTGTCACGCCGATCTTGTTCATCAGCATGACCTGATTGCCTCCCCCACGCTTTAGCGCGTAGAGGTAGTAATCCAACGCATCCTCCGGGAAGCGTCGCGCACGCAACACATCGCCGACCGTCTCCAGTTGTTCCTCAGTCGCGGTCGCCGGGTCGGGAAGATGCATTTTGACACTCTCCCACTGGGGGTCCTGGTGGCGCAACGCGCGAACAGCCTCAGAGTTGTTAGGAGTTGGCGCGTTCTGTTGCAGGCCTGCAGGCAGCTCGGCAACCAGCGGCGATGGAGCGCTCAACAGACCGAACAGAAGGAATAAGCAGGAGGAACGAAGATGAGGACTCATGGGCGAACCTCACGAGATGATCCATTATCATCCTCCCCGGTCCTGCCTCTGTCAATAGTCCTAAGGGGTCGCAGAGCTCCCCACCGCAGGAGCGACCACCGGAGCCACTCCTGGCTGTAACCTCATCGCCATCCGCGGAAAGCTGAAGCTTCCTCCTGCATCATCTATCACGTTTACCTGGCACACATACGTCCCCGGCTTCAACTGTGTCAGCGGCACATCGAACTGAAACGCCACCGCGCCCCGCTCGGGAATATTGATCGCCTTCGCTTCAACGAGAGGTGTCTCATACACTTTTACGCCGCCGCTCAGGAACTCAATACTGGTAAGCACCCGCACCGGTCCGCTCTCCCGCCGCGTCAGCCCCGGAGAACTTGCCGGCTCAGGCGTTCCCTTCTGCTTCGCCGGGTCATACACCTCGTACAGAAAGTAGAGATGCTGGTCCTGCCGAAACACATGCGGAACATTCGGGATCCACTCAACCCCATCCCGCACCAGAGGACTCACTGCCTTCTTCGCTGTGCTCGGCACCCGCTGACTCGACAGCACGATCGAACTTAGCTTCAACGGGCTCTTTTTCAAGTCCGGCACCTGCAGGTCCGTCTCAAAGCTGCCCATCGCGCCCGTCTGGTTCTCACGGACCACAAACTTCAGATGGTACTTGCCAGGAGCAAGAGTAAATCCTGTCGAATACTGAATATTTTTTCGCTGCACCTGCTGCGCCGCATCCAGCGTCAGCTTCACGTTGTCTCGAACATTTCCGACGATGATGCCTTGCGCATTCTTAACCTGCCCCATCACGTCGATGTTCGCTTTATCGCGATCACCGTTCTTCACGCTATGTATCTGCGACCCGGGCACAATCAGCGATACCGGAATAAAGAACTTGTCGCCCTCAAGCCGGAAGTACAACGCCTGCAGATACACCGCGACATCGGTCGCCGGCAGATCGCTACCCATTTGCTCTGTCAGAGCCACTTCGCGATCTTCCGTCTTCTGGTGCTGAAAGTCCGCCGGAGCATAATATCCCGGGCGATAGTCGATCTTCACATCGTTCCGGTTCAGCTTGATCGTCAGATGACGATAGCTTCCATCCCGGGCTGTGTTGGTCGAGTGAAATCCAACGATGTAATAGGCCTCCGTATCGTGCTGCACCTGTTGAAACGCCGGAGCAAAGTCATTTGAGTCGAAGAACGCCTTGCCTCCCGTATCGGACGAGAGAGTAGCCAGTGTCTCCTGCGAGCCAAAGTTTGCATCAAGTTGGCTCTGCATCGCCCCGCCGCTATATGCCGCCGTTCCGCGTAAACTTCCCTTGGACGCGTTTCCCACTGGTGGCATCGCCTCCAACCCGCGCGAGTCGACGCTATAGATTGCCATGTTGGCCTTCACTGCTTCGTTAGTTGCAGCGCGCATGCTCGCCTGATTTTCAATGCCCTGCCTTGTCAGCCCTCCGCTGAAGTACAACATGCTCTTCCGCTGATCCACCCGTTCCAGGCTTTTCGCGATCGAGCGAATCGCATATAGCTCCCGATCCGTATTCAGGCTGTTGTACTCGCTGTCATCTGCCGTAAAACTTGAGGCATCGTCTGAGGTCCCACCCGAGTTGCCGCCTTCATTTCCATTGGCAAATCCCGTGCCTTCGGTTCCGTTGTACTTTCCCAACCCTTTCAGCAGCGCGGCCTTGTCGGAGGTGAAGTCCTGATCCATGCTCAGCCCCGTAGCCATGCTGACCAGTGCTACAAGATCAGCCGGTTGCATCTTCTTGTTGACAAAGTCCTGCGCCGCCACAACCGCACGGTCGATATCTTCCGGCTGCATGCTGCTCAGGTCGAAGAACATCACGATCAAGCGATGATCCCGGAGAGCGGCAGGGCTCGCGGCGAAGTCCCGATTCAGCAGATCCGCAATTGTGGCTCTGCCCGTTACTGTCGTACTTTCCCGCAGCACGGCCGCTTCATCCACGTTCTGATAGTCGAAGCTCGCAATCGTCTGTGGCTTCCCATTCTCCAGAATTGTAAAGTCGCTCTGCTTCAGCCCCTTAACCACTTCGCCTGTCTTCTTGTCCCGAACCACCACGTTGGTCAGGACGATATCGGTTTGCACCTTCATCGTGAAGGTTCCATCACCCGCCTGCTGTTGAGCAAAGCCCGGCGACCCCGTCATCAATCCAACCAAGACCGCCGCCATCAATCGCCGCATCATTTCGTTACCTCAAAGCCCACTGCTCACAGCTCCCTAAAACCTGTATCGCGCCAGCACTGTCAAACGCCGCATCGCTGCCGCCGAGGTCACCTGTCCAAACGTCTGCGAGTTTAGCGTCGTGTCGATTCCCGAGTACTGCACCGTATTGAATACGTTATTCGCCGTCACCCTGGCTTCAAACGACCGCGTCTCTCCCAGCCCCACCGTCCGCGACAGTGAAGCGTCCACGGCCACAATCCCCGGCCCCTCGATGGATCCGCGCGAAGCCGTCCCAAATCCATTTGCCGGAGTGACAAACGCAGCTGGATTGAACCAATCGAGAATCGTTCCGTTACCGTGAATCGGCTGCGAAAACACTCTGTCCGGCCGAAGCGAGTTGTTACTTCCCGTCGCTGTTTCCGCCACGGTCGACACGTAATGCGGTGTGTAATACGTTCCCGTTGCAAACGTAAAGTCGCCCGACAGCGAAAACCCATCCAACGCCTTCGACCAGAATCCGCCCTTGCTCAAGTAGGCGCGGTTCGGTCCAAACGGCAGTTCAAGCACCCAGTTGCCCGTCACCTGGTGGCGCACGTCGAACGAACTGTTGCCCTCCTCTGCATTCAGGTCCTGATCATTCTGGGCTACGGTCGGCTTCCCGCCGCCAATCGACGAAGCGTTGTCGATCGAGTGTCCATAGTGATAGGTCGCCTGCAGGGAAATGCCCTTCTGCAGCCGCTTCCGCACGTTCACGCTTAGCTGTTCAAACCGCGAATAACCCAGCGAGTCCTCATAGTTGAACGGTTGCGCACTGGAGTTGATCGCGCCATTGGCCGTTCTGTTTGGCGCCCTTAAGATGTCCAGATCGCCGCCCTTGGCGCCGTTGTAGCCAATATTTGCAACGATCCCCATCGGCAGTGTTCGTTGAATATCAAGGTTCCACACCTGCACGTGGCCAAGCCGGTAAAACCGGTTCACCGCATAGTTATTCTGCACCGGTGTCGTCGAGCAGCCGAAACCGTTCGCCAGCGTCAACGCACCTGGTGTGCAGCCCGGTTGCCCCACAATGTTCGTCTGCGTCAGCGCGAACGGCGTCTGTGCCGAGAGTTGACTCGCGAAGCTCGAGTACTGCCCCGTATTGAAGTTGATTCCATAGCCGCCGCGAATCACCGTTTCTTTGAATATCTTCTGCTTTGGCCGATACGCGAAGCCAACTCGCGGTGAATACAGATTCCTGTCCGGATACACCAGCGACCGTGGAGAACCCGCAGCGCATGCTCCCGCTACTGCGACCGGGCAAACCGGCGACACCTGCGTAAAGTCTGCATTGTGATTCAGGTTCACCAGCCGGTTGTCCTTTTCCACGTAAGGCGAAAAATACTCATACCGCAGCCCGAAGTTCAAGGTCAGATTCGAGAGCGCGCGCCAGTCGTCCTGCGCATACCAGTCGATGACATTCGCCCGTAGATACGTCTTCTCGGTCGCGGCCTGGATCGTCGACTGCTGCGGCCTTCCCAGAAGAAAGTCTGCGAAGCCATAGCCGCTCGGCGACACAACGGGACATTTCACAGTCGAAGACGGCGTGCACGCACTCGCCGTCGCTGGATTCTGCGTCGCATATCCGGTAAACGTAAATGCCCCGACAACATTCGTCCCGCCGATTGAATCTGCATGCACCCTGCGAATATCGAAGCCGAAGCGCATATTGTGGCGCTTGTGGTTGTAGCTTACAAAATCGGAAAACGAGATCGTCTGGTTGATTCCGTCGTTCGGCAGCGCCTGGTTCAGCGATGTGAAGTTCGAGATGCTCACGCTGGGCAATCCGTAATAGATTCCGGGATTGGCTCCAATCACCGGCTTCGGTACATTGATCCCCGTACCGGTTAGCGGATCATTGATGTTTGTGAAGTAGTTTCGCGCCATGCTGTGCGACCGGTTCCAATTGATCGAAGCGTTATTCGTCAGCCGGCCGTATCCGATTGTGTAGCCGGCGGTCACCCCGTATCCGTCCGTCTCGGTCGCTCCACCCAGGGGTAGAAAGATGTTCCGGTTGTCCGCCGCTGTATGCGAGTAGCTTCCGTTGAAGTTGATATTCTGCCGGAGCGTCTTCGGCGCATTTGCGGCCGGCCTTCTACCGCCGCCAAATCCGCCGCCCTGCCCGAAGTTCCGCACATACCGCAGCGCCGCCGTTGCCGCATTGCTCCCTGCCGTTGTGATCGTCTGGTAGTTGTAGCCCTGCCGTCCCGTCGTCGGGATATTCGGTGCCGGATAGTCGTTCAGCAACGCCGCCGCCTGCGCTGATACGGGCACCTGATTATTCACGAACGGCCGTCCCGTTGTCGGGTTATACAGAGTAACGGGCGTCGTGACGCCGTTCACTGTCTGCATGAGTCCGAAAAAGTCTCCGGACCGCTGTGCTGCCGTCGGCACCGTTCCGTACAGATTCGAAGGCGTTATATTTCGCTGTCCCGTTACGTTGAGAAAGACGAATTGCTTGGGGCTGGCCTTCACCAATCCTGGAATTGACGGCGAGCCGGTGAAGCTCAACCCAAACCGGTTCGTACTGTAAGCCGGTTTTATCACCGGAGCTCCTGTTAGCGAAAAGTTCGTCGCATCCAGCGCTCCGTTGCCTCCTTGATAAAACACTGCTCCATGCGGCTGCGTCGGATTGAATCCTCGAAAACCGCCGCCACCTCCTCCTCCGCCGCCACCGCGACCGCCTCGTCCGCCACCGCCGCCTCCACCAGGCCCTCCACCTCCCGGTCCTCCAAATCCTCCGCCACCCATCATCCCGCCAAGCATTCCCACCACAACATTCGCCATATCGCCTGCGGCTCCGCCCTGTCTTTGCGCCTGCGCGATCGCATCCTGCACTCTCTGCCGAATGTCGTCTTCGCTATAACCCGCCAGCCCGTTGGTCTGTCCCATCGCGCCGTTCACCGTCACCGAGTCCGCCGCCGCCGAATCTCCACCCACTCCGGCCAGCGAAGGCAACTGGGCTCCAGCGTTCTCGGTGCCGCCGTTCGTGCTGGCATCCGTCGCCTCCACTCCATCGCCTGTAACGCTCAACGCCTGCAACCCACGCACAACTCCTGCACTCGTCGCCGTCGCCTGTTGTTCCGCCTGCTGCACCCGCGAGGCAAGCTGTAGACCAAACTCCGCAACCTGCGCAGGCTTTCCGCCGTTCTCTCCCGCGGCGTTGATAAGAACCTCCTTTGTCTCGGGCGCAAACGCTGCCAGCTCCGCCCGCACCACGTAGCGGCCGTTGCGTGGAATCGCCATCGCGAATGAGCCATTCACATCTGTCGTCGTCGCATACTTCTTCCCCGTCAAGGTGTTGGTTGCGGTTACTCCGACGCCGGGCAACGGCACCGCGCCGGCCTTTACTGTTCCAGTGATCGTCCCACCGCTTGCCGCTGTAGCAGGCGCGGCCGTTGCTTGAACTGCCGTCGTCTGTTCCGTAGGCGTCGCCTGGCCCCAGTTGGTCCCAACCATCACCAGGCTTACCGCCATCCATCGAATCGATCCCTGCACGTTGTCTTACCCTCACTCAAATGTAAAAGCTCAAGTCAAAAAATGACGGAAGAGTCTTCCAGCGAGCGCCGGACAAACCTGCCAGGAGAACGATGGACAATCCGGCGCTACTGCGGAACGCTGGCCGAGGCAGCAGGGCCCTTCGGGGCCGTGACACCAGACGGTGCCGCTGTATCGGCCGGAGCGGCACCCGGACTGTTGCCATCTCCGCCCCGCCGTTTTCTCTGTCCCATGGTTGCGGGATCCATCACGCCAAGCTCGGTCGGCACGAACACGCCATTCTTCAAAGCACCCTGCCCTGCAATCGAGTCTCCCACCTTTACATCCGCAAACGTAATACTCTCCCCGCCTCTACCGTTTTTAGCGCCCGCGGCATTTCCACTACCGGCTCCAGCGCCATTCCCGCGTCCACCTCCAGCCCCGCCTCCCATCTCAACCACGCCGGCTCCGCTCGCCATCGCCGCCATCCCGCGTCCGCCTCGTTTGAACGATGTCTGTTCATCCACGCCAATCACCTGGCTCACGCCGTCCGGCCGCATCACGGTCACCTTTAGCGCGTCCATATCGATCGCCGTCACCTTCCCGGTGATGTAGGTCTTGCCCATGTTCTCGCGCGCCTTCTTCATCTGCTCGGCATCGATGACGCCCACAAACACCGCGTGCACCGTCTTGGTTGGAGCATCCAGCACTCCCATAGCTCCGACGGCATCGCCAGGCTTGATATCGGCCACCTTCAGCGGCTGGCGCTCCTTGGTCAAGCGCGTATTCGCAGACAAGGCTACCTGATAGACCTCACCCGCCTCTGTCTTTATCGTCAGGTGGTCCGCTGCTGTCGCGGTCACCGTTCCCCGCACCATCTGTCCTCCGGCGAACGCCACTCCACCCTGTCGCGGGTCATTCGTTTCATCCTGGGCTAGAGCTATCGCCGGCAGCGCAATTACAACCGCAAATAGAAGAAGCATCGCAGCACAACTCTTAGCCGCCGCCCAGCCTTTCGGGGTCCAACCGTGAATCGATCGCTGTCTCATCGCGCACCGTCCGCCCGCTCGCATTTCCTTGCTCATAGAGACGAGTCCTCTTGGCGAAAGACTCCCTCACAGCCTATTAAAACTTCCGGTCGGGGCAACCTGAGCGTCTTCTGATTAAGACCCAATGCGCCGCCTGCACTACACTACCGCCATGCCGGATGTAGCCCATGTGCCCCATACTCATGATCCCCACGTTGAAGGACACTTCGAATCCACCGAAACCGTCCGCGACATTGTCATCGGCCTCTCCGACGGCCTCACCGTTCCGTTTGCCCTCGCCGCAGGCCTTTCTGGAGCCGTTGCTTCCTCCCACATCGTAGTGCTCGCGGGCCTTGCCGAGATAGCTGCCGGCTCCATCGCCATGGGACTCGGAGGCTACCTCGCCGCCAGGGGCGATGCCGAACACTACGCGTCGGAAAAGATAAGGGAGGAGCGCGAGATCGTCGAGCGCACCCGCGATGAAGAAGAAGAGATCTACGAGATCTTCGAACACTACTCCGTCGATCGGCCAAGCGCGGCGCCCGTCCTCCAGGCACTGAAGCAGAACCCCACCGCCTGGGTGGACTTCATGATGCGCTTCGAACTTGGCCTCGAAGAACCTGCCTCCAACCGGGCTCACCGCTCTGCCCTCACCATCGCCGCATCGTATGTTGCCGGCGGTCTCATCCCTCTCCTCCCCTATATGCTTGTCGAGGACAACCTCACCGCACTCAAGCTCTCGGTCGTCATCACTCTATTAGCGCTGGCAGTCTTCGGGGCGCTCAAGGGCAAGCTGGTCGGCACCGGCTGGCTCCGCAGTGCTCTCCAGACCATCACCATCGGTGGAGCTGCCGCTGCTGCGGCCTACACCCTCGCCAGCCTCCTCAACAGCAACCCGCACTAAGGCCAGGATCTTGAGAGGTACTTCGGCAGTACATCCCCACCCCGTCGATATTGCGTAAAGTATTAGAACAAATAGATTTAGGCCTGGACCTAGGTCGCCGCCGTGGCGGGTGAGGAGGGCGGGTTAGGATTTGCCGGAACCAAGGAAAGCCGGTGGAGGGTGTCTTTTTAGCTAACGATTTGTCAAGCCTGGTGGATCGTTTCAGGAAACAAGGAGGCCAGAGACCGCGACCACAATACCCGCGGCTCCGAGGGACAAGCCAAGCAGGAAGTACGTGCGTTTCCGCGTAAAAAGCGTTATCGAACACAGCACTACAGCGATCTGCAGAAGGGCCTCTCCCAGGTCGTAACGTGCTGCCTTAGCCTCCGCGCGGGTGACCTCCCGCTCAAATTCACGCGCTTGTTCTTGTTCTTCGGCCAAATCGGTCTTCCATTTGTCAATATGTGCCTGATATTCCTTGGTTTTAGCAGCCACGGCAGCGGCGTCGTTATTTGGCTGCAAGGCGAGCAGATCGACATTCACCGATAGATTGTCCATCCTGATCTTCTTCGCCTGATACTCGTTCCACTGATCGCCGGCCTTGGATTGCATCAATACGGCCTCAGTGTGGCTGCGGTGGCCAAGCACGGTGACCATAGCGACTAGAACGGCAAGAATAGAGATTCCAAGGGAGATACTCTTGAGGGACTCCCCGCCTTCGCCGGATTCCTTCATCTGATTTGCGAATTCGTTGACTTCATTGGCTTCCATAGTGGAGCGATTCTAGCGCATTGTGTTTTGGGCGTGTTTTTCGACAGAAATCGTCGGTTATCAACAGGCCAAGGGTTGCGCAGAGAGATACCCCCTGATACCCTCGAAGAGTTGCAAAGAGATGTCCAGCTTGCACGGAAGTGAAGAATCACGATATACTAAGTGAGTTGCAAGGAATACTGCTTCTCACCTTTGGCCTTGGCAGCATACAGGCAGACAGTAAAGGGATGACGGAGCGCAGTCCAAGCGTTTGATCGCGGTTGAGACCCTGAGGGTTCACCGGCAATCCAAACCCAAGCCACTGCAATTGATTTGAGATTCGCCAGGAGCCAAGTGCTCCGCGCTCGTTCGTCGAGCGTCACGATGTTTTGACATTTTGCGCTGTGCGAATGAAGGTCAGCTTTGAGCTTTTGTTGAACGACAGAAATGTTCAACGAAAAGCGAGAAAGAAATTGACAAGCGAGATGAAGATTGATAATCTCGAAAAGTTCGCTAAAACGTCACTCGTTGCTGAAGTGATCCTCGACGGGCCCC
>Ga0210410_10003821_pt1 | contig 13303 bp, 8 predicted proteins | sample IncBWC4MmetaG_FD_161058 | JGI IMG/M metagenome (GOLD analysis project Ga0210410, IMG submission 161058) | Forest soil microbial communities from Barre Woods Harvard Forest LTER site, Petersham, Massachusetts, United States - Inc-BW-C-4-M | ecosystem: Environmental > Terrestrial > Soil >... | reverse complement strand
CGGGTCGCACCCGGACGCAAAGCGAAAACTCTCCAAAGGATCTGAAATTTCCTTTGCAGCCGTCCGAAACGCGGCAAGGCAAGATAAGGCCGGACCTTTGTGCAGATGGCTACCGCATAAAGGTCCGGTTTTTCGTTTCTGCCCCGGTGGGCATGGTCTTCCCTTGCGCGAAGGATCGATGCCGCTTGGCCGCGACGCTCTAGCGGCGCGGTTCACGAGAGCCTGGTCCGCGAATGCGGACGCGCCCACTATCGCAATTCAAGGCCATGGCGTAAGCGCAGCCGCACCTGTCACAGACGCCTCTCACGCCGCCGCACGGTCTTCCTTATCGGCGCCACGCGCCACGATCCGCAACACGTCATCCGGCAGTGGCCGCTGCAAGGCCTTCGCCTCGTCCCAAGGCGCACGCATCCACACGTCGCGCTCTTCGTCGGTAGTCAGGATTACCGGCATGGCCTTGGGGTGGATCGGCTCGACGATGCCATTGGGCGCGGTGGTCAGAAAGCCGTAAACAAGATGAGGTCTGGGGATCGGCTTCGATTTGGTCCCGCGATCACCCTTGAACTCGGTCCAAAGCCCGCCGAAAGCGAACAGGGGCCGGTCGTCGTTCAGGGCGAACCACACGACGTCTTTCTTGCCGGTTGCAGGGTTGGGCTCCGGCGCATATTCGGCGAAGCTGTTGGCCGGTACCAGACAGCGGCTCTCCGGCTTCAGCCAGCTGCGCCAATGCGGTGATGTGGTGTTGCGAATATTGGTGACGGGAAAGCCGCCGGCACGCGGCGGTGGCGGCATGCCCCAGCGCATCATGACCAGTTCGCGGTCGGCACCCGCGTTGCGCACGACGGGAGCCGGATAGTCCGGAAACACACCAGGCATCGGCGGCAAATTGCCGACATAGCGGTTCATCACGCGGAAGAGCGCAATGATGGCCGCCTGGTTGGTCGTAATCGAATAGAGATTACACATCGTCGTCCTGCAATTATCACCGCGTGTCGCGCGGATTGAATTTCGGCCGGTTCTGAAGCGGTTTCAAGGACGGCAAGTTGGCCGGGCGTTCGGGATAATGAAACTCCGTGCCGCGCAGCCAGCGCCCCTTGAAGCGATCCCAGAACAGGATGGCGTCCATCTGCCAGGTGAACTCATAGACTTTCCACACCCCGTCGCTCTGGATAGTTTCGCCGGTCGAGTTGAACGGCAGGCTGTTGAGCCTGCACAGCGCGTTAATTTCGCCCCAGCGCTCGCGAATATACATGTCCTCCAGGGCGACGTGGTAAGGCCGGTCGGCGCGCCAACGCGGCCCTCCCCCACGCGGGTGAAAGCCCTGACGCTGTGTCATGAATTCTGGAATACGGCTGATGGCCTTTCCGATCCGGCGCGCTTCTTCTGACGTGAGCTTGCTGGCGCCGAAGCTGTAACGCTGTGAATCGTCACGGCAAGACTTCGTTCGCGAGATTGCGCCCCCAGCGGACGATAACGAGAGGTCGTGATGGACGGTTTGAACTCAAGGCGTGCGACATCGCGAGGAAGAGCCCAGGCTCAAAATCGCGGACGATTGCAATTCTAGCTGAGAGGTCAAAATTTGATCAAAGGAAGCTCTCGGAGTGGACGTCTGAAGCTCACGAACATCTCGTAGTGCGTGGCCTGAAAGAAGCGCATAGCCCGCAATGGCGCGTTAGAAATCAGACGCTCTCGCCTGCCCGAGAGAAGCGGCAGAACCTCTTTCCGCTGAAGTTCATAAGTAACTCCAGATGTTCGAAACTTCGAGAACCGTACCGAATGGATTGAGTCCTGAGCTTCGGAGAGAAACGGGCCTTTCGGAGAACAATAGGCCGGCTCTGCCGATCGGGACTCCAGAGCTCAAATGAGAAATCGCTGCTGTTACTGGGCTCAATTGCCCCCGAGTCCACCCGGAGAATACGCGGCCTTGGGCAAGCTGGCGGAGGGAGAGGAACTGGGATCGAACCTTCTCCGCGTAAGTTGGCGTAGTGGATGGTAATCCAGCACACCCCCTCCAACCCCTCGGCCTGAAGTCTGTAACCAATGGCTCCCAAACGGCTCCCAGGAGCCGCCCGCGGGACCCGTCAGATCCGGGCTGCGCGACTGCGGGACGACGCCAATAGTGCCTCTGCCAGCAAAGGAGCATCGTCTGGCCAGTAACGTGCAGGCCGCGGCTGGCGGGCGTTCTCACCGAACGGGCGACAAGCCAGCACTGCCATGCACCAGCGTACCGGGATCGCCGTCCGTCCCTGCGCAGCACCAAGCAGCGCTCCGCAGATCGCACCGTTGGTATCTGTGTCACCCCCCGCGCGAGTTGAGTATAGCTTGAACGGTCGGCCCTAGTCTCCGGCGCTCCGGATTGGGGAGCGCCGGAGCATCATTCGGCTAGCCCCACATGTGATGGACGTGATTCGCCATGTCGGCCGTTGGAGAATGTTGCGCCGCCAGGTGGTCGGAAGTTGCAGCACCTGCTGTATCCGCGGTTGCGGTCTGCGCAGGTGCGTCGCTGGCAGCCGCAGACGTTGCGCCCGCATTCGTGCCGGTACCTCCATGTGCCCCTGCACCGGTATTGTCAGCCTGCGCTACCAGCGCAGGTGCCTGCACAGACGGCGTTGTAGCTGGCGCAGGAATACCCTGTGTCACTGGAGGCGGGTTGGCCGCCGTTGACAGCGCATCGGCCACCGTCAGAGCGTCGCCGTTGTACGTTCCACCGCCCAGCGGGATGTTGTTGCCGCCTACGTCGGCCGCGTTGGCGTGCAGCTGCTCGGCCGCCGCCGTCACCTTGTCGAGATTGCCGCTGTGCAGGCCCTCGACAGCGATGTTGATCGCGGCTCCGACCGTGCTCTTGTCGGCCAGCAGCTCGTTGTCGAACCGCGCTCCGAAGATGCCGCCTTGAGCAGCGTCGAAGGCGGCAACGTCGGCCTTGAAGGCTTCCAGCGTCTTGACCAAGGCCGCACTCGCCGCCGCGTCGTGATTGGTGACGTCGGTGATCGCCTGCTGTCCCAGCGTGTTAGACTCCGCGATGAAGTTCGCCCAGAAGCTCGTCTGCGCGGCGTTGTCCTGGTAGGCGGGCGTCGGGTTGAGTGCGTCACCGAAGGGTGCAAACCCGCCGTGTGCGGCTGCGGCGAGATTATGGTCACCTTGGACGATATCGATCATGTCCAGAACGTTATCGTTGCTGCCACGCCCCGCCACCGGGTTGGTGTTGTTCGCAGCCTGGTTGACGTAGTCCCGCTCCAGATCCACCTGGTACAGAAGCGCGCGGGCGTGGACGTTGGTCAGGCCCTGAAACTGTCCGCCGGTCTGGTTCACCATGTGCTCCAGATCCTTGAACATGACGTTAGCCTCGTTGAGCAGAGCGTCATGGTTGGTGGCGTTAATGCCGCCGAGCGACTTGTTGGCAAAATCGTTGAAGATCGCCCCGACATCGGCAAAGGTCGCGTGCGAGTCGAACTTGACCTGGGTGCCGTCTGGCAGCGCTGCAGGAGCGGCCAAGAACCCGCCGTTCGCAGTCCCACCTAAGTTCTGGTCGTTGTTGACGACGTTGAGGATATCGAGATGCGCGGTGCGCAGCGCGGCTTGAGCTGCGGCATCGCCACCCGTCGCGGCGGGGGCGTTGTTGAGCGCGGTACCGATATCAGCGAGGATGGTGTTGACGTGGGTGAGCGTGTCGCCGGTGAACTGCCCGGCAGCAATTTCCGCCTGCAGCCCGGTCTGGACAGTGGTCAGATCGTCGACATAGCGATGGACGCTGCCGGTACCCTGGCCGCCCTCCTCAACGGCAGTCTGCCAAAGCCCGCCTGCGAGCGCCCGTGTTGCATCGTTAAAGGTCAGTCCGAGTTCTGAGAAAGTTGGCAAGGTTGTGCTCTCCGTGCTTTTGTTTGGATACGAGACCCCATCTGCGCTGTGTGCGTGCGCGAGTAAACAGCTAGCTCGTTTACTTTCGTGGCGTCATTCAGCCGACACAGCGACCAGTGCGCGCGGAACAAAGGTGATTGGCTGGCGAATCTTTGACGATATCTCCGCGACTCAGGGTACCATGGTCCGCGCGGATAGGACGGCTTTGGTTTCGCCGGACGCCCACTCGAGACAAGCATTGCCGGCAGCAGCTCTTTCCTTCGCGACGACAAGGAGCGAACGGGTTTGGATGCGAGATTCTTTAGCACCGATATGAGGCTGTCTATTTCGATTCTTTCCGCTTCGACCGGCGCGCGCGCCGCAGGATCGCCTTCACGAGGGCCTCCGGGGTCTCGAAGCGCTGCCATCGGTAGCGTTCCCACGACTGGTCCGAAAATCTCACGGAGCGCTGGGTCACCCTGCCTGTCTCGAACAGGAGATAGTCCCGCGCAGCCCTACGGTCCTTAGTCAACCTGATCACGACGATCCATCCTGGCGGTACGTAGGCGCGTCGGTTAAACGACCACCGTGGCGAGTGCGTCTCGCTCTTTGGCGCTAACTCGCGCGCGACCCGAAACGAGACGCCACGTGAGCGGTTAATGAGCAGACAATCGCAAGCGCTGTTAACATCGACGCGCCCCCCAATCTTTTTCACTGCGGCGACGATGTCAGAAGAAAGCTGCAAGAAAACATTCGACCAACGACGCTGGGAATCGAGCCAATCACAGTCGCGCTTCGGGGTGTATACAAATTGGTCGCAGTGCGGACCATCCCCAGCGCAGCATTGTTAGCTCGCACTTCCGGACGCGGATTGTTGTCCGCTGTGCGCCCAATTGCGGTCACTCAGGTCCTTCGTGAAGGCGCACCTTCGGACACTCGAAAAGTGCTTACGTTGCCATTGCTAGGCTCATCGCCTCCATCCGATCCATCTTCTCGCGGCTCCAGCGCCTCCGGATCACTATGATTTTGCTATGAAATGCACCGCCAGTTCGTATCGATTTGTTATGGCAACCTCGGCTCATAATCCGCGCAAGACTCCGTCTTGGCCCCTTGCCTTGCTCAGAAACTGGAGAGATTTTTGTCGCTCAGGAGATCGGTTATTCGGGTCGCGGTTATGCTGGGGTTAATTCTGGCTAGCGGACCTCTCGCTCTTGCCCAATCCACCCCCCAGCCGGCGCAAGACGGCATCCTCAAGAACGGACCGCCGATCTGGGACGCCAATCACGACGGCGTCTACACTTGCGAGGAATGGAAAAATTTTGCCGACCGGATATTCACGTCGGCTGATCGCAACCGCGATGGGCATCTCGACCCGTCCGAATTCGTAACGGTGCAAAAAGCCGACGCCACTTTGGCTGACGCAGATTTCGGCTATTTTGATGAAAACCAGGATGGCAAGATCACACGCAAGGAGTTCGTCGAGAAGCCGAGCGCGTTCATCCTGTGGTTCGACCGGAACGGCGACTGCCGTGTCACCCCGGATGAGATCAGCGCGGGCGTCGCTCCAAAGGGTCCGCAAGGCCCGCCCGAACGGCCGCGGGACAGGTTCCATTGAAACTGGAAATGCCGACGCGTCGCCAAACCAAAAGGCGCAGGCCAAAGCCAACTGCGACTACGGCGCCGATTCGGTTATTGGATGCACAGAGCAGCTGCGGAAGCCGAGTTAATTAACGATATCCGTGCCCGCGCCGTGGGGTTCTCGCAGACGAGGAATATTCCGTATTGCCAAAGTCGGGTCTCCGCGCCTGTCGATCGGTCCGCACCTGATGCACCGCCGCGATCTGGCTCGTATGGGCGTATTTCGAAGGCGCGCTGGCGGATGCACCAGCGTCGGCGCGGCCGGAGACCATTAGTGCCGCGGCAAGAATCACGAATGTTCCGGCAATGGAAGCAAGGCTTTTGTACATTGCACCCTCCATTTGGTTCGAGACAACCCAAACAGAACAGGCTGAGGTTTCCTTCTTCGACGACTCTGTCCGGCGTCTTGTTGTCCCTGCCGATAAAACTGATCCCGTTCTTCGGGATGCGCAAGAATCAATCAACGAATGCTCGAAAGATACGCAAGAAAGAACGCCGCTGAAAGAGAAGGCAAAGCGGAACCAAAGGCAACATAGTCAAATGACCGCCATGCCGCAGTGCGGCGGAAGCGCGCCGATTGATCCACGATCATTTCCTCTTACGCAAGAAGAACTTCTGGAATGCGGCGATGGCTTCGGGCGACCGCATCCGCTCACCGAAGAAATGATCTTCCTGGCCGATCCTGCGGACCAGATCCTCGGTCGGCAGCTTCAATAATTTCCGGGAGATCGCCACCGCATCAGCCGGCAATGCACAAACCTCGCGCGCTACCTTTCGGGCTTCAACCACTGCATGGCCCGGCGCGACAATCGTGTTGACGAAACCGGCCTCGCGGGCGTCCTCGGCGCTCATCGGCAAGCCCATCACCAGCATGGCGAACGCACGCTGATGACCCACCATCCGCGGCAGCAGCAGGCTGGACGCCCCTTCGGGGACAAGGCCATATTGAATAAAGGGCGATTGAAACTTCGCCGTCGTGCTCGCGATGACGTAGTCGCAATGAAACACCATGGTGGTGCCGATACCGATGGCGATGCCGTCGACTGCGGCGATGATCGGCTTTTTGTTGTTCACAAGCGACTGCAGAAATATGACGGCGTTTCTCGGCCGCTCGACGTCGTGTTTGGCCGTTGCGGCCTGCAAAAAATCTCCGATATCATTGCCGGCCGTGAACACCCCCGAGCGACCGGTCAGGATGAGGCAGCGGATTGCGGGATTGGATTGCGCCGAGTCAATCGCATCGCTCATCGCGAGGTACATGTCTTGCGTCAGCGTGTTCTTTTTTTCGGGACGCCGCATCGTGATGGTGCGCGTAGATTCTTCGTCGGATACAACGATGTGCTCGGTCATGGTGTCTCCCGGGAATGTGAGGCCGTCGGCGAATGCTTCCTCGCCCTCACAAATTCTGATGGCTTCTCGTGACGGCCCTCATCTTTCGCGGCTCATCTCTCGTTTGACTTTTTCGCCGTCTTCGCGGGCTCTGCCGGGCGTGCGATACCCCACGGATCGTATTTCTGGTCCGGCGTCGGTATTCGCTCAAGCGCTGCGTTGTACGCTTTTTGGTCTACCGGCGCTTGCTTCTCGACAGGCGGGCCGTCGTACCCCCCGCTCCCGCCCCTTTTGCCAAAGGCCTGCGGATACGCGGGAAGCGTAAGCCATGAAACGACTGTCGCAGCAGTGATGAGAGCTTTAACCGCTTGCGTTCGGCCGATCATGTGTTCCTCCTCTTCTCCGACGTTTCATTGCCCCGAAGGCGTGCGCACGCCGTGCCACGCATCCCGCACCTGGTGGTAATGAACCTCCGGCAGATAATCTGGCGTGTTCAGATTGAGCGTGTGCACGTCGAGCCGCCCGACCGCGCTCAGGAGCGTATAGGATGCGATTACCCGGTCGCGCTGCGCCAGAATTTGCCTCGATCGGGCCATGGTCAAATCCTGCTGCGCATTGAGGACATCGATCGTGGTGCGCTGTCCCCCCGCCGCCTCACGCCGAACGCCCTCGAGCGCAACGCCGGCGGCACGGACTTCGGACTCCGCCGCCGTGAGTGCAACCTTGGTTCCCTCATTGGACACCCACGCGCTGACGACCGCCGTGCGCGCTTGATTTCGGACCTGCTCCAGCACCATGCGGCTTTGCGATGCCAATTCCTTCGCCTGCCGCGTTTGGGATGCTGCGGTGCCGCCGTCGTAGATCGGCACGTTGATCTGGCCCAGGATCGAAGCCTGGTCGGTGCCGAATGTGCCAAGCGTTGAATCGGACTCCCTGGATCGGCTCACGCTCCCCTGCACGGCTACCGTCGGCAGCAGGCTGCTTTCCGCGACATTGATCGTGGTTTGAGCCACGTCGACATCGAAACCGGCGCCCAGAACCGCCGGGTTTTCGTGGCTGGCGGTTTCCGTCGCCGCAGCCAGCGTGATTGGCGACAAGCGATCGACCGGCGCCGCCGCAACCAATTGAGACGGATTGTTGCCGACTACCTGGGTGTAGGTCGCCTTGCTGATGGCAAGTGCGACTTCCGCCGCGTTGAGATCGGCCAGCCCACGGCTCAACCGCGCTTCAGCCTGCGCAGTATCCGTTGGCGTGACATCGCCGGCGTCCAGGCGCTTTTTGGTCGTGGCCTGGATTTCCCGCAGCACCGCGACGTTGGTGCGCTGCGCCTCCACCAGCGCCTGGTTGGCGAGCACGCTCATATAGGCCGTTACCGCGTCGAGCAGGACGCCCTGCCCGGTATTTCGCAGAGCCTCGCGTCCGGACTGAACCTGAAATTCCGCAACACGAACGCTGTTGGCGGTCTTGAAGCCGTTGAACAGGACCTGGGTGACGGTCACGCCGATCGTCCACGGACGCAACGTCGCCCCCTGCACTGTATTGTCCGGCAACAGGTCACGAACCGCCTGCAGCCCGGCGCTCAGGCCGGCTACGATCTGCGGTCGGTAGCCCGCCAGCGCCTGCGGCACGTTTTCGTCCGTTCCGCGTTGCCGGGCACGATCCGCGTTGAGCTGTGGATTCGACTGATAGGCCTTCACCAGCGCTTCCGGCAGGGTTTCGGCGTGGGACGAGCCGATCGCTGCCAGATTCACAATCGCAACAAGCCAGAGCAAGGGCCACGCGATCCCGACTCCGGTCCTGCGGAAACCCGGAGCGCATGCGGAGACAGCGTCGCTCACAAACTCGCCTTTATCGTCACGTTCGCTCATCATTCCGCCGGCGCCAGCTGGCCCTCCGCGGCTAGACCGGATCGGCTTCGCCGCGAGAACATCGAAATCAAGGCAGGCAACGTGACGAGGATGACGACAGGCGCGAGCATCATGCCGGCCACGACCACGACAGCCAGCGGCTTTTGCACCTGCGATCCGATCCCGGACGATACCGCCGCGGGCAGCAAGCCGATGCCCGCGACCACGCAAGTCATCAGCACCGGCCGCAGCTGGAGTTCTCCGGTGCGCAGGATCGCCCTGCCCCGTTCCATGCCCTCGTCGATGAGCTGGTTGTATTGCGAGATGATGATAATGCCGTCCATCACCGAAATGCCGAACAACGCGATGAAGCCGATCGCGGCGGAGACGCTGAAGGGGATGCCGGTCAGCAGCAATCCGAGAATTCCGCCGAATACCGCCATCGGGATCACTCATGGTCAGGGCGGTGTCCACGACGGAGCCGAAGTTGAACCAGATCAGCAGCGCGATCAGCGTCAGGCTGATCGGAACCACGATCGACAAGCGCCTGATGGCGTCTTGCAGATTGCCGAATTCGCCGACCCACTCGACGCGCGAGCCCGGTGGCAATTGCACCTCGGCCGCGACCTTTTGCTGCGCTTCCTGGATGGCGCTGCCGAGGTCGCGCTCGCGCACCGAGAACTTGATCGGCAGATAGCGTTCCTGCTGTTCCCGGTAAATGTAGGCCGCGCCTGATACCAGTTTGATCGACGCCACCTCGCTCAGCGGCACCTGCGTGATGCCGTTCGGCCCCTGAGCGCCAATCCGCAAATTCTGAATTGTTTCTGCGCTCTTCCGGTACTGCGGAGCCAGGCGGACGATGATCGGGAAATGGCGGTCGCTGCCGGGCTCATAGAGATCGCCGGCGCTGTCGCCTCCGATTGCCGTACGAATCGTGGTGTTGATGTCGCCGGGCGAAAGGCCGTAGCGGGCGGCTCGCGCGCGGTCGATCTCGATCTGGATCGTCGGCTGGCCGAGCGACGTGAAAACCGCCAGATCGGTAATTCCCTGCACCGTGGACAGCACGGCCTTGATCTTGTTGGCGGTGTCGGTGAGCGCTTGCAGATCGTTGCCGTACAGTTTGATGGAATTCTCACCCTTCACGCCGGATACCGCTTCGGAGACGTTGTCTTGCAGGTATTGCGAGAAATTGAACTCGACACCGGGAAACTTGTCCTGCAATTGCTCAAGCAACTTGGCTGTCAGTTCGTCCTTGTCCTCGCCATCAGGCCACTGCTTCGCAGGCTTGAGGGGTGCGAAGAATTCCGCGTTGAAGAAGCCTGCCGCATCCGTACCGTCGTCGGGCCGGCCATGTTGCGAAACCACCGACTCTACCTCCGGCCGCCTAGCGATCAGCTTGCGCATCTCATTGACGTAGGAATTGCCTTCCTGAAGCGAAATCGTCGGCGGCAGCGTCGCCCGGATCCACAGATTGCCCTCCTCGAGCTTCGGCAGAAATTCCAGGCCCAGCAGGCGCACGGCAATGACGGTCATCACGATCAGCGTGCCTGCGCCCGCCAGGACGATCCGGCGGTGGGCCAACGAACGCGCCAGCACCGGCATGTAAATGCGGTGTAGAAGCCGCATGATGAAGGTCTCGGTTTCCTGGACATGGGCGGGCAGAATGATCGCGCTCAGCGCCGGCGTGATCGTAAATGTCGCCAGTAGTCCGCCGGCCAGCGCATAGGCGTAGGTCCGGGCCATCGGGCTGAAAATGTTGCCCTCGACGCCGCTCAGCGTGAATAGCGGCAGGAACGCCGCGATGATGATGGCGGCGGCAAAGAAGATCGAACGCGATACGTCGGCCGAGGCCGTGAGAATGGCATGGTGCTTCATGCCCATGGTGGTGTGAGCGGAGATCGCGGCCTGCTCGCTCTCCGAGAGCCGGACCGTGTGGGACAGGCGCCGGAAGATCGCTTCGACCATGATGACCGTGGCGTCGACGATCAGGCCGAAATCGATCGCGCCCACCGACAGCAGGTTGGCGGACTCGCCGCGCAGCACGAGAATGCTGACCGCAAAGAACAGCGCAAACGGAATGGTCGCCCCGACGATCAAGGCACTGCGCAGGTCGCCGAGGAATATCCACTGCAAAAACACGATCAGTCCGATGCCAACCACCATGTTTTCGAGCACGGTGTGAGTCGTGGTTTCGATCAGGTCCTTGCGATCGTAGATGCGTTCGATTCGTACCCCGGGCGGCAGGATCGTCGAGCTGTTGATGTCCGCCACAAGCTCTTCGACCCTGGCAATCGTCGGCGAGCTCTGTTCGCCGCGCCGCATCAGCACAATACCTTGGACGATATCGTCGGCCTGGTCTTCGCCGGCAATGCCGAGCCGCGGCTGCTCGCCAACCTCCACGTTAGCGACATCCTTGACAAGCACCGCCGTCCCGTTGCTCGACGTGATCATGGTGTTGGCCAGACTGTCGATGGAGCGGATCAGGCCCACGCCGCGCACGACCGCGGATTGCGAACCGATGTTGACAGTGTTGCCGCCGACATTGAGGTTCGCATTGCTCACGGCCTGCAACAGCTGAGGCAGCGTCAATCCGTTCGCGACCAGCTTGTTAAAATCGACCTGAAGCTCATAGGTCTTTGTCCTGCCGCCCCAGCCGGTGACGTCGATAACGCCCGGGACGACCTTGAACCGGCGCTGCAGGACCCAGTCCTGCAATGTCTTGAGGTCGAGCACGGAGTAGTTGGGTGGCCCGACAAGCCGGTAGCGGTAGATTTCGCCGATCGGACTGAGCGGGGAAATTTGCGGCTGGGCATTATTCAACAAAGGCGACAGCTGCGACAGCCGGTTCAGAACCTGCTGGAGCGCCTGGTCATACGTGTAGTCGAAGGAAAACTGCAGTTTGACGTCCGAAAGGCCGTACAGCGAGATGGTCCGGATCACCTTGAGGTTCTTGATGCCGGCGACCTGGGTCTCCAGCGGAATCGTGATGTAACGCTCGATTTCCTCGGCCGAGAGCCCGGGACTTTGGGTAACAACATCGACCATCGGCGGCGTCGGATCCGGATACGCCTCGATGTTCAGTTGCTGAAACGCGACCAGCCCGCCGACGAGAACGGCCGCGAAAAGCCCCACCATCAGAAACCGGCGATTGACAGCAAAGGCGACGAGACGGTCCATTCGATCTGGATTTCCTTGGAAAGGCTTTGTGCGGACTAGCTGCCGGTAGCCGCCCGATCGATGAACAAGCTGCCCCTCGTGACGATTTTCTCGCCGGTCTTCAGGTTGGTCCGAACTTCGACAAGGTCCCCGTTGGTCAGGCCTGTTTCGATTTCGCGAAGCTCTATCGACTTGTCGTCGTGAACCACCCAGAGGCGCACGTGATCTCCTTCGTAGATCAACGCTTGCTTAGGCACTCCGACCCCCGGACGATTGCCGCCTGAGTAGATCGTCACGTTGGCGAACATCTCCGGCTTGAACATGCCGTCCTTGTTGTCGATCGTGGCGCGGACCAGGAGCCGGTGGGTCGACGGGTCGATCGCGGCCGAAACGTAGTCGATGCGCGCCTTGAATTCGGTGCCCGGTAGCGCCAACAGCGAAAAGGAAATATCCTGGCCGATGGCCACGCCGGATGCCTCGGTCTCGCGCACAAAAGCTGTCAACCACACCGTCGAGAGGTCGCCGATGACGAATACCGGGTCGCTGGCCCCGCTGCTGATGAATTGACCCGGCCCAATCTTGCGCTGCACGACCGTGCCACCGATCGGAGAATAGATCGGCGTGTCGGCGCTGATCTGCCGCGTCCGCTGAAAAGCCGCGATCTGCTCTTCGGAGCGGCCAAGAATCCGCAGCCGGTTGTGCGCAGCTTCCAGCGCCGTCTCCGCCGAGCGCATGTCGTTCTGCGCCGTCGTCAAATCGGCCTGGGATTGCTGCCAATCCTTGAGCGGCACCGCCTTGCCGGCATAGAGATCGTTGGCGCGCTTCTCGACGATCTCAGCAAGGTTAAGCTTGGAGCGCGCGCTGTTCAGCGCGCCCAACGCCGAGATGAAGTCGTTCAATCCCTGCACCGTGTCGGTGGCTTCAACCACGAACAGCGGTTGCCCCCGTTCGACGGTGTCGCTCGGTTTCACCAGCAGCCTGATCACGCGGCCCGCATAGGGCGAGAAGATCGGCGTCGAACTTTCCTCGTTGACGGCAATCTTGCCCTCGGTCACGTGCTCCGCGCGAAACACCCGTTCCGATACCGGCTCAACCGACAGGCTCGCCCACTCCGCTTCACTTGGAACGTAGCGCGGAAGCTTGGCTTTGCCCTGGCTCGTCGTTTCCGTGGATTTCGCGTGCGGGATCAACAGCCGGCCGATGCTGACGACGCCGACGCCAACCACAGCCGTCACCGCCAGGGCGATGCCAAGCCGCCGTAGGTTCCAATTTGCTCCGATTAGCATGGTAGAAATACGCACATTTGAGTACGCGACCTCGCTCGCGCTGGAGAGAAACGACTGCTTGCTGACGGCGTTCTAATTCTCGACCGGACCGCGCCACATCGGTGACTTCGGACCGCCGTAGTAACGCATAGGCCCGACCCGAACCGTCTGTTGCGGAACAAGTTGCTCACCCTTCACAGATCGTCGCTCGCGGCTTTCGCATCTTAAGCCGCG
>Ga0210410_10003820_pt1 | contig 13303 bp, 9 predicted proteins | sample IncBWC4MmetaG_FD_161058 | JGI IMG/M metagenome (GOLD analysis project Ga0210410, IMG submission 161058) | Forest soil microbial communities from Barre Woods Harvard Forest LTER site, Petersham, Massachusetts, United States - Inc-BW-C-4-M | ecosystem: Environmental > Terrestrial > Soil >... | reverse complement strand
AGTGCGTAGGTCACACGCTTAGAGTTCTGGGTCTGTGGGCGCAGCCTCAGCAGCTCTACCCCTGATCAGTTTGGGTCCAGCGCCGTTTCTACGTTGACAGGGCTTGGAGCCCGGAGTAGCGTTGCGGCAAGTTAACGCACAGAATTCAAGCTCGCGCGCACAGGAGGACAGACATGTTTTCCAGGCTATTCTGGGCGGTAGTGTTTTTGGGGCTCGCCCTCCAAATTGCTCTGGCACAGGATCCCACCAAAGTCGAATCGAAGCACTATAAGCTGGCTTTTGAGAATGAATCGGTGCAGGTGCTGGATGTGCACTACGGACCGCACGAGAAGTCGGGCATGCACGACCATCCCGGGGGAGTGGTCGTCGTGCTTACCGCCGGACATCTCAGGTTCACCGACGAAAACGGAAAAACCAGGGAGGTCTTCGCCAAACCCGGCGAATCGCGCTGGTTCCCAGCCTTCAAACACAAGGTGGAAAACCTGGGCGATACTTCCTATAACGCAGTCTACATTGGGATTAAGGCCAAGCCGGTTGTGGGCAAGTCCGGCCCGGAAGGTGGGCGCACAGTTCTCGACGCGCAGACGGAAAAGCTTCTTATTGACTATGTTTTGGCGTCGCTAAGGCGTCCTTAAGCTAAAGGCACCCCAATCTTCGTCGCGGCGCACCGGGCACCTCCGGGAGGGTTGCCTGCATCCTACAATTTGTTATAGGCGTGCGGGTTAGCCTTGCCTTCAGTAACCCGAAGACATAGAATAACAGTCACGACAGCGTGTGCGAGGAGTGCCCCTTCTATGTTTCAAGTAAGTTTGCGTCGCTGCCTTCTTTCATCATCCTTACTACTGCTGTTCCTTTTTGGGCTTAGTTTGTCCGCAGGGTCGCAGCAGGAGAGCAAGAAAGGCGCCAGCGATCAGCCCGCCTCAGCGGCTGCTGTTGGACAAACCGGCCAGGAAGCCGATCCGCTAAAGCGTCCCATCAGCGATAAGCAGAAGAAAGAGAACGCCAAAGCGCTGAAGCAGGAACTCAGCAAAACCTACAAGAAGTGGCTTGACGAAGACGTTGTCTACATTATCTCGGACGAAGAGCGTAAAGCCTTCAAGCAGCTCTCCAACGACGAAGAGCGCGACCAGTTCATCGAGGCCTTCTGGCAGCGCCGCGATCCAACTCCCGATACCGAAGAGAACGAGTTCAAGGAAGAGCACTACCGGCGCATCGAGTACGCCAACGAGCACTTCGCCGCCGGAATTCCCGGCTGGAAGAGCGACCGCGGCCAAATATACATCAAGTTTGGACCGGCGGATGAGATCGAGTCCCATCCCAGCGGCGGCACCTACGAGCGTCCCATGGATGAAGGCGGCGGCGAGACTTCGACCTTCCCCTTTGAACAGTGGCGGTATCGCTATCTCGAAGGCATCGGGCAGGAAGTCATTATCGAGTTTGTGGATACTTGCATGTGCGGTGAGTATCACATGACTATCGACCGCTCGGAAAAGGATGCCCTGCTCGAAACGCCCAACGCCGGCGCCACGCTTTACGAGCAGATGGGGCTGACCAGCAAGTCAAGCCGGTTTAACAACGCCGAGAGGCTGGGATCGGGACCGGGCAACGCGACGAATGCGAGCATCGAGTTCGATCGGTTAGAACAGTTCTCCAAGCTGCAGGCTCCTCCACCGGTGAAATTCAAAGATCTACAGGACGAGGTCGTTAGCCACAAAATCCACCTCAATCCGATGCCGTTTGATGTGCGCGCGGATTTCGTCAAAGTGACCGCCGAAACTGTCCTCGTTCCCTTCACCGTGCAGTTGAAGAATCGCGACATCACTTTCGTAAACAAGGACGGAGTGCAGCGCGGCGTGGTCAACATTTTCGGCCGAGTCACGACTCTGACTGGACATATCGCGCAGACCTTTGAAGATACCGTGCAGGCCGACATTCCAGCCGAGTTGCTGGCCCGGGCAACGGAAAGTTCGCAGGTTTACTGGAAAGCGATTCCACTGCGACCCGGGCGGTATAAAGTCGACATCGTCGTAAAGGACGTAAATGGGGATCGGGTGGGCACGTGGAGCAAGGGCGTGCTGGTCCCGGATTTCGCCGACGACCGACTGGAGGCTTCTTCGCTGATCGTGGCCGATCTGATGGAACCGGTGGCGGCCAAGAACGTGGGCACGGGAAGCTTTGTGATTGGCGCGACCAAAGTCCGGCCCCGGGTTCCCCCGGCCGACGGCAAGCCCATGATGTTCAAGCGCAGCCAGAAGCTGAACTTCTGGATGCAAGTTTACAATTTAGGTGTGGACGACAAAACCCACAAAGCTTCGGCCACAGTCGAGTACAATGTGGTCGATACGGCGACGAATAAGCCCGTGATTCATACTGTCGAATCCACGGACACGATGGGCAATATTGGCGACCAAGTGACCCTGCAGAAAACTCTCTCGGCCGCCAACCTTGTCCCGGGCGTTTATCGGATTCAGATCAAGGTGAACGACAACATCTCCAAGCAGACGGTGGACCCTTCGGTGACTTTCGCCGTAGAGTAAGCTGAGCGCTTGGTCTTCCTCGAGGTGGTGGGTTGCAGATAATACTCCGCAAGCTTGGGTTCTCGGTGCTGATGCTGGGCCTGGCGCTTCCGGTGTGGAGTGCGGACAGGCCAGGTACGATTTCCGGATACGTGCGCGCCGCCAGCGGTATCCCGCAAATGGGAGCCATGGTGGAAGTCCTCGGCGCAGCGGCCCATGGCCTCAAAGTATTTACCGACGAGAACGGCTTTTACACCGCAGCCGGTTTGCTGCCCGGAGTTTACAATCTTAAAGTTTCCGCTCCTGCGTTTCTACCTTCTTTACGGGAACACATTGGACTGCTCGCCGGTGGCAACACTATCGTCAATGTCACGCTGAACACGCTGTTTGAGGCCATCCAGATGGTTCCGGCGCGCGGCCCGGCCGACGAGGACGACTGGAAGTGGGTGCTGCGCTCAGTATCCAACCGCCCCATTCTGCGGGTGCTCGACGATCATTCGCGCGTTCTGATTGCAGAATCTGCCAAGAACGATCGCGAGCTGAGGGGCACGCTGTCATTCCTGGCGGGCTCGCCATCCGAAGGATTCGGCAGCTTCTCCGACATGAGCACCGGTTTCTCGGTGGAGAAATCCATCTTCTCCTCGAGCACGATCGGGCTGCGCGGCAACGTGGGCTACGGAGCCAGTTCTCCGTCTTCGGTTCTGCGCGCTTCGTTCAGCCACAAGATGGACGATGGGTCCGAGCCGCTGTTCGCCGTCACCATGCGCAGTTTGCCCGCGCCCGACATTACCCTGCACAGTTTCCAGGCACTCGCCCTGACCACGGCTGACAGTTTCGCGTTGGGCGATGTTGTCGAGCTCAAGTTCGGCAGCGAGCTTCAGACCATCCAGTTCATGGGGCGGGTAACCACCTTCCGCCCGTTTGGTACCGCCGATCTTCATCTTTCTCCCGACACGGTGCTGGAATACCGCTATGCCACGTCCGAGCCGGATAGCCGGTTGGACAAAGGCTTCGACTCTGCTCCCGCGGATCTGAACGAATCCGGGTCGCGCGTCAGCATGACCGGATACTCGCCCACGGTGGAGCACGCCCATCACCAGGAACTTTCCCTCTCGCACCGTATGGGCAAGAACAGCCTGCAGCTTGCCGCTTACGTCGACCGCGTGTCCGATCCAGCGCTAACCGGGATTGGGGAATTCACTACCGACAACGGAAACGTTCTGCCCGATCTCTACTCCGGGACATTTACTTATCAGGGAAACAACTTCCACACCCAGGGCATTCGATTCGTCCTGCAGCGCAAGTTGACCTCGGATATCACCGGAACGCTGGACTACGAATACGGCGGCGTGCTGGATTTGGCCACGCTTAATGAGACGCTGGAGAGCGTGCCGGATTCGAGTCTGGTGCGGCAGCGCCACAGCATCGCGGGGAAAATCACCGGCATGGTTCCGAAATCCAAGACCCGCTGGATGGCGTCCTATCGCTGGATCGATGGCCGGGCCCTCACCCCGGTAGATATGTTCAACGCGTCGGCCGGGCAAGCCGATCCTTACCTGAATCTCTTCTTCCGCCAGCCCATCCCTGGAACTGGCTTCTTTCCCGGCCACATCGAGGCCATCGTCGATCTGCGCAATCTTCTGGCGGAAGGCTATGTTCCAGTCCTCGGACACGACGGGCACACGGTGTATCTGGTGCAGTCCGCGCGCGCCGTAAGAGGCGGCGTAGCGTTCACGTTCTAGGCAGTCCTAGTTTCATTCCCAGCTTTTGAGTGTTACGCGAACTGGAAGACTTCATCGGGCGGTCATCCTCACGGAAGTAGATCTGACGAGGGCCGAGCGTTGGAATTTGATTGTGGGGATTGCGAGCCCGTTGCGCCTTGGTGGCACGATTGATGCCACGCCGCGGAGTAAGCCGGGGTAAGCCTCACTTTGGCCCAGCAACACAAAAGGCGTCTTTGGCGGACGCCTTTTGCATGCTAAAACAGCACTCTTCTCGAATTAGTACACCTGCTTGCAGACGCCGGGTAGCTTCACGCCCCGAGTTTTCTTTTTGAGCTTGAACATTTCCTGCGTGATGAAATGCTTCGTGCCAATCGTGTTGGTGTAAAGGTGCCCATTCGAGTCTTTCTTAAGGTTGCCGAAGATGAAATCGCAGCAGTCGCCAGTCTCACCGCAGTAGGATCCCCTCCAAGCATTGTTCAGGCCAGCGTCGGGATCGCTTACCGTTTCCGAAAATTCGTGCCACATGATGGACACGGTTCCATCGGCGCCGGGGTCGTTGTTGGGACTGCCGGAATCGCCAACGACCCTGCTGGCCTCGCAACCGTCCGGGCACTTGGCGGAATTGCCGACCATCGAATACTTGATGACCTTGCCGCTAACGATCGAAACCGACGGGCTATGGTATCCGCAGAAACTGCTGCACAAGCCAGGAAGGTTCACGTCCGTATAGGTCAGAACGAAATAAATTCCGTTGGCATCCGCTGGCAGATGGTGATTCGCGATGGCGTTGGCAACGATGGTTTGAATCTGCCCGTCGCCGCCGAGGTTCTTTCCCATCGAATAATTGTCGTGGTAGTCATTCTTGGTAGAGTGCTTCACCGTGATCGGGACGGATTTACCGGCGTCGTCGGTGTAGATGGTATTGATCTTGTTTTGCGTCGTTCCACCAACATGGGCAAAATAGTAATCGATAATGCTCTTGTCCTTGGCGGTCCATTTACCGTACCAGATGATGTAAATGGTGGGCGTTTTCTCAAACACCGGTCCGCCGTTGTAGTCGATGAAACAGGGGGTATTGAAGGCGCATTGCCCCGAGGGCGTAATCTTCCCGTCGAACACTCGCGCTGCGTGAATCTGGGAATTGGTTTGAGCCAAAGCGCAGGATGCCAGGCACACAGTCAACACGACGCCGAGCAATAGTTTCTTCATCAAAGTTTCCTCATTTCGAATTGTCGGTAAAGAGACCGCCCCCCGCGTGGTTTAGGGGCGAATCATTCTTTGCCAAGCGCCGCCGCAAGTCAAGATGAAAGAAATTGCACATCTCCCCCCCCAGGCTGACCCCCGCCTGATAAGCTTGCGGCTCGGTTGCGCCTTAAATGACAGGGTTGACGGAGTCTGGCTGGGGAACACAAAAGGCGTCCGTAGTGGACGCCTTTTGCATGCCAAAACAGCACTCTTCTCGAATTAGAACACCTGCTTGCAGACGCCGGGTACCTGCCCGCTCCTGCTCTTGCTGGTCAGCTTAAACATTTCCTGGGTGATGAAATGTTTCGTGCCGATCGTGTTGGTGTAGAGGTGGCCATGCGAATCCTTCTTGAGGTTACCGAATATGTAAGCGCAGCAGTCGCCGTTCTCACCGCAGCCCTGTCCAAAGTTCTCGGCCCAGGCGGTGTTCAGGTTAACTTCCGGATCGCTTGAACTCTCGGAGAATTCGTGCCACATAATGGACACGGTTCCATCGGCGCCGGGGTCGTTGTTGGGGCTGCCGTGATCGCCGAGGATAGCACTCACTTCGCAGGCCTGCGGACACTTCGCGGGATTGCCGACCATCGCAAACTTGATGATCTTGCCGTTAACAATCGAGTTGGACGGGCTATGGTAGCCGCAATACTGCGTGCAGAAACCGCCATCCGACACATCCTTGTAGGTCAGAACGAAATAGATTCCGTTGGTGTCGGCCGGCAAGTGGTGGTTCGAGATGGCGTTGGCGATGATGGCTTGAATCGCGGTCGAACCGTTGATGTTCTTTCCCATCGAGTAATTGTCGTGGTAATCATTCTTGGTCGAATGATGGACCGCGTTGGGGATGTGCTTGTTGGTGGAGTCGCTGTAGGTGGTGTTGATCTTTTCTTGCGTGCTTCCGCCCAGGTGCTCGAAATAGTAGTCAATGATGCTCTTGTCCTTGGCGGTCCAGTTGCCGTACCAGACGATGTAGACGGTAGGCGCTTTCTCAAACACCGGCCCGCCATTGTATAGAATTTGACAGGGGAAACCGTTGTAGCAACCCGACCCCGGGGGTTGAAGTTTCCCGTCGAACACCCGTAGCGCGTGCACTGAGGGATTCGACTGAGCAAAAGCGCAAGATGCCAGGCACAGGGTCAATACGATGCCGAGCCATTGTTTCTTCATCAAAGTTTTCCTCATTTCAGATTGTCGGTAGAGACGGCTAATCCCCCCGCGTGGTTTTGGGGGCGAATCATTCTTAGCCAAGCGCACCTACAAGTCAAGATGAAAGAAATTGCACATGTGTCCCGGGCTGGCCTGATCTGGAAAGTCCCCAGCCAAGTCGGCGGGACCCTTCTGGTCACGTCGCGGCTGCGTCATTTGTTGCAGAAAACTGCGCACCTACGCGTTATCCGAGGCCACAGTCTCTAGACGGCTCTTGTACTGTCGCACCTCGACAACATGGTTCAGGGAATGGCAAATTAGCATCCTCTAGGGATGAAAAGGACGAAGGACGGCGGGGTTCCTGCTGCTAGGGTTGCGTGTTTCCGAGCGGATCTGCGTTGGCGGAGTCAGCCGGGAAGGCCGGTCGGGCGACGAAGAAGTCGTGATCGTAGAGGTTGCGGTACATGCGTCCGGCAATTTCTGCTGCCTTGGGGCCGAAAGTCGGGCGTCCGCCTTCCAGGAAGACCACTACGACGATGTGTCCAACATCGGTCTTGGCGTAGGACGCAAACCATCCAAAGCGGGTGCCCGCGTGAGAGCAGGTTCCGGTTTTGCCCAGAACCTCTTCCTCGCTGAAGTTGGCCCGCAGCCTGCGCGCGGTGCCGAATTGCACTGCGCCTTCCATGCCGTCGGAAATCTCGGGAATCAGGGGCGCGATGTCCAGGCGGCGCTTGACCACCGGCTGAAAATTAGCGATATCTTCAGGAGCAGTCGGATGCTGCAGATAGTAGAGCGTGCCGCCGTTGGCGATGGCTGAGACCAGGGCGCCAAGTTGCAGCGGGGTGACCGAGACGCCTTCACCGAAGGAGCACATCTTTCCCACACCGCCGAGTTTGGATGGAATTTCCTCGTTGGGATAAATTCCCAACTGCTCACCGGGGATTCCGTAACCGGCCAACTCGCCGAGCCCGTATTGATGCGCGTAGTAACTTACTTTCTCAAATCCCAACTGGCGGCCGAGCGCTTCAAAATACGCATTGTTCGAGTGCGCCAGCGCCTTGGTCAGGTTCATGTGGTAGCGTCCACCCAAACGAACCTCAGTCTCCTTGGTGATAATGCCTTCATTCAGGGCAGCAAGCGCTACCGAAAGTTTGATGGTGGAGCAGGGTTGGGCGCCACTTGAAAGTGCGAGCTTTTGATTCACCATCGCAAGAACGCGGCCGCTGGTAGGCTCGATGGCTACGACTGTGCCATTCATGCCACCCAAAGCGTCGATGGCTGCATCGCGCACGATGGGGTCTTCTCCGGCTGTAACGTCGCCGTCGGTAATATCCTGGGCGAAGGAACTGGTGGAGAAGCGCTCATAATAACGATGGCGACGATGTAAACTTGCGGTGCGCGGAGTGGCAGCGTGGCTGCGAGCCAGTCGCCGCATGTGCCGTCGCGCGTGCGCACCTTCACTGATTTTTTGTGACTTGGATTTGTGCGACGCCAGCGAACGGGTACTAACGGTGGCAGCAATGCCAGCCTGGCTGAGCACCAAAAGAAAGATGAATGCGACAATCAGGCCTACGCCCGCAGAACGCTTCCCTGAATTCAATTCTCTGTCCCCATCCCCGGAGTTCACAACTAATTACCAGCACGAAACCGGCCATGATTCGTCGCCCACGGCTAAGTTCCTACTGATCTAGATGTTATGAAACTTCCTTTAGATAAGCAATCTAAAACATATTTTCTGGCAAAGCCGCTGCCTTTGCTCTAAACCATTGCGAATAATAGAGTTGTTGGAGTCTTGGGGCTAGGGTATGACCCTTGGTAATCGTGGGTCTGTTACTGGAACGATACTGCCCTGGGGTGGAAAAAGCTTTCCTCCGGCGCGGTTGCGCTGAGCGAACTCTGATCAGGCGTCGGCGATGCTACTCTTTAAGTCGAAGGTGAATTAAGTCGACTAATGATCATCGAGGCACTCCATCGCATAGCCAACCATCGCCAATCCCTCTCCCGCGAAGAGGCGCGAACAGTGATGTCTGAAGTGCTCAGCGGCAAATGCACCGATGCGCAAATTGCGGCGCTACTGGTCGCGTTGCACATGAAGGGCGAGACAGTGGAGGAGATTGTTGGTTTCGCGGAAGCCATCCGCGCCGCCGCGGCGCTACTCAATCTTCATCCAGATCATACGGTGGACGTGAGTGGGACTGGGCGCGAGGTCCTTGTCGACACCTGCGGTACCGGCGGCGATGCCAGCGGCACTTTCAATATTTCCACCGCTACTGCTTTTGTCGTCGCGGGTGCCGGCGTGCGCGTCGCGAAGCACGGAAACCGCAGCGTGACTTCCAAGTGCGGGTCGGCCGATGTAATGGAGGCTCTCGGCGTCAATATCAATCTGCCTTCCGACCGTCTGGCTGCCTGCCTGGAAGAAGTCGGTATCGCGTTTCTTTTCGCCCCGGCCATGCACTCGGCGATGAAATATGTTCAAACCGCCCGCCGCGAATTGCGCTTGCGCACCGTGTTCAACCTACTTGGTCCGCTCACCAATCCAGCTCACGCCTCGGCGCAGGTCGTCGGAGTATATTCCGCTGCGCTGGTGGAAAAGCTGGCGGAAGCGCTCAGCATACTGGGACTGCACCGGGCATTTGTTGTCCACGGACTGGATGGACTCGACGAAATCACCATCACCGGCCCAACCCGCATTGCTGAAGTGCGCGAGGGCACGGTCCGCACCTACGAAATCACGCCCGAGGAGTTTGGCATCAACCGAGGCACGCTGGATGACATTTCCGGCGGAGACGCGGCGGCAAATGCCGCCATTATCCGCGAAGTTCTGGGTGGCAAGAAATCACCCCGGCGGGATGTAGTCCTGCTGAACGCGGCCGCAGCCCTGGTCGCCTCGGGCAAAGCCGACCATCTGGCGGATGCTATTCCTCTCGCGGCAAAAGCAATCGACTCCGGTGCCGCCGCGCACAAACTGGAATCCCTGGTTCGGTTCACGAACCACTGACTTGCAAGAATCTCTGCCGCCCGGGCGATCGCCACTTCTACATCAAAGTTCCGGATGCCTGCTTTTTCAGCCGCTCAATCTGTTGCAGATGATTCGCGCCATGAGTTGCCATCTTCTCCACGTACTCTGCCACTGTGACGTCGTGCTTGAGTTCTGGATGGTATGCGGATTTTTCCAGGCCGCCCGGTTTCATGCGGCGCAGGAGTTGTAAAGTGTGATGCCGGTTCAATCCGTAGAGCGCGACCAACTCCGGTGCGGGAATCTCCACGTAACCGAGATTTTGTGCCCAGGCATCCTGATCCATGGGTGCGATCACCGGCTTTTTGTCGGCGAGCATCTGGCGGAAGCGGTGCGCGTACACGATTTCGATATCCGCCAGATGCCCGAGAATCTCGAGGATGCACCACTTATCCGGCGAAGGCTTGTAGCGCAAAGTTTTGTCGGGCAGCCCCAAAACCGCAGCAGCAATCTGCTTGGGACTCTTCTCCGCCGCGTCCAGATGCTTTTTCAATTCGGCTTCTGTCATGGAAACTCCCATTTGGTAATTGAGTAATTTGTAATTGAGTAATTAAAGAGACTCTACTCGAAATCCACAAATTACCCGATCACTACAATTACCCGATTGCTAAATGATCTGCGCTTTCTGCATCCATTGCGCCACCTGAACATTCCATCCTAATTCTTTCGCCATGGTATCGCGCAACTGGGAGGATGCCGCGGACTCGCCGTGCACCAGGTACGTTGTAGCAGGCTTCTGGGGAAAGGTGCGTAGCCACTGCAGCAATTCCGGCGTGTCGGCATGGTCGCTGAACTGCTCGAACGACGCTACCTGGGCACGGATGGGCACAACGTCGCCGAAGATCTTCACTTCCGGCGCGCCGCTCTTGATAGTAAATCCACGTGTTCCCGGCGCCTGGAAGCCAATAAAGACCACGGTATTTTTCGGGTCGGGCAGGCGTTGCGCAAGGTGGTGCAGGATGCGTCCACCGGTCACCATGCCACTGGAAGAAACGATGATCGATGGAGTTTTCACTTCGTTAATCCGCCTCGATTGTTCCGCAGTGGAGGCAAAGGTGAACCCGGGCCAATCGATCGGCGAGCCGTATTGGCTAACCAGCCGACGTGTTTCTTCGCCGAACTCCTCAGTGTGCTTCATGAAGATCTCCACCGCCTTGATGGCCATGGGGCTGTCGCAAAAGACCGGGATCGACGGGAGCTCTCCAGATTGCATCAACTCTTTCAACATGAAAAGCAATTTCTGCGTGCGCTCCACGGCAAACGCAGGCACGATCACGCTCCCGCCGCGCTCAACTGTGCGGCGAATCACGGCGGCCAGCTCCGGTCGCGGATCAACGGCCGGATGCTGCCGGTTGCCGTAAGTGGATTCCATCACCAGGATGTCTGCCATCTCGCCTTCCGTCGGGCCTGAACGCACAACCTTGCCCGGCGCGACATTCCGGTCCCGCATGCGCCCGACATCTCCGGTGAACAACAAACGACGCGTTCGACCATCTATGCGCAGGGCGATCTCCGCCATGGCCGATCCCAGAATGTGCGCCGCCCGCACAAAGCGGAATGAAATCTCCGGAGAAAGCTGCTGCTCTTCTCCGAACAGCACCGGGCGAAAATACTGAAGCGACGCTTGCGCTTCTGCCAGCGTGTACAAGGGCAGTGCGGGATCATGTTTCGATTTCTTGTGTTTGTTGTAGAACGCCGCATCCTCTTCCTGGAGGTGGCCGGAGTCGGGCAGCAGGATGCCGCACAACTCAATGGTCGCCGGAGTTGCGTAAATCGGTCCGCGGAAACCTTCCTTAACCAGGCGCGGAATCCATCCGCTATGGTCGATGTGCGCGTGGGTCAGCACCACGGCGTTAATCTGCCGCGCGGGAATCGGAGTGTCCTGCCAGTTGCGCTCGCGCCACTCTTTCAGTCCCTGAAACATGCCGCAATCAATCAGGGCTTGGAAGCCGTTCTTGCCGCTGGAATCAGAACTGGTGTTGATGAGGTGCTTGGAACCGGTGACCGTTCCGGCGGCTCCGAGAAATTGAATGTAGGCCAAGAATCTCCTCCGTGGTCATTGCTGGAATTCACTTCGCCGCGTCGGGCGGCGGAATCTTGAAGACGTTGTTGGTCATATCGCTTTCCGGCACGCTGCCATCATTCACCATGACTTCCAGCGGCGTCGCGGCTGCCTCGATCCGAATTGCGGCCTTCGACTTCGCGTGTACTTCTAGCCGTTTGGTGACTTCTCCGCCCTGCATCCGCAAGGTTACTGGTACCTCCGCTCCGGCGTCTCCGAGATTCTCGATCGCAACCGTCACAATGTACCCGCCATTAACCGTCGCGCGTGGATAAGCGGACTCGACGCGAAAGTCGGGCAAGCCGCGGTCACGATACACCCAGTCGTCGAAGAACCATTGCAGGTCGCGGTGAGCCTGCCCTTCGATCAGATGCTGCAGATAGGACGCCTCATTATCTTGATCTGGATGGTAGGCCGCCAAAGCCTTTTTCAGTGCCGCGTCGCCGATCATGTCGCGCAGCATCCACCAGACGTACATCGCCTTGCTGCGATAGAACTCCTCCGTGCTGGTATTGATGAGGGATTCGCTGGCCGCTGCGTTTTGGGTATGGGCTGCTAGGGCTTTTTCTTCGTCGGCAATCGCAGCGCGATGCCGGCTCATGAAATCCAGCGCTGCCTGACGTCCGTTTTTCTCGCGCTCCAGCGCTTGCGCAAAGTGCGCCAACCCCTCGTAAATCCACGGACGCGGAGAGATGAACGCGGCATGAGTCAGCTGGTGAACCGCGGTGCTCTCGTAATCGGTGGAATCGGAGCTGCCAAGCGGCGTCAGCAGCATGCTGCCACTCTCAAAAGGTGCAGCTTGGGGATCGGCCAGCTCTACGGTCTCTGCTTTTTGCCGTGCCGCTCCAAACCATTCGGTCACGAGTGGGAGGGCGAGTTCCGTAGCCAACGCGTAGTCTTCCGCCCCAGACTTGTGTCCGGGCGCGTGATAGATGGTGGCAGCTTGCCGGTCCAGAACTGAGAGCTGGGTGACCACCAACACCGGCACATTCAGCCCGATCGGCGCGAACGAACAATCCGCGCTAAGCAACTGCGCCCTTCCCACTTCTCCAGCGATCCGTTTTGTTTCTTTCCCGCTGCACAACAATGTTAGAGCCGCTTCAGGACTGTCTCGCGACAAAGTCAGCTTGATCTGCAAGTCTGCCTCAGCTTCCCGCGCCTTCCACCGCCCCAGCGCGTCGAACACGCTGTTGCCTTCGGACAAATCCGCCGACTCCATCGCCACCGGATACCACACCACATATCCAATCCCACGCACCGCAGTAAGCGATTTGTTGATCTGATCCCAGTCCGTATGCTTGGCTTTATCTTCCGGCACGCCAATTCGCTTGAGCCGCGATGCATCGAGCGGAATTACGCCTTCGTATCCGATGTGTAGCTCGACTGTGCCCTTGGGTGGAACTGCTTGCGGCAAGGTCACGATCGCTTCCGAGAGTGAACCAGTATGATCGATATCGGAGGTGTATTCGTGAGTGACAAACTCCACCCCCTTCCCCCCGATCTGAATCGATCTCCAGTCCAGCGTGGAAGAAATCTGCAGAGCGAGATCCTTTTGCGAATCGGCAGAATCGTTGCGCAGCGTGATTTTGCCGCGCAC
>Ga0210410_10003819_pt1 | contig 13306 bp, 12 predicted proteins | sample IncBWC4MmetaG_FD_161058 | JGI IMG/M metagenome (GOLD analysis project Ga0210410, IMG submission 161058) | Forest soil microbial communities from Barre Woods Harvard Forest LTER site, Petersham, Massachusetts, United States - Inc-BW-C-4-M | ecosystem: Environmental > Terrestrial > Soil >... | reverse complement strand
GGCGATGCGCGCTCCGCGCAGCGCTTTCTTGTCGACGTCTTTTTGCGAATACAAACGCATGAAATTCTCCTGTAACCAAAATCCGTACCTGTAAAATGCAAGACCCCGCTTTGGAGACTTTCGCCTAAGCGGGGTCCGTGCCAGCGCGTGATCGCGAACCCTGGCAACTCGCTACTATATGAGCAATGCAGTGGTAATTCAATTAAGGAGCGGCACTTCCTCCTCGGCCTGAAGGCCCTGGTTTTTGTGGCGAATATCCAATGAACCTCGATAGCAATGATTCGGTGCCGTTGTGGTTGCTGTACGAGAACGAAGTCGAAGCGTGGCGCGCGGCGCAATCGCCGCCGGCTGCGCGCTGGCTTGCCGAGCAAAATTTCAAGGGAGAAAAACACCGCGTGGTGCTCCTGCCGGATTCCGCCGGCGGGCTCGCAGCTGCGGTGGGCGGCTTGGGCAGGCGCCAGGGAGAATTGTCGCTGTGGCATGCGGCGGGCTTCGTCGAACGTCTGCCGTGCCGCCGATTCCGTCTGGTCCAGGAGTTCACGGCCGCAGAGGCCACGCAATTGTGCTTGGGTGTAGCCTATGGTGGCTATCGCTTCGACCGCTATCGTCCGGCAAGGAGCGATGCCGCGAGCGTCGAGGCGCCGCCGAATGCCGACGTGCGCTACATTGCAGTCGCCGCAGAATCCCTGCGCATGGCGCGCGACTGGATCAATACGCCGGCGGGCGATCTCGGACCCGTGGAGCTCGGCGCGGCGGCGCGCCGTCTTGCCGAGCGTCACCAGGCTGCCTATCACGAGTGGGTGGGCGAGGGCTTGCTCGCCGCCAACTTTCCGGCCATTCACGCGGTCGGGCGCGCCAGCAGCGAGGCGCCCCGGCTGGTCGAGCTGCGCTGGACACCGCAGGCCGGTGAATCCCTTCCGCGTTTGACCTTGGTGGGCAAGGGCGTCTGCTTCGACAGCGGCGGCCTGGATATCAAAACCGGAACCGGCATGGCCCTCATGAAAAAGGACATGGGCGGCGCCGCCGTGGCGCTTGCGCTCGCGCACCTGCTCATGAGCATGAGGATTCGTGCCGAGCTCCGCGTGTTGGTGCCCGCGGTGGAAAACGCCATCAGCGGCAATGCGTACCGGCCGGGCGACGTGCTGACCACGCGCAAGGGTTTGACGGTTGAAGTCGGCAACACCGACGCGGAAGGCAGGCTGGTGCTTTGCGACGCACTGGCTCTCGCGGACGCCGAGCTTCCGGATTTGATCATCGACTTCGCGACGCTGACCGGCGCGGCGCGGGTTGCGCTGGGCCCGGAATTGCCGGCCTTGTTCGGGAACGACGACGGCATCGTTCAGGAGCTCGCGCGAATCTCTGCCGTCGAGCACGATCCCCTGTGGCCGATGCCGCTTTGGGCGGGCTACGAGGATGAACTCGCCAGCAAAGTTGCGGATTTGAACAATGTGGCCTCGTCCGCCTTTGCGGGAGCCATATTCGGCGCACTGTTCTTGAAGCGCTTCGTGAGCGAGTCGACCCCCTGGGTGCACATTGATTTGTACGGCTGGAATTCGAAGGAGCGTCCCGGCCGCGGTATCGGCGCCGAGGCTCAGGCGCTGCGCGGGGTCTATCGATACCTGGAGAAGCGCTACGGCACCGTCTAGCGACGCCACTGTACAGCGATGCCCGTGGGAATAGGCGTTGCGCGGTAGCAACGCGGGTGTTTATGCTGCGCACCGCCCCTGAACGCTACCTCTTCACTCTTCAAGCTCGAGACCATGCCGAAAAAATCCAATTCCGTCGACCCTGTCGACCCTCGTCGTTACTCGCGGGTGGTGGTGGATGGCGTGAAACAGACGCCCAGCCGAGCGATGTTGCGCGCGGTCGGCTTCGCCGACGCCGATTTCGACAAGTCGCAGGTGGGCATCGCGTCGACCTGGAGCAACTTGACGCCCTGCAATATGCACATCGATGAACTGGCGCGTTTTGCCGCCGGCGGGGTGGAGGCCGCGGGTGCCCGGGCCATTACCTTCAATACCATCACCGTATCCGACGGCATTTCCATGGGTACGCCCGGCATGCGCTATTCGCTGGTATCGCGCGAGGTCATCGCCGATTCCATAGAAACGGTGGTGGGCGCCCAGGGTTTCGACGGCGTGGTGGCGATCGGCGGCTGCGACAAGAACATGCCCGGCTGCATGATGGCGCTGGCACGCCTCGACCGCCCCGCAGTGTTCGTGTACGGGGGGACCATACGGCCCGGAACCGACAAGCGGGATATCGTGTCGGTATTTGAGGCGGTTGGTGGATATGCGCAGGGTACGGTGTCCGAACAGCAGCTCAAATTCGTCGAGCGCACGGCGATTCCGGGACCAGGGTCCTGTTCCGGGATGTATACGGCCAACACCATGGCCTCCGCCATCGAAACGCTCGGCATGAGCCTGCCGAACAGCTCGGCCCAGGAGGCGGTCTCCGGGCAGAAGCGCGATGACTGCGCGCGCGCCGGTGCCGCCGTGGTCAATTTGATCAAGTTGGGATTGACCCCGCGGCAGATGTTGACTCGCCGGTCTTTCGAAAACGCCATCACGGTAGTCATTGCGCTCGGCGGGTCGACCAATGCTGTGCTGCACTTGATGGCGATTGCCTCGTCCGCCAACGTCAAGCTCACGCTGGAGGATTTCACGCGCATCGGCAGGCGCGTTCCAGTGTTGGCGGACTTGCGCCCGAGCGGACGCTATTCGATGTCCGAACTGGTCGCCATCGGCGGCATTCAACCGCTGATGAAGACGCTGTTGGATGCGGATTTGCTGCACGGCGATTGCCTGACGGTCACCGGCGCCACCTTGGCGGAGAACCTACGCGACGTTGCACCCTATGCGGAGGGTCAACAAATCGTGCGTCCGCTGCGTGACCCCATCAAAAAGGACAGCCACTTGGTGGTCCTGTATGGGAACCTCGCCCCGGAAGGCGCGGTCGCGAAAATCACCGGGAAAGAAGGGCTTCGTTTTGAGGGAAGGGCGCGCGTTTTTGATTCCGAGGAAGACTCCCTGCAGGGAATCCTGGGGGGAAAGGTGCGGTCCGGCGATGTGGTGGTCATACGCTACGAGGGTCCGAAAGGCGGGCCCGGCATGCGTGAAATGTTGAGTCCGACGGGCGCCATCATGGGCAAGGGGCTGGGGCAGGAAGTTGCGTTGATCACCGACGGACGGTTCTCCGGCGGCAGCCATGGCTTCGTGGTCGGGCATTTGTCGCCGGAGGCCGCGCTCGGCGGTGCCCTCGCCTTGGTGAAGAACGGCGATCGCATTACTATTGATGCGGAGCGTCGTGAAATCACCTTGCACGTCAGCGCGGCCGAACTCAAGCGCCGGCGCAAATTTTGGGTGCCGCCGAAACCCTATGCGCGTCGCGGTGCGTTAGCAAAGTATGCGAAGCAGGTGAGCAGCGCATCTTTGGGCGCGGTTACCGATCTCCCGGAAGTCGCGTCGCGTGGACCAAAGAGACTGTAATGCCGGTGCATCAGAGGTCATTCGTCGGCGCAAAGTCGCGCTTGCAGTTCGGGCGCGTTATGTGTCAGTCTCTTTACTCGCCGAAGGGAATGAAGGGACGCGACGAAATGTTGCGTGCCTTCCAGTCGTGTAAGGGACGCGCATCGCGAGGCGCGCACGGCGCATCTGGATGGACTGATTCAGGGGTAGGGTCGCTTTGACTTATGTATAAATACGAAGAGCCATCATTGTTTTCGGGCAGGAGGGGCGCAGCCCTCATTGCCGTCATCATTCTCCACATCGGCATCGTGTGGGCATTTTATACGGGGCTGGCCGGCAAGCTCGTTCAGACCATCATTCCGCCGGTGGAGATTGCACAGATCGACAAGCCGAAGGACGTCGACAAGCCACCACCCCCGCCACCCAAGCTCGAAGAAATCAAACCCTATGTGCCGCCGCCGGAATTCGTCGACATCCAGGCGCCACAGGTAGAGACCACGGCGATCACTCAGACGACTCAGGTCAACAGACCCGCGCCGCCGCCGGTAGCGGCGGCGCCCCCCACGCCGGGCACACCGATCAGGATGGATCCGAAGCATCCGTTGAAGATCGGCGAAGACTATTATCCCGATGCCTCCAAACGCGCCAACGAAGAAGGCCGGTGTATCGTGCTGATGACGGTTTCCGCGGACGGAAAGATCACGAACGAATCCATTCAGACGAGTTCGGGCTTTCCGCGCTTGGATGAAGCTTGTTTGAAGGGCGTGCATGGCCAGCGCATGCTGCCGGCAACGGAAGGCGGCAAGCCGGTCGAGAAGACAGTATCGATTCCGATCGTCTGGAAGCTCACGGGCAAGTAGCCATCGCCGAATGAAGGGTCGTATTTTCTAACTATTACACTTTAATAAGCAGAGGGAATCGGTCAATGCAAGAGTCAGCTATTGAAAACCCATATGGCCTCGGGGCCCTGATCGCTAATGGCGATATTATTGCCAGATCGATCCTTGCCATCTTGTTGATCATGTCGCTGCTGACATGGTTCATCATGATCACGAAGTTCTTCGATCAACGCCGCCAGCGCCTTCAGGCAATCGCGGCAGAAAAGGAGTTTTGGGACGCCCCGAACCTCACCGACGCCATCAGCCGGCTGAAGGGAGGCTCGAATCCGTTTCGCGCGCTCGCCGAAACCGGCAAGCAGGCCTTCGAGTACCATGAGATCAATAAGGGTCGGCTATCGGGCGCCATCGGCACCAGCGAGTGGATCACGGAGTCGCTGCAACGCACTGCGGACACCGTAATCAGCAGCATGCAATCGGGCTTGCCCGTGCTCGCGTCCGTCGGGGCCACCGCGCCCTTCGTCGGATTGCTCGGTACGGTCATCGGCATTTACCACGCGTTGATCGCCATCGGTGTGGCCGGACAGGCTTCGATCGACAAGGTGGCAGGACCCGTCGGTGAGGCGTTGATCACGACCGCCATCGGCCTCGCTGTCGCGGTTCCCGCGGTGTTGGGCTACAATATTCTGTTGCGTCGCAATAAGGGCGTCCAGGAACGAGTCAGCCACTTCACCCATGAACTGCACGCCTACTTGATCTCGGGGGTGAAGATGGGTTTGGGCATGGACAAGGGGCCTGCACCGGTCGGCAAGCCCGCGCCTGCGGCCGCTCGCTAAGGAGCGACGTCCATGGCGATAACTACCAGTGGTGATGAAGGCGAGGCGATGTCGGACATCAACGTCACTCCCCTCGTGGATGTGATGTTGGTGCTCCTGATCATTTTCATCATAACGATCCGGGTCATCATCCAGCAGGTGCAGTTGGACCTGCCGAAGGCGACCAATCTGCCGACGCAGACCAAGCCGGAAAACATCACGATTGCCATTGACAAACAGGGCGACATTTATTGGAACACCAAGCAATTGTCGGGCCAGGACGAGCTGAAGAATAAACTGCGGGGAATTGCACGTGAGGAGCCGCAACCGGAAGTGCACATTCGCGGTGATGCCAACGTTCGGTACCAGTTCGTGGGCCAGGTGCTCGTGGCCACGCAGCAGATCGGCATACGCAAAGTGGCTTTCATAACCACGCCCGATCATTTCGGTCCCGGAACGTAGGAGAACGCACATGGCTATGGCAGTAGGTGGAGGCGAAGGCCAGTCTTACTCCGACATCAACATGACGCCGTTGATCGACGTCATGCTGGTGCTCCTGATCATTTTCATCATCACGATCCCGAGCATGACGCATGCGGTGAAGATCGATAATCCGCTGCCGCCGCCGCCGAATTTTGTGCCGCCGCCGCCCCCCGAAGTGATCGATTTGACCATCGATTTCGACGGCACTCTGCTGTGGAACAAATCGCCGGTGGATCGCGCGACCTTGCAGAGCTATATCAGCCAGGAAGCGGTGAAGTCGCCTCAACCGGAAGTGCACATCTCGGTCGATAAGTTCGCCAAGTACGAAATAGTGGCGCAGACCTTGGCTGATTTGCAGCACCGCGGCTTGAAGAAGATAGGGTTCGTCAACAACGACTATTTCTGATTAGGTATCCCTTGGGTGGTATTACGGCGCGTCAGTCCTCGAGTTGAGGTTGACGCGCCGTTTGTTTGACCAGAGGCGGGATGCCGGCGGCAGTTTCGTAAAAGCTACGCAGAATAAATTCTAAGACTTGTACGCAGCGAGGTTTGGTAATGACTCATTCGATCCGCGATATTGGTTGCCGGCCGGTGAAATCTTGGGCCGGCTGTTTGAGCGTAGCTGCGATGCTTGCGCTGGTCTGCCTCTGGTTGAGTCCGCAGGCGGCATTGTCGGCCGAAAAAAAGGAGAGCCAGCAAATCAGCCGGGTCATCGCAAAGGAAATGACGGCGGCACAGAAGGCACTTCAGGCCAGTCAGTGGGCCGAGGCGATCAAGAATTTGGAGGCGGCGGAAACCAAATCGGGCTTGAATGCGTTCGACAAGAAAACCATCTACGACTTCAAGGGCTTCGCTTACGTCAAGCTGAACAACTTGAAGGCGGCGGAACAGGCTTATGAGGCTGCGCTCGCGACGGGCGCCTATTCGCCGGAGGATTCGGCGAAGACCACGCGCATGCTGTTTCGTCTGAGCGCGGGCAATCAACAATATGCAAAGGCGGCCGAATATGGCAAACAGGTGGCGGATTCCGGTGCGGCCACTGCCGACGATCTGGGAATCTTGAGCCAGATCTATTATCTGCAAAAGGACTGCAAGAATTCGGGTGTATGGGCCGATAAGGCCATCGCCGCCGCTCGCAAGGCGGGCGAGACCCCCAAGGAAAACCTCTATCAGTTCAAGCTGCAGTGCGCTTCCGATGCGGGTGACTCGCCGGGCATGGCCGCGGTATTGGTCGACCTCATTCGTCTTACCAACAAGACCAACTACTGGAACACCTTGCTGCGTATCGAGCGGCAGGATGAGCGGGACGATCGCAACACCTTGATGATCTACCGCATCATGTACAACACGAACTCGATGAATGCCGATACGGACTATATCGAAATGGCACAGCTGCTGGCGGATGCCGCACTGCCGGGCGAGGCGCAGGCAGTTCTGGAAAAGGCGATGTCCTCCGGTGTGGTCAAGGACGAGCACAAGGAGCGCACCACACGCCTCTTGAACTCATTGAAGGTGCGTTCGGACTCCGATCGGAAGGGTCTGGCGTCGTTCGATGCCGAGGCGGCCAAGAATTCGGGAGGTGAGCTCAGCGTCAAGCTCGGCGAGGTGTATTACGGCTTCGGCGATTATCAAAAGGCCGTGGATTCCATCACTGTGGGTCTCCAAAAAGGGCAGATCAAGCATCTGGACGAGGCGTACGTCTATCTCGGACTGGCTCAGGTCCAGCTCAAGAGCTTCGCCGAGGCCAAGAGAACTTTCGTGAATTTGAAAATCGTTCCGAACATCAGCCCGCGGGTCCTCAAGCTGTGGTCGCTGTACGCCGAGACGGTCGGTCGATAACCGGATCGCACAGGAGAATTGCCATGACGATCAAAGCCGGCGAGAAAATGCCAGAAGGTACGTTTACGCGCATGACCGGAGACGGTCCCCAAAAAATCACCACGGAGCAATTGTTTGCCGGTAAGACCGTGGTGCTGTTCTCCGTTCCAGGCGCGTTCACACCTACCTGTGACGCCAAGCACTTACCGGGTTTTGTTGAACTAGCGGATCAAATCAAGGCCAAGGGTGTGGACACCATTGCCTGCACCGCGGTGAACGACGTGTTCGTGATGAACGCGTGGGGCAAGCATGGCGGGGTCGGCGACAAGATATTGATGTTGGCGGACGGAAACGGCACGTATGCCAAGGCGTTGGGGCTCGAGCTCGACGGATCGAAGTTCGGCATGGGTGCGCGTGGCCAGCGGTTTGCCATCATCGTCAAGAACGGGGTCGCCACTCACATCAACGTCGAAGCGCCGGGTGAGTTCAAAGTCTCGGCTGCCGAATACGTTCTCAAACAGCTCTAGTACGCGACTCTGATTGCTAGCCCTGCGGACGTCGCCGCCGTCGTTGCGTCCGGCGGAAGCCGAACGAATCGCGCGCGATCTTTACGGGCTGGCCGCCACGATCAGCGCCTTGCCGGGGGAGCGGGACAGCAACTTTCGTTTGCGCACCGCCCATGCGTCCCCTGCCGTGGACGCGCCGAGCGTTGCTCCGCGCGAGTTCGTCCTGAAGGTACTGGACGTCGCAGCCGACGCCGACAGCGCGGACTGCCTCGTGCGCGTGCTCGACCACCTGGCAGAGCAAGACGCCGCTTTGCCGGTGCCGCGGCTTTTCCCCACGCTGCAGGGAGAGGCGATCGGCCGGCACACCAGCGACGGAGCCGACTACGCCACCTGCCTCGTGAGTTATTTGCCCGGGAGGGCTTTGTCGGCCTCGCCGCCGAGCAGGGCGCTGCTGGAGCACCTCGGTGCTACGCAGGCCCGTATCGACCGGGCGCTGCAGGGGTTTTTTCACCCCTCCTTGACCCGGCGACTGGCGTGGGACGTGCGGCGGCTGCCCGAACTTGCACAATTCAGCGGGTGCATCGAATCCGCGGCGCTTCGGGGCGCCGTCGAGCGCGTTTCCAGTACCTTTAAGGCCTGCCTACCGAGGCTTCGGGGCCTGCGCAGTCAAGCCATCCATGGCGACTGCCACGCCGCCAATTTGTTGGTGGATTCCGGGGGGCAATCGATCTGCGGCATTCTCGACTTCGGCGACATGATCCATGCGCCTCTGATATTCGAGCCTGGAGTCGCCATGTCGGAGTTATTGAGCGAAGCGGTGGCGCCGCTCGAGTCGGTAGCGGCGGTGCTGCAAGGCTTCAGGCAGGGCCAAACCCTCCAGGCCGACGAAGTGGACTTGCTCTACGACATCATCACTGCGCGCCATGCCGTGACGGTTCTGGTGCATGCCTGGCGTAGTCATCACGACCCCCGAGGCACGCAGGTGCTGGATGTGGCGGCGGTGCATGCCGGGCATTCGCTCGATCGGTTGCTGAACGCCGACGCTGCGGCGCTGACCCGAACCTGGCACGAGGCGGCGGGAACCCTTCCCGCGGCCGCATCGGTCCTCCTGCCCACATCCGCCGATACCGCTCCGCCCGCCGTCGATCTCGCGCGGCGGCATCGGCTGATGGGGGCCGGCGCCGAGCTTTTCTATGAAACGCCCTTGCACCTCGTGCGCGGCGCGGGAGTCTGGCTGTACGACGCGCAGGGGTGTGCCTACCTCGATGCGTACAACAACGTACCGCATGTGGGCCACGCCCATCCCACCGTGGTGGCGGCGATTCAAAGACAGACCGCCATCCTCGCCACGCACACTCGCTACTTGCACGAGAATATTCTGGAGTATGCGGAGCAACTCACGGCCCGATTACCGGCCCATCTGGATGCCTGTATTTTCGTGAATTCCGGCAGTGAGGCCAATGACGTGGCGTGGCGCATGGCCCAGATGGCCACCGGCCACCGCGGCGGCCTGATCATGGAACACGCTTATCATGGAATTACGGATGCGGTCGCGGCGCTCACTCCCAGCGTGGGGCAACCCCGTGACCCGCGAGTGGTCACGATCGCGCCGCCGCCGGTTCATTTGCGAGCCACTGATGGCATGAGCGCCGCGGAGCTGGCCGCGGCGGTGCAAGACGCCGATGCGGCAATCGCCCGGCTCGCGGAACGAGGCTTCGCGCCGGCTGCCTTCTATATCGATACGGGCATCACCAGCAGCGGAATTTTCGATCCGCCGGCCGACTGGGCGGTGGCGGTGACCGCCCGCGTGCGCGCCGCAGGCGGCCTCGTCGTCGCCGACGAGGTGCAATATGGTTTGGGCCGCTCCGGTTCGCATTTCTGGGGATTCGAACGGCGCGGTCTCGAGCCCGACATCGTGACCCTGGGGAAGCCGGTCGGCAATGGCTACCCCATGGGGGTCGTCGTTGCCCGGCGCGCCCTGATCGAGGCTTTTCAGGCGAAGTTCGGTTTCTTCTCGACCTTCGGCGGCAATGCCGTGGCCGCGGCGGCGGGTCTCGCAGTCCTCGAGGTGCTGGACCGCGAACAACTCATGGCCAACGCGGCAGCCACCGGCGGCTACTTGCGTGAACAGCTCGAGTCGGTCGCCGCCCGGCACGAATCCTTGGGCCGGGTGCACGGCGCCGGCCTGCTGCTGGGCCTGGATGTCCTGGATCCCTTGGGCCAAGCGGCGAAACTGCGCACCAAGCGGATCGTGAACGCACTGGCCTCCGAGTTTCGGATCCTGATCGGCTACGAGGGCCCAGAGGGCTGCATTCTCAAGCTGCGGCCGCCCATGCCGTTTCGCCGTGAGCACGCCGACCTTCTGGTCCAGGCGATCGACGCGGCAGCCACCGCGGTCGAGCGTGGCCTGGCTTAGCAGCCGTCAGACAGGCTCCTAGCCGCCCAGCAGACGCTCGAACTCCGGCACGATCTGGAACAGGTCACCGACCAGGCCGATGTCGGCCACCTCAAAGATCGGCGCCTCGCTGTCCTTGTTGATTGCCACGATGGTTCGCGCATCCTTGATGCCCGTCAGATGCTGGATCGCGCCGGAAATGCCGATGGCGATGTAGATCTCGGGGGAAATGATCTTTCCCGTCTGGCCGACCTGCATTTCATTCGCTGCATATCCTGCGTCGACGGCGGCGCGTGACGCGCCCACGGCGGCGCCAATTTTGTCCGCAAAACTGAACAGCAATTTGAAGTTCTCCGCGCTTCCTAGAGCTCGGCCGCCGGAGACCACGCGTTTAGCTGTTTGCAGGTCGGGCCTATCGGTGGCACCTGTTTTCGCTCCCACATAGCGCGTGTGCGAGGGGAGAGTGACGTTGAGCGTCTTCGATTCGACGGCGGCGTTTGCGCCGGCCTTTGCGCCTTCGAAGGACGCGACTCGTACCGTCGCAATGAGCTTGCGGGCAGGGTCGGCCTCCACCGTCACAATGGCATTCCCGGCGTACGTCGGCCGTTTGAAACGATAGGGCCCTTCGACCGCCATCAGGTCGCTCACCTGCGGGACACCGAGCAATGCCGCAATGCGCGGCATGAGATCCTTGCCGAAGCTCGTCGACGGTCCGAAGACATGCGAATAGTCGGCGGCGAGTGCGGCCAGCTGCGGTGCGAAGATAGCGGCGAGCGGGTGTTCGTTCTCGGGCCGATCCACGCGCAGCACCGTGTTCACCCCGGCGACGGCCGCCGCTTGGGCGGCAACGGCCGCGGTATCCGCGCCCAACAGGACAATCGTGATTTCACGGTCCGGAATGCCGCTTGCGCAAGTGACGCACTTCGCCGTGGCGGGGTTCAGCGTTTTTCCGTCGTGTTCGCCGACAATGAGTACTTTGTGCATTAGATCAAACCCTTCTTCTTGAGTACGTCGACCAATTCCGCCACATCCTTGACCATCACGCCTTTCTGGCGCTGCGCCGGCGGCTCGGTCTTCACGGTCCGCAGCAGCGCTCCCGCGCTCACTCCCAGCGCGTCGAGCGATGTCACCTCCAATGGCTTCTTCTTGGCTTTCATGATGTCCGGCAATTTCACGTAGCGCGGTTCATTCAAGCGCAGATCCACGGTGACCACCGCCGGCAGATCCACCTCGATGGTTTCCAATCCCGCATCGACCTCGCGAGTGACCGAGGCCTTGCCGCCTGAGATCTCCACCTTCGAAGCGAAGGTCGCCTGCGGCCGTTCCCAGATCGCAGCCAGCATTTGACCGGTTTGATTGGCATCGTCGTCGATGGCTTGCTTGCCCAGGAAGATCAGATCGGGATTCTCCTTCTTGGCCACGGCGAGAAAGGTTTGCGCGGCGGTCAGCGGCTCCACGGGGACATCGGTCTGTACCAGGATCGCGCGATCCGCACCCATCGCCAAGGCGGTGCGCAGCTGCTGCTGCGTGTCGGCCACGCCGATGCTCACCGCGACGACCTCGATGTTCGTGCCGCGCTCTTTGATGCGCAAGGCTTCTTCGAGCGCGATTTCATCGAACGGATTCACGCTCATCTTCACGCCGTCGAGCATCACGCCGCTGCCGTCGGGCTTGACTCGGACGCGCACGTTGTAGTCCACGACTCGCTTGATACATACGATGATCTTCTGCATTTGAGATATCTTCCTCAGGATCGGCCAGTATTTTTCAGCAGTATTTCTCAGGCGCTACGCGCCGAAATTAACGGGGTCGCGGCGACCCGGATTTTTCCCATGCGCTTCGCGCAACTATAAACGGGGTCGCGGCGACCCCGCCCGATGATTTTATGATAAGAGGGCACGCTCATGCGGCTGTTTCGGGGGCGCTCTTGGTGCGGGCCTCGGCCTGTTGCTCCGAAAACAGACCGCTTATTCTAGCCGCGCACTGGCGCAACTTGGGCAAGAAGCGTTCGACGCCGTTCTTCAGCGGCACGGCGGAGGCCGTAAAACGCACCGTAAGGCTGGCCAACACTCGGTCGTGCAGCAGGATGGGCACGCTCAGGCTGACTTCCTCCATCAGGCGGCGGGTGCGCGTGGTTGCCGCGTACCCGGATACCTTGATCTCCGCGAGCGTGCGCTGTAGCTCGGCGCGCGACCGTGCCGCCTTGTCTTCTTCCTTGTTGGACCGCGCCAAGATTTCAATGAGCGTTTCGCGCTGCGGTGCGGGGGAATTCGCCAGGTAAACGCGGCCGGTTGCCGTCGTCAGCAGCGGCGCGCGGAATCCGGCGGAATAGCGTTCGATCGCGAGCGGGCTCGAGTGATCGGTGGACTCGCGCACCAGCATCGTCGTTCCGGACAGGGTGGCGATGGAGACCGGCCAGACGATCTCGCGGCAGAGATCATGGATGATGGGCTTTGCAATCTGCGTCACCCACGCCTCGTCGTCGAAGCCGTCGCTCAAACCGCGAACCAGAATGGTCAACCGGTAGCGGTCATCTGCGGCATCGCGAAACACGAATCCGGCGTTGCACAGGGTCTCCAAGATTCGATAGACGGTCGTGCGCGGTAGGCGAATTTCTTGGGCTACTTCCGACACCGTGGCGCCGTCGCGTAAATTCAGAAAAGTCAGCGCATCGAGGCCGCGCATCAGTGCACGGATAGGGCGTGTTGATTCCATGAAACCTCAAACGGATGAGCGATCCGCTTGCGCCGGTGGTGCCAGCGCAAGGTCGGCGCGCTAGTTTAGGGATCGCCGGTTCGCTTGTCCACCTCGCGGTCAATCGATAGACTCAAGCTGAATGCTGCGCTACTTTTTGACCCGCCTGGCCGGCGCGATTCCTACCCTGTTCATCATCGTCACCATAGCCTTTTTCCTCATCCGCGCAGCTCCGGGCGGCCCTTTCGATCAAGAGCAGACGCTGCCGCCCGAAATCATGGCCAACCTGCAG
>Ga0210410_10003817_pt1 | contig 13308 bp, 7 predicted proteins | sample IncBWC4MmetaG_FD_161058 | JGI IMG/M metagenome (GOLD analysis project Ga0210410, IMG submission 161058) | Forest soil microbial communities from Barre Woods Harvard Forest LTER site, Petersham, Massachusetts, United States - Inc-BW-C-4-M | ecosystem: Environmental > Terrestrial > Soil >... | reverse complement strand
GCAAGCAGCGCCGCCGCGGACATGATCTGCCCGGACTGGCAGTATCCGCACTGCGGCACGTCTTCTTCGATCCAGGCCTTCTGCACCGGGTGCGACGCATCCGTCGAAAGCCCTTCAATCGTAGTGATTTTCTTTCCGGCTACGCTCGAAATCGCCGTAATGCAGGAGCGCGTCGCCTCGCCATTGATGTGCACGGTGCACGCGCCGCAAAGTGCCATCCCGCAGCCGAACTTCGTGCCAGTCATCTCTAGCGTGTCCCGCAGCACCCAGAGGAGCGGCATCTGCGGATCAACATCGACAGTCGTGGACTTTCCATTCAGCGTAAACGTTGTGCCCATGATCTTCTCCCCCAACTCGCCAATTATCCTACAACACCCCGCCACCGTATGGAAATCGCCGAAAATCCATCGGGGCTGCGCGGATTCCCCTGAACTGCTACCATGCCCTCACGGGAATTCCCGCAACCATGGCACCCAGCCAGCCAATGATGACGCGGCCCGCTCGCACGGAGTCGACCAGAGACCTGCTCCTGTCGCTCTTCCCGCCAACGGCGCGGAAAAATCCCTCTCTGCAACATCTTGCCGATCGCGTCGAGACCTTCACCCGCGCTGGCACCCGCCGCGCCCGCCTCGACGCCTTGGTCAACCTCTATTCCTGGCTGCGCGCGCGTGACACGCGCATTCCCGCTCTCGACCGCGAACCTCTCCACACTGCCCTGGCTTCTTCGGAATGGCGCCGCGAAGGAGTGTGGCTCTCCGTCCTTCGATCCTCCGACGAAATTCGCGACCGCTACTACGCGGGCGTCGCATCCATCCTTGACGAAACCGACGGCGTCTCCCTCTTTGCCCAATCGGGCATGCCCAGCGACCGCGGCCTGCTCCCGGAAGCCTTTGACCGTCTCTTCAACAATCTGCTTCCTGCACCGCGTGAGGAAGCAGAGCTTGCCAAACTCTTTCTCCAGCTTTTCCCCACCCAGAAGGAAGTCGATCGTTTCTTCAGCCTTCCTCCTGACGCGCTCATCCCCGCCGTTTCCCTTATACTGCCCGTGGATATCCACGAAGCCTGGGACGTTCCCTTCGCCTCCTTGCTCGACGCTTTCTGCCTCCTCAGTGCCCGCGTGCAGGGCCTCGGCCTCTCCGAAAAGCTCCGCCTTCGCAGCAATCCGTGCCCCGTTCAACAATCTCCGTTTTATCGCCTCACCCGTGCTGGCGATGTCCTCGTCGAAGCCTTGCGCAAAAAAGACGGCACAGCTTCTGCTGCGCAGGTCTGGAAAGCGGTCATCGCCGAATGCCGCGGCGAGATGGCCGCCATCGTTGCACACCTCGACGCCCGCGGCGTCAATCTCGACATCGTCTATGCCCTCGATGTAATCGAAAAAAGTCTCGCACGCATGGAACTCATCTCCGGAACGCTTCTCGCGCAGCCCGGTCCTCCGAAGCTGCTCACCGGGCTCCGCCTCACGAAAGATGTCATCCGCGGCCGCCTGAACGACCGCAGCCTCTGGAGCCTCGCTCACAATAGCTTCCGCCTGCTCGCCAGAAAAATCGTGGAGTGGGCCGGTAAAACCGGCGAGCACTATATTTCTTCGAATCGCGCGGAATACGCGCTGATGTGGAAAGCCGCTCTCGGCGGCGGCCTGCTTACGGTTGGCACTGCGGCGATCAAGCTGATGGTTACTCACCGCGGGCTCCCGCCCTTCATTGAGGGCTTTCTCGCCGGTCTGAATTACGCCGTCAGTTTTGTGCTGATGCAGAATTTCCATCTCGCGCTCGCCACCAAGCAGCCCTCGATGACCGGCGCCACCCTCGCGCGCATCATTCACAACTGCAAAGACACTTCCAAGGTCGACGAACTTATCAGCTACGTCCAGCGCATCTTCCGCACTCAACTCGCCGCCGCGCTCGGCAACATCCTCGCCGTCGGCGCAGGCGCGGTCGTTTTCAGCATTCTTTGGAAACTCGCCGCGGGGGCGCCATTTCTCTCCGCGGAGACCGCGGACTACGCCGTAAAATCCCTCAACACTCTTCGCAGCGGCACAATTTTCTTCGCCGCGATCACCGGCGTCATTCTCTGGCTGTCCAGCCTCGCCGGCGGCTGGATCGAAAACTGGGCCATCTACCATCAGCTGCCCAGGGCCATCGCCGAGCACCGCTGGGGCACCGCGCTTAAACCCGAAACCCTGCTGCGTTTTTCCGATTCCTTCTCCAAAAATATCGCCGGTTGGGGCAGTTCCGTTGTGCTCGGGTTCATGCTTGGCATGACCCCGGTCTTCGGCCATTTCTTCGGTGTGCCTCTTGATGTCCGCCACGTCACTCTCTCTACCGGAACCATGGCGCTCGGCATCGCTTCCCGCGGGCCGGAAATCCTTGGCCGCGGCGCCCTTCTCTGGGCCGGCCTCGGCATCGCCGTCACCTTCGTGCTGAACCTCAGTGTGAGTTTTTATCTCGCTCTGCGCCTCGCCCTCCGCGCCCAGGACGTTTCCCGCCGCGACCACCTCGAAATCCTCCGCAATCTGTGGCGCCAGTTCCGCGCCACTCCCCGCGACTTCTTCTTCCCGCCCCCGCAAAATTCCCCCGCCCAAACACAACCCTCCCACTAACTTGCGTGTCGGCGCGAAAAACGCATCGCAATCCTAATTGTTTGGGGGATTACAAGACTTCGGTCGAACCACGAGCCACGCAATTAACTACAACGTCGCCGGCTCCATCGCCGGCGGCTCTTTCTCCACGCCCTTCCATCCCACCGGCCGTCCGCTCACCGCTTCCTTCACCGACCGGAACAGCACGATATACATCAACTGCCGGTAATAAAATCTCTGCAACAGCACGGGAATCAGCAGCGTCCAATCCTCGTGCCTCTCCAGCGCGAACGCGATCACACATGTCAGCACGTCAATCAGCAAAAATCCCAGGAAAAACACCACCGAGCGCTGCACGTCTTCCGTGGTCCACAAATGCGGTATCTGCGTGATGTGCAGCCCCGCCAACCCCCAAAGCACCAGGCTCCCCAAGAACAGCAGGTCCAGCACCGGTGACACCAGCGGCAGCAGAATTTGAAACACAAAAATGTTCGGCAGCGCCACGCATCCCAGCGTCCCGTATTTCGGCCGGAACAGCGTGTCGCTGTGCTTCCAGAACGATTGCAGTGTCCCGAACGTCCACCGGAACCTCTGCCGGATCAGCTGTCCGGGCGTTTCCGGCGCTTCCGTCCACGCAATCGCTTCTTCATCATAAGTGACGCGCCAGCCCAGCCGGCGGATTGCGATTGTCAGGTCCGCATCTTCGGCCACCGTGTCCGCCGTGATACCTCCAACCGCCTCAATCGCTTCTCTTCGCCACGCGCCCAGCGCCCCTGGCACCACGGTGATGCAGTTCAGCAAATCAAACGCGCGCTTCTCCATGTTCTGGCTGGTGATGTATTCCAGAGCCTGCCAGCGGGTCAGCCAGCGCGAACGGTTACCCACCTTCACGTTACCCGCCACCGCGCCCACCTTCGGATCCGAAAAATGGCGCAGCAGCTTGCGAATCGCGTCCCGCTCAATTTCCGTGTCCGCGTCAATCGTCACCACGAATTCCGTCTTCGCATACGAGAGCGCATTGTTCAGCGCTGCCGCCTTCCCCTGGTTTACCTGATGAATGATCTGCACGCGGTCGTTCTTTCCAAAATTGCCTTGCAGCAGTTCGAGCGTCCGGTCCGACGACCCGTCGTCCACCACAATCACGTGGATCTCGTTCAAATCCGAGTGCAACACCGATTGCACTGTCTGCACAATCACGCTCTCTTCGTTGTGCGCCGGGATCAGCACCGTCACCCCCGGCGGTGGTTCGGCAAGTTTCGCGGGATCCGGCCGCAGTTTCTCGATGATCGCCAGTATCCCGATAATCACCGCGCGCCCGCTGACCAGCACGATGCCCAGGATAAATACCGTCGCGATGGCGAACCGCGACCACTGGAAAATGCCGAAAATAAATCCGTCCGCCTGTGCCGCCATCCGCTCGCGGAACGTCAGCGGCAGCATCAGGTCCGCTCGCGTTTTTCCAAGCAAATTTGCCACCGACACAAACTGATAACCTTTCGCCCTCAACTGGTCGATGATCAACGGCAGCGCTGCCACCGTTTGCGCGCGTTCTCCGCCGCCGTCGTGCAGCAACACGATGTTTCCGTTCTTGGCCTGCCGCACCACGTCGTCCGCAATTTCCTGCGCCGGGCGCTGATGCTTGTCTTCCGTCATTCGCCAGTCGTCGGGATCGATCCTCTGCCCCACGATGATGTAGCCCAATTCCTGCGGGTACGGAAGTTGCGCCACTTCCTCCGCATACTCGGGCTGGTGATCGATGCCGTACGGCGGCCGGAAAAACAGGGACTTCACTCCCAGCGTGCTCTCAATCAGCCGCTGCGTCAGGTTCAGCTCCCACTTCACCTGCGTTCGCGATATATCGTCGAACGCAGGGTGTGTCCATGTGTGGTTCCCGATCTCGTGCCCCTCGTTGTATTCCCGCTTCAACAAATCAGGCGTGCGGTTCGCCTGATCGCCAATCACAAAAAATATTCCCGGCACCTTTTTTTCTTTCAGGATGTCCAGAATCTCCGGCGTCCATCGCCGGTCCGGCCCGTCGTCAAACGACAAGGCAATTTTGTTTTTCGCCGTTCCGATCTGGTCAATGTCATAAGACAGTGGATACGCCTCGTACTTTTCGCTGGTAATCAGCGCCGTCGCCGGATCGTACGTAATGCTCCGCTTGCCTTGTTTCGGAACGTCCGCGATGTGCCAGATGTCCCCGTCGCCTTCCAGAATCAGGTCTGGTCCCGGCGGCAGATCGGCAAGTTTCGCGCGAGCCGTGTCATCCGCGTGTGTTGCATCCCACACCGGCCACAGCGAAGAGTCCGACGACCCCAACCTCCACAGAGCTGTGCCTTGCACGCCCAGCCGTTCGCTCGCCCGCAATTCGTTGTACGCCGTCACCGCGTCCAGCATCCACACCTGGTGCGTGTGATTCTGGTCGTCCGAGTACGAATAATGCGGATTCAGCGAAGCCGCATCGAACTCCACTTCGCTTTCCGACTCATACGCGTGCAGCAGCGCTTCCTGGATGCTGAACTCCTCCGCATGCGGCTTTTCCTTCTTCGACGTTTCCGTCCAGTCATACGAATAGTTCGCGATGCCCACAACGATCTTCTGGGCCGGCACCACCTCCAGCACCTGCCGCAGGTTCTCAACGAACCAGTCCTGCGCCGCGATCGGGCCCGGCGTCGAAGTCAGCCAGTGCTGGTCGTAGTTCATGAGGATGATCGCGTCGGTTTCCTTGCCGAAAAACTCGTAGTCGTACGAGTCATCCCGCGCCGGCAGCGCAATCATCAGCTTCAGCCCCACGGCATGCAGCGCGGGCGCAAACTGCCCGATAAATTTCTGGAAATTTTCCTGGCTCGCGTCCGGCACTTCCTCGAAGTCCACTACGATGCCGGCCTGCTTCGCCGCCACCTCGTATTGCGTCACGTCCGAAATCAGCCGGCTGCGCGCTGTTGGGTTCGCCAGCAACTCCGCCATTTCTTTCACGCGCCACACCGTGCCGTCGTAATTGTTCAGCAGGCCCATCATCGGAAGTTCCACGGGCGGGTTCAGAGAGCGCATCCACTGGTGCAGCTTGTCCTGCTGCAGCCGGGACAGCGCCTCGGCCGGTGACGCCTGCACTGTCTGGTTCCGCTCGTAGTCCACCACCGTGATCGCTCCGTCCGGCGTCACCGCGTGCAACTGCTCCGGCATCAGCAAGTCGATGTCTTTGTAGTGTTTTTTCAGCGAAGCCAGGCTGTTGGGGTCCCAGCTTACGAAAAACGCCGCGCGCAGCGGGTCATATTTCGCGGGAACCTGGCCGATGTTCGCCACGCGCTTATGGCGTCCTTCGCGCTGCACAACCGGCTTCAACTGCTTCTTCTTGATCGAATGGTAGATGGGCCGTGTGTCGGGAAGCAGCGCTGCCGGCAGCTCCACGCTTCCCGCGATGGTCAAAAAGAAATAAATCAGGAGAAGGGTCAGCAGCCCGCCGCTGACTTCCAGGATCCGGCGCGTGCGCCGCCAGCGGACTTTCTCCGAGTCGTAAAAGATCGGTTTTCGTTCTTTCATGAACCGTGGTTGCCGTCGGGGCTGGGGTGGGATCGCCCTTCAGGCCAATGTCACTCCGTCGAGTGGAACAATATCTCCCGTATTGTAAGATGCAAAGCACGCATGAAGCGAATTTTCTCGAACCCCATCCTGCCTCTCGTTATCGGCGCGTGTCTGCGCCTCCTTTTCGTTTTGAGATTTCCTGCCGGCTCGGGTGACACTGTCATTTATGACCAGCTCGCCACCAACTGGCTGAAACACGCGAAATACGCGATGGATATCGGCGGGCAGCCCGTCCCCGTGGACATTCGCATGCCGGGGTATCCCGCGTTTCTCGCCATCATTTACGCGATCACAGGGCACACCGGCGAAGCCGCCCGCCGTGCCGTTCTCCTCACGCAGGCCTTTCTGGATCTATCTACATGCGTGCTGATCGGGGCTCTCGCCGCACTACTCGCCCTTTTGTGGAACGAAAAGTCCAACCCTCGCCGCGCATTCTTCATCGGCCTATGGCTCGCGGCTTTGTGCCCGTTTACCGCCAACTACGCTGCAGTTCCCCTCACCGAAGTCTGGGCCATTTTCTTTACCGCGCTCGCAACGCTGGTTCTTGTGGCCGTCCTCGCCAACGCCGCTGGCATTTCTTCGTTGGGACAATGGAAACTAACAAGCCGCAATTATTGGATGGTCGTGGCTCTTGCGGGGTTTGCCGTCGGCCTCGGCACGCTTTTCCGTCCAGAAACGCCGCTCCTTCTGGTAGTCGCGTCCCTCATCCTCGTCGTTGCTCTTCTCCGCCGCGGAGAACTCAAGCGTATGGTCCTCACCGTTGGGTTGATGGGTTTTGCCGCCGCTCTCCCGCTAGTCCCCTGGACCATCCGCAACGCCGTAACCCTTCACGAATTTCAACCGCTCACTCCCAAGGACGCCACCCTTCCCAGCGAACTCGATCCCAAAGGCTTCATGGCCTGGGAACGCACCTGGCTCTATCGCGTCCGCGACTGTTACCTCGTCCCCTGGAAATTGAACGACGAGGAAATTCATCTTAGCGATATTCCCGCGTCAGCGTTTGATACCCCCGAAGAACGCGATCGTGTCTCCGCCGCGCTCGACGCGTACAACCAGGAACTCACCCTCACTCCCGAAGAAGACGCCGTCTTCGCCCGACTCGCCCGCGAACGCACCGCCCGCCATCCTTTGCGTACCTATCTGTGGATTCCGCTCCGCCGCGCCGTCAGCATCTGGTTCACCCCGCGCATCGAACTGCTTCCCGTCTCCGGCAATGTTTTCCCTCTCCGCTACATGCACGAAGAAGACCCCGTGGATCAGCGCATCACCATCAAGCTCTTCTTCCTCAACATCCTCTACGTGGCGCTCGGCCTGTGCGGCGCCTGGCGCCTCTGGAAATTCCCCACGGCCCGCGGAGTCGTCGCCTTCTTCCTCCTCTACATCCTTCTTCGCACCGCCTTCCTCACCACCCTCGAAACCCCCGAGCCCCGCTACGTCCTGGTCTGCTTTCCCGCCCTAATCGCCCTTGCTCCCCAGCTCTTCCTTCCCCGCACCCCTGCTGGTTCCTAACCAGCAACAGGTACCCTGTTGCTTCCGCACATTCCTGTGCGAAGATGGGGGCGACAAGCGCCCAGCCCCCGGCGCCTGCTACCCTCGGTTTTCCCCGAAGTAGCCCAGACCCAGACGCTTTGGTGCTTCTCCCATGCAGGCAGCGGGAGTAAACTCCCCGCCTGGCTTTGCCGACATCCGAATCAATTCGCGTGGGGTGCGTTATGAGTGAACAGTGGAAAAAATGGGAAGGCCAGGCCGTCGAAGGAAAATTCGTCCTGGGCCAATGCCTCGCCAGCACGGAATTCAGCGCCGTTTTTTTGATTGAACTTCCGGATCCCCCCGGCCAGAAAGCGGTGCTCAAACTGGTCGCCGCCGGCGCACCCGTTGCCGAAGAGCAACTCGGCCTCTGGAAGCGCGCCGCTCATCTCACTCATCCGAACCTGCTGACCATTTTTGACGCCGGCCGCTGCCGCCTGGAAGACCTGCCGTTCATCTATGCCGTCATGGAGTATGCCGAAGAAAACCTCGGCGAGATTCTGCCCCAGCGCGGTCTCACCGCGGAAGAAGTGCGCGACGTCCTCGACCCTGCCCTCGACGTCCTCGTCTATCTTCACGGCAAGGGCCTTGTCCACGGCCATCTGAAGCCCTCAAACATTCTCGCCACCCACGACCGCCTGAAACTTTCGAGCGACTCGATCTTTCCCATCGGCGAAAAGCGCCAACTTCTCCGTGGCCGCGACGTCTACGACGCCCCCGAAATGCAATCCGCCCCGGTTTCTCCCAAGGAAGACGTCTGGTCGCTTGGCGTTACCCTCGTCGAAGCCTTGACGCAACATCCCCCGTTGTTCTCGTCGGAGCAATCCGCGGATCCATCCGTGCCCCGCGAGTTGCCCGACCTCTTTCTGGTGATTGCGAAGCACGCGCTTCGCCGTGACCCGCACCACCGCTGGAGCGTCGCCGAAATCGCCGCGCGCCTCAACCCGGCTCCCCTGGCTGCCGCTGCAGCCGTGGCTTCTTCTTCAGCGGTTGCGCCAGCTCAGGCTGCATCTATAGCGAATGTCTCTCCGTTGGGCGTTCTGCTTTCAAGCGAACCGGCCGTGCCACTGGGGAAAATGCCCGCCATCGCGGAAACGCCCGTCCGCCGCGTTCCGCCGCCCGCCAAGCGTGGCAATGCTTCCTTCTTTGACTATCTTGTTCCCGTTCTCCTCGGCGCCGCCGTCTTCGCGGGACTCATCTTCGCCATCCCAAGGCTCTTCAACTTTCACAGCCAACCCTCTTCTACTTCCGCTTCGGTAACCGGCGATCAGCCCGCTGCCGCAAAGCCGGTTGAATCTGCCGAGCTAAAGCCGGCCGCAACTCCCGCGGCAAGAGCGCCCGAAAAAATGGCAAGCAGCGAGCCGCCAGGCAAGGTGAGCCGGCCCGTTGAAAACTCTTTGCCCTCTTCGGCTCCCGCGATTCTGCGTGCAGACCCAGTGCCCGCCACACCACGCGCAAAGGCGGCTTCTGAAGCTATCGGCCGCGGCGAGGTTTTGAACGAAGTCCTGCCTAAACCGCCGCAAAAGGCGCTCTCCACCATTCACGGAAGTTTTCGTGTCGTTGTGAGAGTGCAAGTGGACGCGGCAGGAAATGTAATCAACGCGGATCTGGACTCGCCGGGTCCCAGCCGGTATTTTGCCGGCCTCGCCGAAAAGGCCGCTCGCCAGTGGCAATTCTCCGGGGCCGAAGACGGTGGCCACGGCATTCCCAGCGCCTGGCTCATCCGCTTTGAATTCACTTCCGCCGGCGTCCACGCCACCGCCCAACAATCCGCCCCCTAGCTAGCGCCCCTCAATTTCACCACGGCGCTCCTACTTTGGAGTGCGGCGGCTCAGCCGCCGCTTTTGCGATTTAAGCTCAACCACCCAAACTATATTGGCCCCAAACTCGGAGCAGGGCAGTCCGCACCCGCTTCCTAAACAGTCACAGCAAGTACTTCGTCTGATCCACAAACTTCGCCACGCTCCCTTGAGGCCCCACTGCCCAACCAATGTTGCCCGGAAAGGGAAACGCATAGGCGTTAAAATTGCCCTTGCCAATCGACTTCCACCGCACTCCATCCGCGCTAATTTCCGAACCCGTTGGACCCACCGCGACAAACCCGCCATTGTATTTTCCCACCGCCGACCGGTACCCTCCGGGCAGTTGCATCGCAAGCTCCCAGCTTTTCCCTCCATCGCGGGATACCGCCGCATTTTTGTACGCTCGCGCCGGATCCTGATAATCCCCGCCGACAGCAACGATCGTAGTTCCATCACAGAGAAGCGAAAAGATTCCCGACGACGCGTTGCCACTCATGATTGGCGTTACCCCCACTATCCATGTCCGGCCAAAATCATGCGATGCAAAAAACCGCGCCGCCGGCCCGCCCGTCCCAAAGTAAATATCCTCCCCATCAAGGCAAAGTGAGGAATTGCTGGCGGCGAATGCCCCTTCTTTCGGCAAGGCCGCGGGCATGTTCTCGCGCGGGAGTTCTGCCCAATGTTCGCCGTCAGTATTCGCCAGGATCACAAATTTCCCGTCCACCGGATCGCTCAACGCCACACAATGCTTCTCGTCGTTGCAGATCAGCGCATCCAGAAAAAAATCCTTTTGCCCGCCCTCGTATTGCAATTTCCAGTGCTCCCCTCCGTCCGTGGTTTTGTAGATTCGCGATTGGGCGCCTTCGCCGCTCGACATCACGTACGCCGTCTGCGCGTTGAACGCCTGCACCCCGCGAAAATCCAGCGACTCCGTCTCGGGAATCCGCAGCCTCTTCCACGTCCTCCCGGAATCCGTCGAGCGAACCACGGCGCCTCGCGAACCGCTCGCCCAGATCGTCATCCCTTCTCCCGCTGACGATTCGGCCACCACGCAGACGCCGCGCAGATTCGAATCTACGCCGCTTTCCTGTATCGCCCACCAGGGCCCGACAGAACTAAGTACCGTCAATAGAATTGGGAATGTTCGCATGCGGGAATTCTAGCAGTTCGAGGGAAAATTCAGGCAAGGTGCGGCTTCTTGGCGGCAGCCGCCGAAATTCAAAACTTGTTCAGTTATTGGGGAACAACTCTTACTTCTTGCCTTGCGTGATCGAGTTAGTGGAGAGCATGGTCCGCGCTTCGGGATGCTTCGACGACCAGTCTTCCGGCGGAAACGCCACCCGCCAGAAACTCGGCCGCGCATCGGAAAATTCCAGTCCCACTTCCGCTTTGCCCGCCCGCACCGGCCCCAGGAACACCACATGGCATTCCTGCTCTTCCTTGGTGAGATTGTGTTGCAACTGCACTTTGCTGCCGCTGGTGACACGCGCCTGCATCAGCACCAGCGCGCCGTGCGCGTTGATCGCCAGCGTGGCAGTTTCTTCCTCGAATTTCTTGCCCTGCGCATCGTTCCCGCAAATTCGTATGGGAACTTGCATCAAAACGCGTTGGCTGCGGCGGCGGGGCCCGGGATGTGCTGGAGTGTTCGGCGGCTGACCCATGAAACCTCTTCCACTCGACTATACCGCGCAAACCCGGAAAGTCGAGGGGCATGCCTCCGGCACGTATGCAAAAAGGCTACTCGGCACAAAGGAAGTATGACTCTGAGAACTTTGACGAGAGGCAATCAGACTAAAACCAGGTCCGGGCGCAAACGTCCTAGCTCTGTTCTTCAGGCCACGGAACACGGGCCACAGGGCACAGACTACGATCGCTGGTCGATCGGTGCGTAACTCCGCGTGTCCGCACCCAGATAAATCTGCCGCGGGCGCGCGATTTTCTGCTCCGGGTCCAGCAGCAACTCTTCCCACTGCGAAATCCACCCAGACATCCGCGGAATCGCGAACAGCACCGGAAACATCGTCGTTGGAAAGCCCATCGACTGGTAGATCAGCCCGGTGTAAAAATCCACGTTGGGATACAGCTTCCGCTTCACGAAATATTCGTCTTCCAGGGCAATCCGCTCGCACTCCAGCGCAATTTCCAGCAGAGGGTTTTTCCCCATCAGGTCAAACACTTCATATGCCACGCGCTTGATGATCCGCGCTCGAGGATCATAATTTTTGTACACGCGATGCCCGAAGCCCATGAGCTTTGTCTCGCCCGCCTTCACCCGCTTGATGAACTCCGGAACCTTCTGCACCGATCCGATTTCGTGCAGCATGCGCACCACTTCTTCGTTGGCCCCGCCGTGCAGCGGCCCGTAGAGCGCCGCAATCGCCGCGGCCGTCGCCGAATAGGGATCCACGTGCGAGCTGCCCACCCCGCGCACCGTGTTCGTGGAGCAGTTCTGCTCGTGGTCGGCGTGCAGGATAAACAGAATGTCCAGCGCGCGCTCCAGCGTCGGGTTTGGCCGGTAGCGGGTCTCCGTCGTTCGGAACAGCATATTCAGGAAATTCCCTGGATAGCTCAGGTCGTTGTCCGGATAAACGTATGGCATCCCCAGCGTGTGTCGGTAAGCGAACGCCGCAATCGTCGGCATCTTTCCGATCAGCCGGTATGTCTGCTTCCTGCGCGAATCCTCGTTAAAAATATCTTTCGCGTCGTTATAAAAAGTCGAAAGCGCCGCAATCGTCGAAATCACCATGCCCATCGGGTGCGCGTCGTAATGGAATCCGTCCAGGAACTTCTTGATGCTTTCGTGGATGAACGTGTGGTGGGTGACGTTGTACTGCCAGTCCTTCAGCTGCGTCGCCGTTGGCAGTTCTCCGCGCAGCAACAGATACGCCGTCTCGAGGTACGTGGATTTTTCCGCCAGCTCTTCAATCGAATAGCCCCGGTAGCGCAGGATTCCCTTGTCCCCGTCAATATAAGTGATGCGGCTGATGCACGAAGCTGTATTGTTGAACGCCGGATCATAGCTCATCATCCCGAAATCTTCGGGATGCACCTTGATCTGCCGCAGGTCCATCGCCCGAATGGCGTCGTGAGTGATAGGGAGTTCGTAGGACTTGCCGGTGCGGTTGTCGGTGATGGTTACCGTGTCGCGGCGGGATGCGCCGGTCTCAGAAGTCTTGGGTTGCGTCGTGGGAAGAGCCGAGTCCATACGAATAACCTCGCCGGAAGCGGCGAAGCTTCCGCCGCAATGCCTATCACTTTACACCAAAGCAGGAAGCCGGGGAAATGGAGTGCAGCCAAGCATACTCGGCCGCAGGAACAAGGCAGCGGTTCCGAATGCAGCTGCAATCGGTTGAAGGGAAAGGGAATGAGGGCCGGCAAGCGGTCTAAGGACTACCAGCTTGACAATAGTCGTGATAACGAGTATTATGACCCCGCAAGTCAAGGAGGCTGGCCATGATTCAGATTCGCAAAAGCAACGACCGCGGGCACGCCAACCACGGCTGGTTGGATTCCCGCTTCACCTTTTCCTTCGCCGAATACTTCGATCCCAAACACGTCGAGTTCCGCACCCTTCGCGTGATGAACGACGACCGCATCGCCGGTGGCGGCGGTTTTCCCACTCACCCGCACCGCGATATGGAAATCGTCACCTATGTGCTGGATGGAGAACTCGCGCACAAGGACAGCATGGGCAACGGCTCGGTGATCAAGCCGGGCGACGTGCAATACATGAGCGCGGGCACGGGCGTGGCGCACAGCGAGTTCAACGCGTCCGACAAAGTTCCCGTGCACATGTACCAGATCTGGATGTTCCCCGAT
>Ga0210410_10003816_pt1 | contig 13308 bp, 9 predicted proteins | sample IncBWC4MmetaG_FD_161058 | JGI IMG/M metagenome (GOLD analysis project Ga0210410, IMG submission 161058) | Forest soil microbial communities from Barre Woods Harvard Forest LTER site, Petersham, Massachusetts, United States - Inc-BW-C-4-M | ecosystem: Environmental > Terrestrial > Soil >... | reverse complement strand
CACCAGCTCTGGGGGGAAAAACCCGGGGTCGGCCGTGGCGGGGAAAGTCTTCCAAGCCACCCAGTCGTTTTTCGAAGAACCGTTTTCGCCAGCGACTGACGATCTCACGGCGCGTACTGAGGCTGTTGGCGATCTCGTCATTCGAAAGGCCCTGGTCAGCGAGGAGCATCATCTTGGCCCGCGCCACAATAAAATATGGCAACGTATATTTATTGGCGCGTCGTTCCAGCTCCTCTCGCTCTTGTTTGGTAAGGACGATCTTGTACGGGCTTTTTCGTGGCAAATTAGTGCCCTCCCAAAACGAGCATAACAGGGAGGGGCCAAAAACCGCAAATAATACGTTATCGTATTTATGAAAAAGAGCACTTAGGTTAAATACCGCTCGCGGTGATGCGGAGCCGCCAGGGCACCTCTCGGGCGGCGAATAGCTTGAAAAAACAGGACTACGGGTGGTTCGCCCGGCGTTTACGCCTGTCGGCGCGGGTAAGGCCTGCTTCGCTCTGCGGGCCGCTGTGCGCGTTAGAGCTGCGCGGCGTCCGCAGGTTTCGGCACCAGCAGCTCTTGAACGGCAGGATCCTTGAGCGCCGCTCCAAACGCCGGATCTTTCTTTATATCGGCGAAGTTTTTGTAACCTTCGTCCTTGGCCTTGCGAAGGTAATGGATGCAGCGGTCGAGGTCGCCAGCCTGCGCGTAGGACTTCGCCAGCATGTAATAAAACCGCCCGCGATCCTCCACCGAACGGTCTTGCAGAATCGACCCGCTGCGCGATCCATTGTGCTCAAAAAGCTGAGGATCAAGGGTCAACGCTTGCCGGAACGCGAAAATCGCTTCCTCGTATTTTTTGTCCCCAAAATACGCGTAACCCAGATTACTGTAGAGCACCGCCATGTCGCTGCGAATCGCAATCGCTTTTCGGTAAGCCTTTATGGCCTTCTCAAATTTCTTGCGCTGATACCAAATGGTGCCGACATTGTTTTCCGCATCCGCATAACGAGGATCGACTTTGACAGCTCGCTCATAGTATTTCAGCGCCAATCCCAGTGCCGCCTGCTGATGCAGAGCGATGCCAAGCTTGTTCAAATATACGGGATTTCGCGGGTCTTGATCCGAAAGCCTTTTGAAGAGCCCCGCGGCCTCGCGAAACTGCTTGCGGACCATGTAGAGGTCGCCCATCTGCTCGTCCGTGATTTCCGGACGCACTACGATTACGGGGTCCTGCGGCGAAGGCAATTGCGGCACCCCGGGCGCCATCATCATGGACCGCGTTTGTTCGAGTGTTTGTCCTGTTGCGGGAATCGACAGACCTAGAAGGAGAATACTGACTGGAACCGCCACTCGTAGCTGAGTCATGGCGAGTCTCCCTTCTCCGGCGGTGGCTTATCCGTTTGAGGCTTAGCCTTGTCGGGGTCCTTCTTCTTGCCCCCAAAGATACCAAAAATCTTCTGCAAAGGGTTCTTTTTCTTTTCCGTAGGGGGCACGTTTGGATCAAGGGTACTCTGGCCGGTCGCATCGGGTGGCCGGTTCGGATCATAGGTCGTTATCGGCTTGCCCTGGGCATCGGTTTGCGGCTGTTTGGGTTCGCCGCCGCCGCCAAAAACCCGGGACAGCCAGGAACCTGAGGAGGCAACCGCGGCGCTCCCGCCGTGCAGCTCGCAAAAGGCCGTCGGGGCAGAGCCCGCAACATAAACTTCCTCGCGCGTCGTGGGACAGTTCGGGGTGGCGAGCTCCAGCGATTCTGGATCGATCAAAACCGACTGCACGCCATCGGGCATGCTGAAGTCTCTGACGTCGCGGTACGCCGGCAGTGCCGTGGCACGTAGCATAAAGTCCGCCCAGACAGGAGCGGCTGCGGCCCCGCCGGACAGGCCAAGATCGCGATTGTCGTCAAACCCGATCCATATCACGGTCAAGAGATTGGAGGTGTATCCGGCGAACCACCCGTCGTGCGAAGTGCCAGTCTTTCCCGCCGCAGGAAGTGTAAAACCTCGCGCGCGAACTCCCGCGCCGGTACCCTTATTCAAAACGTCTTTGAGCAAGCTGGTGACCAGGAAGGCTACGCGCGGATCCAGCACCACATGCGTCTGCGGCGTAAATTTCTCAAGCACACTTCCGTCGGCGCTCACCACGCTGTGCAGGAATTGCGGGTCCGCGCGCGTGCCGCCGTTCGCAAACGCCGTGTAGCCTGCGGCTACGTCCACCGCGGTCATCTCATACGCGCCCAACGCGACCGAAGGCGTCGGTTGAATATTGTTGCCAAGCCCCATCTGCCGCGCGATCTGCACCACGCGCCCGTAGCCGATCAGCTCAGCGACTTTCACGGTGGCCACGTTCAGCGAATTCGTCAGCGCATCGCGCACCGTTACATGGCCCATGAACCTCTCGCCGTAATTGTTCGGGGTGTACTCCTTGTTGTCGAATTCGAACGTCGTGGGCTCGTCATCGATCGTCGTCGCAGGCGTGATCACCGGTTGTACGCCCTCCACGGCGTTGTCAAAAGCAGCGGCATAAACAAACGGCTTGAACACCGATCCGGGCTGACGGCGGGCCAGCGCATGATTCAGCTGGCTCTGCCCGTAATCTCGTCCTCCTATCAAGGCTTTGATCTCGCCGGTCTTCGGATCAATGGTCAAAAGCGCGATCTGTACCTGTGGTATGGAATCGGTGCTTCCCTTCTTCGCCGCTTCCTTGCGCCACTTTTCGTATTTTTTCGCCAGCAGCAAATCGACGTTCTTCACTCCCGCGTCCACCGCCGCCGCCGCCGCTCGCTGTAGCGCCGGATCGAGTGTCGTATACACGCGGAAGTTCTGGCTCAGCAGCTCGTTCTCGGAATATTTGTCAAGCAAATGGTCCTTGACCATATCCACAAAGTACGGCGCTTCGCTCGCCGACCCCGCCGTGTGCACGATCTTCAGTGGCGCGTGCTTCGCTGCCTCCAGTTCCTCTTCGGTGATGTACTTGTTCTCCAGCATCTGCGTCAGCACGCGGTCGCGCGCCTGCGCCCCCCGCTCTGGATGGCGGTCCGCAGATGAATAATAGTTAGGCGCGCGAATGATTCCCGCCAGGTACGCGCACTCGCTGAGCGACAGCTGACGAAGGTCCTTCCCGAAGTATGCGACGCTAGCCTCGGAGAACCCGCGAATTCCAAAACTCCCGCGGTTCCCGAGATAAACCTCGTTGGCATAAAGCTCGAAGATTTGTTGCTTGTTGAAACGTTGCTCTAGCTCGACCGAGACCATGGCCTCGGCCACTTTGCGCCGCATGGTCCGCTCGTTCGAAAAGAAAAACGTGCGCGCCACCTGCATGGTGATGGTGCTCGCTCCCTGGTAGTGCGAAGAGCTATGGCGAATGTCGGCCCACGCCGCACCCACGATTCGAATGAAGTCAAACCCGCCGTGATCGAAAAACCGCTTGTCTTCCGCCGAAAGAATCGCGTGCACCAATTCCGGCGGCAAATCCTCATATCTCACGGGGCGCCGCTTCTCGCGTGCGCTGTCGAAAAGATTGGTAATCAATTCCGGTTCAATCTGAGCGGTTTCCAGACTTCCCCCGCCGGAGAGCGGGCGAATCGAGCGGATCGATCTCCCGCTAAACTGCACCGCCAGCGCGTTCGAACCACCGAAATAGGAAAGCTTCGAAGGCCGAATATCCACCGTATTCCCCTGCACGGTGTATTGCCCCATCGAGTTGTCATCCGCCTCGGGCCGGTAGCCGATGCGCGTCAAATACATCGTCAGATCCTGCGCGCTCCAAGCCTGTCCGGTCGAAATATATTGCGGCGCGGAAAAAATCTGCGTCGTGTTTTGCAGCACCTTGCCGGACAGCCGCGCATCAATCATCCGTGAATACTTGATGTAGTAATACGTGAAGATCCCGCCCGAAGTGAGGAATATGGCTAAAACGACGCCCAGAATCGTCAAGCCCAGTGCAGAAGTGAAAAATTCTTTTCGAATTCGAATGCGCAAGCGATAGCTCCCAGGGCTGAACTTCTATTGTCTCGCAACACCCAGTACTAAGAAAGACGGAGTTCGCAGTCGGGGCCTTGCCTCAGCTAGGCCGGTCTCCGCCGATACCCGAACAAATCCACGCATAGCCGCAGTTCGAAGCCGGAATCCAGGCATCCGAACGCAAAAAGCAGAACCTCTAGTAAAGAGATTTATTTTCACTGGAAGGTGAGAAGTGCAGTTCCGTGCTGTAGAAAAGCAAATCGACCGGCACCGTATACTGCAGCGAGATCTTCACAATCGCCTGCGTCACGGTCACCTTAATATCTTCGCGCTTCGCCGGAATATCCAAATCCTGAACAACTTTAAAAACATTTTCGCGTACCTGTTCGTCCGTGTACCGGTTCACGATGCCGAACCGCGCCTGCTCCTGCATTTTATCCTGCAACTGATATTCGGAAACGTACGGCGGCACAAGTTTGAAAGCCCCATAGAGCGCCAAAATAACGATGGCAATGAAAGCGATGGTCTTGAGTTTGCCCGCGCCGCGCTGCGAGCGGCGGCGGTACTTCATAGAAACCCGTTCAGGGGCGCCATCAAAGTGCACGAAAATTCTCTCCGGGCGCCGCCAGCCACTGCGTCCAAATCGCAGCAGCGCGCGGCGGGACTCAGCCTCTCGGTCTCCATTAACGCTAGCATCCTGTCGACGGAGTGTCGAGACGTTGCCGCAGCAGATGTTCCAGGAAAGCTACGGGGTCAGCTAGCACAGGCTTCCGCCAGCGGACTAGCGCGTCGCGTACCGCGTGGGATTAAGGCCTCAGTAAGCGCGCGCAAAAATAGCCCGCTCGGCCGCTGATTGGCCGCAATAAACGCAAGTCCCAGCTCCGCCACTCCGCGCATTTCCATCGCCAAGACTCTGATCGATCGGTATGCACCGCATGGTAGCCCGCGTCTCTTCCTTTATCTTCGCTTCGCAATCCGCGCTCCCGCACCAATACGAATAAGCGAAGCCCATCTCTACGGCCTTCTTCAAATCATCGTAGGTCTTCGCATCGTGAGTATTCGCTTTGCGAAAAGCCAAAGCCTTGTCGTGCAACGTTTGCTGAATCTCAACGAGCAAGTTCTCGATCGTCTGCGGCATTCCAGCCAGTGGCGCGCTGACCTTCCCTTCTCGACCAGGACGATCCCGCCGCGCCAACACCGCTGCCGCCTTCGCCACATCCTTCGGGCCCAGCTCCACGCGCAGCGGCACCCCGCGCATCTCCCAATCGTTGAATTTCCAGCCAGGACTCGGCCCCTCGCGCTCATCCAAAGTCACGCGCACATTCGCCCCAACGAATTCCGCCTTCAGTTTCCGCGCCGCTTCCATCACCGAATTCTTCTCTTCGTCAGTCTTGTAAATCGGCACGATCACCACCTGATACGGCGCGAGCTTCGGCGGCAACACGAGCCCCTGGTCGTCGCCGTGCACCATGATGATTGCGCCAATCACGCGCGTAGAAAGCCCCCACGACGTCGTCCAGCAATGCTGCAACTGCCCGCCCTGGTCGAGATACCGCACTTCAAACGCCTGCGCAAAATTTTGACCCAGGAAATGTGAAGTCCCGGATTGCAGAGCCTTGCCATCACTCATCATTCCTTCGATCGAATAGGTCACGTCCGCGCCCGCAAATTTCTCCGCGTCGGATTTTTTCCCGGCAATCACAGGAATGGCCGCATCGTTCACCGCAAAATCCGTGTAAATATCTAGCATCTGCCGCGTTTCGAATTCCGCTTCTTCGCGCGTAGCGTGCGCCGTATGTCCCTCCTGCCAGTAAAACTCGAGGGTGCGCAGAAAGAGTTTCGTCCGCAATTCCCACCGCACCACGCTGTTCCACTGGTTCATCAAAACCGGCAAGTCGCGATACGACTGGATCCACTTCGACCACATATGCCCAACAATGGTTTCCGAAGTCGGCCGGATCACCAACGGCTCCGCCAGCTTCTCTCCGCCGCCAATGGTAACCACGGCAAGCTCCGGCGAAAATCCTTCGACGTGGTGCCTTTCTTTATCAATGAAGCTGCGTGGAATGAGCAACGGGAACGCCACATTTTGATGCCCGGTCGCCTTGAACCGCCGGTCCAGCGCCTGCTGCATGTTCTCCCACAGCGCCCACCCATACGGCCGCACGACCATGCAGCCCCGCACAGGCGCGTAGTCGGCGAGCTGCGCCTTCAAAACCAGCTGGTTGTACCACTCAGAAAAATCTTGTGCGCGAGTCGGGAGCTTTTCTTCAGCCATGCGGCGGTGTGGTCCGTTCTCCTGGAGAGCAATCAATTCGTCCGAGTAAACTCAAAAGCGTAACGGACGCGTTCGAGCGTGTCAACGAACGGGATGGCGTGGAAAGAGGCGCTTAGCGCCGTCAGGAGACGCCATGACCCTCAAAGCAAGGTCGCTCATGGCAATCTATTTGCCGTACGAGGCCAAGATGTTGGTCCTGGATGGACGCCTAAATGTGGCCGGGAATCGGACAGATGAGAGGGGCTTGTTCTCCTTCAGGATTACCTCGCGCGCAGAACAATCCGCAACAGCTGACTAAGAGGCCCCAACGGCTATCTGAGACGTCGCCAACAAATTGTTCAACTCGCGCAACTTTTCAGTGATGCCTATGTCTTGGAATATTTGCCGTGCGTCGCGCCACAACAGGGTTGCAGCACTTCCCTCACCGCGACTCTTGAATATCGTTCCCAATGCTCTGTAAGCGTTTGCCACGCAGATCTTGTCGCCTATCATGCGGGCGACTTCGATCGCCCGCAGCAACGATTGTTCAGCCTGGGCATCGTCTCCCTTCGCCTGCTGAAACTCGCCCAGGAGGCCGAACGAGCGGGCCACACCTTTTCGTCGACCAATTCGTTCGTTGACTTCAATGGCCTTCGCTATCAGCTGCTCCGCCTCAGCAATCTCGTTCTGCGCCGCTTTCAACTGCGCGAGGCTGGAGTAAGCGTCTGCCATGCTCTTCTGGCGGCCGATTTTGCTGGCGATCTCCAGCGAGCGCCGCAAAATCTCTTCTGCTTCCCCGAGGTGTTTTTGCTTCATGAGGAGAAGACCTTGATTCCGCAGGGCGATGGTCAACCCTCCCTCATTCCCAATCTTCTCGCTAAGCTCAATGGCTTTGGCGTTCATGGCCTCGCACCGTGCCAATTCATCCCGTATCAAATAGATATGCGCCAAGTTGCCGCAGGAGCTCGCCAGACTCGCTTCGTCACCGCTCGGTTTACACAGGTCGAGAGCCCGTTTGTGCATTCTCTCCGCTTCCGCCAAATCGCCGCGATCCCGGAATACTTGCCCTAGATTGTTATACGCGGCAATGGTCGTCTCCCGAGTACCCGGCTCGTTGGCCAGGTTCTTGGCCTGATTCAACATTTTCTCGGCTTCGTTGAGCTGCCCCTGGTCCCGGTAGACCATCCCTAGATAGTTGTAAGCTCCCGCCTTCCAGTGATCTTCGCCAGGTGCGGTACGCTGCAAAATCCCTTCTAGCAGGGCCTGGGCCTGAGAAAATCGCCCAAGGCTCCTCAAAAAGCGCGAGTATTGCAGGGCCGTACCCGGTTCGTTGTCCTTCGCGAGCGCCCGCGCAAATAACATCTCTGCATCTGTCAGCTTTCCTTGTCGGACCAAAGCATCGGCCTCCTCCAGTACCGCCCGCGATTTGTGCAGATGGCTGAGGCCCGCGGTCACCGATGCTGTCGGCGATAAACCCGTTGCGGAGGCTTCCGGCGAAGGCATGCGGGGCACCTGCTTGCTCGCCGGGCCTCGCTTTCCTTGCTCGTGATCTCTGACCCACTTTGCCAGCAGTCGTTGTAACTGCCGTTGAAACAACGAAACGTCATCAAACGTGCTAAAGAGCAGCTCCTTGGTTTGTTCCAACTGCCTCTTGAAGTCCAGCACGTTCCGCAGCTGTTCTCCAGGGTCACTCATCTGGCGAGGCTCAGCTGCTTTAAAGAACGCGGCAATTTCACGCAAGCAGTGCTCGGAGTTATTCCAGCACTCTCGGGCAATGGCATACTCTTCGCTGGTGGCAGAAGTATAGGCGGCGTCCCCCGATGACGATCCCCAGCGGTCCCAGAGAATCAAAACAAAATAGTCGCAGTCTCTCAGGTCTTCGTTGATTAGCGATTGCGGACGCCCCATTCCAGGAAGAGTTTGCTCCCAGCCTACGGGAATGAACATCACCCCGCGCGAGATTGCATCCATCTCGTTATAGGCGTTGATGGCGTCGCGGAAAGCCTGACGCTCGGGCACCAAGCCACCCGGGGATGCAACGAACACTCGATACGCCGTAAGTGTGTGGGGCACCAGCAAATTATGTCGAGATGGTTTTGGCTGGTCAAGGTCATTCCCCAGGCTGGCCAGTCCCTCGCCGGGTGCCCGCTCTGGGGCTCTTGAACCTTACCGGCTCGGTCCTTTGCTGGGTTGTTGATCCCCGAATCTGAAGGAAGCTTTCGGGTGATGGATGAGACGGTGTAGAAGGTCGCCGCCTTTGAAGTTAAAAGGGAGATTCGCGGCTGCCGTTGTGTCGCCCAAACGCTAGGTCCCGCAGAAGTTACACCAGCGGACCCGGCCTCCACTCGAGCTTCTGGCGATCCGGACGGCGGTCGCTCGAAGGAGGCGGGCGGATCGGAAAGAATCTGCTTTTTGTGTCTCTGCGCACTTCCACAGGTTCGCATCGTCTACGAAAATTGAGGATTACCTGCACGATGCGCGGGTCCGCGATCAAACCTCGGGTGAGCTTGAAACATGGTACAACCTTCCGGATGGCCCAGTTGACACAGATGCCGCCCGAAAAGGCAACAGAGAGCGCTGTGAACAATCCTCAAGCCGCGACGCAGGCTGTGATTTCCGGCTGGCGCGAATATGTGAACGCGTTTCTTGCGGCGGAGATTTCCACGCTGACGCGATACTACGACCGCGTAATCCAATGGCTGCCTCGCGAAGACGACAAAGGCGGCCTGCTCGCGGCGGTCGATGCGCCGCGCAAGGAAACGGTTGGCAAAGATGAGCCGTTCCCGGATCTGACCCACGAGCGTGACAAACGAACCGCGATTCTGATCAACGGAACGTTCAACTACGACTTCGATATTCAGGCGCTCCTGATGCAACTGAAAGCGAAGCTGGCGAGGACGTCGCGGATCGTTGTGGTGCTCTACAACCCTTATCTGCGCTGGGCTTACTACCTGGCGAACCGGCTGGGAATCCGTAAAGGCGAGCTGCCCGGCACGTTCGTGACACGCGTGGACTTGCAGAACATCGCGAAAGTTGCAGGATTTGAAATTGTGCGGCAACGGCTGGCTGTCTATTGCCCCTCGCGAATGCTGGGGCTGGGGACGACGATTAACCGCCTAATGCCGCTCGTACCTCTGGCGCGGTGGCTGAGTCTGATATCCGTCGTGGTCATGCGGCCGCTTGTGCCGTCATCGCAGCAGGGCGTGTCTTGTGTCATTCCAGCGCGCAACGAGCGCGGAAACATCGAGAATGCGCTGAAGCGCTTTCCGGACCTGGGCCGCAAAGCGGAAATCATTTTTGTCGAAGGACACTCGACGGACGGAACCTGGGAAGAAATTCTGCGCGTCGCGACGCTGTACCGCGATCAATTTCGCATTCTGGCCGTGCAACAACCCGGCAAAGGCAAAGCGGACGCGGTGCGCCTGGGCTTTTCACACGCGCGGGAAGACTTGCTGGTGATTTTGGACGCCGATCTGACTATGCCGCCAGAGATGCTGACGCGCTTCAGCTATGCCTACGACCAGGGGTATGGTGATTTCATCAACGGATCGCGCCTCGTCTATCCGATGGAAGGTGCCGCCATGCGCTTCCTGAACCGCATGGGAAATATTTTTTTCGCCAAAATGCTGAGCGCGGTGCTGGATGTGCGGTTGGGCGATTCCCTGTGCGGCACAAAGCTGGTCACGCGACACGATTATGAGCGCATGGTCGCGTGGCGCAAGGATTTTGGCGAGTTCGATCCATTCGGCGATTTCGAGCTGCTCTTCCCTGCGGCAGAGCTGGGCCTGGAAATCGTCGACGTTCCCGTGCGCTATCTGGCGCGGACTTACGGTGAGACAAATATCCAACGATTTAGGCACGGTCTGCAACTGCTGAAGATGACCTGGGTGGGCCTCCTGCGCATCAAGATGGGGATCAGGAAGAAGGGGTCGGCCGCTTCAGGGGGTGACGTCAGCTAGCAGCTGGCAGTTGGTCTCTCGCGCTGGCATCGGCAGGCGCCTGCGTCGACGTATTGTCGATCGTTTGTAGAACTAGCCGCGGGAAATTGTGATGAGTCACTTCGAGCAAGCGATTGCCGATGTGCAGTTCGCGGTTCATAGCCTTCACACCGATCGCGCAATCACGTTAATGCTCGCTCCGTCCGGAATGAGCGCCTCGAGTTGGCTCTCTATCAGCGGAAGCGGAGCCCAAGTACTCGCATGCTGTATGGTGTACCCAGCATCTCGCAGCAGCGCTACAAGCGCAGGGAAACTGTTGTGCTCCTCGGCATGTACGTACGGCGATATCTCCATCACTAGAATAGGCCGAAATTTTGTCAGAACTGCGAGGCCGCCTTGCAACACTGGCAATTCATGGCCGTCTACATCGATCTTGATCACATTTAACCGGTCAATGCATTCGCGCGCTACGACGCGGTCCAGGGTGTCCACCGTTGCGTTTCGGGCCGTAACCAGGCGTCCGCGGTGCTTCGGGTGAACCGCGGGGTCCTTCACGAGAGGCCAGCTGGCGAAGATTTCGTTAGGAGCGTCTTCGGCGGGTGCCGCGGCCAATAGGACTTGCCTTGGGTAGGTGCGGGCCTGCAGTTCCGGATTTAGGGCCAGGTTGCGCTGTAATTTGTCGAACGCAAAGTCCGTCGGCTCAAACGCAAACACTCTTCCTGCGGAACCGACGCTGCGCGCCAATCCCAATGTGTGGGCACCGATGTTCGCTCCGATGTCAAACACCACATCGCCGGGTTTCACCAGCTTCTCCAGGGTGATCACGGTCGAGCGCTCGAATGCACCCAACAAATAAATCGAGAAGTCGATTCCCTCGCTCAGATCCAGGGACCACAGGAGACCGCGCCGCCGCACGGTTGCAAAGTTATTTTTGCCGCCCATCGCGCGCCCGGCGGCGATGAACTTATAGGCGAGAGAGGCCAGCGATACCTTTGTCTTGGTTGTCAGCATCATTGCGGCCTTTGGTTGTCAGCTTGCTGTAGCCATACGATGTAGCCTTAAACCCGTCCCCGACGTCCGGGAAGCGCTCCGGCGGGCACACGGGTAGGAGCGCGAACTCCCGAGTCTGGGCACTCTGAGATTCCACCGTTTGTCCGATCGCTTTCGTGTGCTCGGACCTCCGAACCCGGGGCCATCATGGACGTCCTCGAACCTTGCCATGCAGGGCCCCGAGCCGGGTTCGTGCCTCTGTCATTCCAGGAGCCAATTGCAGTGCCGCCGCGTAGGCACTCTCGGCGCGGGGGTAGTCACCCTGGCTTTCCAGCGCTCGCCCCAGCCAAAAGCACGCGAAGGGCGAAGGCGAGATTCGAGCAGCTCGCTCAAAATCTGCAGCCGCGGCGGCGTAATTCCAGGATTCCAGTTCGATCGTCCCTCGCCCAAGGTAGCTATTCTGCTCGTTTGGATTAAGCGCAATCGCAGCGTTCAGTTCCAGTAGAGCCGCAGTGTAATTCCTCAACCCTAGGTACAGGATCCCAAGATTGTTGTGTGCCTGCCCGGCTTCGATGGGGTCCGCTGAACGGGCGATGGCCAAGCGGTACTCACGGGCTGCCTCTTCCGTGCGGTTTCGACTCTGCAACAGGACACCGAGGTTGTAGTGGGCGGACGCGAGTTCCGGGATCAAGCGCACAGCAGATTCGAAATGTACCTGCGCAAGTTCCGGTTGCCCTCTTTCCATGAGGGCAGCGCCCATATTATTCTCAGCGATCCCGTTGTTGTTCGTTACCTGGAGTGTGTAGGAGAACAGCGTATAGCTGTCATGCCAGTAGCTAATCTGTTTTCGCGTCAGGTACACGTACGGGAATACCAGCACCACAAAAGAAACTGCCGCAATGCCTTGATGCAGGCGAAAGCGCGACGCCCAGTCACCCAAAAGCCAAACAGCGACAACGAATAGCCCGAGCATGGGAATGTACATGAAGCGGCCGGCCATCCCCTGTCGACCCGATTGCACAATCCCGATCATCGGCACCATCGTTCCCAAATACCAGAGCCAGCCGACAGGCAAATACAGTCTTTGTCGAAAGTGCCAGACGATTCCGCTAATGCCGGCGAGTAGGAGTGCGGCGATGACTGCTCTCCACCAGACCAATGAGTTTTCCGGATGAGGATAAAAAACCGCCAATCGGGAAGGCCAAATCGCCTTGCCGAGGTAAACCACATACGAATAGAGGGCGTTTTTCAAGCGCCAACTAAACGGCATTGCCGCTGCCAGCGTGCCTTCCCTGCGATGAAGGCGGAGTGTTATCCACGATGCCGCCGCGGCGAGAAGAAGAAAAGGAATCTTTTCAAGCACCAGCGTAAGAAACGAAAACAGGGACTCTCGCTTGTTACCTGATTCCTCGACATGGGAGAGCCTTCGGAGTGGCCAGTAATCCAGCAGCAGCAAGCCGAAAGGGAGCGATACGACCATTAGCTTGGACATCAGCGCCAAGGCAAAAAATGACAAGGCACAAAGATAGCGCCCGATGCCCGGCTTGCTTACGTACCAGCCATACGCCCATAGCGTAAGCAACAGAAAGAACATGCAAAGCACGGCTTTACGCTCCGTGACCCATGCTACGGATTCCACATTTAGTGGGTGCAGCGCGAAAAGAGCGGCCACGGCTGCACTGCGCAGCGGATGGCACGTGGCTCGCGCCAGAAGCAAAAAGAGAATTATGACATCCACAGTCTGCAACAAGACATTGGTGAAGTGATGTCCGGCAGCGTTGGTCCCATAGAGCTGCACATCCAGCATGTGTGAAATCCAGGTCAGAGGGTGCCAGTTGGCGGCGGGATTATCGGTGCCGAAGGCCCACTTAAGGTTCGCCCAGGAAACCCCCTGTAGCACATGCGCATTCCGCGTCACGTAATCCGGATCGTCGAAATTGACAAAACCATTCTGGAGCGCTGGGGCGTAGAGAACCACGCTCCCCACGGCAAGCAGGATCGCGAGAAAAAGGACCAGGCGGCCCTCGGCCCGCCGTGCTGAGCCGAGCGAAGTGCGATCCTGGTCAGCAGGAATATCCATAGCTCGCGGAAACTTCACAGACACCAGCCTGCGGAATCAAACAGAATGTAATGGCCCGCAGCGAGGCGGATCTCTCCCCATCGGTACCCAGATGGAGAC
>Ga0210410_10003814_pt1 | contig 13317 bp, 13 predicted proteins | sample IncBWC4MmetaG_FD_161058 | JGI IMG/M metagenome (GOLD analysis project Ga0210410, IMG submission 161058) | Forest soil microbial communities from Barre Woods Harvard Forest LTER site, Petersham, Massachusetts, United States - Inc-BW-C-4-M | ecosystem: Environmental > Terrestrial > Soil >... | reverse complement strand
CGCCAAAATTCTTGCTCTGCTTGGTGGCTACAGTGCTAATCTTCTTCATTGCCGGTCTCCTTTATCTCTTGCGCTTCGAGCGCGTCGATAACTTGGGAGCGTATCGCATCCCGCCGGAGACCGGCATTCTCATCCCATCTGTGGGTGTTGAAAAAGTCACCGTGATTAGCGGTAGTGGTGCAAATTCAAACTGCACCACTACCTGATCAGCGATGGGATGGCGGCAGAAGCATGGTAATAAGTAAAGGAGGAATGCTTGCCATGCTGTGGATAGCCATTCTCGGAGGCCTGCTGATCATGATGGGGCAACACGATCGTTCCGAAGCGCTGTTCTACTACTTCCGCCTGGACGATCAAGTTCCAGAAAATCACCTGCTGCGGCTCATCGAAAAGCACATCAGCTTTGCCTTTGTGCGCCAGCGATTGAAAGACAGCTACAGCGAAACCGGTCGACCGTCGATTGATCCCGAGCTCCTGCTGCGCATTCTGCTGATCGGTTATTTGTATGGGGTGAGCAGCGAACGCAACCTGGTGGAGGAGTTGCGCATGCATCTGGCCTGGCGCTGGTTTACCGGACTGGGGTTCGATCAAGAGATTCCGCGCCACTCCACATTCTCCAAGAATCGGCACGGACGGTTTCAGGAATCGAAGTTATTCGAGCAGTTGTTTGAAGAGATGGTGCGGCAGTGTGTGGAAGTGGGGCTGGTGCAGGGCAATCACCTGTCGGTGGATGGCAGCTTCGTGGAAGCGAATGCAGCCAAGGAGAGCCGTATTCCGCGGGAGCGGTTGGGGGAAGCCGCCCAGGTCAACCAGACGGTGCGGCAGTATTTGGTGGAACTGGAAGCGCAGAACCCGGTGGAGGAGCCGGTGCATGAGCAAGACCAGGTTTCGACCACAGATCCGGATTCGACCTATGCCACGAAGGGTGGTACACCCGCTCGGATGGGGTACTACGACAACTATCTTGTGGACAACCACAGTTGCGTGATCGTGGGAGTGCAAGCGACGGCAGCGCGGATGAGTCAGGAGACGGTGGCCGCACAAGACATGCTCACCCGTTTCGCGCACTGGCAAGGACGAAAACCAGAATCGGTGGCGGCCGACACGACCTACGGGAACGGAGAGTTCCTGCAATGGTTGGCGGATCGGAGGATCACTCCTTACATGCGAACCTGCGACAGCATCCACAGAAAGAACAGCCCATTCTACGGTCCCAAGCGGTTTAGGTATGAGCCGGAACACAATCGCTATATCTGTCCCGCCGGCCAGGTCCTCAATTACGGTGGCCGCAATCAACGGAACCGCACTTATGCCTACATCGGGACTCGCAAACGTTGTGGGGCATGCTCGCAAAAAGCGCAATGCACCAGTGGAGCATTCCGGTATCTTGCCATCCACATGGATGAGCCAGCCCGGCAACGGGCCCGGGAGTTGGCGAAGACGCCAGAGTTCGCGAAGGCGCAGCGAGAAAGAAAGAAGACGGAAGCTCTGTTCGCGGAACTCAAGAATCAGATCGGTCTGCGTCGCGTGCGACTGCGGAGATTGAAATTCGTGCGTGAGCAGTTCTTCCTGGCAGCGGTGGCTCAGAACATCAAGCGACTCGTGCGGTTCCTCAGTCACGGCCAACCGTCAATCCTGCCCGCGACCACGTAGTTGAACTCCCCGCAGAAAAAAGCACACAACAGCAGCACTCGATAAGGCGGAAAGAATACTTGCTGGCCTTACTTTCTCAACACCCACTCGCGATAACGCTCATTAAAGGGATTTGAGCCCTATCGCCTGATGTCAAAAACCATCATACCCAACTACCAGATAAAAGGAATTAGGGCTTTGGTACGCCGTTTATATTCGGAATATGCAGGGAAAGTCTTCGCCAGAAGACGTTCTTCCATTTGCGACTTGAAATAAACACCGAGGAAACAATAGACGAGGACGATAATGCAAGTCTTTCGACCACAATACAGAGCCATGCCCATGAACATCAGGAGAACGCCGCTGTATAACGGGTGGCGAATGTAAGCATAAGGCCCTTTTTCGATGAGTTCGTGCTTTTCTTGGATGACAACCTCACAACTCCAATTCCGTCCGAGAGAGCGATGAGACTGAATGAATAAGATTAAGCCGCCAATCGTCGCAAGGTCGGCAAGAATGTTGGTGGTTATCGTTTGCGGCCAGACGACGCCGCCGCTGCGTGCAGCGAACCAGCGCTGGAAGACGAGAACAAGAACGACGAAGGCGACCAACAACAACCAGGATCGGACTTGGAATCGCCGCTTTTCAGCATGCCTTAAGCGAATTTCTTTAATAGCCGTGTACAAAATAAATACTCCAAAGCACAAGGCGATCAACAACCCTGAAAAATAGGTCATCAAGTTGATTTATCACAGTGACCGGCAACTTATAAAGTCCCACTGAGTTCGCTTAACATCCTGATATCAAGATGATCGTGTGGATCGGCAACAGAGCAGCTCCTTGCAAGAATCTGCAGCTCACAATTCTTCATAAAATGGTTCACCTGGGCGTAACCTCCGTAGAGTTGGGGAATCTGAGGCCCGTGGGGCAGCGTCTTTCAACTCAATCAGCTATTTGATGGCCGTTTGTTTGGATTTCGGAGAGAGTGATCTCCACGTTACTTCGCATTTCGAGGATAGACAGATGATGACGCCGACGGACATTCTGAACGGACACGAGATTTTGATTTTTCCTATACACGTACTTTAAACGTCAACCGTCAATCGCTTTGTCTCTCTCACGCTGCGCGTTTTGACCTCGGAGAAGGGGGATGACTGTCATCTCGCCTGCCTTCTGCAAAGCTGCGTAACACCCGCTGGCGCATTCTGAGAGCATGTTTAATCCTCTGGACAATTTGCGATAGCTTATCAGGATCCTGCTCCAACACGGCGGCTCGGCAAAGCGTCCGCCAATTGAGCGATTCATCTGTGAAACGAGAGTTCAACGTGACCCCCGCGCCTACAGTGACTGGAGCGACAATCTCTTTCCGGTTCGACGCAATAGAAATTTCGAAGCGGAACGTGCCAATAACCACGAACCTGAGGGCGGTGGCATCCACGATGGAAGTAGAGGAAGCGCAGCTTCCACAGAGCGGTCCTGACCGTGGAACTTCTGAAAACTCATGGACGACGGTTCAGATCTAAGATGATGTCGTCTACCGGGGTGGTGGGCCAGTCACGCACGGATCGGAGGTCGTCGGGACGCCAACCGCCAACAGGGTCCTGTGCCGTGTGCGGGCCAGCAAAGATGCCAAGTGCCGTGTCGAGACCGATGGCAATGATCTGCCGCAAGCCCTATGGGTCTTTCTGCTGATGCATGCGGAGCCTACGGCTTTCCCGACCTGACGATTGTCCGTGCAGGTCGGAGCAGCCCATTTGGTCAAGTCGCCCTCGGTTCCGCCAGAGGCGATTTCAAAGTACCCAGCGGCAGCGGATGCTCCCGCGAGTGAACAAAGGCTAAATATCACAGTTTTTCTATAGCTGAGCGATGGGCAAAATCCGCGGATGATAATCTGGTTTATCACTGACCAGCGGGCTCGGGTGGCTCATCCTTTCGGAGCATCTGAGGATTGCTTCTCGACTTCTTCGTAGTGCTTGCGAATGAAATACGGGCTGTTGCACTGATCGAACTTGAACTGCACTGCATTCATCTCCCAGAGACCGCAATTTATCAATTCCGCAGTGGTGCAATCGAAAAGCGCAACGTCTAGCCCATCACCCGGAAGGCTTCGATACATGAGTTCATCATACCCATGGGCCCGAAACGCCTCCGCAAGGATCTGGGTCGGGACGGCCCGCACAGGATATTTGCCGGAGCAGAAGTGATCAATCAAAGATTGTTATTGTTAGGAGAGAACTGTAAGACTCGCTATAAGGCAGCTCGCCGAAGCCCCTTTCCCAGTAGCCACTGCCCACCTTAGATGAAGGCACCGGTTCCTCCAGCTTCACAGGGGCACGGTCCTATTGTGGTGTGCCGGGGGAAGGCGCTATTGGAGTTTGTGATACTCCATCCGAGCTTCTGCAAGCAGTGGGATGCCCGCGTCTGCATCCTTCCAAAGGGCAAAGAAATCTTGGTACGCAACACGACCCTTTGCAAGTGCGTCCGGATCTTCCTCTGCCCTACGATGGTCACGCGCCGCCGGCGCAACCGGAAATCCGGCTTCCATTGCGTTAGCGCGGCCTATGCCGAGGTGCGCCAGCGCGCCGATGAGATAGTTATTAGTCAATCCAGGGTGATCCAGAATCTTCTGAAACTCGGCTCTCGCTTGGCCGGGTAGTCCTGCTGCCAAATACGCCGAGCCCCGCAGATAGATCGGGTAGAGCAGCACATAGGTGGGGAGTTGGGGTGCTGACAGTTCGTAATGTCGAGCTCCTTCCAGGGTGTCGATTGCCTGAGAAGGATTGTTCCTCCGCAGTTGAACTGCGGCCTGAATTGTGGGTAGCCAATATTCGTTCAGCAACGTATCCTTGGGGAATTTTTGCTTCAGGTGTCGGGTTAGGGCAACCGCTTTTTCGCCAGCTTCTGCCCTTGCCAAAGCGAGAGCCCCTAGGATTAAGACCTGCTGTCCGCCACCATGCCTCAGCACTGCGGTTGCCTCCTTTACCGCGACCTCGCGATGGCCGAACTCTGCCTCTCGGAGCGCACCTATCATTGTGTATGACAGTGCAGCTTCTTCGTCACCGTCGTGTCGAGCCGAATCGATTGCCTGGCGTGTAAAGGCCCGAGCACTGGCCAAGCGGCCATGGTAAGCCTCGGTGTCAGCTTGCAGTGCAAGCAGCCAGCTTTCTAAACTAGGTCTTCCAGCCGCGGAAGTAACCTGTTTCTGCATCTCGCCCTCGTCCTTTTGCAAAAATGCCAACTGATAGCGAGGGATCAAGAAGAAAGGATCGTCCAACCTGCGAGCGCTGGCCTTGTTGAGCAACTCCGCTGCTTTGTCGAACTGATTTAAGTACATGTAGTTGAAGCCGAGATTGAGATATACGAACGTGTTGTTAGGGCTCAGCCGTAAGGCCACTTCGCCCTCTGAAACGCTCTTATCGTATTGTCCCAAGTTACTGTAGGTGGTCATCAGATTGATGTAAGGAATGATATTGTGGGGATAGATTTTTTCCCACAATCGGTATATGTCAACCGCCTTATCGGCTTCACCCGTGACCTCGAGGTAATAGTGGGCCTCGATATATAGCTTCTCCCGTTCGCTGACGCGCCCGCGCAATTCATATGCGCGGGTGATGGCGGCGCTCCCGAGCGCGGGTTGATTGAAGGTGAAATACTCGTTCCCCAGCCGCGCGTAGGCCATTGCGAAGTTGGGATCGAGTTCGGTGGCGCGCTTGAAAAAAGTAACGGCGCTATGATCGTGCATTTCCTGCGTTTCGAGGGCCAGGCTATAAGCTTGAAGAGCGTCAAGAGACGCGGTGGTCGCGTCTTCGACTGGGGTGTCGTATTTCTGAATATTCGCTAGTGATTCGCCAAGGTGCTTTCGCAGCGTTGTGGTCGCATCCCCAAGGGCGCGCAAGACTTTCTCGCGATCCTGGGCTTCCGCTTGCGCATTGCCGATCAACTCGCGCGTCTCGCAATTGACGGCCTGCAACCCAACCACGTAATGGCCACCCAGAGTTGTAATCGAGCCCCCGACCACGGCGTCCCCTCCAATTCTCAGGCATACTTCGGTGGCCACATTGCCTATAAGCCTCGTGTCTCGTGCCTGTCCCATGTAACTCAGAGAACGTCTCGCCTTCTCGTCTGACAGCACGCTCAGGACTGGGGATTGTTCAAGTTGTGTTCGCAGAGCCTGCTTCAGAGTTTGATCGAAAATGGCGTCGCCGGTCGAGTTGCTAAAGTCGCCGAGAACGACGGTGTTCTGCTTGGTGGGGTCGGACCTGTTCAATTTATGAAAATAAGAACGCCCGGCAATAACCATCGCTAAGATCACCGTAACCAGCGCAAGCCGTTGACTCAGACCACTCCAACGAGCGGGTCGGCCCTTTAGATGCTCCAAATCATCCCGCAATTCGCCAGCACTTTGATAGCGCCGCTCTGGTGACTTCTCCTGCGCCTTGCCGATGACCCTACTAAGTTCTTGGGGAATGGCGGGGTTTAAGTCCGATGCTGGAAGTGGCCTCTGATGGAGAACATTGTCCAAAATGGCAGGTACGGTTTCACCCTGAAATGGCAAAATTCCTGTTGCCATTTCATAAAGCACAACCCCCAGTGAAAACAGATCGGAGCGCACATCCGTTTGCTTGCCCATAACCTGTTCGGGTGACGCATACGACGCTGTGCCCAAAGCGATTTCCGATCGAGAGACTGCATGATCTCGCGTCCGTGCCCCAGGATTGTCCCATCGAACCGGTTCGTCTGTGGCTGCCAATGTTGCCAGCCCGAAGTCCAGAATCTTTGCCACGCCACGTTCGGTCACAAAAATATTGGCTGATTTGACATCGCGGTGGACAATGCCAGCCGAATGAGCCGCATCCAAACCATCAGCGATTTGGATGCCCAGCTCCAGGACGCGGTCTGTCGAGATTGGTTTGCCTCCGATTTCTTGTTTCAGGGTTTGGCCCGACAAGAACTGCATCGCGATATATGGAGATCCTTCCTGCTCTCCAACTTCGTGCACGATGCAGATGTTCGGGTGATCCAAAGCAGAAGAAGCACGCGCTTCACGCTCCAACCGCTCCAGCGCTGACAGACTGCGAGACGCATTCGACAGAGGCGTGCTTTCAGGGATTGACTCTTGGGACTTGCTGGGAAGGAATTTCAGCGCCACAAAACGGCCCAACTTCGTATCCTCCGCCTTGTACACAACTCCCATCCCGCCGGCGCCCAGCTTTTCAAGAATACGGTAGTGAGCCACCGACTTCCCTACCATCGTGGTAGTGTCCGGTTCACTTGATTGGCCCGACTCGAGTCTACATTCAGCTAGCAACTGTTCGGCGACTGCGAGCGCAGAACCTTCGATGACATTTCGCGTGTCTTGTTCGTAAGATAGGAGCGATTTGATTTCATCACGCAACTCATGATTCCGGCCGCAAGATTCGCTCAGAAACAACGAGCGCTCTTCCTCCTTGCGATTCAAGGCGGCAAAGTATAATTCTTCAATTCGCAACCAGCGCTCAGTGTCCATGGCGGCTTCCCCGGTCGAGTTCACGCAACAGCCACGACCTGGCCAGCCTCCAGTCGCGCTTAACCGATCCAGTTGAAATGTCCAGCGCCTTTGCCGTTGCTTCAATGCTCAATCCACCAAAGGCGCGCAACTCCACCACCTGGCTCTTTCGGTGGTCAAGTTGAGCGAGACTACGCAAGGCATCGTCGAGCGCGACCAAGTCACGGTGCGGGCTACGCGTTGCTATGCATTGCTCATCAAAGGACACGTGCTGGAATTCCCCTCCGCGTTTCTGGTACGAACGCGCCCGGGCATAGTCGGTGAGAATGCCGCGCATGACCCGGGCGCAGAAAGCGAAGAAGTGGCCACGGTCCTGCCACTCAATCCTTCCCAGCTTTGCCAGGTGCAGATAGGCTTCATTTACTAAAGCGGTGCTTTGCAAAACGTGGTCTGACTTTTGCCGACTCATGTAGCGTTTGGCGGTGAGATAGAGTTCCTCGTAGACAAGAGGGAGCAGATCTCCCAAGGCGTCGCTCTTGCCGTTGCTCCAGGCCTGCAACAGAAGTGTGATGTCGCCGGCGGCGCAGCTACTCATGAATGGGACCCCGCTAACCTGCAGGGAAGCACTTTGCCCGCAATCCCTGAGTGCAGACTGTCGTTGCACTTTAGCACATCCACCTCGCTCCCTCGCTAGGTTTTCAATGCAAGAAGTTGCAGATGATATGCAAGTGAGCCGCAGGTCTGATAATTTTCCAAAACCGCATTGTCCAATTCGCTGCTTTTTCTCGTCATAGATAGTTAGGGAATGACCGTGAACGAGAATGGGTTGTTCTGAAAACAAAATCTGTCAGAGGATTTCAACGATGAAGCCAGGTCTTAGAACATCGATCCGTGCACTGCTACTTCTGCTGCTCTGTGTCGGGGTGGCTGCCAGCGCTTCTGCGCAGAGTTTCAAAACTATGTTTTTTTTTGACGGAGCAAACGGCTCAGATCCTGGTTCCCAACCTATCCAGGGTCCTGATGGCAACTTGTATTCCACTACCTTCTTCGGAGGGGCTCATGGCAACGGCACGATTTACAGAATCAGTCCGAGCGGCAAGCTGACCACGCTGTACAATTTTTGTGCTCAAGCTGGATGTCCGGACGGCGCAAGCCCGGCGGGCTTAACGCTAGCGCCGGATGGCAACTTCTACGGCGAGACCTACAACGGAGGTAGCACGAACGGGGCCGGCACGATATTTAGGATTACCCCTCAGGGCAAGTTGACAACACTCTACAGGTTCTGCGCGAAAGCCGAGTGCGCGGATGGCGCTCAGCCTGAGCAGCCCTTGTTCCTGGCTACCGACGGGAACTTCTATGGGACCACTGACGGTGGCGGGACCAACGGCTTCGGCACCATTTTCAAAGTAACTTCCAAGGGAAGGCTGACAACGATACACAGTTTCTGCGCCAAAACGAGCTGCACTGACGGAGCCTATCCGTTCAGTTCCATAATGCAGGGCAGGGACGGGAACTTTTATGGAACTACGGCGGAGGGCGGCATCCAGAATCAGGTGTGCCCACAATATGGCTGCGGCGTAGCCTACAAGCTGACTCCACAAGGTAAATACACGACGCTTTACCACTTCTGCTCGCAGTCCAACTGTGCGGATGGCGCCGTGCCCCAAGGCGGGTCGCTACTTCAAGCCGCAGACGGAGATTTCTATGGGACGACCGACAACGGCGGAGAAAACAGCGAGGGTACTGCATACAAAATCACTTCAACCGGGAAGGCCACGATTATCCATTCCTTCTGCCCCCCGACAAATTGTGACGACGGCGCTATTCCTTACGCAGGACTAATTCAGGGCACGGACGGCAACTTGTATGGAACAGCCAGTCTTGGGGGATCGGGCGGGTTCGGCCTGGCATTCAAGATGACCCTGTCCGGCGTAGTTACACCTTTATACTCTTTCAACATCAACGGCGTTGACGGTAGCTTTCCAAGTAACAAAGTTTTCCAAGCCACCGATGGGAGCCTCTGGGGAACAACCAATCAAGGCGGGAAGACCAGTTGCTCGGGCGGTTGCGGCACAACCTTCCGCATCAAGAACGGGCTTGGCCGATTTGTGCAGGCTGTACCCACGGTGGGGGGTGTCGGAGCGAAAGTCATAATTCTGGGGAACGATCTGACGGGCGCTGGCGGCCTCGCGTTCAACGGAACGCCCGCGCAGTTCAGAGTGATTTCGGCGTCAGAAATCGAGACCGCAGTTCCCGCTGGCGCAACCACCGGCAAAATTAAGGTGACCGGGCCCCACGGAACGCTCCTAAGCAACGTCGACTTCCGCGTCGCACAGTGACAGGGCTGAACTCCGATTGACGCAGGGCTCGGTAGCAGTAGGCAAGCCTGTGTTTCGAGTCCACATGAGCTTGTGGATGAATCGGCAATGACTGCCAGTACTATAGTTCAATGCTCCTCCCACTTGTTTGCGCCGTATCGCTCGCATTGGGCCGAGCAATAGGGGCGCAACTGAGCTCTGGCAGTCATTGCCGATTCATCACAACCTACTTAGACTCGAACAACATTCGAAATCTCATCGTGGAGTTGTCCGAGCCACAAGCATCTGAACCTAGAGCCGGGTGTTGAGAAGGAAAAGGAGAAAAGTCTATGACGAGTATCAAGAGCACACTATTTCTGCTTGGAATGGTGCTGGCGCTTGTCGTTACTGCCGGCGCGAGCGATGCGCCACCGCTAACCTTCAAGTTCACCACCAGGAACGTGCCTGGGGCCGCGGAGACTTGGATCCACGGCATCAACAATGCGGGCGTAGTCGTAGGGCCGTATACAGACAAAGCCAATGTTTGTCACAGCTTCATCCTCGATGGAAAGAAGCTGACGAAACTAAATGATCCCAAAGGCAAATGCACCCAGGCCAACAATTTAAATCCCAACGGCCCAATCATGGTCGTGGGCTCGTATGAGCCTACACCAGGAGTTCCGCGGGGATTTTTGTACAAAAATGGCAAGTTTTCCGACGTTCCCGGTCCTAAGGGCGCGACTTTCTCGATCGCCAACGGGATTAACGACAAAGGCGATATTGTGGGTGTTTACATAGGCGCCGATAACGTTGTGCACGGGTTTCTATTAAGCGGCGGCAGATACAAGACGATCGATGTCCCGGGCTCTGTGTTCACGGTTGTAATGGACATCAACAATGCCGGACACATGGTTATGTACTGGACGTCCCCAAGCGGAGTAAACAATACCTCCATCTACGACGGGAAGACTTACAAAACGATCAATGTTCCCGGCTCGGCGATTTCGTATGCCGCCGCCCTGAACAACGCAGACGATGTCTCCTACTTCTGGCTGGATGGCGCAGGCGAGACGCATTCCGCATTGCGGCACCATGGGACTATCTTCAAGTTTGACTATCCCAAGGCGGTTGGAAGTTTTGCCTGGGGTATCAACGATAAAAGCGAACTTGTTGGAGGTTACCAACTAACGAACAACGGCAATGTCTCCGGCTACGTCGCAACCTACAAGTAACGTGAAGGTGTCGTATGCACTCTGAAAAAGGCCCTATTTGGTTCGGTGGATGATCTCACCTTCCCAACCCCAGATCGGCTTGGATGCTCAAAATCAAACTGTCAGTGCTTGGCCCCAACGGAAGGAAAGCGTAAGGACGCTCATGTGCCAGCCCCGGACGACGAGGATTCCACAGTAGGATTTGACTGGTCGCGGAAAACTCGTACGAGGCGCGCACTTCGTGGCGCCCGTGAACCGCCCAGGTGACATACGACTGTGCGCCGAGTGACAAACCCCATGGGCCGAAGGTGTTTAGTCCGTGCTCTCTCGCGTGACCCCGCCTAACGAGAAATCGAGCGAAGGCGAGAGCGCTTTGTGATCGACGTCGGTGGTCCAGCCGCCCTGCATGTTCTCGACCAGGTCCGGCTACCTACGATCCCGCTGCCCCATCTTCCAATTAAGCCAGTCCTAATGAGTATTCAGCTACAGTTTCCTTGCCGGAATAGCGTTGCAAGGCTTTTTTCGTTATCACCCTTCCTGGAAATGGCTTTGGGGAGACTTCGGGTCTTGCGTCGCAGCATTGAAGGCGGATTCTTTTGTTATCCGTATTTCACAAACTGATCCGCTGTTGAACGGATTGCGAAATGATCCTGAATTTGCCACGCTGTTGAATACGGCCCACCAGCGGCACGAAGCATTCAAGAGCAAGTTCTTCTGAATCGGCGTGCGCGATGGCTTTGACGCGCCGGTGGTACGCTGCTGGTTTGCGGTCCGGATGTGGGCCCGAACTTGTCCAGAAGTCGGCTTCGGGGACATCACCCATCTACCCCCGCCTCGGTGGATTTGAGTCAGGAACGCGACTTCTAATTAGCGGCTTTTTGACCGAACTGCGGGCAACCTTGAGGCGGGGTAGTCTTCTTCTGCCAGCCGGAGGCCATTCCGGCCCAGAAGTTCTGTTCGAGGACATTGCCATTAATCTCCTTTAAGCCCGTTTCTGGATAGCTTCCGGTTGGCCGACAATCCGTGCGTTATCTCCTCGAGTCGAGACGCCAATGGATCATTTCTACAGAAAGCGTGTTAGTCAGGCATTGAGCGGTCTTTATGTCGTGCGGTGTGCGGTTAGATGTCGTGTATCGCTCTGTTGGCATCCGTACGAACCGCCAAGGGCGAGGTGCGCTTTCCCCAGCCTGCAAGAAAGCAGTTTCTTAGAGACCATCCAGTGGGCAGGAGCGTTAACTCGTAGGCTGGCGAAAAACAGGCTCGGGGTCAACGGAACGGCTAAACCAGTCGCACCTGCTACTGAATTGCGTCATGGCGATCCGAGGTTTGACACGAGGAGGCGGCTGGCCTTACAGTTTTGCGCAAAGATAAGTTTGAAAATTTGGAATTCTGGTGAAAATGACCGTGCTGGTCTTAATGCTGATGGCAGCGATTGCCTCGCAGACGGCAATTCCGATCCAAGCCGCGCCCCCGGTCCCATCCCCGACAACTGCCAACCTCGAACACGTCGTCATCGCTGTCCGTGACTTGGCAATCGCGACGACTTCCTATGAACGCCTCGGCTTCACAGTGACGCCAGGCGGCAGCCATCCTTCCGGAGGGACCACCGGCAAGGGCGTCTTTTTCTCCAATGGCACTTATTTGGAACTGCTGACGGTCTATGATCGCGAAAAAGCTGCGGACTTGGCCAAATTCTTAGAGGAGCGGGAGGGTCCGCGCAGCATCGCACTCGAGGTATCTTCGGCGGATGCGATCCGGGATGCGCTCCATGCGGCGGGTAACGAAGGTAGCAAGCCGACGAAAGGCGAATGGGAGTCGTCTTCTCCCGTGACGAAAGAGTGGCTCACGATTGATCCGAAGCCAGCATTGCCGGGTAACATTTTCTTCATCGATTATCTGAGAGCAAGCCAGTCACATCCCAACACGGCAATCGGAATCAGGTCCGTGTGGGTGATGGTGAAGAGTCTGCAGGAAGTAACGCGCACTTTCGAACGGCTTGGATTTTCGGTCGGTGCGCAAACTCACGAACCACGATTTGGAAATGTCGTCCAAGAGGTGACGTTGGGAAAGGCGTCGCTGATGCTCATGATGGCTAAGGAGAAACGAACAGACAGCAACGATTACGAGGATGCAGCTGCGAGCGGTATCGTCTGCGTGAGTATCATGGTGCAGGATTTGGAGGTGACTCGCGCAGTCATCAAGGCTCGCAGCGGACGAACCCTAGAGGTCTACAAGGGCATTTACGGCAACAGCGTCTCAATTCCAGCTAACCTCACACATGGTATCGCAATTGAATTCGTACAGAATGCCCGTTAATCGGTCTTTGCGTCGCTGCTAGGATTTGCGCCCTATCCCCATCGTTTTGATAAACCTGTGGTGCAAATAGGCTTGACAAGACTGATTGCGGACGTGCGACGAGCAAACCTGAAGTTAAGTTTCAGACCAACTTCACAACTACGCGGTCGAGAAGTCGGCTTGGGGAAAGCGTAATGGCGTTGCACCGGCGTCAATGCTGCGATGTCCTCGAAGCCCGTTTCTGGACCGCGTCAAGGTTTGTCTCCGGTTTGGCGACCAACAAGGTGTTCCAGCACACCGCTACGGCAGGAGTGTTCGAAAACCTACGCAGAATCGCTCCCGTGGAACCCCTGTAAAGAAGGACCTCTTGTTTCTCACTAGTGGCGTTGGGAATGTG
>Ga0210410_10003813_pt1 | contig 13317 bp, 18 predicted proteins | sample IncBWC4MmetaG_FD_161058 | JGI IMG/M metagenome (GOLD analysis project Ga0210410, IMG submission 161058) | Forest soil microbial communities from Barre Woods Harvard Forest LTER site, Petersham, Massachusetts, United States - Inc-BW-C-4-M | ecosystem: Environmental > Terrestrial > Soil >... | reverse complement strand
CAGTATCCGCATCATTCGGAGCGCTCGCCGCCTGCGCCAGATCCTTGCGCGAACACGTGCACGGATACAGAAACCCGTCATCGCGCAGCCGCCGCCAAGCCTCCAGATAGTGTGCCCGGCGCTCGCTCTGCGAGTAGGGGCCATATGCCCCGCCACAATCCGGGCCCTCACTCCAACGAATTCCCAGCCAGAGCAAGTCCTCAACCATGGCGCGAGCAAATTTCTCCCGCGAGCGCTGCGGATCCAGATCCTCGCTCCGCAAAATCAAAGTTCCGTGATTCTCGATCGCCCGTTGCGCCGCGATCCAGAAAGTCCGCACATGCCCAATGTGCAACAGCCCGGTCGGCGACGGCGCCATGCGTCCGCTATATCTCTTGCGAGAACCCTCGCGAGGATTAAAAGAGAAGCTGGGTGAGAGATCGCTCACCAAAACATTCTAGCGGGACCGGTGAGCCCCACCGGCGTGTTGCTCGTCACACGGCGTGTATGGCTGCACACACGGGCTCGCGCCTAGTTCGCCCATAAGTCGCACTAGATCAACAGTCGTGGAGCTGGCCGCTCTCTTGCCATATCACTCCCGACTGCGCCCGCCGCAGAGGAGGCGACAAAATGACAACTACTTGGAAATCCGGTGACAAGAAACCCAGCAACCATGAACCTAACAACACAGTCTCCAGGACGACGCTTTCGTCCTGGTCGCGCCAGCAAAAGCTGGCGCTGGTCGTAAGCTTCGCGATTCTCGGGCTGTTGCTCGCGGTGAGCGCATGCTCGAAGCAAGGTCCAAAACCGGCGCTGGTCGGGGTTTCCAGTCCTGCGTCGAACTTGGCGACGCCTGGAGCGGCGGCACTCCCGGTAACCACCCCAACCGCCGCAGCGTCACCCGCACCCGTAAAGAAGACGCCCAAGAAGCGTCCTGCGAACGTCACTTATAGCGACACCAACTCCGGTGTTTCGTTTCTTTATCCGCGGAAGTTCGCGTTGACCTCGGGCGACACCGCACAGCCTCAGCTTGCGGCCGTGAGCAGGAACGAGGCCCCGATGAACTTCGTCCAGCCCGGCGGAGTCACGGTCGCGACCGTGGCATTGCCCGGCGGTTCGTATCCCGGCACCGATTTCGCATCCGCCTTCTTTAATGTGAACGTCAATCGCAGTGTCTCCGAGCAGGAGTGCGCGCACTTCGCCTTCGTCGACACACGCAATGCCGACGGCGAGCCCGTCGACGCCGAGAAAGTCACAATTGGCTCGACCGACATGGAGATGACTTCCGACTTCTCCGCTAACGCCATAAAGCAGGCCGAAACGCAGTACTACCACAGCTACGAAAATGGAGCCTGCTACGAATACGTCTTAGGCCTGGGCACGGAAGGATTTGCCACCGAAGGCGGTATGGAGCACGTAAACCGCGACGAAGTCTTCGCTAAGCTGGAAAGGATACTGGCTTCGGTGAAGATCAACCCGGTCGAGAGGGAGCACGGTGCCGAACCGTCAATCGCCACCATCGCGGCGGGCAAGGAATAAGATCGCAGCGCCGTAGGAGCATAAGGGCCGCGCGAACGTTGCGCGGCCTTCGTGTTTTTGTATCTTTATCGGCCGAATCCGCATCTGACTATTTTAAGTATCGAATTCTTGTTGCCTCCAAACAAACCTACTCAAAGGATCTCGAATCTGCATGCTGAAAACAGTCCATCGGATTGCTATCGTGTCCGCAATCGCTCTCCTCGCGAGCCTATCGGCGCTCGCGCAGACTTCAACCTGGAACATTGATCCCGCGCATTCGACCGCGCAGTTTACGGTGCGTCACCTCGCGATCTCAAATGTAACCGGGAATTTTACGAAGGTAACGGGAAGCGTCGTTTTGAACGAAAAGGACACTGCGCAGTCGCAGGTATCGGCCAGCATCGACGTTAGCTCGGTCGATACGCGGGTCGAGGCGCGAAACAAAGATCTCAAAAGCCCCAATTTTTTCGACGTTGAAAAGTATCCGACCATCGAATTCAAATCCAAGCGGATCGTAAGCGGCGGCGGGAAGCTGCAGGTGATTGGCGATCTGACCATCCACGGAACCACGCGCGAGGTCACGCTCGACGTGGATGGACCTACTCCTGAATTGAGCGATCCGTGGGGCAATTCGCGCCGCGGAATTTCCGCGACAACGACCATCAACCGAAGAGATTTCAATCTGACCTACAACAACCTTCTCAAGACCGGGGAAGCAGTGGTTGGAGATAACGTCAAGATTCAGATCGATGCGGAAATGGTGAAGAAGAAGTAAATTATCGGATCATTGAATCATTGACGCATCGAATCACTAAAACCCTCGAATCGATTTTCCGCGATTGAGTGATTCAATGAGTCAATGACTAAATGGTTCGGGGTATTATCGAACTGTGGTGATCAATCGCGTCGCAAAGAATAAAGTACAACTTCTGCATTCCGAAAAGCTGGGCAAACTGGCCTGGCTGGTGCATGCCTTCTCGACGCGGCATGGCGGAGTGTCGCGCGCCTACGGCGGGAATTCTCTGAATCTTGGGTTCACGCAACAGGATTCGCGCGCCGCCGTCGAGCGCAACCGCGAGATTTTCCTCAAGGAACTGGGCGTCGCGAACGGACGCACAAGCTGGCCGCTGGTTTCGCTGCGCCAGATTCATTCGGATGTGATCCATCGAGTTGGCCGAGTGCAAGGCGACCGGATGCTGGAACAGCCTCTGGCTGGAGACGGAATCGTCACCGATACTCCTGGGCTGCTGGTAGCGGTGCAGACGGCCGATTGCCTTCCCATCATTCTGGCGGATCGAAAACGGCGGGCGGTCGGCGTTTTTCATGCGGGCTGGCGCGGCACGGTCAAGCGGATCGTCGAGAAGGGTGTCGGTGAAATGCGGAAACACTTCGGCAGCGATCCGTGGGACCTGGTGGCGGCAATTGGGCCGGGCGTGCAGGGATGCTGCTACGAAGTGGGTGAAGAAGTGCGTACCAAGTTTGAAGCTCAGTTTGCATACGCCAGCAGTTTGTTCCGTCAGTTGAAGGAATCGGATCCGGTGCGGGAGAAATATCCGTTGTTGTTCCTGACCGCGCGCCCCCCGGGACACAGTGAATTGCCGGTAAAACTTTTTCTTGATCTGGGAGAGGCGAACCGGCGGCAGCTGCTGGATGCGGGCGTGATGGCGAAAAATATTGAGGCGGTGGAGTCGTGCACGGCATGCCATACCGAGTTGCTGTTCAGCTTCCGGGCGGAGAAAGGCGTTACGGGGAGAATGATGGCGGCGGCAGGAATCAGTCAGGAATAAACCCAGCCCGGAATAAACCGTCGCGCCCCGCGCGATCGGGCGGACGAGAACGTCGGCTCCTACCAACGTGAGTCGTTAGTCGGTCGCCGTTCGCCAAGCCGGCAAGCCTGCTATGCTTCGTCTCTTGGTGGAGCGACGGGCGTCCTCGCCCGTCCCCCACTGACCCGAGCTATGCCTTATCGCGTCGTTTCTTTCACCATGGCACAAGTGCGGCAAGGAGCGCTTGGATTCCAGCGTGAACTGAGTGCGATCCTGCGCGAACGTCCGGATATCAAAGTGTATTCCCTAAGCCCGTTCGACCTCGATGAACGCCGCCGGTTTAAGGATCGGTTTGGAGGAGACATCGTGTACTTTCTCAACGACGCGGCATGTCAGGCATGCGAGCGACTGGGCCTCAACCTGCAATTCCTGGGGGAAATATCTGACGATGAACTGCCCCGCCGGCGAACCGTTGTTGTCGGGATGCCAGAACGGACTGGCGGTGCCCCGACGGTCTAGCGCCACAGTTTAAAATGCGGACCGGAAGAGGCTACTCCTTCTTTTGCTTTTTCTGCGAGGATTCAGACTTGGGCTTTTCGTCTTTCTTGGTATCCTTTGTGTCCTTCGCGTCTTTCGTGTCTTTGGAGTCTTTTGCTTCTTTTGTGGCACCGTCGCCCTCCGAAGAAGAGGAGGACGAACCCGTCGAAGCAGCGCCCTTCTTCGCGTAATCCGTCACGTACCAGCCCGAACCTTTGAACTGCACGGCTGGGGCCGAGATCACTTGCTCGATGACGCCTCCGCATTCGGGGCACTTTCGCAGGGGCTTATCGGAGAATTTCCGGATTTGTTCAAAGCGGTGTCCGCAGTTCTTGCACAGGTATTCGTAGTTGGGCATCTGTGAAGTGATTTTAGAGGCGGGGATTGATCGGCGTCAATTTTGCAGAGACGCCGTTTCTTCTCTCGCGAACTTGCGCGGGCGGGGGCGCTCTCGCCACACCTACTCTTCAAAACGGGTGCTCAGCGTTTCAGCAGATCCACCGGCTCGCGCACGTCGTGCACCCGGAAATATTTTGCCAATGCCGGATATTTTGCAGCGACGGCTTCGTACATGGCATAGGCCACGCTGCGATAGGATGTGTGTCCCGCGGGCGTGGTGCGCAACTCGGAGATGTACACGGCCTCGGCGAAATCCATCTTAAACAGGGTGCGCTTCCGGAAAGCTAGCGGGATCGCGTACTGCGAGTGTTGCAGGGCTTCTTTACTGCCGGCCACGGAAAGCTTCTGCACGGCGGTTTGGGCGCGCTTCATGGCCGATTCGTAGTCGGAGCGGATTCCCGCAGCCTCGACTTCGGGCGGCGTGTCGAAACCGTGGGCGGTGGTGAAATCCTGCATGATCTGGACGCAGCGCCGGTGGCGGTGCATGTCGCGGAAGCCGCCGATATCCATGAGGATGTCGAATCGGAACTGCTGGCCAGCGGAGAACGGACGCGACATCTCGTCGTGGCTGCCGCGATGGCGCAGGCCGAGGTCGATGATTTCACGGCGGCGCGCTTCGCCATTCGCCGCAATCGTTTTGCGAAGCTGTCTGTAAGAGTAATGACAGTGGCCGTAGAGGAGCGTCGTAGCGAGTTCGATCTCGAGGGCATCGTTGTTCTGAGAATCGTTATCAATCAAATCCAGAAGCGGCGCGGGTTCGATGGCGGCATCTCGCATCAGTTCGGCGGCGGCCTGCTGAAGTTCGCGGCGCGTCTCGATTTCGTAGCGATTGGGATCGGCGTACTTGACCAGCGTGGGTGCAACCCGCACTTCGCGCAGGAGTTCGCGTTCGGCGCGATCGGCGATTTCGGCCGACACGGCGCGAATCTCGGCAACCAGGGCGCGCAGCGATTCTTCGTTCGCGTTGTAAGCCGGAGAAATCGCGGCTTGTTTCAGCAGCCCCCCAAGATCACGGACTTCTTTATGGGGCTGCGAGAGCAGGTGGGCAACTTGGGTTTCCAGCGTGCGGGCGTTGACGATCTCTCCAAGTGAAGTGTTGGTGGCGAGCGGCAGTGAATAGCGCGAGATGTCGAACGCGCGGGCGCGCAGGGTGCGCTCGTAGGCTTCCGGCCTCATTTCAACGGGCCGGGGTGTGATGCTGGCGAGATATTCGAACGTCCGCTGCGAAACTTTGTCGTAGGCCGTGAATAATGACTCGATGGTTTCGCGATAGAGAGTCCGGGACGGAGCGTCGTCCTGGAAACCGGGCGTGTAGTAACCGCTCTTCCTGAAGTCCTGGTAGCGGGTGGATCGTTCCTGGCCATCCCAACGCTGCTCGTCGGCAACCACGATGGCGGCGAGGATGGAGAGGCGCTCGATGGCCAGTGCGATGTGGGCAAGGTCGGCAATGGAGCGGTGGCCATACTGGAAGTAGAAGGTGTTGAGAAACTTTTCGGCCTTCTGCTGAGTAATTTCCTTCAGCGACTCTTTCATCGAGAGGGAAGAGCGCGAATATTTGGCCATTGCATAGGCCTGGATCTCGGGCTCAACTCCGTAAACGGCGAATACCTCGACGGAAGTTTCGGGGGCGGGGGCGGAAACGGAATGTGTGGTAATTGGGCCGGTAGAAATTACTTCAGACATGGGAGTGGAAGAATCTTAATCGCCCGTTGCCCCGGGCGCAATCGACTGAATGGGGGGGTAAAATCGGTGAGAACTTTCGAATACAACTCTAAGGTCTCCAGTGACCCCCTCTGCTGACGGCAAAAGCAATCCTATTGAGAACGTTTCGAGTCAGCACGATCGGAGCCAAATCGAATTGCTTCAGGCCACTATCCCCGAACACATCGAACAAGTTCGCAGCCTCTTTCTCGAATATGGCAGTTCGCTCGGCTTCAGCCTGTGCTTCCAGAGTTTCGATGAGGAGTTGAAAAGCCTTCCGGGCGCCTACGTCCCGCCGAGCGGGAGATTGCTGCTTGCCCGATACACAGGCCACGCCGCCGGATGCGTTGCACTGCGCAGACTGGAAGCCGGCATCTGCGAAATGAAGCGGCTTTACGTGCGGCCTGCCGATCGCGGCAGAAGCCTGGGCCGGATGCTTGTAGAACGCATAATCGCGGAGGCGCGCATCATAGGCTATCAGCGCATGCGTTTGGATACGATTGCATCGGCAATGAAGGATGCGATCGCACTCTATCGCAGGATGGGGTTCGAGGAAATCGCGCCGTATTCTGCCATTCCCGTCGAACACGCACTCTGGATGGAACTACGGCTGTAGACGAAGGTCTGCGGACTTTACCACCGTTGGCTTGAGGACGGCAGCCGGAGATGGTTTCGGCGTCTTTGTTGCGACCGGGGTCGCGGCTGGGCCTTGAACCGGGGCCGCGTCTTGGGCGATAGGAGTCACCGTCCAAGCGTTGCCGAGGATGACAATATCCAGCGCTTCGCCCCGTTCGCGGCTTCCACAACCTTTTCCAGTTCGATGCCCGCCTGACGCAGCGGACGCTCGACTATGTTGCGCATCACCGAGGAGTCGTCCATGATGAGCGCTCGTATCTTATCCATGGGCTTCACCACTCTGCGGTTTACGCGGGTCGGCCACGAAATCGCCTGCCGCTATTTTTGACTCACTTGATGAACATCGGCAGTCCGACCCTGCGCTGGAGGGGCGCGGCGACGCGCCCTCAAGCGATCCCGCGCAACGGGTCATATGCAATCGGTACCATGCAGTAGAAAATATTCGAGGTCGGAAACTGCGCGAGCCGGGATTTCCGTAGCCGGCGGAAACAAATCTCGCCCGGTCCGGTTCCTTCATTCCTTCTCCTACCTTTATCCTGTGGGAATCCGTTATGCTTGAGGGAGACTTATGACCCTGCTCGACGCCCATCCCTACGACCCCGCGAAGGCGCGGCGGCGGAAGATCAAGATCGCGGTGATGGTGGTGATCGTAGTCGCTCTGGCCGCATTGGCGTGGATGTACCGCAACTGGCCAGAGGAGCATAGCGTCGACAAGTTCTTCACCGCCCTCCAGCATCAGGATTACGAAACCGCCTACGCCATTTATTTCAACGATCCCGGCTGGCAAAAGCATCAGCAGAAATATTCTCAGTACACATACGCGGACTTCTATCGCGACTGGGGACCGGGCGGCGAGTGGGGTCTCGTCAAGTCCCACCGGATTTACGGATCGGCCAACACGAAAGGTCTGGGCAGCGGCGGGGTCGTAGTTGAGGTCATTGTCAACGAGCGCGCCGAGCACGCCCGCATGTTCGTGCAGAAGTCAGACAAGACGCTGACGGTATATCCGTACTAGTTCGTGGAGGACGCCCGTCTCTCCACCGACGCAGCTCGGCAGCCATCAATGTCGCAGGCATCTCGAGTTTCTCGGACCCCGTTTCTAAGCCGCCAAAGCCGCCATCTGCGCCAGAGTCTTCTCGAGCGACGTCTCATCCCCGACCGTCACGCAGGTCTTCGAGCGGTCGATCTGCCGCATCAATCCCCACAGAACCTTTCCCGGCCCGACTTCGATAAACAGGCTGGCCCCCTTGTCGATCAGCAGGCGCATCGATGGCTCCCATCTCACCGCTCCGGTGACCTGGCGAATCAGGGCGTCGCGCGAAGTCTCCGCGGAAGCAACAACGGTGGCATCAACGTTCGACACCACCGGGCACGACGGATTCTGAAAACCGAGCGCGCCCAGGTCTGCCGCCAGACGATCCTGCGCCGGTTGCATCAGCGAACAATGGAAGGGTGCGCTGACCGGAAGATTCACCGCCTTCTTCGCTCCGCGTTCAGTGGCTAGGCTGATGGCGCGGTTCACTGCCCCGGAGTGCCCCGAGATCACGATTTGCTCGGGCGAATTAATATTGGCCGCCTGGCAAACTTCTCCCCGCGCCGCTTCATTGCAAATCTCGTTGACCTGGCCGAGCGCAACTCCAATGATCGCGGCCATCGCACCCACGCCCACCGGCACCGCTTCCTGCATATACTTGCCGCGATTGCGAACCGTCCGCACCGCCTCGGCAAAGGTCAGCGTACCCGCGGCCACGTGCGCCGAATATTCGCCGAGGCTGTGCCCGGCAACATAGCTGGAAGTAAGGTCCGGCTTCAGACTTTTTTCCTGCAGCACGCGCCACGCCGCCACCGACGCCGTCAGAATTGCCGGCTGGGTGATCTCGGTAAGCTTCAATTTTTCTTCCGGACCTTCAAAGCAAAGCTGCGACAGCTTGTAGCCGAGCGCCTCGTCAGCTTCCTCAAAAGTCCGGCGCGCGACCGGGTAGTTGGCAGCCAACTCTTTGCCCATGCCAACTGCTTGCGAGCCTTGACCAGGAAAGAGAAAGGCGATTCGAGAAGAACTATCTGTCATATTAAGAATGAGGTCACGTCTGACCTTCCTAGGTCGCCGCCACACTCAGTTCTGCCAGCTCACGCTCAATCGTTTCGTTCACTTTGCCCTCGGCGAATTCCGCCGCCACTCGCACCGCGTTCTTGATGGCATTCGTATTCGACGATCCGTGCGTAATGATGCAGACGCCTTTTATGCCCAGCAGGGGCGCGCCGCCATACTCGGTGTGATCCAACCGCTTCTTGAAATCGGAAAACGCATTGCGCGAAAGATATGCGCCCACCTGCCGCGTAATCGTCGACTTCAAGGTCTCTTTCAGCACGGCGCGCACCAGCCGAGCCACGCCTTCCGAGGTCTTCAACGCAACATTGCCGACAAATCCGTCGGCCACGATCACGTCCACATCTCCGTTATATAAGTCGCGGCCTTCCACATTGCCAATAAAGTTGATGGGAAGGCGCTTGAGCAGTTTAAACGCGGCGCGGGTCAGGTCGTTGCCTTTGCTCTCTTCTTCTCCGATGGAAAGCAGGCCCACTCGCGGATGCTTCATGCCGAATATCGAACGGCAATAGATATCGCCCATCACCGCGAACTGCTCCAGGTTAACGGGCGTGCAATCCACATTCGCGCCGACATCGAGCAGAATAGCCGCAGTGTTCAGGACGGTAGGAAACGCCGCCGCCAGTGACGGACGGTCCACGCCTGGCAGCGCACCCAGCACTACCTTCGCCGTGGCCATGGCGGCGCCCGTATTGCCCGCCGTCACAAAACCCGCGGCACGCCCCTCGCGCACCAGCCGCAGTCCGACGCGGATCGACGAATCGCGCTTGCCGCGGATCGCCTCCACTTTGTCGTCCATGGTGATGACTTCGCTGGCGTGAACCACCTCGACCGGAAGTCGCCGCGCGCCCGGATAGCGCGCCAGTTCGGCCTTCAGCCGCGGTCCCGGTCCGACCAGAAGCACGCGGATGCCGTGATGGCGCGCTGCCTGCAATGCGCCTTCAATCTCCGGCTTCGGCGCTTTGTCGGACCCCATCGCGTCCAGAGCGATTACGCTAGGCATGGAAGGAAACTGGGACTTCTAAACCGATTTCTCAACCGACGTCCAAACCGATTTCTACAACTATGACTTCTCTGCGACCTCGATGACTTCGCGGCCCTTGTAGGTTCCGCACTTCGGGCAAGCGCGGTGTGGCATCTTCTGTTCGTGGCAGTTTGGACACTCCGACAGCGAGTGCTTGGAGAGCGAGTCATGCGCGCGCCGGGTGGCGGTGCGCTTCTGTGAATGTCTGCGTTTCGGATTCGGCATCTTTTTTAGTTCTCAATTCTCAGTTCTCAGTTAAGCGGGTTCACTGAGAACTGGAAACTGAGAACTCTCCTTTATTGATTCAGTTTATCTCGTATCTCTTTCAGCGCCGACCATCGCGGATCTTCGACTTCGTCCACGCACGAGCACTGAATTTCATTCAAGTTCTTGCCGCAGTGCGAACACAAACCTTTGCAATCTTCGCGGCAAACCGTCTTCAATGGCAGCGCCAGCAGCACCTGCTCGCGCAGCGTGTCTTCCAGCAACAACCCTTCGCCCTGGTAGTACCCGATCTCGGCCTCGGCGTCAGTGACCGAAAGCTCTTCGTGGCCGGAGTCAGTTCCAATCGGCCGGTACAGCAGATCGAAGCTGCGCTCTACCTGTTGCACGACCGGATCGAGACAGCGCGCGCAAGCCACTTCCAGGCTCGTCTCCAGCCTGCCCTTCACCCGGATGTCCTGCACCACCTTGTGCTTGCCGTGATGCTCTTCGACCAGATCCGCCCGGCCTTCGCTGCGCAGCGCCGACCTCTGCCGGACCTCCTCCCCCAGATCGATCGCACCCGGGCCGAACTCCTCCCGGAAATCGACCGGGTGAATCTCCAGATCCTTGACTTCGATGAACATTGAAACTGGAACCTCCGCCGCCCCCACTCAAATTACCGCAAAGGCCCGCGGAAGTGCGCACAGAGACGAAAGTCTCTCAGGGAGCAATTACTAACAATAAAGGCCAAAAATAGCGGTGTCAAGCGAGCGCCGAGAAACCGTGGTCTAGGAAGGTGCTAGACTATCCCTATGCCAACCCTATACGTAGAAAACGTGCCCAAAGACCTCTACGAAGCCCTGCGCGCCCGCGCCCGAAAGAACCGCAGCTCGATCGCCGCCGAGGTCATCGCCCTGCTGAAAGACACGGTGCCCACCGCTGCGGAACTCAAGCGACGCCGTCAGTTGTATGACGATTTGGCGGAGCTTCGCTCGCACAAGCCCCTAGGAAGGGGTCCGTTCCCATCTGCCGAAGAGACGATCCGCGAGGACCGTGAGCGGTGAAGACCTTCGTCGTGGACGCCAGCGTCGGTGCGAAATGGGCTTCCCCGGAGATCGTCGAGCCTCTCGCCGATCGCGCCGACCGCTTTCTTCGCGCTTACGTGGAAGGAACGGTTCAAGTCGTGGTTCCGGATTTATTCTGGATCGAGATCGGCAACTTCCTCTGGAAAGCGGCGAAGCGCGGCGAGATTACCGTTGCATTGGCTGGGCGTGGTCTCGAAGCGATGCTCAACCGCGACTTTCCTACCGTGCCGAGCCGAGCCGTTCTGCCCGAAGCCCTGAAGATTGCTGTCGATTGTGGCAGAACCGTCTATGACAGCACCTATGTCGCCCTGGCCGTCGCCACCGGGAATGAGCTCCTTACCGCTGACGAGCGCATGGTGAATGCCCTCGGAAGCCGCTTCCCCGTGCGCTGGCTGGGAGTTTTCTGACTCGATACTCGGGTCCAACTTCGCACCGCAGTTCATCTCCGCTCTCGCCGCTCCTCTGAGCTATACTGATGCCCTGGCGATGGAGTTCGCCGTTAACCGCCCGTTCGGTGATGACTCCTACAACTTTTGCAGGAGGACTCCATCGTGGCAGATCACGCAAACTTTATCCCCAACTATCTCGCAAACTATTTCTGGATCGCGCTCGGCGCCGTTGTCGGGGGCAGCGCCCGCTACTTCCTCAGCACTCTCATCGCCCGCAATTTCTCCTCCGCGTTCCCCTACGGCACGCTGCTGATTAACGTCACCGGCAGCCTCATCCTCGGATTCTTTCTCGTCTTCTCGACCGAACGTGCGCTGTTCGACCCGCGCTGGCGCTTGCTGGTCGCCATCGGCTTCTGCGGTTCGTACACCACTTTCTCCAGCTACGCCTTCGAAAGCTTCGCGCTCATGGAGCAGGGACAATGGCTCCTGACCGGCATCAACATCGTGGCCAGCAACGCGCTCTGCCTCGCCGCCGTCCTCGCTGGCGCCGCGCTCGCCCGAGGGTTGTAAAATGGCAGCCGGCATTGTGGCGCCGTACAAGGTTATGGCCGTTCAAGTCACCATCTATCTCACCGAAGGCGACTCCCGGCATCATCGTCCGCTGCATCTGGAAATTCTGAAATATCTGCGTGAGGAAAATGTCTTCGGAGCGGTCGCTTTCCACGCCGTAGCCGGCTTCCTCGGACGCGGCATGGTCCATACCGCCCACCTCGTCGAAGCCGGAGGCGAATTGCCCGTCGTAATCTCGTTCGTCGACACCGACGAGCACGTCAACCGCGTTCTGCCGCAGCTGAGAGAAATGGCCGCGCATCGGCTGATTGTGCGGGAGAATGTGGTGATCGAGCAGGGCAGTTTGGATTGAGGCCTCCCATGGTATGCACCACAATGGTGTATAGGTGCTATGCCAACCACAAAGCAAGTCCGGCGGAGTGTCACTCTTCCCGCCCAGATCGCTCAGCAGGTGGAGCGTCTGGCCAAGCGCCGCCGCCTCAGCGACAACCGAGTCCTGGTGGAACTCATCGAACAGGACATCGAGGCCACCAAGCACAAGGAGCAAATGTTTTTCGAGTTCGCAGAACGCTTCAGCTCCTCAAAAGACCCGGACGTGGCCAAGAAACTCGGCGACCAGTTGGGCCGCTTCGTTTTCGCGGAATAATGCCGCAAATCGAGAACTGGTCGCGCCTACCGGCAGCGATTCGCGATCAACTGCTCGACCGGATGCGCGACTGCGAGATCGGTGTCGATGATCTCAAGCTACTTCGCCTCCGAATCGAAGTCGAAGCCGGATGTCCCCGAGGGACTGTGGTACGAGGATTTCACGTCCTTCGAACTTTGCCGGGAAGGAAAGTATGCGAAAACCTTCTTATGGCAGGCCAAGCCGCCGAGGGACGAAAGCTCTGAAACTTTCCCGGTTTCGAACCCCTTCGCCACCGCGGTAATCGCCGCGCAGACTCACTTCATCCCCAGCGCCTTGAGCACTCCCTCATCCGCCACCGTCTTCCCATCTTTCTTCGTGACCACGCCAAACGATCCCGAGTAGTCCCACATCGTCCATCCAATCCCGTTGCGCTCGAACGCGGTCCGCACATCGTGCAGCCACGCCGCCCGGTCCAGCGGATCGGAATACTCCCGAAACACGCCGAACTCGTTGCACACGAGCGGCACTCCCCGCTGCCGCGCCCATTCCGCCGCCTGCTTCATTTCGGATTCAATGCGCGCGGCATCCCAGTGTTCGCGCCCATAGCGGATCACCTGCAGCCGGTCCACTTCGTCGGGCACTAGCGCTGCCACGCGCTCCGCTGACTCCGGACTCGACGGATATTTCAAGTCGCGCAGCCAGTGCCAGTAATACGCGCCCCAGGTCGCGCCCTGATGCGTGAAGATGTGCGGCTGATAAAAATGAAAGTTGTAA
>Ga0210410_10003811_pt1 | contig 13323 bp, 5 predicted proteins | sample IncBWC4MmetaG_FD_161058 | JGI IMG/M metagenome (GOLD analysis project Ga0210410, IMG submission 161058) | Forest soil microbial communities from Barre Woods Harvard Forest LTER site, Petersham, Massachusetts, United States - Inc-BW-C-4-M | ecosystem: Environmental > Terrestrial > Soil >... | reverse complement strand
CACTCTGGGACGCGGTAATGACATTTATGGCGCTGGTGTCAGCGCGAATGGAGTTCCCACGAACGACAACAACACTCTGATGGACGGAGTGGAAATCAACGACCGCCAGCAAAGCGGTCAATTCAGCAGCGGTGTGGCAATTCCCAACCCGGATAGTATTTCAGAATTCAGAGTGCAAACGAGCCAGTACGACGCTTCCTTTGGGCGCGACGCCGGTGCAAATGTGAACGTGGTTACCAAGGGCGGTTCGAACCAACTCCACGGGAACCTTTGGGAATATTTCCGCGACACGGTGATGAACGCGAATGATTACTTCTTAAAACGCTCGGAACTACTGAGTAGCCAACCTAACACCCCGCCTGTGTTGAACCAGAATCAGTTTGGAGGTGCGCTGGGCGGCCCCATCAAGAAAGACAAGCTGTTCTTCTTTACCTCGTATCAGGGAACACGTTCAAAAAATGGGTTCAGTGGGAGCTGCTTGACCACTGTCAATGGAATTGGAGGACTTACCGACACCAACCGAACTGCGGCGGGCTTGGGGGCTGCGTTCGCCGGTCAAACTGGCGCATTCGGAGGAGAAGCTATCCTAGCAAACGGTTCAAATATTTCACAGCAGGCCATCAACCTTCTGAATCTAAAGCTCGCCAATGGACAGTTTGTAATTCCGTCTCCCCCAACGGGGCAATCGAGTATTGTCGAGACCAATCCCTGTCCATTCAACGAAGACCAGTTTGTAACCAATGCAGACTACGTGCAGTCGAGCAGGAGCAGGTTCTCAGCGCGATTCTTTTTTGCAGACGACCTTACCACTGAGACACACGCGTCGGGGGGTGTCTCAGGTGCTCCCTACAACGTGACTGCTAACTACCGCAATTTCTCACTCATGCACGATTACAGTTTCTCCTCGCGTCTTTTGAACCAAGCGCAGTTTGGGTTCCACAGAACATATACCAACGCACAAAGCACCAGTCCCTTTACATTTTCGGGAATTGGAGCCTCCGTGCCATCGTTTGATAACACTTATCCCATTTTGTTGTCGATATCCGGGTTCTCAATCTTCTCAGCCCCCGGATCGGCCGGGCAGCTGCTAATAGCGCAAACGACATACGCCGGGCAAGATTCGTTGTCCTACGTGATCGGCAAGCACACTCTTCGTTTCGGCGGCGGAGTGGATCACCTTCGTGAAAACCGCAACCTAATCACCGGAGACTTATCTGAAGTTTTTGGCCTCCCGGATTTATTGCTGGGCGCATGCGGCCTTCCTACGACGACGATGTGCCCAGGCACCGGAATTCCAGGGGTGCCAGCGATTTTCGGGAATGGGAGCTCGGTCAGCAATATTATCGCATCCGAGGATTTTCCCCCCGGATTCGACACGCAGCAGCTCATTACCTGGGATTTTAATGCTTATGCGCAGGACGACTTCAAGGTAACTCCCCGCCTGACGATAAACCTTGGTCTCCGGTTCGATCGCAATGGCTATCAGAACGATGCGCTCGGAAAAAACGTAGGCTTCGATCCCTCAAAAATTACTCCGTTTTCGATTCCAGGAACGAATTGCACGACACCAAACGGGACGGGAAGCTTGTTAGGACTTACGGTTTCATCGAATTTTGCAGGGACGCCACCGTGCCAAGTCGTCAAACTCAACAGTGAATCCGGTTTCAACCCAGGCGGCAACAACACCTGGAATCCCCGCGTAGGATTCGCCTGGCGGCTGCCGCACACCGAACGAATTGTGGTCCGGGGAGGGTATGGTATCTACCATTCCATACTCAACGGCCAGCCGCAACTTAACACCACGGAGGGACAGCCCTTCTTTTCAATCCGAGTTCTGCAAGCCGGGGCCAACGCGGCAGCATCGTTGGGGCAGCCGTTTCAACCCAGTACGACAGTCTTCCCGTCTTTCACTCCTTATACCGCAGCCTCGACACAATCAGTTTTAGCCTTCAATCCGAACATACAAGTGCCGATGATTCAGGAATATAGTTTAAACGTGCAGACGGAGCTGGCCAAAGACCTGGTGCTGGAGGTCGGCTATTCCGGGTCGCGAGGCGTGCACCTTTTCGACGATCGCTCGGTAAATCAGGCGTGTGTGATTGGCGCGCCGGGGAACGACGGCTGCCCCGCTTCTCTCCCGTCGGGAGCCACGACGAACACCGCCGCAAATGTGCAGCTGCGCGTGCCGTACGAGGGTATTTCGTCGTCTGCGCTCCTGCTTTTTCAGTCTGATGCTGCGACTTGGTATAACGCTTTGGTGGTCGGTCTGACAAAACGCATGAGCCACGGATTGCAATTCCAGTTGTCCTACACATGGAACAAGGAAATGGAAACATTTGCGGGTGGCGGTGTCTCTACGGGGCCGAACGGCGCCACGGTTGTAGGTGATGCGAATAATCCTCTTTACGGCCCGGATGGTGGGATCCGTCCGCAACGTTTTGTGTTCAGCTATGTCTATTCGCTGCCCGGACCGAAGAATCTCCGCTCGGTTCCGGGGATGTTCTTCGGTGGATGGCAATTGACCGGCGTGACCACGTATCAGGCGGGACAGTTCCTCACCATTACGAACAACGTGAACGCAAGCAATATCTATGGGGATACCGGGTCAGGCGCGGTTACAGCCTCGCTCGTGCCTGGGTGCACTGTGGGCCAGTTGGACAGCCCCGGCACAATACAATCGAAAATAGGAATGGGCGGCGCGGTGAATTATTTCAACAAGGCCTGCATCACTACCCCGGCGGTAAGTCCTTTTGGCGGCGCCACTGGAACCGGTTTCGGGAATCTAGGTGCCGGCATAGTGCGGGGTCCGGACCAAGCCAACTGGGATATGTCGATGAGCAAGCGATTCAACATCCGGTGGCCCAATGACACCGCGAATGTGATGTTCCGCGCGGATTTTTTCAACTTGTTCAACCACCCTCAATTTGCGAACCCGGGGACTACCTTTGGATCCGGGACGTTTGGTCAAATTTCGAGTACCTCGGTGAACCCGAGAATTATCCAACTCGCGCTGCGGTTCGGCTTCTGAGGAAACAGGATGGTAATTGTGGGAATCTCAGCCGTTGCCGGGATTCCCCCGCATCTGGGGTGTGTGTGCTTCACATTCCATTGCTTCTCTCCGGAATTTCCGAGTCGGTGTCGAAAGTGGATGCTCCCCATGAATCCATATCGTCTGGTCGCCCAGCGCTGGATTCGTTCGTCTCAAGTTCGCGAGCAATTCCAACGGTCTATCACGCAAGGCCATGCTGCTGTTGGATGCGCATTTGATGAAAAGCAAGGAAGGTACATTGTGGGGCCCTATGAAAATTGAGTCCATCGTACTCCGCGAAATTCATATGCAATTGAAGTCACCGTTTGAAACGAGTTTTGGAACCGTACAGGACCGGCGAATCCTCCTGGTAGAGGTCGTAGCAGACGGCGCGAGCGGATGGGGAGAAGTCACGGCAACCGAGAGCCCCTTTTACAATGCGGAGACGACTGGTACGGCATGGCACATTATTTCTGATTTCATAGCTCCGTTCGTAATTGGTAAGCGCCTAGCCAAAGCATCGGATTTTCCCGCATTGGTGAGCCATATTCGTGGCCACGAGATGGCCAAGAGCGGTGTCGAAAATGCGCTTTGGGATGCCGAGGCGCATCTCGCAGGTGTACCACTTTCGAAGCTCCTGGGCGGCACGTTGGAAGAAATTGCGTGTGGCGTCTCGCTTGGGATACGAGAGAATCCGCACGCTCTGGTCAATAGGGTCGAAGAAGAACTCCGCAGCGGGTATCAGCGTATCAAGTTGAAGATCAAACCAGGCAAAGACTATGAGTTTGTTGCAGCGGTGCGCAAAGAATATCCGAATATTCGCCTTTCTGTGGACGCAAATTCGGCCTACACACTTGCTGAAACTGAACACCTGCGAAGATTAGACGAATTCAATCTGTTGATGATGGAGCAGCCCCTGGGCTGGGATGATATTTATTCCCATTCCAAGCTGCAAAAACAGATTCATACCGCAATTTGCCTGGACGAATGCATTCACAACACTGGGGACGCTCTTACTGCAATCGAACTGGAAGCGTGTCGAATCGTCAATGTGAAGCTTGGTCGTGTTGGCGGCCACACCGAAGCGCGACGAATGCAAGAAGCCTGCCGCGAGCGTGGAGTCCCGGTTTGGTGTGGAGGTATGCTCGAATCCGGCGTGGGGCGCGCCCATAATATTGCGATGTCTACGCTCCCCGGGTTTGTACTTCCTGGTGATGTTTCAGCAAGTCTGCGCTATTGGAACGAAGACATCATAGAACCAGGCGTCGAAGTAACGCCGGAGGGGACGATTCGCGTGCCCAAGACTCCCGGCCTTGGCTATACCGTCATGCGTGACCGGGTGGAGGAACTCACCGTATCTCGCAATCAGTGGCACGTAAAGCATGCCGCAGACTAAAACAAATCCGAAGATGAGCGTGAGGCATGCCCAAGAATTGGCGAGGGAATAAAGGCCTCAATTGGACCCTGGCAAAGTGCGCGCGCGAAAATCGGAGTTTGTCGTCAGAAGCTAATTATCGGAGATTAAACGGAAAAGATAGATAGATTGGAGGTATCTGATGGGCAGTAGGACTTCATTTCGCATGTCCGTCTTCTGCTTTACGGTTGTCGCTTTCAGCGGTTGGGCCAATCCTGTATATGGTCAGAAGCAGACTGCGCTGAATCCCTTGTCACCGACAATTCCGGCGAAATCTGCGCCTTCTCCCGCGGCATCATCGGACACGCACCCGCTCGCAGCGGATGATCTCGCTGCCTTTTCGGACAGCATCCTGCCATTCCAGTTGAAGCAGGAGAATATTGCCGGGGCGGTCATCATTGTCGTCAAGGACGGGAAGATACTTTTCCAGAAGGGGTATGGCTACGCGGATGTTGCGAAGAAAACACCAGTCACTCCCGACGGGACTCTGTTCCGGCCTGGGTCGATCTCCAAATTGTTCACGTGGACTGCTGTGATGCAGTTGGTTGAGCAGGGCAAGCTGGATCTAGATCGAGATATTAACGATTATCTCGACTTCAAGATTCCCGCGACGTATCCCCAGCCGATCACGTTGCGAAATCTTATGACTCATACGCCTGGCTTCGAAGAGGCGATCAAGGATTTGATCGTCACCAATGGTTCGATGATGATCCCGCTCCAACAGTACTTGAGCACGCACATGCCGCAGCGCGTCTATGCGCCGGGCACCACGCCTGCTTATTCGAATTACGGCGCAACACTGGCCGGTTATATCGTGCAGCGTGTCTCTGGCATGCCTTTCGACGAGTACGTCGAGAAGGATATCTTTGCTCCGCTGGGCATGTCGAATACCACGTTTCAGCAGCCGTTGCCGCCACAGCTTCAGCCGCTGATGTCCAATGGATACGCCCTCGCCACCAGCAAGTCGAAACCCTATGAGTTCGTTGTGCCGGCGCCGGCAGGAAGTTCCGCAACTTCCGCGGTTAATATTTCGCACTTTATGATCGCGCACCTCCAGAATGGAGAGTATGACGGCGCCCGTATCCTGAAGCCGGAGACTGTTGCGTTGATGCACTCCGCCCAGTATGGTGCGAATCCCAATCTTCCGAAAATGGCGCTCGGTTTCTATGAGGAGACGCGGAATGGTCATCGCATCATCGGTCACGGCGGCGATACGGAGTACTTCCACAGCGATCTGCACTTGATCCTCGATGCCAACGTAGGTTTTTTCATTTCGTACAACAGCGCTGGGCGCCATGTGACTGACGCGCGCGGCGTGTTGTTCGACATGTTTATGGATCGCTACTTCCCCTATATGATCCCGCCCCCGCAAAAGCCAGCCGATTCAGCAGGCGATGCAAAGTTAGTGGCCGGCGAATACATTTCAAGTCGGCGTCCAGTCACGAACATCCTCAGCTTTCTCGGTTTCCTGAGCAATGCCAAGGTAACTCCGGCTGAGGACGGGACTATTACAATAGACAGTTTCAAGGGCATGAGTGATCTGCCGATAACCTGGGAGGAAATTGGCCCGCTTCTGTACCGTGAGAAGGACGGCCAGCATTTGGTTGGCTTCACCCGCGACGGGGATAATCGACTGGTCCTCGCGATGAATTACCCATTCATGATCTGGACGAAGGTGTCGCTGGCCGATAATAAAACGTTCAACATTTTCCTGTTTGGATTCACGTTCGCAGTCTGCCTTCTGACACTTGCGATCTGGCCAATCTCTGCATGGTTTCGCAAGCACTACAAGCATCCCATCGTTCTGACGCGATCACAGGGCCGGCTCAGGCTGGCAATTCGCATGGTTGCAGCTATCGATCTCATCTTTATACTCTGCTGGTTAGTGTTGGTAATGAGTGCGGGCAGCGTAGACATCTTTACCTCGAGCTTCGACCCAACCTTGCGAGTGATACAGATCGTCGGATGGCTAGGGTCGCTCGGGACGCTCCTCGTGCTCTACGCCGTCATCAAGACGTGGAGCGCTGCCGGAGAGTGGTGGCTCTCGCATCTGGGAAATATGAGTATGGCAGCCGCGGCCCTCTCATTCTCATGGTTCCTGCTCCACTGGCATCTACTTCATTTCAGTCTGATGTATTAAACAGGAAGCAGCGGGAGGAAACTCAATGCGGACATCACCGATTTTTCTTTCAGTCTGTATTTTGTTGTGCGCAATCCTGACGATATCGGGTGCGGCAGTGGGATCGGCGCAACAGGCGCAGACCGCTTCCGGCCCAATTTTCAAATTTCAGGAAGTGATGATCCCGATGCGGGATGGCGTGCGCCTGCAAACGGTGATTCTGACGCCGGTCGCCCAATCGGGTCCTCTGCCGATCCTTTTTCGCCGCACGCCGTATGGCGTCCCGGCCGCGGCACCGGCGCAACTTTCCGCGTCGCTGAAAGAGCTGGCGCAGGACGGCTACATTTTTGTGATTCAGAATTTGCGGGGGCGATTCAGATCCGAGGGCTTTTTCAAATTGTCTTCTGAAGTTGATTTGAAGGATCCGAAAGCGACGAACGAAACGACGGATGCTTACGACAGTATCGAATGGCTGGTGAAAAATATTGCCAACAATAATGGGAAAGTTGGTATGTACGGCGTTTCGTACGATGGATTGACGGCCGCGATGACTCTTCTGCATCCGCACCCGGCGCTGGCGGCAATCAGCGAGCAGGCTTCGCCCGTGGACCAGTGGATGAATGATGACTTTCACCGGTACGGAGCGCTGCGCGAGAGTTACAATTTCGAGTATGCGGTGCTCGAACAGGCCGACAAAAACAAAAATACTCATTTTGATTTTGAGACCTATGACGCTTACGAGTGGTATCTGAATCTCGGCCCGCTCTCGAACATCAATGCTAAGTATCTGCATGGAGCGATCCCCGCTTGGAACGACAGCGTAAAGCATGCGGACTACGACGATTTTTGGAAGAAGGAAGCGTGGGTCAATCAGCTTCACTCTTCGACGGTTCCGAATCTGAACGTGGCAGGATTTTGGGATCAAGAAGATCCGTGGGGGCCGTGGCAGATTTTTTATCACGCGGAAGAGCGCGATCCTGGACGGACCAACTTCATCGTTGCGGGGCCGTGGTATCACGGCGAATGGCAAAGCCCGCGCGGTGAGAGCATCGGCATCATTCCGTTTGGAAATCACGACAGCGCGCGCGAATTCCGCGAGAACATTGAGGCTCCTTTTTTCCGATATTACTTGCATGGCGCAGGCGCAAAGCCGGATTGGCAGGCTACCACTTTTCAGAGCGGTTCTTTCACGTGGCGAACATATGCGTCATGGCCGCCGAAGGAATCGAAGCCGACGAATCTTTATTTGCATGCGGACGGAACACTTTCGTTCAAAACCCCGGCTGTCGGCGACAAGCCGAGGCCATATCGCGAATATGTATCCGATCCCGCGAACCCGGTACCGTATCGTCAGCGTCCGATTTCACCGACTTATCCCGCAGGCGACTGGAGAACGTGGGAAGTGGCCGACCAGCGATTCGTCGAAGGCCGGCCAGACGTTCTGACATTTCAAAGCGAGCCGCTGGATCATGACGTCACGATTACCGGAAAGGTAGCGGCGGAATTGTTTGCCGCCACTTCAGGAACGGATAGCGATTTTGTGGTGAAGCTAATTGATGTCTATCCGCAGGATGCGCAGAAAAACGCGTGGGAACCCGAAGCAGGGCCGCAGCCACGCCAGTACGCGCAAAGTTTAAATGGATACGAGTTGCCGGTGGCGATGGAAATCCGGCGCGGCCGCTATTTGCAAAGTTACGAGCACGCGCATGCGCTGGTGGCGAACCAAGCGGTGGAGTGGAACGTGCCGCTACGCGACCATGATCACGTTTTTCTGAAAGGGCATCGCATCACGGTGCAGATTCAATCGACGTGGTTCCCCGTGATCGACCGCAATCCGCAAAAGTTTGTGCCGAGCATTCCTGAAGCTGCGGCTTCGGATTTCGTCCGGGCAACGCAGCGCATTTATTGTTCCCCGGGGATGCCTTCGCACATCGTTCTGCCGATTGTGCCGTAAGGACCCATTGATTGGCGAAGGGCAATTCAGCTTCGATACTCTGGTTATTAAGCAGTCGTGTTATTTCAGGATCCACCCAAATGGCGATGGAAGAAATCAGCCGTCGCTTCAAAAAATGATTCCCATGTATGGTAAAGCAAGGAATCGTGGACTTCGTCCGGGACCACGATTTGTTCAAATTCCACTCCTTGTCTTCGCAATGCTTGGATGAGCTCGACCGTTTGGGCGAAAGGCACGTTGCGGTCATCGTCGCCTTGTACGACTAGCACGGGCGAGTGCCAATCTTTAATGGAAGAAAGAGGAGAGGAATCCCACGCTACTTGTGCACGGTCTGGCGAAGCGGCTGCCGCATTCGCGCCTGACTGGAGAGTTCGCCAGTCATGGACCCCCGCGTAATCCACACCGGCTGCAAATAAATCAGAGGCGCGCGCAAGTCCCAACGCGGTCATGAAACCGCCGTAACTCCCTCCCCAAAGTCCGATGCGCTTCGTATCTACGTCCGGCCGACTGCTGAGATAGGTTGCGGCGCCTTGGATATCCTTATATTCACTTGCGCCGGCTGCGCCAAAGTTTTCCGGTGTGCGGAAATTGAGTCCGTAACCCGTCCCGGCCCGGTAGTTGACGGAGAGCACCACGTAACCTTTGCTGGCGAGATATTCATTCATTCCGTACATATAGTGATACGCGTCCATGGGGTGCCAGCCGAGGAACATTTGTCGAGTAGGTCCGCCATGAAAAAAAATCACTGTCGGATGACGCACTCCGTTTGCTGAATCGGGCGGCAGAAATAGTTGGCCATGAATCATGAGGCCGTCTGGCGCCGGAAAGATTACTTGCTGCGGCACGACCAAACTTGATCTTGGAAAATCTGCTGGAATCGTTTCCGGCGCGAGATCGCGGATTCGGCCAGGCTCGGCAACGACGGCGGCGTGCAGCGGATTTCGCGCATCCGAGGCCAAGACTGCGACGGTTCGTCCGTCGCTTGAAACGGCAGGGAAGACTTCGATCCCTTGGCCGGGAGTCAATTCCACTGGCTCGCCCCCCGAGACGGAAACCCTCCACACATGCATGCGGTCGATGTCGTTCTGATTGGACGCATACACGACTTCCTTGCGATCGGGACTGAATGCATCATGGAAGACTTCCAGATCTCCGGGGGTGAGTAGCCTCGGCACTCCACCTTGAACTGGGATGCTGTATAACTGGACCCATCCCGTACGCTCCCACGGGAAGACAATCTGGTCTCCTGCACTCCAGAGCAATTGATCTTCTGATTCCACGCCGCGAAACAAGCTGCCAGGTCCCTCATCTGCTTTCCAGCATTGATGTCCTTTCCCCGAAGTAGCATCAGCAATCCAAATGGCCCACGGTATGCCGGCGCGCGCCCGGCCCGCCCTTGCACCGGCTTGGACGCGAATGAACGCGATCTGCTTTCCGTCCGGAGACCACGCCGGATTCGCATCCCGATCCACACTTGGAGCCAACCAAAGAACCGATTTGTCTGCTATCCCATATACCCCAATGAAAGCGTGATCGCCGCGCTGGCTCGCAAATGCCAAATGCGATCCGTCCGGAGACCAGCGCAGAGAGCTGCTGTTTCCCCTTTCTCGAATTAAGAGTTCCGGTTTACCTGCGCCGCGCAGATGCACCAGCCATACTTGGTCTTTCGATATGTATGCTACGAGATCTCCCTTCGGAGAGACCGCGGGAGAATGGCCTTCGCCAAGGACGCGTGGTTCGCCGCCACTTGCAGAAACCGCGAGTATTTGTTGTTCCAACGCTCCCTGCGGCAAGCTGAGAGGATTCGGATTCGCTCCTCCTCCATCCAAATCGCCATCACGAACATAAACTACGGTTTCTCCATTCGAGTCCCAGGACAATTCACCGATGTCTCGTCCATCATCGCCTTTATACGAAGTCACTGGCCGAGTCTTAAATGAGTCAGCGCCGGAGGGTTCCGCAATCCAAATGTTTCGGCTCCCGCGCAAATTAAAAACCCACGCGAATCTCCCATGAGCGGGTGCGGCAACCAAATCCGAGGGAAACGGAGCGCTGAATATTTGTTCGACAGTAAACGCTCGATTCTGGGCAGAGGCTTGAGTGCAAAGCATTGCAGCGGATACAAAGAAGCTCAGCAAAATAAAGGCGGCAAGAATTCCTCTGGCGCCAGCTTGTTCGCGTTTCATTTTATCTCCAGTACAACGTCACTTTGCGGTTGACAACATTCAATCGTCTAAGCCGTGCTGGGCCGGGACTGCCGGGCGCGAAAAGGAGAATAGCGGAGTAGGCGAGTCATGGCCTGAAAACAATAATGGAACATATGTTGCAGAGTAGAGATACCAGATATGGCGTCAGCATTCCAGAAGAAACTGCGAGGGGCAGTCAAATGCCGCGTGAAAAGTTTGAAAGATACGGAGCTGTGCTGAGGGAGGATAAATTGGATGGTAAGCATGGGCGTTCGTGAGGATGTGCCCAACTTGGAATGTGTTGACACCGTTCTCAACGGCCTGTCAAACTAGCGGCGATCGAGGGCAAACGGATCGCAACAAACGTTTCAGATGCACACTGGCCGCCGGTAAATCGCCATGATTGTTTCCGAAACAGAGGCCAGCAGGAAATTCATGAAAAGTGATTTACCAACTCGAGCGTCGCACTCCTTTAATATGTCCCAACTGCTGGCACAGGCTCGCCATCATGAATCGCTGATGGTGGATCGCATGCACGCGCTTGTCGAACACGAATCACCGAGTAGTGATAAGGCCGCCGTAGACAGGGTGTCCAAACTTTTCGCGGAATGGGCGCGGAAGTCTCGAGGTCACATCCGATGGCACCGGCACCGCCAGCATGGCGATTCTCTCGAAGTACGTTTTGGCCAAGGCTACCGCCGCGAACAGCCTGTGATGATACTGGGTCATCTGGATACCGTGTGGGATCGCGGGACAATCGCGCATATGCCGTGGAGCGTGACGGCGGAGCGCATCGCGGGTCCGGGTGTGCTGGATATGAAAGCTGGCGTAAGCATGGCGCTCACTGCGATCGAAATTGTGCAGAGCCTGCATCTGCTGCGACGACCGGTAACTCTTCTACTACACGGCGACGAAGAGATCGGAAGTCTGGCGTCACGGCGGGTGACCGAGGCAGTAGCAAGACGCTGCGGCGCGGTCTATGTGGTTGAACCCGCGCAAGGCGAAACCGGAGCCTACAAGACTGCGCGCAAGGGGACTGGTGGGTATCGACTCGCGGTGCATGGCGTGGCCGCCCACAGCGGCGTTGATTTTGATCGCGGACACAGCGCGGTGGTCGAGTTAGCCCGACAGATCGAAACTATCCACAAGTTTAACGACCGTCGTAGCGGTATTACGGTCAACCCTGGCGTGATTGGAGGCGGTACGCGATCCAATGTAATTGCCGCGGAAGCCTGGGTCGAAATTGACGTTCGTATCGCGCGCGCGAAAGACGCTGCGCGACTGGATCACAAATTCCGTGGCCTGAAGCCTGGTGACAAATTCTGCAGACTGGATCTGACAGGCGGACTGAATCGACTCCCGATGGAGCGGACACCAGGAACCATTGCGCTGTTTCGCCGCGCACGACGCCTCGGCGCACAAATCGGGCTCGATCTCGATGAGGCCGCCACCGGAGGGGCTTCGGATGGCAACTTTACATCGGCTCTTGGTGTGCCAACACTTGACGGGATGGGTGCGGTCGGCTCCGGAGCACATGCGGCGCACGAACATCTACTGCGGAAACATCTCGCTCCTCGCACTGCGCTGCTTGCGGCCATGTTGATCTCATGATGCTTGAGGAAAACTATGAAAGCAGTTAACAGCTCAAGAAACTCTCGTGAGGCAGTCTTCTACAAGTTTTCACCAACGTACCGACCGCAGCCGCAAATCAGTAGACTGAGGACTACTCCCACCATGACTCGAAGTGGATTGAACTTTCCCTCTGTGAGAGATGTAAGTTGACACGTCGCGTGGTTTCAGGAATGCTGCCTGCCATGGCGAATATCAAAAAGAGCGAATACGGGATGCCGGCGGGAGGGCTAACGAGTTGGATGAAACATCTGAGCCTCCGTCGCCAGGAACTAATTCGTCCTGTCTTCGAGAACCCAGCCGAGTTTGTGTTGCTCAGTGTTCGGGCGGCAGCGGATAGACTCAATACCGATCCAGCGACGGTGGTTCGCATTGCGCAGCGCATGGGTTTTGAGAATTATCGGTCGTTTCAGAACTATCTGCGAGATCTATTAATTGCCAACGCTACATCGCTTGAAGGAATGCAGAAGGGCGGCGATGGTCATGGGGGTATCCCGCACCACCTGCATGCCACCATGGAGCAGGATGTCAGGAACCTCAAGTCAGTGCGTACACACCTCGATCCCAAGCGCCTCGCTTCTCTCGCAAAGCGCATCCGCGGCGCACGCCGCAGGCTGATACTGGGCGGAGATCTTGCGGGAAGCCTTGTACATTACTTTGAGTACAGTCTCACGGCCATTGGTTTGCCGGTCATGATGGCTACGAGCGTGGGTCAAACTATGCACGTGACTCGCACGATGGGCCCTGGCGATGTAGTTATCGCGATCAGCTTTCGCAAAGGTCTGCGGCAAACCGTCGAAGGTATGCAGCGAGCGCGCAAGAACGGCGCGTATTGTATCGGGATCACTGGAACGTATGTGTCGCCGATCGCTCGATTTGCGAACGAGTTTTTCGTCGCACCAGTTGAGAGCAATTCTTACTTCGACTCCTACGTTGCCCCCATGTCACTCGTAAACCTCATCCTGGTTGCGTGCGCAAATTATGATCGGAAAG
>Ga0210410_10003809_pt1 | contig 13324 bp, 7 predicted proteins | sample IncBWC4MmetaG_FD_161058 | JGI IMG/M metagenome (GOLD analysis project Ga0210410, IMG submission 161058) | Forest soil microbial communities from Barre Woods Harvard Forest LTER site, Petersham, Massachusetts, United States - Inc-BW-C-4-M | ecosystem: Environmental > Terrestrial > Soil >... | reverse complement strand
CAACAAGTTCCTTGCCCGTTCCGGTCTCCCCGGTGATCAGCACGGTGGCGTCTGTGGGAGCAACCTTAGACACAAGAGAGAGTACTTTTTGCAAGGCGCCAGAACTCCCGACGATCTCGTCGCACCTCGATCCCTTATCGATTTCTTCGGGCAGGGCGACGCTCACGTGTTTGAGTCTCTCTTCAGACTGCTTTGGATCCGCCATGATTACCGCGACGCTTGCCATAACTTGCCTCCCAATCTAGGAACATTGCAACACTGCTTAGTCCTCTTTCTTCTTTACGCGCATTGTGGAATCAGTCCCGTCTGCGGACAACCCCAGATGGAGTCACCGTGGACACCATATCGGAACAGAAGGAATGCCCTTTTACAGGGGGTGGGAACTAACTCAAAAGTAGTAGGAGACTTAATTCTTTCGATCTCGCAGCTCTATGCGCTTCCATCCAAAAAGGCGGGCATCGACGGACCAGGCGCCCGGTCCGAGCATGGCAAGGGCGGCGCCGAGGGTTCCTAACAGGATATAGCTCCACGGATCATGGGGATGCGTGAAGGCGCTCCAAATCTCAATGATTGCCAGAAGTACTCCCGCGATGGGCGTCCATAAACCCGCGAGCAGTAGTATTCCTGCGGTAATCGCGAGAACATGGATCACTACCAGGCTGATTGGCGGCGCACTTTGCAGCTCGATAATTCTTCGAACGACTAATGCTATGCCAACGACCAGGCGGATGAGTAGAAGGCCTGCTCCGGGCCAGCCGTGAGCGAATGTGGAGAAAAGTCGTCGCAAAACAGGTCGAGCATAGAATTTCCCAACGCCAGCCGAAAACCCCAAAAGGCACGCGCGAAACACTCTTTTGAGTGAACTAGAACTCGATGATTCCGCGCTTCAAACCGATCATCGCGGCGTGGGTTCGGTCGTTGGCGCCCAGTTTGGAGAGGACGTTTCGGACTTGGCCCTTGACGGTCTCTTCGCTGACGGAGAGTTGCGCGGCAATCTCTTTGTTGGCATTCCCTTCGGCAATCAGACGCAAGACGCGCACTTCTGCCGGGGTCAGCGCGTCATCGGTGACATGCTCGGCAAGCTGGCAGGAAGCCTCAGCCGAAAGGGCTCTTTTCCCGGCGTGCACCGCGCGGATCGTTTCCAGAAGTTCCTTGTGCAAGCTATTCTTTAGCAGGTAGGCGCGCGCGCCGGCTTTGAGCGCCCGCAGAATCTGCGCGTCGCCGGCATAGGTCGTCAGCACGATGATTCGCGCCTCGGGAAATTCTCCGCGAATCACGATCATCGCATCGACGCCTCCCATTTCCGGCATCTGCAAGTCCATCAGCGTGATGTCCGGATGGTGCGCACGGAACTGCTGGATCGCTTCCCGCCCATTCGACGCTTCGGCGACTAAACTCATGTCCGAATGAACAGCAACGAGCCCCGCAATCCCTTGGCGAACGATCGGATGATCGTCAACCGCCAGAATCCGAATCGGCCCGGCCTCCACGCTCACGACTTCCTCTCCGTGTCTTTCTCCACCGCGAACCTCTCCGCCAACCACGAACGCCTGCGGCCATCAGCCGTCGCGTAAGCATTCGCGGCAGGAATGCTCAGTTCCACTTCCGTCCCAGTCTCCACCTCACTCCACACTGTCAGCTTACCGCCCAAAAGCTTGGCACGCTCGCGCATCCCGCGCATGCCGTAGTGTCCGGGACGCTCAACATCATTCAGAAGCTTCGAGTCAATCCCCTTACCATCGTCCCGCACCCGCAGCCGAAACTGCCGTTCGTCATACCGGATCTCCACTTCGATCCGCTCCGCCTGCGCGTGCTTGAAGGCATTGCGCAGTGCCTCCCCTGTAATCCGGTAGACTTCGTCTCGCAATATCGGATGCAGGTCTCGCGGCGTACCTTCCACCTCCACATGAAACTCGGCAGCATTTGGATTCGATTCACTGCCCGCAAGTTCTGTTCCGAGAGTGGTTATTGCACAGGCTAGGTCGTTGGTCACCGTCGTCGATGACCGCAACCCCTGCACGGCATCCCGCCCCTCGGTAATCGCTTGCGCGGCCTGCTCGATGGCGCTATCGATTGTTTGTTTCGCTTCGGCCGGACGCGTCGGGAACAGTTCAGATGCCGTTTGAAAGCGCAGCAGGAGTCCCTGGAAACTTTGCAGCAGAGTATCGTGCAACTCCCGCGCGACACGCGTGCGCTCATCGACGCGCTCTTCTAAGCGAATATTGAATTCATTCGCGAGCTGGCGCGAGCGATAGAGGTACACGCACCACGCCAACAGAAGAATCAAGGCGGCGGAGCTAGTCCGAAACCACCACGTTTGCCAAACGGTCGGTTCAACTTCGAACCCGACCGCAGCCTCGGACTCACTCCACAGCCCTTCGCTGTTACAGGCGAGCACGCGAAAACGGTATGAATGAGCGCCAAGATTAGTGTACACGGCTTCCCGGGTTGCAACCGGCTCACTCCAGGAGCGGTCGAAGCCTTCGAGAAGATATCGAAAGCGAACTCGCTCCGGGGTTGCAAGGCTTAGACCTGAGTATGTGAAAGTGATTCTCCTTGGCGAGGCGGGAATGTGAACCATGCCCTGGACGTTTACCGGACTGCCATCGACGGAAAGCGCCTCAATGTGGGCGATGGCGAGCGCGGAACTAGCGGCGACTCGAGATGGGTCTACAACCGACAAGCCGCTGCCGAGTGAAAACCAGATCTTGCCCGCTGAATCCGAGACCACCGATTGGCTCCGCTTCACTCCTTCGGTGCTCTCGAGACCATCGGCCTGGTCATACTCGCGAACATCAACTGCTTTCACAACACCGCTTAGCAGTTTGTCGCGCGGAACCCGCAAAACATGATCTGAGGTCGCGATCCACAGCCAGCCGTTTTTGTCTTCTTCAATTCCGAATACGGGTGCTTGCAGGGACGCAGGTACTCCTCGGGGTACATGCACCTGCCCATCACTGAGGTAAGCGAGACCTTCGGCCGTTCCTATCCACAGGATTTTCGTTGAATCCTGCAGGAGGCAGTTGACATCCTCCGAGGGTAATCCGTCGTTGGCGGTATAGGCTCGCCACCCCTTCTGCAACATGGCACTGACGCCCTTCGGGGTCCCGAACCACATCGTTCCGTCGGGACCCTCGGCAATTGACGATATTGTGTTCGCCGCTAACCCGTCCATAGTGGTGTAATTTGTGAAATGACCGTTCTTAAGCTCGCTTACACCATTACTGAGGGTCCCGGACCAGACGCTACCATCACGACTAACATAGACCGCGTACACGGTCTTTTGTGCGAGGCCGTCTGCCTGCGTGTAGGTCTTGGCTGTAAACAAATTGCCGGGGTAGCGCAGATGGGTGAGTCCACCCTGTTGTCGTCCCACCCAGATGTCATCCTTGCCAGTTCCGGCGATAGAGTAGACGACATCGTTGGCGATCCCATCGACGGTGACAGCCCCACTTTTTCCTTCCTTCAGCCATCGCAAACCACCCTGAATGGGTGCAATCCAAGTGCGGCCGCCGGAGTCAACGTGCAATGGTCCCATGCTCTGCGATTTCAAATTGGGGAGAGAGTACGTAACAAAGGCACTGCCTCGAAGTCGCTCCAGGCCGTGCGGGCTACCGATCCATATGTTTCCCTCCCGATCCTCGAAGAGCGCAGATATCGGTCCAGTGATTTCACGAGTACCAAGCGAAGAAACCCCGTTCGCGTTGTACCGAAACAGTCCGTGACTCGTGCCAACCCAGATGTTCGAGTCCCGGTCACGAAGAATGGAAAGCACGTCGAGATGGAGAAGAGACGGCGGTACACCTGCTAAGGTAAGCTCCGTTCCATTCCAGCGCACCACACCCTTTGCCGTTCCCACCCACAATTCTGAGTTTTGAAGCGGAAGCAGACAGTTAACCTTCGTATCACCCCGCCCATTCAAGGCGTTCAAAACGCTGCCTTCCTGGAGATAGAAGAGCCCTCGTCGCTCCGTGCCAAGCCAAATCTTTCCATCCTCAGTCTGCGCCATGGCGACCACCAGCGAGGTGAGCGGTGGCTGACGATCAGGCATCATGTCATAGTTCCAATTAAAAGGAGTCGATCGCTGGTCAGGAGCCTCGCCTTTTTCGACTCTTGCAGCGTCAGCGAAAAGAGCTACGGACGACAGCGTTCGAAATCGGTTGTCACTGTATGTAAGAATTCCCACAGCTAATGATGAGAGCAAAACCGCACCCGATGTGCCCTGTGCTATTGCCGTTGTGCCGTTCTCAGCCTCGCCGCGGATAAGCTCGAAGTTCCCATTGTGATAACGAAAGACCTGGGTGTTTTGTAGCAATATCCAAAGGTTATCGCTCGCGTCGGCTAAAAGTTCTCTAACAGGTCCAATCAGAATTGGATCAGGATGGGCCCGCTCGAACTGGTGAAAATTCAAACCGTCAAAACGAACTAGGCCTTTATCTGTCCCAATCCACAGATAGCCATCGGAAGTCTGTGCGATGGCAGTTATAGATCCGCCCGGCCAACCTTTCTCAGTTCCCCACGAGTTGTGGAGATATTCCGACACGGCCCGAGTGGGATCAAGCGCAGACGCCGAAACAACGAAGGAGAGAGCCGCGAGTCCGGCAATGGCACACCTGAGTAGCCATCGCCTTCCAAAACCGTACTCACGGAAGGTATTCAAACTTCTCAACCACAACCTCGCTTGGCTTCTGCAAAGGATTTTTGTCGCTCGCAGCGATGTAAAAGATCAGACGAGGTTTTGCCTTGCCCGGAACCGGTATGCCAGATGTGAACTCATGTTCAGAAACGAGTTGCGCTCCGGCACCCGCAGATCTTCCGCGAAAGGTCTTGAAAGTTGCATGTCCAGGTTCCCAGCGCAAGACATACGTCAAGGTGCCTGAGGGCGCCGCAAAAGCAAGCAGGTTACCAGGTGTGTAGAACGGTTGAATCACATACTGAGCATTGTTCTTATTCGCAGAGTCACCCCAGCGACTGACCTCTATGTCCATCTCGCGATAGTGCTGCTCCCCAGCCGAATCCTCGAAGATATACATAGTAAAGACCGCAGCAGGTTCCAAGTGAGAGATATCACGCACAGTTACCGAATACGTGCCGTAGCCGAGACTACGATTTAGGAATATTTCCGCACACGACCACCTGCCCGTTTTGTTCTTCTGGATCTGCATGTGGAGCGCCCCGCTCGCATCGGTCCGTGCATTTTCAGCGTCGAAAAGGTTGTTCGTGCCTCCCTTGTCATTCGCAATCGTGCGAACACCCCAATCATAGCCGCTGAATTTAAGCGATCCGGTCGGGGCAAATTGCGGCGCTCCAACGCCCTTCACAATTGTCACCAGAGCAACGGAACCGCCTTGGGTCGGAGCTAAATCCATCATGGGCTGCGGATGATAATCCGGCTCCACCAGTAACGCAGCATACTCAAATCCCAGATGAGTTTCCGTGCTCCACGTCGAATCTGCTTTAATGGGAATGAAGGGATGATCAGGCCAGGGCTGCACCCACCATGGCCCGCTCTGCGCATAAATAACAATCTGTTGCTTTGGTCGAGCGTTTCTTACCCGACCAGAGATCGTGTCGACTCTTTCTCGTCCACCTTGCGCCGCCGGCGGAATATGGGTGAACTCGATGGATGGGCCGGCGCTGCTTTTCTGCGAATGGCATCCCTGACCCGCAAAGTTGAAACCCAAAGTGCCTAAAATAAGGATAAGCGTCCGTGCGAGCTTCTTCGGCGCAACGCTTACCGCGCGCCCTGCAGTGCCTCGAGGGTACCTCATTGCGAGCATTTCAGACACCCAGCATCTTAGCGCTGAGCGTATTCTGTGAACAAACCCAAATCGAGGTTCTCTGGGCACTCCACTGAAATAGTGGTGAACAGGCCGGACCAGATCAAGGTTGAATCTTCGCCACCTATGGCACACGCGCGGTGGAGGCTGGCATCGATGTGTTCAGTGTGGCGAGCTGATGGGGCACGCGGATTTGCGCACCACGGAACGCTACGTGCATTTGTCCAAGGCGCACTTGGAGGATGCGCAGAAGAAAATCGAAAGCTTTCGAGTGCGTCAGCGGTCCCTGTGATTTGCTCGTCTCGGGCGGATTTGGATCAAGGTGTAAAGCTGTTCAAAGGCGAAATTGTCCCATATATATAGACCCAACCCCTTGCTAACCACAAAAGAATGCGTGACTTATGTTCGATACAGCTGAGTTGCGACCTCAGCTGTGAAGAAAAAGGCTGGCCTCTAGCGTGGATTATCTTTTGGCAAATCGCTGGAAACTACGCGGTACGGATGCCTGCCAAAAGCGTGCCTTGAGAACTTCAAGTAACAATTTATTGGACCACTGATGGAATTGTGAAGAAACTTCTCGCCAACGGCCGACTTTGCAAGACGTCGGCCCCGAACTGCGCTTGAGCACGCGGATGCTCCAGCGGCGCCTGACTGCGGACCGCGCGAGGTTTCAGCATTTGACGGAAGAAGCGTGACGCGAACTCGCGCAACACTATCTATTGCATTCGTCGCTGGAGTTGAATGAAACCGGTTATCTTCTCGGATACGAAGATGCGAACTCATTTTTTCGCGCATTTCAGCAGTGGGAGGGCACGACGCCAGGGGAATGGCGGGCTGTCCACGCCCATTGTGCCAGCTCAAACCACGTGTCGGCTTCGGTTGCGTAATTCTCAATCGCCTCCAGATGTATTCACAGAGCGCACAGAGTCAAATGCGAGACATGCAATGCCCATGAAAGGAAAGGAAGGTCCCGAAGTGTCGATGAAGTTCCGTCTAACGAAGACACGAATTGCCACATCCAAGCTTCCAGGGGCAGTCTCTGCGAGGTTTGTTCGATGCGAACAGAAGTTGCCGAAGGGTCCCGGCTTTCAGCCGCTGCACGGTTCGAATCGCTCGTCGCGGTATCGAATGCGATCGGAACGTATCGAGATCCGCAGGAACTATTTGGCGCGCTGCTGAGGGAGTTGCACCGAGTCGTCCGGTTTGATTATATCGGTGTGTCCATTCGCGACGAGAAATCGAATACGTTTCACCGCCATTCCCTCGACGCGGAGACAGAAGCACCCGTCCCTCCGGACCCCGAACTGGCCATGGAGGAATCCGATGCCTGGTGGGTCTATCAGAACCAAGAGCCTTTGGTCACTTCGCTTGAAGCCGTCGACGCTCGGCGTTCCAAATTTCAAGAGATTTTGAAGAAGTATGGAACCCGCTGCGTGTGCACCCTTCCCTTAACCACGGCCCACAGCAAGGTCGGAACGCTCACCTTTGCCAGTAAAGCTCCGAATATCTATACCGCCGAAGAAGTTTGCTTTCTTTCGGTGGTGGCTGATCAGATCGCTCTCGCATTCGACAACGCGCTGCACTTTGATGCAGCGCAGGCCTCACAGCAGCAACTGCTGAAGAAGAACGAGCGTGTTGGACTTCTTTTGGAATTGACCAATCACGTGGTTTCCAATCTCGAGTTCCGGGATCTTCTCCGAGCCGTGGTAGCGAGCACGCGCCGGGTTATGGGCTGCGATGGCGTTGGCATTACTCTTCCCGATAGCGACAACACACACTTGCGGATCTACGCCTTGGATTTTGCCTTCAGCGACGAATCCCTCCGAGAGGAGAGCCTTGTCCCCATTGACGAAGACGTCTCGGGAGCGGTCTTTCGCACCGGCAAACTCTGGTGTGGAAGTGTCCTGGAGGCGAGGCGACTGGGCATGAAGGACCCCTCGCAAGCCGAAGTTGGAACGGTCTGCATCCTTCCTCTTGTTAGCCGCGGTCGCGTGCTGGGCACATTTGGTGTGGTCAGATATCAGGACAATGCGCTCACTGGCGATATCGAGTTTCTGACGCAAATCGCAAATCAGGTTGCCATTGCCGTGGAGAATGCACTTGCGTTTGGGCAGATTCGAGAGCTCAAAGACCAGCTTTCCAAAGAGAAGCTGTATTTGGAAGATGAAATCCGCACGGAAATGAATTTTGCTCAGATCATTGGAAACAGTGCCTCTCTGCGCAAAGTCCTCAAACATGTGGAAACGGTAGCGCCGACGGACTCGACGGTCCTGATTTATGGCGAGACCGGGACAGGAAAGGAACTGATCGCCCGTGCCATTCATGATTTGAGCCCACGGCGGTCGAAACCCTTCGTGAAGCTCAATTGCGCGGCCATTCCGACAGGTTTGCTGGAAAGCGAACTCTTCGGGCACGAGAAAGGCGCATTCACCGGAGCGATTGCGCAACGGATTGGCCGCTTCGAGGTTGCCGATGGTGGCACGATTTTTCTGGACGAAATAGGAGAAATTCCTCTCGAATTACAGACGAAACTGCTCCGAGTGCTACAAGAGAGGGAGTTCGAGCGCTTGGGAAGCTCGCGCACGCTTCGGACCGATGCGCGCTTGATCGCCGCGACGAACCGGGATTTGGAAGCGATGGTGAGCGAGCAGAAGTTTCGATCCGATCTCTTCTTTCGCGTGAATGTCTTTCCTGTCCACGTTCCGCCCTTGCGGGAACGGCAGGGGGATATACCACTGCTGGTGCGGCACTTCACCCAGCAGTTTTCCCGGCGCATGAACCGTATGATTGATACGATTCCGTCTCCGGCAATGGACGCCCTGTGCCGATACCAATGGCCGGGGAACATACGAGAACTCCAGAATGTGATTGAGCGCGCCGTAATCATCTCGACGGGCCCCGTCCTTAGCGTCGATGTTAGCAATCTTAAATTTCCGAAGACCGGCCATGCGGTAGAAGAAACGACCTCTCTGAAATCGCCGACAAACGGCGGACTTCATGACGTTCTGGAGCAATCAGAACGTCAGCAGATCCTGAAAGCGCTGGACCAGTGCAACTGGGTTGTAGCGGGTGTGAATGGGGCGGCGGCGCGTCTTGGAATGAAACGATCCACTCTCCAACAGAGAATTCGCAAACTCGGAATCGCACGCCGATCTGCCTAGCCCCGCCGCGCTGCATTTTCACTCCGTGCAATTGGGAAGCGTTTTCTCTGCCTCACACTTTTCTTGTGTGCCACAAAACGGGCACGCTGCCGCAAATCCGGCAGTGCCACGCTGGCATCGTGATCTAAAGAACGCTTTCCCGGCTCGCCGTCTCACATAAATTCAGTAAGTTCCGCCGAACTTGGAAACCCTCAGCGCCTTGGCCCTCGTTATGCACTCGTCCTGAGCGCGGGGGGTTGCCATGAGTGGAATGCGAGGTCTGACCAGAGCATCCGATTCTCAATCGGTATTCTCAAGAGAACGCTCCCATTCTCGCATTTTGGAAGTCGACACCTGGATGGCGAGCGACATTCACGCCATATCGCCAACGGTAGACCGCTTGATGCGGCTGATTGAAGGATTGCAATGTGTTCACGGCGCAGAGCGCGATGTCGAGTTGACGCTCCGCGAAGCTCTGGGACGTGCCGTCGTGCATGGCAATCAGGCAGATCCGAAAACAAGAATACACATCCGCTGCCGCTGCGGACCTGGCAATGAAATATCCATCGTTGTGAGGCATCAGGGAAAAGGATTCGATTTCGGAAAGTCGATAGCTAACAGCTTTCCATCGGAGCCCGCGGGCGAACATGAGCATGCCATCGAGTTGATGAAAGTCGCGATAGACGAAGTCTCCTTCGAAGGCAGCAGCGAAGTCCACAACGGCGGTACCGTGCTCAGCTCCGCTTCATTGAAGGCGAGGTAAGGGCGCGATGAGTGCTGCCACAGCCACTGGCTCGGGAGAGGAACCCTGGCAGGCCAAAGGCAACCCTTGGATTATTGCCGTCGCCGTTTCCCTCGCGGCATTCATGGAGGTGCTCGATACGAGTATTGCGAATGTGGCCCTGCCCCACATCGCGGGCAATCTGGGCGCTAGCAATGACGAGAGTACCTGGGTCTTGACGAGCTATCTGGTCTCTAACGCAATCGTTCTGCCCATCAGCGGATGGCTCGTTGCATGGCTCGGACGAAAACAGTTTCTTTTGACGTGTATCGTGTTTTTCACAATCAGTTCCTTCCTGTGCGGGATCGCGCCCAACCTTGGGCTGCTTCTCCTGTTTCGCGTCTTGCAAGGTGCGTTCGGAGGAGGGTTGCAGCCGATGGCACAAGCCATCCTGGGCGATACCTTTCCTCCCGAGAAGCGGGGTCTGGCCTTCGCGTTGTACGGAGTGACCGCAATCTGCGCTCCAGCCGTCGGTCCCACATTGGGAGGTTGGATCACCGACAACTATTCTTGGCGCTGGATTTTTTACATCAACGTTCCAGTCGGTGCTCTGGCGCTCGCACTGGTCTATAGGCTCGTCGAGGACCCACCGTACTTAAGCCGTCTGGGAAAGCGGCTTGCTGGCTTCGACTTTATCGGATTTTCTCTCCTGACTGTTGGCGTAGGTGCATTGCAGATCGCCCTCGACAAGGGGCAGGAGGACGATTGGTTCGGATCTCTTTTCATTACGGCCTTGGTTGTGATCGCCGCGCTAGGCCTCGTTTCCTTGGTCGTTTGGGAATGGTTTCAGAAAGAGCCCATTGTTGATGTGCGCTTGTTCAAGATTCCCAATGTCGTGACCAGCAACCTGATGTTCCTGATGCTGGGAATGGCTCTATTCAGTTCGACGGTACTTATGCCGCAACTGCTGCAGACCCTTATGGGCTACACGGCACAAAAGGCAGGGATGGTACTCTCAGCCGGCGCTCTCGTGGTGCTGGTCGTGCTGCCCCTAGTGGGCAAGCTCACCAATCGATTTCAGGCTCGTTATCTCTTAGCGTTTGGTTGGATAACTCTGGCGGCGAGCATGTACATATCGTGCAAACGGATTGATCTCCTGATGAGCTTCCGCGCGGCCACCTTTCTGCGTGTTTGGCAATACATTCCCGTCGCCTTTCTATTCGTCCCGCTCACGCTTGCCGGATACGTCGGCCTGCCAGCGGGAAAAACCAATGCTGCCGCCGGGCTGATGAATTTCATGCGCAACATTGGGCAGAGCGTCGGGACCTCTACTGTCACCACCCTCATCGCCCGGCGCAGTCAATATCATCAATCCGTGCTTGCGGGTTACACGGCTTCCACCCGGTTTCACGACGCTACTACCGCTCTGGCGATGCGCCTGACGACTGCCGGCTTGAGCGTGCATGCTGCTCAACAACAGGCACTGGCCCGAATGTACGCGTTGGTTCAGTCGCAGGCCGCAGTCCTCTCTTACGTTGAAGTGTATTGGCTGCTGGCGATGGCCTCGACAGTTATGTTTGTCGGCTCATTTCTGCTGAAGGGAAATGAACCGGGGAAGCGTGAGAATGTCTCGGTTCACTAGAATTCTAAAAATCGATCCGACACGCTTCTTATGTGCTGCAAAACCGGCACGCTACCGCAAATACGGCAGTGCCACGTCGGCACCTTGATCTAGGGAACGGTCTTTCGGTTCGCCATCGCAGTACAAATCAATAACTTCCGCAGCCCTGGGATCCCTCCTCCTTTGGCAGGCGCACTGCACTATTCCCTTGAGTAAGAGGGGATCTGATGTCGGAAGAACTCAGGCCTCCCCTCCAACGCTTGCTAAGAATGGGCGCGAGCGTAATCCCAAAACCGAGTTCAAGGAGACGAATGCGGATACCCACGAAGAATTGTGACGCGTCGCTGTCGAGGGCGGCGTTAATCGGCGTGCTTTCGTTAGTCATGGCTCTGAGCGCGCAAAGCCAATCAGATGAGTCCCGGTCTGGCCAATGGCGAATCGCCGGACAGAATCTAAGCAACAGTTGGAGCCAACCGGCTGAGCACCTCATTAGCCCTGCCAACGTCAAGGGTCTGGCCCCGAAATGGGTATTCACAACGGGTGGCGATGTCTCTGCTACTCCGACCGTGGACGGTGACGCAGTTTTTTTCCCAGATTGGGGTGGCAGTCTCTCCGCAGTTAAGAAGGACAGCGGTCGGCTTATTTGGTCGCACAAGGTCTCCGATTACGACGGCGTCGACGGAGCTATCTCTCGTGTTAGTCCAGCCGTGGATGGGAACCAGGTAATCATCGGAGACATTCTGAATGGGAAGCAAGTGCACAACGGCGCGAACGTCATCTCGGTCGATCGCGAAACAGGAATACTCCGGTGGATGACAAAGGTCGACAATCATCCGGCAGCAATCATTACTGGATCACCCGTTGTTTTCGACGGCGTTGTCTACGTAGGAGTTTCGTCGAGCGAAGAGACTCTGGCACTCGATCCGGCATATCCCTGTTGCAGTTTTCGCGGCAGTGTCGTAGCGCTCGATGAGAAAAACGGTGCGATGCTTTGGAAAACCTTCGACATGCCAGACAATGGCGGACAGCCCGGTGGATACAGCGGGGGTGCGGTTTGGCAACCACCCGCGATTGATCCAAAGCGCGGTACGCTTTTCGCCGGCACTGGAAACAACTACACCACTCCCGCAGACGTGGAGGCCTGCCAGAAAGCAACTCCTACGGCGAACTGCGTAGCGGCGGACGATTTCTTCGACACTGCTCTCGCGTTGGACTTAAAGAGCGGGCAGATTAAGTGGGCAAAGACGCTGCAAGGCGTTGATACCTTCACAGCGACCTGCGGTTTTGGGGCCGCCCGCCCACCTTCGGGGAACCCGAACTGTCCCGTACCCAGCAGCCCGGATTTCGACTTTGGAGGGGCTGGACCTAATCTCGTCGGGAACATCGTAGGCTTTGGCCAGAAGAGCGGCATCTATTGGGCGCTCAATCCCGAGAATGGCAACATTGTTTGGGCCAGACTGGTTGGGCCAGGAAGTTCGCTCGGAGGCATCGAGTGGGGCACCGCTACAGACGGGCAGCGCATTTACGTCGCTATCGCGAATCGCTTCAATGTGCCCTACACCTTGGTGCCCTCGGGACAGCAAATAACCTGGGGTTCATGGAGCGCGCTTGATGTTGCCAATGGAAAGATCCTTTGGCAGACGGCGGATCCCACCGCAGGCACCATTGATACCGGCTCGGTGAGCGTTGCCAATGGCGTCATGTATGCGGGTTCTTTTTCAGGGCAGATGTATGCACTGGACACCACGACCGGAAAAATCCTCTGGAACTTCGCGAGCGGGGGCTCAGTAATCGACGGGCCATCGATCGTGGACGGCACCCTCTATTGGGGATCCGGTTACCGAAATATCCCACCTGGAATCGGCAATAACAAAGTCTACGCGTTCACTCTGGCCGGCTCGAAGGATCGCGGCGAGCACTCCGGACGTTAAGGACGACCAGGACGACTCCGACGATCACGACGAGCAAGAGTGATCGTCTTGGAGTCGTCGCTCCCCATGTGATTTTCGGTCCCGATAACCGCACTTAGAGAACCGGTTCCAAATACAAAGGAGACTTGCAG
>Ga0210410_10003807_pt1 | contig 13327 bp, 10 predicted proteins | sample IncBWC4MmetaG_FD_161058 | JGI IMG/M metagenome (GOLD analysis project Ga0210410, IMG submission 161058) | Forest soil microbial communities from Barre Woods Harvard Forest LTER site, Petersham, Massachusetts, United States - Inc-BW-C-4-M | ecosystem: Environmental > Terrestrial > Soil >... | reverse complement strand
TCAAGCGCACGGGCGCCGAGGATTCTTACGATCTGCTGACTCCCCGAGAGCGCGAGATTTTGCAACTCGTCGCTGAAGGCAAGTCCAACAAAGAAGTGGCCGCGATTCTCAATCTCAGCGTCTATACCGTCGAGACGCACCGCTCCAACATCATGGAGAAGCTGAAACTTAAGAGCCTGCCCGAGCTCATTTTGTACGCTGTCCGCAAGGGAATTATCGCTTAGTCGCAAACGCTGGATGCCTGCCCGTCGGCAACTCCCTTTCCTACATATACTTCCGCGAGTACTCAATCGACGGCGGGCGAAATACCAATCGGCCGGGAGGTGTGACTTCTTCCCATGCCTCGTCTAATTCAAGAGAAGGAATCTGGCGCGGTGCGTGGCCAGGTCGAGAATGCTACAGGAGAAACCACAATGATGAGATTTTCGCGCAAGCCCCAGGCTTTAATTTTGGGGATCGCCTTGACGGGCGGCGTGGCCGGTTACGCGGTGGCTCGGACCTCTGCGAGTACGTCCGCTGGACATGTTCACGCCTCCCTGAAATTGGCCGATCCAAACGAAGGGCCCAGCAAAATGGGATTCGCTCCCATCGTGAAAGAAGTTCTGCCCAGTGTTGTGAATATTTCCTCGTCCAAAGTCGTGCGGACACCTAATCAGTTCCCGCAAGGATTGCCGGACGACCCGATGTTCCGTCAATTTTTCGGGCGCCAATTCGGCCGCGGTCCGGAAGTTCCCAAGCAGCGGCGCGAGCAAAGCCTCGGGTCCGGCGTCATTGTCAGCCCCGAAGGTTACATTTTGACGAACAATCACGTTGTCGACGGCGCGACCGACGTGAAAGTCACCCTATCCGACCGACGCGAGCTCAAAGCAAAGATTATCGGCACTGATCCAAAAACCGATGTGGCCGTCCTGAAGATCGAAGGCGCGAATTTTCCGGCCATTACGTTGGGTGACTCCGCGAAAGTGCAAGTCGGAGACTACGCTCTGGCTATCGGCGATCCGTTCGGTGTCGGCCAGACCGTGACCATGGGAATTGTCAGCGCAAAAGGCCGCGGCAACCTCGGCATTGAAGACTACGAGGATTTCATTCAGACCGATGCGCCGATCAATCCAGGCAACTCCGGTGGTGCGCTGGTTAACGATCGCGGCGAACTCATTGGAATCAACACCGCGATTTTGTCGCATGGCAGCGGAGGCAACGAAGGCATCGGGTTCGCCATTCCCGAGAAACTCGCACAGGGCGTAATGAGCCAGATCCTGGACCACGGCAAAGTCACCCGTGGATACCTCGGCATCGTCGTGCAGCCGATCAGTCCAGCGATGGCCAAGGCTCTAGGTCAGGGTGACCAAGCCAAGGGTGCGCTCGTCGGCGATGTCAGCGCGAAAGGACCCGCACAAGCAAGCGGCGTTCAGCGCGGAGACATCATCCTCGACGTCAATGGCCAGCCCGTCACCGATGCCAACGATCTGCGAAACACCATCGCCATGATGCAGCCCGGCGAAACCGTCAAACTGAAAATCTCGCGAAACGGCAGCACGCGCGACCTCTCCGTGAAACTCGGCGAGCTGCCCACTTCCAAGGAGCAAGCCGACAAGCAGCAGGAAGGTGCATCGAAGGACGCCCTGGAAGGCGTGAACGTCGAGAACCTTGACGCGGACACGATCCAGCAGCTCGGGTTGCCCGCTTCTACCAAAGGCGTGGTGGTTACCGGCATCGACCCGTCCAGCCCGAAAGTAGACTCCGGCCTGCGCAAAGGCGACGTGATTCAAGAAGTGAATCACCAGCCGGTGCGCAACGTCGCCGAGTTCGAGCAAGCCATGCACAAAGCAGGAGACGCCAATGCCCTCCTGTTAGTAAACCGCGGCGGCACAACGCTCTTCATCGCCGCCTAAACAAACCAACAATTCGCTTCTGGCAAAAATTATCGCCAGCGGCAAGAATCGGCTGCGCCGAAAGGTGCAGCCGATTTTCTTTTTGAGCTTAATATTCCCTACCGCGAATGAACTTTTTGGCCCTAAATCCCGAATAACAGTATGGAGATCAGGATTGCCTGACGACCGCGAACTTTGGGAGCGGATTTGCCGGGGAGACGCGTTCGCCTTCGACGCGCTCTACCGAATGCATGCACCGAAGGTAGAGCTATTTCTAAGGCAAATCCTACGTAGCCGGCAGGCGGCGGAAGACGTCATGCAAGAGACTTTTGCCCAGATTTGGAGGAGTCCGAATGGGTTCGAACCGAGTCGGGGAACCCTACGTGCCTATCTATTTGGCGCCGCTCGAAAACGCGCCGCGGAATTTTGGCGGAAGCAGGGCGCCGTATCGAATCGAGAGGCCGAGAATGAACCCGCAGATTGTAAGGCCGAAATAGCTTCACTCGTCGGCGACGCCTTTGCACGCTTGCCAGAAGAGCAGCGAACCCTGATCTGGCTGCGAGAAGTGGAAGGGCAGTCCTACGCAGAATTAGCTGTGATTTTGGAGATACCCGTGGGAACCGTTCGCTCGCGTCTTTTTACGGCACGCGAAGCTTTAAGAATCGTATGGCATGCAGCGCCGAACGTAAGAAAGGAGGACGCATGAAGTGCGAAGACGCGGGGGAATTTGTCTCCGCTCTGTGCGACGGGGAAAGAATCCCACGGGAGGCCGCCGAGCACATCGGCGAATGCGAAGTATGCCGTTCACGGCTGAACGCATATTCGGCCATGGGAACCGAACTGCGGCGGGTAGCAAGCTCGGAAGAGCAAACAGAAGTGAATGCCGGCTCCTGGGAAAAAGTCGCAAGAACACAGCTGACTTGGTGGCAGAGAGGGAGCACCACGATGAGAATTCCGAGGTTTGCGTTTGCATCAATGCTGGGGATCATCTTGTTACTTTCTTGCGGTCTAGTCTTGGTACGCGCTCGCACGGCCGTGGGAGGACCAGTCTTTGTGTTGACATACAAGATTCCGGCCGATGGCAGAGTCGGGCGCTGCATGATGGTGATCGGCGGAAAGCGCAAAATCAATAGTTGCAGTGAGGGCATGGGAGGTCCATGGGGCTTTCTTACGATGAAAATCCGCTACCTGGGAAAGGAAGCAGAGCGCATCGCGTTGGGGGTAAAGACCAGCTACGAACCCCAGCAGCGACCTCTAGGAATGAGCAACATCGATACGCTGCAGGATGTTCCTGAACAGACGGTTTGGATTGAGCCTGGGAGCAAGCAGAAGATTTCCGTGCCAGGCCTGGGTGAAATCGAACTGACCGGAGAATACCTGGATCGCATCCCCACGCTGCTATTCCGGCCGAGCGAAACCCTTGATCCACAAAAGGACGAGTTCCGGATTGCTTCGCCCGTACTCATCCGAGGCAAGGAAGTAGTATTCAATTTGGATGGATCTTCAATCGATTCGGGCGATCCGGATGCTGCCCTCATGATCTATTTCCCCGGCGAAGGCCGATACCTTATCTCGACTGTTCCGTTCCAGGGCGCGGTTGAAGGCAAGGTGGACGTGGGCCAAATCAAGTTCACCGTGGAGGGCCAGGACTACCTTCTGCTGACGGCAATGCCAACGACCCGCTCCGAGCACGTATGGGTCACGCACGATCCGCAATACAAGCTGTCCGAGCACATGCAAGGCGCGCACGACGATCAGTCAATGTTCATGGTGAGAAGCCTGAGAAAACTCCTACAACAACAAATCCGCCACATCATGTAACGCTAGATCCAGATCACCTAAGCCCCCAAAGCTGACGGCCCTTGACACGGATCGACTGGGGTACTTCTGGGCACAGCGCTATGCGCAGGTGGTTGACTCCCAGGCACCTAGCTTCCAAAATCACAAAACGGGCGATTTCACGCGAAAACCCGTCGATATACGCATGCCAAACGACTCTAACCCGCCCAGCGCTGTGGACCAAGCCGTCTCGCGCGCGCTCCGCGAGAATCTCGAGCGCATTCAGCGCACTACCGAAGAATTGCATCAGGCCGTTTCCGACGTTGTCGCAGCTTGCGCCAGCAGCAGACCCACCAATGCATTGCCGTCCATGCTGCGCGCCCAGACCGCCGCCGCCTCCATCTCCGCCGCTTTGGATGTTATGTCCCGCTTTGTTTCTTCCGCGGTCCAGGGCAGCCCACGCTCGCCATTTGAAACGGAAATGTCCCGCATCGCCAGCACCATGACAATTGACGAGCCCGCGCCTCCCACGCCACAACGCAGGGCCCCGGCGGCGCCGCCTCCTCCCGTGCCCGAGTTGCACGCGGAGCCCGTTCTATCGGAAAATTTTGAGGACGACACCGCGCTACCCAGCGCTGTGGTGGCCGAGCCTGATTACGAAGACGAATTCGACGTCAACCGCCTCTCCCCGGAAGAGCAGGAACTGCACCGCCGCGCAAATCGGGTGGCCAAGGTTTCCATGCAAGATATTAAAATGCTTCGTCCGGAGCAGGTGCGGCTAGGCCGCGAAAATAAGGATCTCTGCATCAGATTACGTGACGACATTGAAAAAGCTCATAGAGAATACGACCGGCGTTTCAAACCCATCATGGACCACCCAGTGGATTACTTTTATCGCTGGTTGGTGGAAATTCTCGCGGAAGGCGATGCCCACGCCCTCGGCAACTATCCATACGCCAGTCCCGCACGCCAGCACTAATTTCCCCGTGTGGACGCGCTTCACGGCTGTGGCGGTACTCTTGTCCCTGCTCCTCGCTGGCTCGGACGCGTTAAGTCAAACCAGACACAAGCGAAAAAAATCCAACAAGCCTAAGCCCTCACCGTGCCGCTTGGGCTGCGTCACCGAGACCTCCGCGCCGGATTTAACCTCTTCTTCGCCCGATGACGAAGCGCTCCAGCGCGAGCTTTCTGTGCAGGCACGCGCGCTGCACAACGCCACGCCTGGTGCTTACGAAAAGCTCGCGGAGTTTGCCCGGAAAAATTCAGGCAACGCTTGGGGCGCACGCGCCGCGCTTGCGCTCGGCTATGACGACTACAGCAAGAATCACGGTCCGCAGGCGCTTAGCTGGCTGACTAAAGCTAAGAGCGATGCCCTGCTCGGCGAATACGTTTTATTCTGGACCGCGCAAACCCAGCGCCTTCTGAAGCACAACACCGAAGCACTCGCCAGCTTGGAAACCATTCAGCGCGAACACCCCAGCAGCGCGATAAAGGAGCAGATTCTAGACGTTCTGGTTCCCGCCGCGATAGAAGCGGGCAAGCCTCAAATCGCTGTCGATGCTCTCGAAGCGTATTCTCCGACCTCGTCAAAACCTCCGCTACTGCTGTTGCGCGCACAAGCTTACAAAGCCGCTCACCAGACGGCGCGCGCCGTCAAGGACTACCAGATACTTTTCTACAAGTATCCGCTCTCCGATGAAGGCAAAGCTGCGGGCGCAGCGCTCCCATCGCTGACAAAAAGCCTGGGCAAGGAATATCCGTATCCGGGAGTCGAGTTGCAAGAGCAGCGCGCACAGGCGTTTTTCGACGCACGCAAATGGAAAGAGGCGCGCGCCGAGTTTGAAAAGCTGCAAGGCATGCTGTATGAGCCGGCAAATCCACACCGCCAGCTCGCAGAGCTCCGTATTGCCGAAGCGCGTGCGCAGTTGAGAGGGCCGTCGTCGCTAGTGTCCTCGCTGGCATTGACTGATTTCGATGTGGATGCCGAACGGCTCTACGCGCTCTCGCAGATCCATCGTTCCGATAAAAAAGAAAGTGAGATGCTCTCGGTAATCGGGCAGATCGCGCAAAAATATCCCGCCAGCAAGTGGACCGAAGAAGGGCTCATGGCCGCGGGAAACTATTTCTGGGTCGATCTCAATCGCAACAAAGCTGCCGCCTACTACCAGCGCGTTCTCGATAATTTTCCCGCCGGGAAATATGCCTACAATTGCGAGTGGCGCGTCGCCTGGGTCTCCTACCTGAATCATCAGCCCGATTCCGATGAGAAGTTCACGGCTTTTCTCCGCAAATATCCCGTCTCTTCTAACGCGCCGAATGCATTGTACTGGCTCGCGCGTAATGCCGAGCGCGGCGGGAATCCCGCGCACGCACGCAGCTATTACCGCATGGCCTCCGAGCGTTTTCCCGAAACGTATTTCGGCCAGCACGCCGCCCTGCGCCTGGACAAACTCGGGCCTGGCGACGAAGATCCGCCGGAATTTCTCGCGCAGATCCCGCCGCCGCCTCCGCTGCGTCCCTTTGACGAGCCGATTCCATCCACAGCAATGGAACGCTGGACGCGCGCGCAGGCACTACGCAGCATCGCATTCGATTCCGCCGCGGAACTGGAGTTGAAGTCTGCATATTTCGCGGCCGGTTCGCCGCGTCTTCTCTTCGAGGCAGCGCAGGCTGCATTTGATCAAGGACATTTTGCTGCCGGCATGGCCTATGGCCGCCTGATGGTGCCGAATTTCGATGCGCGCAGATTCTCCGACGTTCCGCTGATTGTCTGGCGCACCTTGTACCCGCTGCCGTACGAGCCGGCGCTGCGGCGCGAAGCCGCGAAGAACGGTTTCGATCCCATGCTCGCCGCCGGATTGATCCGTCAGGAATCCACATTTCAGGCCGATGCGGTTTCGCACAAGAACGCAGTCGGTTTGATGCAAGTGTTGCCGCAGACTGGAAAGCGGATGGCAAAGCAACTGCGTGTGCGCTACACAAAGAATAGTTTGTTTGAGCCCGACTTCAACTTGCAGGTCGGCATGGTGTACGTTACGGGCCTGCTTCATGCCCTGGGCGCTCCGGAATATGCGCTAGCCGCCTTCAACGCCGGCGAAGACCGCATCGCGCTCTGGCGTTCCGAGCGCAATTACGACGAGATCCCGGAACTAGTCGAATCAATTCCCTTCACGGAAACGCGCGACTACGTGCAAATCGTTTTGCGCAACGCCGAAGTCTACCGAATGATCTACGGCAGCAGCGTTCCCGCTCCCGTCGCCGTTGCCGCCGCTGCCACCGCCGGCCATAACCATTAGCCTTGCTTTTTTCCGGTGCGACCCTAAACTCTTAGTCTCTACCATGAATGAATCCACCATGACGCAACTCGCCCGGCGCATGCTTTCCGCGAAGGCAGAACAGTTCACCGAATCCGTGATTCGCGAAATGACCCGGCTGGCGCTAAAACACAACGCCGTGAACCTGTCGCAAGGATTTCCTGACTTCGCCGCGCCTGCGGAAATCAAGGAAGCGGCGCGGCAAGCCATTTCCGACGACATCAATCAATACGCGATCACCTGGGGCGCAAAGCCGCTGCGCGACGCCATCGTCGAAAAGTTTGAGCGCACACAGGGAATCCGCGTCGATCCGGAACGCGAAATTACAATCTGCTGCGGTTCCACCGAAGCAATGATGTCCGCGATGATGGCCATCATCAATCCCGGCGACGAGATCGTCGTATTCGAACCCTTCTACGAAAATTACGGACCTGACGCGATCCTGAGCGGCGCCACGCCGCGCTTCGTCAAGATGCATCCTCCAGCAAACGAAAATTCTTTTTGGTCCTACGACGAAAAAGAATTGGCCGCCGCCTTTGGGCCGCACACGAAAGCCATCATTCTCAATACCCCGAACAATCCAACCGGCAAAGTGTTTACGCGCGCCGAGCTCGAATTCATTCGCGACCTTTGCGTCCGCTGGAACGCGTTCTGCATCACCGACGAAATCTACGAGCACATTCTCTATGATGGCGCGGAGCACATCTCCATGGCGCGCATCGAAGGCATGCGCGACCGCACCATTGTGATCAACGGCATGTCCAAAACATATAGCGTCACGGGTTGGCGCGTCGGCTGGGCAATTGCGCCGCCCGAACCGACAGCCGCGATCCGCAAGGTCCACGATTTTCTTACCGTAGGCGCGGCCGCTCCGTTGCAGCAAGCGGGAGCGATCGCGTTGCACTCGCCTCAAAGTTATTACGACAAGCTCGCCGCCAACTACGCCGAGAAGCGCGCGCGCTTGCTGAAGATTCTGGAACAAGCCGGCTTCACGGTTTTTAAGCCGCGCGGCGCGTACTACATCATGACGGACATTTCGCGCTTCCCCGATCCAGATCAGCGTCGCTTTGCGGCGGGAACGAAGGACGTAGCGTTCTCGAAATATCTAGTCGAGGAAATCGGAGTCGCCAGTGTCCCTGGTTCCAGCTTTTACAACGACGCGCGGGACGGTGCCAATCAGGTCCGCTTTACTTTCTGCAAAAAAGAATCAACTCTCGCCGCTGCGGAAGAACGCTTCGCCAAGCTGCACGCTTAGCCCGCCTACTTCTTCATTAATTCCAATACAGCGAAACCCATCGCCCTTACGCCGGTCCGGATCGTGGGCTCCGGTACAGGCCAGAATAGGGCGGAGTGCAGTGAGGGAAGCGGAACGCCGTTTTTTTGACTTGTAGCGATGCGGTCAGCATCAATCGCGCCCACCATAAACATAAAAGTCGGAATCTTGTGCCCTTCGAGGCCGAATTGGCCGAAGTCTTCGCTGCCCATGACCGCTGGCTTCTCGACAACGTTGTCGGCGCCCAGCCCCCGCTTGAGTGCCGCGACCTCGCGTTCGGTCAAAGACGGATCGTTGTACATGGCGGGAGTCACTTCCGTGTCGCTGGCTTTCACGACGGGAGCGCGATCTTCCGGGACGCCGCCCGCGAGGGCAACGCCTTTAGCGATGCGGTCGAGAGACGCGAGGATATGCTGTCGCACTTCTTCTTTGTAAGTTCGGATCGTGAGCTGCAAATGAACGTCGTCCGGAATGATGTTGTACTTTGTGCCGCCATGTATCGAGCCGACCGTCACGACAGCCGGATCGAACGGCGAATTCTCACGGCTGACAATCGTTTGGATGGCCATCACAAATTCTGACGCGAGCACAATCGGATCTTTACTGACTTCCGGGCGCGACCCGTGGGCGCCGCGTCCCCGAATGGTGACGTCCACCGAAGTGGAGCTCGCGAGCGCGTACCCAGGCGTGTACGAAATTTTGCCGACCTCAAGTTCCGAACTGTCGTGCAAGGCCAAAGCATAGTCTGGCTTGGGAATGCGCGAATACAAACCATCGGCGAGCATGGACCGCGCGCCGTCGATGGTCTCTTCCGACGGTTGACCAATCAACACCAGCGTTCCGTGCCACTGCTCTTTCATTGAGGCCAGCAACTTCGCCGTGCCAATTAGAGACGTCACGTGAATGTCGTGTCCGCATGCATGCATAACGCCGACGTCGACGCCAGCGTCATTCTTTATGCGCACGTGACTTGCATAAGGAAGACCAGTTGCCTCTTCAACGGGGAGCGCGTCCATATCGGCGCGCACCAACACGGTTGGGCCCGCGCCATTCTGTAGGACAGCCACAATGCCGTGCCCTTGCCACTGCGCGTTGGGATATTTTCCGACGTGCTCGGTGACGTCGTAGCCGAAGCTGCGCAATTCATTCGCCAGCAGGGCAGCAGTTTTATCCTCGTGATGCGAGAGTTCCGGCGCCGCATGCAGCGCCTTGTAGGTGGAGACGAGCGAAGGGAGCTCTTGGTCGACCTTGGCGTCGACCGCCGGATTTTGTGCTGCGGCGATAGGCACCACCAGCGCGTATGCTAATGCAAGAAGACAAGATCGCATTCGGAAAGCTCCTCACCGCGAAGTTGGGCTGAGGATTATAGCCCGTAGCGGTTCAGGCGCGAAGGCCAGTGCAATTCAGGTAGTGGGTCAGTTTGAAATTTCAAACTGACCCACTACCGCAATTCACCGTAACTTGCCCCCTTGCCCCGCTCCCAGCCTGGTTTCGGATCTCGGACAAACGAAGGACCGAGCCCGTCATCTGCCTCGAAAAAACCTCAAATTAGGCCTTGACGAATTTCTAAATCGTGGTATTCTGACCCCTGTAGGAAAGTGCATGCGCCTAACCTCCGCTCCGTCGGAGGTTTTCTTATTTCAGGCGATATTAAACTCTTTCCTTTGTGATGCTTATAACCTCTTTGTCTCTTTGCAAAAGAGCCGCTCAGTAGAATCAATAACTTACAGCCTCTTTTTTCCGCAATTTGGCTGCGCTGACGTTTGTTTTCAGCACCTTACAGCCTCTTTTGACGAAAATAGGGGGGTGGGGGGCCCCCACACACAGCTGCCGCATTGACGGTTCCCAGTTCCAGATAATCAGAGCGGGGCTTTCCGGAGGCGCAGGGCGTTAGCGATGACCGAGACCGAGCTGAAGCTCATGGCAGCGCTAGCAATCATTGGGCTTAGCAGCCAATGGAAGAACGGATAAAAAATGCCTGCCGCAATCGGAATCCCCAACGTGTTGTAAAGAAACGCGAAGGCCAGATTCTGGCGGATATTCTGAACTGTGGCGCGGCTCAGGTGCCGGGAGCGTACTATCCCGCGCAAATCGCCCTTGAGCAGCGTGATTCCCGCGTTGGCGATGGCCACATCCGTCCCAGTTCCCATAGCGATGCCCACGTCCGCGGCCGCCAATGCCGGGGCGTCATTGATCCCGTCGCCGGCCATTGCCACGACGCGGCCCTGCTCGCGCAGGCGTTTCACCACTTCAGCCTTCTGCAGCGGCTGTACCTCGGCTTCGACTTCCTCGATCCCAAGTTCCTTCGCGACCAGCGCGGCAACCTGCCGGCGGTCGCCCGTGAGCATGACCAAACGTATTCCCTCCGCGCGCAGTGCCCGAATCGCTTCCGGAGCGGACGCCTTAACTCGATCTGCTAAAAAAATCACGCCAAGCACACGCCCATCCGCCGCCACGTACACAGGTGTAGCGGAAGAATGGCGCTGGAGATCCGTCGCCGGCTCTTCTCTGGGAATCTCGATTCCCATCTCGCTCATAAACTTCGCTGTTCCCGCGACCACCCGTTTGCCACCGACCAGACCCTCCACGCCGAGCCCCGGAATCGCCCGAAACTCGCTCGCCGTGGAGACCGGCAAGTGCCTCTCCTCCGCCGCAGCCACAATCGCCCGTGCCAGTGGATGCTCGCTCAAGCGCTCGAGGCTCGCCGCCATAGAAAGCAGCGAATCCTCCGTAAGACCGCTTCCAGGAAAAGCGCTCACATTCGCAACGCGCGGCTTCCCTTCGGTTAGCGTGCCAGTCTTGTCCACAACAAGGGTGTCCACTTTCGCGAGCGTCTCGAGCGCTTCCGCATTGCGAATGAGCACACCGGCGTGCGCACCACGTCCCACCGCCACCATGATGGACATAGGCGTCGCCAAACCCAGCGCACACGGACACGCAATAATCAGTACGGACACAGCGGCGACCAGCGCGTGTGCAAACCGCGGCTCAGGACCGAACAACATCCATCCAAGAAACGCCAGCACAGCCGTAGCGATCACCGCGGGCACGAAGTAGGCTGCAACTTTGTCCGCCAATCGCTGCATCGGCGCGCGGCTGCGTTGCGCTTCGCTGACCAGCTTTACAATTTGCGCCAGCATAGTTTCGCTGCCCACGCGTTCCGCTTCCATTACGAAGCTGCCGCTTGCATTCAGCGTGCCGCCAATCACTTTGTCCCCGGCAGATTTTTCCACCGGCATCGGCTCGCCGGTCACCATCGACTCGTCCACCGCGCTAGCACCTTCGCGAATGATGCCGTCGACCGGAATGCGCTCGCCGGGGCGAACCCGCAAGCGATCGCCATGCTGCACTTCGCTGAGTGGAATGTCTCTCTCAGAACCATCGGGCACGATGTGATGCGCCTGCTGGGGCGCCAGATTCAGCAATGCGCGAATCGCCCCCGAAGTACGCTGCCGCGCGCGCAGCTCCAGCACCTGGCCAAGCAGCACCAATGTCGTGATGATCGCAGCCGCCTCGAAATACACCGGCACGGCTCCATGCATGTCGCGAAACGACGCGGGAAAAACTTGCGGGAAAATCGTCGCGATCACGCTATCGAGATACGCCGCGCCAGTTCCCAAACCGATCAGCGTGAACATGTTCGGACTGCGATTTACAAGCGAAGCCCAAAATCGCTGAAAGAATGGCCAGCCGCCCCAGAGCACAACCGGTGTGGCCAGAGCGAGCTCGATCCAGTGAAGAGTACTGGGCGCGAGGTGCAGTCCTAGCGACTCACCAAACATTGCTAGCACCAGCAACGGCACCGAAAGCGCGGCGCTCACCCAGAAGCGCGACCGCATGGAATCGTATTCAGGATCCGCTTCCACATCCGCGAGCACATCCATCGGCTCCAGTGCCATGCCACAAATCGGGCAAAAACCGGGGCCGTTTTGGACAATCTCCGGATGCATCGGGCAGGTGTAGCGTGCTTCCTTATCTCGATCGCCGGCGGAAGACGTGCCCGACCCAGGCTGGTGATGTGCGCCTCCAGCAGCCGGCGCCACGGAAGGATGTTTTCCTTGATTTGACTCTCTGCTCGTGGCTGGGGCGGCGGATTGCGATGCGGTGTGCAGGCCCACCAATCCGGACGAAGCGGCTAGGTTGTTTACGGGTTGCAGATACTTTTCTGGGGCTTGCTGAAAACGCTTCGCGCAACCGGGCGCGCAGAAATAGTAGGTCTTCCCGCCGTGCTCCACTCTCGCCGCGGCTTTGTCGGGATCAACGTTCATTCCACAAACCGGATCGCGTTCCATCTTTTCTCTTGTCCTCACTTCATTGCTTCGTTGCGTCATTACTTCACTCTTTCCTCAGCGCAAATGCGCGTATATCAATTCGAGCAGCTCGTCGTACATCGCCTCGGCCTCTTGCTTCTTGCCGCTACGCAAAGCTTTCGTGGCGCAGTGATGCAAGTGATTGCGCATCAGATTTCGCGCGACACCGCGCAGCGCTTCCTGCACGCTGGCGATTTGCGTAATGATGTCCGCACAGTAGCGGTCGTCTTCCACCATCTTTTGCAGGCCGCGGATTTGTCCTTCAATGCGGCGAAGCCGATGACGATTGGCTGCCTTAATTTCAGGATCGACGCCAGCAGCTTTGCGCCCCGCATGCACATCGCAAGCGCAATCAGCGCTCGATTGCTGCAAGCGTTGCGCCTGCAACGAGCCTCTCTGATGCCTGGCGTTCCCCGGCTTTGACATCGTCCGATCTCCTCGAATGCAGTATATACCCCCCTACCCTATGTGTGTCAAAGCTCTGAGCTGCGCTGGCAGCGCACTGCTCTGCAATGGGCAGGGCAGCGTTCGTGACCAACATGTCAGGGCTTCTCAGCTAAGCAGACGTGGGACCGCGCAGTCGGAACAGAAATCTCCGTTGGAAGCGGTGTTGTGCTAATCGCGCTCTGGCAATTGTTTATTGTGAGCCGAAAACGGGCCTCTGAACGGCGCGAACTGGAAGCTCTTCCGGCGAAAGCCGCTTAGGTCGGTTCGCAGGCCTATCTGTTCGTGGGCTGGTATAATGCGGGCCCATGACACTTGTCGAAGCAACTTACGAAT
>Ga0210410_10003806_pt1 | contig 13328 bp, 13 predicted proteins | sample IncBWC4MmetaG_FD_161058 | JGI IMG/M metagenome (GOLD analysis project Ga0210410, IMG submission 161058) | Forest soil microbial communities from Barre Woods Harvard Forest LTER site, Petersham, Massachusetts, United States - Inc-BW-C-4-M | ecosystem: Environmental > Terrestrial > Soil >... | reverse complement strand
AGCATCCAAATCCTCGTTGCTCCAAACCACCTGCCCATCCTAAATTGGCTCAAAATCAACCAGTCAGAACCACTGTGATGAGGTACTAGGTCAATTCGGAACCCGGTGGGAGGCGAAATTTATCGCCGGGTGCCGATATGCGCGGCATCGCATCGAACAATGCACGGCAGCCCAAAATAACGGAGGAACGCCAGGCTTCGCTACATTCTTGCTGCTGTGGCAGCGCTCGTTCTGGTTAGTGCCAGCCTCGTTCCCGACGACGCCTTTGCTCGTCGCGGCGGTGGTGGTGGGTTTCGAGGCGGAGGATTTCACGGAGGCGGCATGCGCGCTGGTGGCTTCCACGGCGGTGGCATGCGCGCGGCTCACTTCCGGGGCGGCGCCGTTCACGCCGGGCGTATTCACGGCGGACGCGGCTATCGCGTCGCAGGAGGTGTTCGGCCGACGCATCCGAGACCGGGTCGTCCCGGTCGACCGGGCTATCCTGGCCGTCCGATTGCAGGACGCCCGGGCCGTCCGATTGCGGGTTACCCGGGAGGGTATTATCCGGGTTGGCGCGGTGCAGCTTATGGTGTAGCCGCCGGCGCCGCAGCAGCGGGAGCCTATGGCTATTACAATAACTACAATAATAACTGCTACTATGACACCTACGGCAACTGGGTGTGCCCGCAACGACAGTATCCGTACTGATGTGCTCATGAGGTGGCGGACGGCGGCGCAGCAGGGTCTCGCCGCCGAGTGCCGTGGTCCGTCGATTGACGAGTGCTTTCTTGCGCGCGGAACAGGCAGCGGCGCTGCCCTATGAGCTGCCCGTGAGGACAATGGTGCGCGGCAGAAATCCGTGATCTCATGTACCGGACAGCGCGGTGGTTTGGCTCCGCCTATCCCGAGCGGAACCGCCTCGTCGGGGTGCGGGCACACTTCGGCATCGAGGCCGAGCGATTTGCGACCGCTAACGGCGCGCTTATTGGTGTGTCTTGAATTGAGGGGTTATCATGGCTGAAACCACGAAACTCTCTGTTGAGAAAGCCCTCAAAAAGCTGCGTGAAAGCGAAGCGAAATCGAAAGACGCGGCGCTTGATGAAAAGTCGGATGCGCTGAATGAAGAAATAAAGCGCATGCGAGCGCAAAGACTGCGGCTCGATCAGAACCGACCTAAGCGCAGTTGAACCTGCGCGGGTTGTTCATCCCTTATTTCCCCATCGGACTGGTAGATGTCCGCCCCTTTTGATAGTCCATTTGCCGTCTTCGCGCTCGCCCTCCTTGCGCAAGGCCTTGCGGCTTATATCGGCGATGTCCTTCGCAAGCGTGCGCATGTTTTCAGGCAGGGTGAACGTCACGATTTTAACACCGTCCAGGCTGCGACCTTCACGCTTCTCGCGCTGATCATCGGCTTTACGTTCTCAATGGCGGTTAGCCGCTACGACCAGCGCAAGACCCTGGAGGAGGCCGAAGCCAACGCCATCGGCACGGAATATCTGCGTGCCGATCTGTTGCCGGGGGACACAGGTGCGCGCACGCGCGAATTATTGAGGAAATATCTCGATCTCCGCATTGCTTTCTATGAAGAAAGCGACACGCGCATCGCCGCGGAGATTGGACAGAAGACGGCAAGTGTACAAGACGCGCTCTGGGTTGTGGTGAGCCCTGCAGCGGCCAGCCACCCCACCCCGACGACGGCGCTTGCGATCTCCGGCATGAACGATGTGCTCAATTCGCAGGGCTACACGACGGCTGCCTGGTGGAACCGGATACCCGTCGGCGCATGGGCGATGATGGTCCTGATGGCAGTCGCCTGTAACCTCCTGGTCGGCTATGGCGAGCGTCGCAAAGGGGAGCTCTTCCTGTTCATCCTGCCGGTCGTCGTATCCATCGCCTTTTTTCTGATCGCCGATCTTGATAGTCCGCACGGCGGCGTCATCCACGTGCACCCACATAACCTTCTGGCCGCCGCTCAGTCGATGAAGCCACCCTAAATGCGCGTCGGCGCAAGCAGCAGTGCCAGATCACAGCGATCGTGATCCTCAACGCCGTCGAAGCGATGAGCGGCGCTGGCGAGAGGACGCGGGAGTTGCTGGTCGGCGCCGGGGGAGATGCGACCGGAATGTCGGTTTGGTCCATCAGCGGAAGTGGCCGGATTCATTCAACAGCTTCCTTCATCCAACGCACAATCCCCGGCCAATACGCTTCAAGCGTCCGCCTCCCCATGAACAGGCTTAGATGACCGCACGGGGCGACCGCGTGGCGAAGAGATTCCGGCCGCGTTCCAACCAGCCGTTCCACGGCAAGCAACTGTTCCGGGGCGACCACCGTGTCGGCGCTCCCGGCCAGAAGATACATCGGATGCCGCAGCCGCGAGAGGTCGATCCTTTGCCCGAGGGCGACGAAGCTTCCGCTGGCGAGTTCGTTGCGCTTGTATAATTTCTCGACAACTTCGAGATAGTATTTTCCGGGAACGTCGATCGTCCAGGAGTTCCAGTTCTTGAAGATGGCTTCGAGCCGCGTGAATTCCGGCGAGCCGATCGGCTGAAGGATCTGGAGAGATTCGCGAATATCGTTTGCGTCAGTCTCGTTGCCCCAGAACGGCGCGATATTGCGGCCGATAACGCGACCATCGCCGAAATTCACCAGGCTCTCGAACAAGACCAGCGGAGTCGCCTCGGCGATAGCCGACAAACCGGACTGCTGCGCAGCAATATCGACCGGCGCGCCGGCCATGACGAGCTTGCGAACCTTGGCCGGGAACCGTCCCGCATAGACCAGGGATAACCAGCCCCCCTGGCACAGCCCCACGAGATCAACCAGGCCACCGACATGATCGACAAGGACATTGAGTTCGGCAAGATATTCGTCAATTCCGAGAAATCGCATGTCGGCGCTGGCCGAGCGCCAATCGGCCACGAACAGTTGTTCAATTCCGGCACCACGGAGGGCGGCAACGAGACTGTGTCCGGCGGCAAGGTCGGCAATAGCGGCTCCATGCAGCGCGAGCGGTGGGCACAGCAGGGTGGGAACGCCGCTCTTGACCACAGTAAAGTCACGGAGCCGGACTGTACGCAGCTCCAGCGCAATCCTGCTTGGCGTGGCCCCTTCCGGCTCCTGCGCAGTGCGGGCGCCATCGGCATCGGCCGACAATCTCAGAAGATGCGCCGCTACGGACGAGGCGGTTTCAGCGGCTGATGCAGCGACGAGCGCAGGCCAGAAGAACGCCGCATACGGGAATTGACCTCCTGGATATCGATCCATTTGATGAATGTCCGGTGCGTCCCCCCAACGCAGAACCTAGCACTTTTCGCTGGGCGTCGAGCGGGAAATGGCACAACCGGGTTCAGCCGATGTCCGCTTCGGGGGCATTCGCGTCACTTTGACCATCCGCCGGTCACTTCCGGTCTGCCCCGATCAACGGACATCATCTAACCGGCCCGGCTGGTCCGTTTCGCGCCAAAAGCGGACAAAATGAAAGAGACCGCCCCTTGGCTCTTTCACGCCGCGCTCAATTGTGCGGCGGGCAAACGCGCGTCGCGTCTTGCTCGGAAATCTGCAGTTCAGGATCCGTGAATCGCACGAAATTTGCTACTTCATCATGCTCTTTTGGATAACGAATCGTGGCCGGGATCACGCTGTCCCAATATGCTGCCGCTTTGTGCGAATCCCATCCGGCTGTGCTGCAAAATTGAGCGAGCGCGGTCGCCGAGATAAAACCCGAAGCGTGCAGACCATACCAGCAATGGACGTACATCGCCCCCTTATCCTGAGTGATGATGTCATGCAGTTTGACGAAGACCTGTTTCAACGCCACACGGTTGTCCCACTGGTGATAGTCATATTGCAGCGAATTGGCGCCGCAACTAACATTTTCAGTTCCATTCCATCCGGTTCGATACGCGTACACCGCTTGCGAAAAGCCGGCTTTGCATAGCGCCTGGAGAGATTGATTTTGAAGCGGCCGGCGTGGTCCATCGACGCTCGCGCGCGGGCCTTCCGTGCCGCCGCGATAAAGGACTCCGGGCATGACAACCCGGAAGTGCGTGAGGCCTACACCGCCCCCAACCGGGAAGAGCTTCTCCTTCGTCATGTCGGCGTCTTCCGTCCCCGCGGGCTGCGCAAGGGCGCCAACTCCAACTGACAAACCCAAAGCCAGCACTGAAAAAAATCTAGCGATTCTGTACATTGCGTCTCCTGACGGTAATTGGGCGGGCTATTGCACGCTGTTGTGACCGTGGAGATCATCGTCAACCAACTTCAAAGAGGATTATTCGGTGCGTTGAAGAGGATCGCCGTCGCATGGAGCACTATGTGCTTACGAACGGGAAACATATGTGAAGGTGATCACAAACTGCCAATCGAAATTTGCCGATAATGGATTAGCAACCAGTCAGCGTTACTCGTCGCGGAAATTTTCGCGAGCAAGTTCAAGATAAGCCTTGGCGACAGGTTCCGTTGCATTGTGGAACGCATCGGCGTCCTTTTCGATAACGGCGCGGTAGTGAGCGGCTGCGGCTTGGCGTCCGTGCGCCAGACCCAGCACATTGGCGTCGTAACGCGCGATATCATCCAACAAGGCGACATCGCTGCTCTTTTCGCTTGAATAAGGCAGGTCGATGAGTGGCACGTGCTTTTCACGAATCCAAAACAGGCCGCCACCGGGAAGGTCGACAAGGTCATAGGCAGAGCCATCCAGGCCTGGCCAGAATGTTCGGCGAATCTCACTCAGCCATTCATGAACCGGGGGCTGAGCCTGGTAGTTGGCAATCGCCGGTTTGCTGTACTGCTTTAACTCGACGATGCGCCGGGATTTTTGATGTTCGACCAGAACCCAGATCCGCAGCTGATCGACACTCCCGCCACGTTCTTCGGGCCGGATTGCCAGATCGATGACTTTCGCAGCGGGAAACAGGCGTTCGATTGTCGAGCGGGCAATCTTCGCGTGGTACTCCTCAATCTTTCCCTTTCTAAATACAAAGCCGTGTTTTGAAGAGTTTTTCTCGACGTACCGTGCCGCCATGTCATCATAGTCGGAGACAGGCATGGCCAGGAGCGATCGCACCTCTTTTGGCGGATCCAGCTCCTTGCCCGCGATGCCCGCAAGATAGCTTATTTCCAGCGGACGCTTCTTGATTCGCCCGCCTATAGACTTCGAAGCTATCAGGTAGCGAATGATGTCCAGCACGAACGGTCCGCGGCCAGCATCGTCAAAGTCGATGTCGGCATATCTCATCTGTCGTGATCCGCCCACCTGTTTTAGAGGCAGAACCGAGAAATTGCCCATGTGCGGGTCGCCGCTTACTATCCCTTCGAATGGAAGATATTGCTTCAGGCTGCTTAGATCCGCCCGATGCTTCATGTAGGTCCAATAGTGGGGCGTATTGCTGCGGATCAGTTGCGAAAGGTTCTTAGACGCTTCGACCTGATCGAATTGACCGCTCGTGGCGTTCGTACCCATGGCCTGGTTCCAACGTTGTTTTTGCCGGCGGTCTCACAAGCACATCTTACTTCAAGTGACCGCTGCCAAAGCGTTAGAGGTCACAACTCTGCGCTTTCAGAGGTTGAGCGGAAAAGTGTGTCTGAAAATCCAGATCAAGCTTCAGTCGGCCTTGCAGGCAGGTTTGATGCAGCTTTGTCGCAAGATCCTTCAGATTCTTGCGGACTGCCGCATAATCATTGGCGGTGAAAACCAATTCGCGAACGAAGAATTCTCTGGTTTCCGCCGAATCGGCAATACCGTCAAAACGCAGAATGAGGCGATAGGTCCCTGGATCGATGTGTGCAATACGATCGGCTAAGCCCGTTTGCTTTGCGATATTGTCTTTGGCGACGCCGCAGTCATTATCCTTCAGGAGCATCTTCTTGACCTGGACGGCTCCAACCCGCGCAGCCTCCTCGGGAGTCAAGCTCTTGCTCGACTTCAGTTTGGCGCTGCCGTCCTGGTTCAGATCGTTGGCATCGAGATAGTAATAGGTCTGGAGATCGTGAATATTGCCGAAGCGGTCTTGCTGGTTCATGAGGGTGTCGATCACGATCAGGTCCGCAGCATCCTTGAGCTGTACCATCTTCTGAACATTTTCGGTCGTGAAGTTTCGTCCCACGAGCGTACTAATGTCCGAGTTGCGGGCCAGCATTCCGATGATCGGGTTCCCGTTTCGAAAGTTCTGCGCGCGCGCAACATTGTTTGCACCACCATTGAAGAACTCTTTGTAGAACTCTTCTTTCGTAGGGTTCTCGCTGAGCGCGCCATACGATTGGGCAAAATCGTCGGTGAGCAAGAAATCCCGTCTGTTGGCTTCGGCGCCGGCCGTCAACTGCGCCATCAGGCCTGCCCAGGTTTGATGAATAAGAGTGCCCGATTTGGTCAGGTCCAGGGCCTTGTGACCGAGAGCAATGTGGTTTTTCAGATCGAACGTGCGTAGAACTGTCGGCGGAACGTTGCCGATACCGCCAAGCATGCGCGACATGTGATAATAGCCGAGGATGGAAGGCGTATAGCTGCAGCTCGTGCTGAGCTTATATTTGGCGATCTTTTTGGCGCCTGATGTCTCGCAACGCGCCGCGACGTCGTCACGGGCGACACCTTGAGAAGGCGAATAAAAATCAAGACCCGGGTTCGTGCTGTTGAGTTTCGGACAAACTGCGGCGTTCGAATTCCCGTCTATATTGCAAAGCCGGGTTTCGACCTCGATATCCTTGTCGGAATATTCGCCATCTGCGAAATGCTTGGGAATTACGCAGACCTCGGCATTTCTGCCTGCAACCGGGAGATCCACGATCTTCTCGCCGCGTTGAAGGTGGGCTGATAAAGTGGCATGGGCGACCGACGGACCAAGGAACGCGCCCGACAAGAGCAGAAGCTGGGTCAGACGAACCACTCTCCTCATAAGCCTTCTCCGGAACAATATTCACGTCTCCGCAGTGCAGGCCCGCGGGGGTTTATGACAGCTTCCGATCGCCGCTTAGTCGCTTTTAAAAGGGTCGCTGACGATTTCGTAGGCGCAGCGGTAACCGGCAATCGAGTTGCGCGGGCGTCCTAACGCATATTAGATTTCCACGTTGACGGAGAATCTATTGTGAGCTGGATCACGCAATACGGAAAAAACGTTTGACCGTCCGTGACCACCCCAGGTCAAAAGTAAACATGGTCGCGTCAAAGAATGGGCTGGCATGTCCGCTAAGTGCCTGGAACAGACTCATGCGCCGCAGCAACTAGCGGCATCACTCGATCACCTCGTTGGCTTGCGCGAGTAGCGTCGGTGGCACAGCCAACCCGATCGCCTTGGCAGTCTTTACATTGATGATGAGTTCAAATTTGGTCGGCGCCTGCACCGGAAGGTCGGCCGGGTTGGCCCCGCGCAATATCTGATTAACATAGGATATTGCGGGCCATCCAGTACGCCGCGGCTTCTCGGTTCTATCGCCGACGTTTCCGGAATACTGGATCGCCCGGTCACCTTGTACGAAGACGCGCTTCGCGCTTTTGCCGGGCAGCGACGAGCGGAGAGTGAAATTGAATCGCGATCCCGCCACGTCATTGCGAGGAGCACTTGCGACGAAGCAATCCATCCATCCGTTATGCCACGATATGGATTGCTTCGCGGAGCCTGTCATCGGGCGCGCATTCGCGCGACCCGTTGGCTCGCAATGACGAAATCGGCCATATTGACTCCCGCGCCAATAGTTATAAGATATAACTATTCTAGGAAGGAATTAATAAATCCATGGGAAACGCCGTCCCGGCCGCCGCGGGTCAATCCGAATTGCTGGAGATCAAACAGATCGGCGCGGTGCTGAGCGTGGGGCTCAACCGCCCGGCGAAGCGCAATGCGCTGAACGACGGCATCATCCTTACGATCCAGAATTGCTTTTCCCATCTCCCGGACGGGATCGGCGCCGTGGTGATCCATGGCATCGGCGATCATTTCTCGTCCGGCCTCGACCTCTCCGAACTGACCGAGCACGACGCCACCGAGGGCCTGCGGCACTCGCAGATGTGGCATCGGGTGTTCGACCGCATTCAATATAGCCGCGTGCCTGTCATCGCCGCACTCAAGGGCGCGGTGATCGGCGGCGGGCTGGAACTGGCCTGCGCCGCGCATATCCGCGTCGCCGAACCCTCGGCCTATTTCGCGCTGCCCGAGGGCCAGCGCGGCATTTTCGTCGGCGGCGGCGGCTCGGTGCGGCTGCCGCGGTTGATCGGTGTGGCGCGGATGACCGACATGATGCTGACGGGACGGGTCTATTCCGCGACCGAGGGCGCGGCTTACGGTTTCTCGCAATACCTCACTGAAGCCGGCGGCGCGCTGCCGAAGGCGATGGAGCTCGCCGAACGCGTCGCCGCCAATGCGCCGTTGACCAATTTCGCCGTGCTGCAGGCGCTGCCGATGATCGCGGAGGCCAATCCGCAGGCCGGCCTGTTGATGGAATCGCTGATGGCGACGGTGGCGCAGAGCGACAAAGAGGCAAAGCGCCGGATTCGCGCCTTTCTCGACCGCAAGACCGCAAAGGTGAAACCGAGCTGACATGAGCGCCAAGCCCAACATGTCTGCGCCGGCCGAAGGCCATCCGCTGCGCGCGATTTCCTTTGGCAATCCCGCGGTGTCCGTCGAGCGCCGCGACGACGGAGCCATCTACCTGCGGCCGAAGGCGCGGCTTGGCGACTATCCGGTGCGCATCACCGATCGGCTGCATCATTGGGCCGGGATCGAGCCCAACCGAATCTTCATGGCCGAGCGCGACGCCACGCGCGGCTGGCGGCAGATCACTTACGCGCAACTGCTGAATTCGACCCGGCGCATTGCCTCAGCGCTGCTGGCGCGCGGGCTGTCGGCGGAAAAGCCGATCGTCATTCTCTCCGGCAATTCGGTCGACCACGCGCTGATCGCGTTCGGCGCGCTCTATGCCGGCATTCCGCTCTGCCCGGTATCGCCGGCCTATTCGCTGGTGTCGCGGGATTTCGGCAAGCTCGGCTATTTGATGAAGCTGCTGACGCCGGGCCTCGTCTTCGCCGACGACGCCGGGAAATTCGCCGACGCGCTTGCCGCCAACGTTTCGCTGGGCACGGAGATCGCGGCGTCGCGCGGCGCGGTGCCCGGCCGCCAGGCGACGATGCTCTCGGATCTGCTGGCGACACCGGAGCACCCGCGGCTTGATGCTACGCACGACGCCATCGGCCCCGATACGATCGCAAAATTCCTGCTGACGTCGGGCTCGACCGGCAATCCGAAGGCCGTCATCAACACCCAGCGGATGATCTGCGCCAATCAGGTGATGCTGCGCGAGACGCTGGCATTCCTGAAGGACGAGCCGCCGGTCATCGTCGACTGGCTGCCCTGGAATCATACGTTCGGCGGCAATCACAATATCGGGCTGACGCTGTTCAACGGCGGCTCGATGTATCTCGACGAGGGCAAGCCGGTGCCCGGCGGCATCGAGGAGACCGTGAAAAATCTGCGCGAGATATCGCCGACCGTCTATTTCAACGTGCCCAAGGGCTATGAATCGCTGCTGCCCTATTTGCGCGACGACAAGGCGTTGCGCGCAAAGTTTTTCGGGCGGCTGCACGCAATGTTCTTCTCGGGTGCGGCGCTGTCGCCGTTTATCTGGAACAGCCTCGATGAACTCGCGGTGCAGGAAACCGGATTCCGCGTACCGATGCTGACCGGCCTCGGCGCTACCGAAACCTCGCCGTTCTTCATGTCGGTGACGCCGGCGACCAGCCGCTCCGGCCATGTCGGCCTTCCCGTGCTGGGCAATGACGCAAAATTGCTGCCCAACAACGGCAAGCTGGAAGTTCGCGCCAGGGGGCCGAACGTCACGCCGGGCTACTGGCGTCAGCCGGAATTGACGGCAAAAGCCTTCGATGAAGAGGGTTTTTACAAATTCGGCGATGCGCTCAAGCCCGCCGATCCCAATGATTTCGACAAGGGTTTTGATTTCGACGGCCGGATTGCCGAGGATTTCAAGCTCGCCAGCGGCACCTGGGTCAGCGTCGGCCCGCTGCGCGCGCGCTTCGTCGGGACCTGTGCGCCGCTGGTGCGCGATGTCGTCATCGCCGGCATCAACCGCGACGAAATCTCGGTGCTGGTGGTGCTCGATCTCGACGGCTGCCGCCTGATCAATCCGACGCTTCCCCACGATGATCTCGCCGCCGCGGCTTCCGATCCCCTGATACGCGCGGCGTTCCGCGACCGGTTTCAGAAGCTGCTGGCCAATGCCACGGGTTCGTCGACCCGGATCACGCGCGCCGTCCTGCTCGACACGCCGCTGTCGATCGATCGCGGCGAAGTCACCGACAAGGGCTCGATCAACCAGCGCGCGGTGATCGAACATCGCAGCGGCCTGATCGATCTGCTCTATTCGCCGACGCCGCCGGCGCACGTGATCGCGCTTTAGCCAACGAACATTAATTCGCCAGGGAGAGAATCATGCAGTTGAAGGATCAGGCCGCCATCGTCACCGGCGGCGCATCGGGATTGGGCGCTGCGACCGCGCGCCGGCTCGCCGCCCAAGGCGCCAGGGTTGCGGTCTGCGACCTCAACGCAAAACTTGCCGAAAGCGTCGCCGCCGAGATCAAGGGTGTCGCCGCGGTCTGTGACGTCTCCGATGCCGCCTCGGCGGAAGCCGCTATCGCTGCCGCCGCCAAGGCGCACGGCCCCGCGCGCGTGCTGGTGAATTGTGCCGGCATCGGTGTCGCCAAGCGCGTGATCGGCAAAGAGGGCCCGATGGCGCTCGCCGATTTCGACCGGGTGATCAGGGTCAATCTGATCGGTTCGTTCAATATGCTGCGGCTGGCAACCGCCGACATGTCGAAGCTGGAGCCGCTTGCGACCGGCGAGCGCGGCGTGGTGATCTCGACCGCCTCGGTTGCTGCCTATGACGGCCAGATCGGACAATCCGCCTACTCGGCGTCGAAGGGCGGCATTGTCGCGATGACGTTGCCGATCGCGCGCGAACTGGCGCAGTTCGGCATCCGCGTGCTGACGATTGCGCCGGGCCTGTTCCTGACGCCGCTATTGGCCAATTTGCCCCAAGAGGCGCAGGACAGTCTCGCGGCCTCGATCCCGTTCCCGCGCCGGCTGGGGCAAGCCGTTGAATTCGCCTCGTTGGCGCTGCACATGATCGATAACCCCTACCTGAACGGCGAAGTGGTGCGGCTCGATGCCGCGCTCCGCATGGCGCCGCGCTAGGGGATAAACCATGTTCGTCCATCGGCGCGACGTACAGATCCAGTGGGGCGATTGCGACCCCGCCAACATCGTTTACTATCCGCGTTATTTCGCGATGTTCGACGATTCGACCTCGATCATGTTCGAGGCGGCCGGCTACTCCAAGCAGGACCTCATCCACAAATATGGCCTGGTCGGCATTCCCATGGTGGATACGCGGGCGAAATTCCACATCCCCTCAACCCATGGTGACTGGATCGGAATCGAAAGCCGGATCGAGAGTTTCAAGCGTTCGAGTTTTGAGGTGACGCACAAGGTGTTCAAGGGCGAGGCGCTGGCGATCGAGGCGTTCGAGACCCGCGTGCTGGTCGGGCGTCATCCGGACGACCCGGCAAAGCTGAAATCGGCTCCAATGCCGCAGGAGATCATTGAGCGGTTCATGAAGGGTTGACTTGTGAAGGGCTGACTCGGGCCCGCGCATGACCTAAAGAAGGGGCTGAATTGGCCATCGAATTTGGTTTAAACCTTTAAAAAGATACTCAAGGGAGGAATGAATGAAGAAGGCTCTTCTGTCCGCAGCCGCACTCGTGGCGGCGCTGGCGCTGCCGGGCTCGCCGGTGATGGCGCAGACCAATGAAATCACCATCGGCATCTCGATCTCCACGACCGGACCGGCCGCTGCGCTCGGCATTCCCGAACGAAACGCGCTCGACTTCGTGCCGAAGGAAATCGGCGGCGTGCCGCTCAAGCTGATCGTGCTGGATGACGGCGGCGATCCGACCGCGGCCACCACCAATGCGCGGCGGTTCGTGACCGAATCCAAGGCCGACATCATCATGGGTTCCTGCACCACGCCGCCCTCGATCGCGGTGTCCACGGTGGCGAACGAGGCGGGCATTCCGCATTTCGGCCTGGCGCCGTTCCCGATCAACGAGGCGCGCGCCAAATGGTCGGTCGATCTGCCGCAGTCGATCCCGATCATGGGCAAGGTGCTGTACGAGCACATGAAGGCGCACGCCATCAAGACCGTCGGCTATATCGGCTACTCCGATTCCTACGGCGACCTCTGGGTCAACGACTTCAAGGCGCAGGCCGTGCCGATGGGCATGACCATGGTCGACGAAGAGCGCTTTGCCCGTCCGGATACCTCGGTCGCGGGTCAGGTGCTGAAACTGGTCGCCGCCAATCCCGACGCGGTCCTGATCGGCGCCTCCGGCACCGCCGCGGCCCTGCCGCAGACCGCGCTGCGCGAGCGCGGCTACAAGGGCCTGATCTACCAGACCCACGGCGCCGCCAGCATGGACTTCATCCGCATCGCCGGCGCATCGGCGGAAGGCGTGATCATGTCGGCGGGACCTGTGATGTCGCCGGAAACGCAGGCCGACAGCGCGCTGACCAAGAAGCCGGGGCTGACGCTCAACGCCGCCTATGAAGCCAAATACGGCCCCAACAGCCGCAGCCAGTTCGCCGGCCATTCCTACGACGCGTTCGAAGTGCTCAAGCGCATCATTCCGGTGGCGCTGAAGACCGCCAAGCCCGGCACGCCGGAATTCCACGAGGCGATCCGCCAGGCGCTGATCTCCGAGAAGGAAATCGTCGCAACCCAAGGCGTCTACAACTGGACCGAAAAAGACCGCTACGGCCTGGATGACCGCTCGCGGATCATCCTGACGGTAAAGGACGGGAAGTACGTTCCGGCGATGTGAAGCCGTTGCCGTCATCACCCGCGAAGGCGGGTGATCCAGTACTCCGCGGCTAGATAGGCCTTGATGTCACGGTGTACTGGATGCCCCGCCTTCGCGGGGCATGACAGTTGGGCTCAAATCGCGCTCTCGCCTTCGTGCTGAAAGCCGAGATAGCTCGCTGCGACGCGCGCGTTGCTGGCGATGTCCTTCGCGGATCCATTCAAAATGAATTCGCCGAGCTCCATCACATAGGCGCGGTCGGCGATTTGCAGCGCGGCCTGCGCGTTTTGTTCGACCAGCAGCACCGAGACGCCGGCGGCGCGCAACTCGCCGACGATGCGGAAGATGTCGGCGACGATGATCGGCGCGAGGCCGAGACTCGGTTCGTCCAGCATCAAGAGCTTCGGCGCGCCCATCAGGGCGCGGCCCATCGCCAGCATCTGCTGCTCGCCGCCGGAGAGCGTGCCGGCAAGTTGCTTGCGCCGCTCCT
>Ga0210410_10003804_pt1 | contig 13331 bp, 8 predicted proteins | sample IncBWC4MmetaG_FD_161058 | JGI IMG/M metagenome (GOLD analysis project Ga0210410, IMG submission 161058) | Forest soil microbial communities from Barre Woods Harvard Forest LTER site, Petersham, Massachusetts, United States - Inc-BW-C-4-M | ecosystem: Environmental > Terrestrial > Soil >... | reverse complement strand
GGTGCTGGCGCTTCCTGCCGCGCTCGAAGAGATAGCCGATGCCCAAATCGAATTGAGCCTGGTTGTCGATGTAATCGGCAGTGAACTTGCTCGGCTCGAAGATAGGCAGGAACTGGGCGTCCCAGGTAAGCACCGGATTGGGACGGAGATTGGCGGTGATTTCCTGCGCTTGGTTTTGCAGGATGGTGGTGCGAGCGGCCAGGAGGGCGTGATTGTGCTGAAGGGCGAGGCGGATGGCCTCTTCGAGCGAGATACGCGCGGAGGGAGACTGCGGGGCTGCTGGTGCCGGTAGCGGAGATGAAACCGGGGCAGCCGGGGGACTCTGCTGCGCCAGCGCGCAGACCGGCAGGGCCCAAAGCGCGGTGGCCAATGCCGTTCTTTTCTTCATGTTAATGCTCCTCTACGGTCCCAGGCGATAGGGACGGGTCGCTCGAGTTATGGTGGAAGGGACTAAATGGAGAAAGAACAAAGAGCTACAGAGGAGGGGCTCGAGGAGAGGTTGTGCGCTGGACTTCTACAGAGGGAGAGAGAACCGTTGCGAAAACTTCAAGCCGGTCGACTACAGGAACGACGGCCAGATCGAGAGTCTCGGTCGTGACCGCGGAGCCCGCCGTAGAGCAAAGCTGACAAGGATGCGAGCCACTGGGGCCGGAATTGAGATCGGCACAAAAGTGAAATTGCGCGGCCAGGAAGACAATACCGAGCAGCACAGCACAGACACGCGTCCTGTAAGGATTAGCGAACATCCTTAATACTATGACGAAGCTTAGGATGGAATGGTTGCGGGGTCAAGCAACGTAATAGGATAGGGGTCAACTTTCTGCACCCATTGTGCTGGCTAGAGCGTCAAAGGTGTTACGCTAAGGGAGGTCATGCAGCTGGCTAGGACTATTTTCGGACGGACAAGCGTGCGCCGGGCGCTGGCGGTGTTGGCGTGCGCCGTACTGCTGTATTTCGCGGCGGGCGGGAGCCTCCTCCACCAACATACGAATGGGCCGGAAACCGCTTGCCACATCTGCCAGTCGCTGCACGTGCCCGTGCTAGCCGCTGCGGCGCTCGATCTCGTTGCCTCTCCCGAACTGATCGCCCGATATGCTTCGCTGCCGCAGCATGCTGCGCCGAGCAATTCGTTCTCGCTTCACCGCGCTTCTCGAGCGCCCCCTTCCGCATAGTTTCCATCTCCTGCTAGCGAATCGCAAGAATGCGTGCTGACCTTTACCTGGGCCAGCGCACCGCCGTTTTCCAGGCGGCCTCTATCCACAAATCTAGTTAACCCGCAAAGGGATGGAGAAGAAATGTTAAAGCGTTTGGGCAGTTATTCGATTTTGGCACTAGTGTTGTTCTTTTCAGCGGCTCCCGGATGGGCGCAGCAAGGGAATTCGGGATCGATTGAGGGGGTCGTCAAAGATTCGTCGGGCGGGGTAGTCGTGGACGCCACGGTGGAAGTCTCCAACCCAGTCAGCGGTTTTAAGCGGGAGACAACCACTGGGAGCGACGGCAGCTTCCATTTCACGAACGTGCCGTTCAACCCGTACCATCTGGTCGTCACAGCGACCGGGTTTGCCTCGTACACGCAAGACGTAGATGTGCGATCGACGGTTCCTGCGAACGTGCAGATCGGCCTGAAGATCGGAGCAGCTGCGGAGACGGTCAAGGTTGAGGCTAGTGGCGGGGACCTCGTGGAGAACGATTCCACTTTTCACACCGACGTGGACCAAGCGATCACCGACCGCCTGCCGCTGCAAAGCGTGAGCTCGGGGGTGAGCTCGCTGGTCACACTGGTGACGCCGGGAATCGCGGCAGACTCGAACGGCCTTTTCCACGGAATGGGGGACCACGCGCAAAACTCGTTTTCCGTAGACAACCAGCCGATCTCAGATCAACAGAGCAAGGTGTTTTCCAACCAAATTCCCACAGATTCGATTCAGTCGCTCGAAGTGATTTCGGGCGCGCCGCCCGCGGAATTCGGCGATAAGACGAGCATCGTCATCAAGGTAACGACGCGCTCCGGTCTCGGAGTAACCACACCAACAGGAAGGGTGTATGCAACCTATGGCAGTTTTGGCACCGCCAACATTGGCGTCAATCTGGCCTACGGGGGGCAGAAGTGGGGGAACTTTATAGCCCTGAACGGCTTGAACAGCGGCCGATTCCTTGATGGACCAGAAGTCGCCGTGCTGCATGATAAGGGAAATCAGGAGAACCTGTTCGACCGCGTGGACTATCAAGTGGCCGGCGCGGATACGATCCACGTGAATTTTGGTTTTACGCGTTCCTGGTTTCAGAATCCCAATACCTGGGACCAACAATTACACACCTGCAGTGCGGGATTTATGTGCAATTTGGCCGGCGTGGCCGTCAACCCTGTGAACGGCGCCCCATTGGGCCCCACCGATCAGCGCTCGCAGATCAAGACCTACAACGTCGCGCCGACCTGGACGCACCTGATCAGCTCAAAGGCTGTGCTCACGCTCGGCGGTTTCATGCGAAAAGACCAATTCAACTTCTACCCGAGCGGGGATCCGTTTGCGGATTTTTCTCCGGGGCTGCAGGCTCAGACAATCGGGCAAGACCGGAAGCTTACCAATGTGGGTGTGCGCTCGGACATCTCTTACGTAAAGGGGATCCACAACATAAAGGCAGGAATCACGTTTCAGCACTGGTTTCTCACAGAGAACGACACCCTGGCCACCGTCGATCCGGGTTTCTCGGGGTTATTTAATCAACTGGATGCGAATGGCAACCCCATTCCGAACCCAGCCAACCCCGGTACATTTCTTAACTGCGGGAATGCCTTACAGCCAAACGAAGTCGGTCCTTGCCAAACGCTGGCAACGGTGGACCTGACGCAAGGCGGAAAGCCATTCTTGTTTCACGGTCACACCGACGTGAAGGAAACCTCTCTCTACGTACAAGACACGATCACCAAGGGAAACTGGTCCTTCAACCTTGGCATTCGCGGGGATCTCTACAACGGGTACGTCAGCGACCGCCAAGCGGAGCCTCGAGTTGGAGTTGCTTACAACATCAAGCCCAGCAGCACCGTGCTTCGCCTGTCTTACGCGCGAACCATGGAAACCCCGTTCAACGAAAATATAGCGATTGCCAATAGCGGATGCAGCATTCCAGTGATCGCGGTCCTGGTGCCTCCCCCGAATACCCCCTGCGTATCGGGTTTGATTCATCCAGGCTGGCGCAATGAATTCCACGCTGGCCTGGAACAAGCCTTCGGGAAGTTTCTCGTGGTCGACGCCGAGTACCTCTGGAAGTACACACACAACGCCTTCGACTTTGGTGTGGTGGCGGCCTCACCCCTCGCGTTCCCGATTGCCTGGCACAACTCGAAAATTCCGGGATACGCGGTGCGCGTGAGCGTGCCGAACTTCCACGGTTTCACGGGACTCGTGGTCCTATCGGGCGTTGCCGCACGCTACTTTCCTCCGCAAGTCGGCGGCGTACCCTTTTTGCCCGCGCCTGGCGTCTTCCGCATCGATCACGACGAGAAATTCAATCAAACGACGCACCTGCAATACCAGCCTTGGAAGCGCGGGCCGTGGGTCGGGTTTAACTGGAGATATGACAATGGGCTGGTGGCCGGGGCGGTGCCGTGCTTCGCGCCGACTGCCACGTGTGGTTTTTCGACAGCTACCGTCAATGGAGTCCCGACCGTGCTGCTGATTAACAATCTCACCGGATTGCCGCTGACTGCTGACCAAGAGTTTCAGGCCGGGCTCACCTGCAACGGCCAGCCTGCTGCTCCAAGCCCCACGGGACCTGCCCTTGTTTCTTGTCCCGCGGCCACATTTGGATCAACACTCATCAAGATACCAGCGCCCGGAAAGGAAAACGACGATCACAATCCGCAGCGCATTGCCCCGCGCAGCCTGTTTGACGCCAGCGTGGGCCAGGACGACCTCTTTCACGGCGACCGTTACAAATGGAGCTTGCGCTTCACGGTTATCAATCTGATGAATAAGACCGCGCTGTATAACTTCTTTTCCACATTCAGCGGCACACACTATGTCAGTCCGCGCAGCGAAACCGTCGAACTAGGCTTCCACTTCTAGAAGTATTGGAGCGAGCAGCAGGTTAATCCACTGACTCGATAAGTCGTGACGGCCAAACCGATGGCAGGAACAACGGAGAGCGGGAAGGATGGGGGATTCCTTAGGAATCCCCTTGTCCCAGCGCAGAAGTCTGAGCGGAAGTATGCCGGCGTGCGAGAGTGGCAGGCGGAACTCTCCATTTCACGGCTCTTTCGTACCAGCATCCGACTACAAACAGCGTTTGATCGTTGTTTTAGCAAATTCGGGATGACCGCGCAGGAAGCGGCCGTGCTCGTGCATTGTGCCGAAGATGGAGAGACTTCGGCCGGAAAGCTCGCCAAGGCCATGGGCAGAGACAAAGGCAAGATCACGCGGTTTGTCGACCGGCTCGAAGCGAGCGGGTTTGTTTCGCGCAGGAATGATCCCCGCGATCACCGGCTGTTGATCATCAAGGCCACGAGCAAGGGACTACGTTTTGCGCCGCAATTGAAGACGAGGTTCGAGGAAGTCCGCAGCCAATTCTTTGAGGGAGTGCTGAACGTCGACATCGACAAGCTGGAAACCTTGCTTTCGCAATTGCATGCGAACGCCGAACGCCTTTGCGAGATGAAGGGTCACAAAGACGCTCACGACTAGGAGCCTAAGGGCTCCGGAATCAACGTCCGCTTGGGGGTGGGCAGGGATGAACGGATTTCGTGCATCTGGATCTGGTCACGTGTTTCGTTGCGCGCCGCCCCCTTAGGATGGTGGTTTCGACGATCCTTCTCGCTGGCGGGCAGTCTCTCTTCTCGACGCACCTAAATGCGACAAGCGGGGTCGCCTTGATCGATTGCGCGAACAACAGGCTTGTGATCGTGGCCGACTGCCGGGTTGACCGCGACTCGGGTTCCAGATCGAGTTGCAAAATGATCAACGAGGCGGGCTGCGCATCCTGACCTTGCTGGCCCTCCGATCTCCGAAGTTGAAATTAACAGCCTAGGTTGGCCAACATGGTTGAGTCTGGGAGCTTGTGTCAAGCTCCACCACGGTTATAGGTAGGCTGGGAATTTCCGATCTCGCCTAGCCGCCTCTGCTTGACGCAGTGGCGTTTGAAAGACTGATGCAGGCGTCTCGGAGGGGACTCCGGCGAGCCTCGCAATGCACTGAGGCGTTTTCCTAGGATTCATCGCAAGCAGCGCGGACTCGGCAGGCTAGTTATCTTTTTTTCGGAGTTTGCGCCGAATATCGGGCCAGAACTCTTTCACTACCAGAGTCAGAGTGTCGTAGCCGACCTGCGTGCCCCAGACACTCGCCGTATTGCGCAAAGTCTTATCCTCGTGCGGGTGATAGCTATAAGTGGAAATGCCGGCGGAAATCGCGCTGCCGAAAATCTCAGAGAAATTGAACTGATTGTTTCCGGAATCGGAGCGAGTGATCGCGATCCTGCTCATGGCGTAACCTGTGCGATGCCAAAAACCTCCCTTACCCTTCTGATAGAAACGAGGGTCCTGGCGAAGTAACGAGGGAAGGATTGCCCCAGTCCAAAAATTCTCGATGGTTCCATCTGCCCATGCTGCTCCATAACGTTTTCCGTATCCTTCAGCCCCCTGGCCATAACCCGGCTCGCTATTTTCAGCCTGACTGATGCCGGAAAGAAAGCCGTACCAAGGATACTGGGCCCAATCAAAAGACCCACGGGCGACAACGGCGAATTTTTGCTTAGCAGTAAGCGGAGGAGTTTTGCCTGCGTTCTCGATGGTCAGAAAATTTGGGAGCACGAAGCCAAGCCGATCCCTGGAGGTGCCGTTGTTTTCGGTCTGGCTCTTCTTTTCATCACCTTCTGCGGGTTTGTCGGACGGGAGCTGCTGTTGAGGAGGAGGTGATTCGGGAGACCTCGATTGGGGAGAAGATGGGTGCACGGACGAGGCCGGGCGCTCATCAAGTGCCTGTTGCTCCTGCGCAAGAGCCGGAAGAGCGTGAAACAGAATGGCCAACATGATGGCGCCCAAAGGGAATGAAGTCACGACGTGCCGTGGATTTGTCATTTGTACCGATGGTCCCCTATAGACATCATCGTCTTTCATCCTAGCTTTGAAAGGGCCCGTGTCGATGCGGTTTCCATGTGGCCACATGAAATCTCGAAATGCCTGCCTTGTAAGTGTACAGGACGAGCCGACTTTACACTCCGAAGGTTCCGTCTGACTTCCTCACCAACCGTCGAGTAAGAAAGCACTTAGTTATCCGTCTGCGTACGGATGAAGATGCCGCAACGTGGGGACTGGTTGCATTGAGCCCCGTTCAGATGCGCCTTAGATTTGATTTGCTCAACGTCATCAACCACGGCAATTGCGGCGCCGTAGACAACCATGTGGCAGCGCCAAACTTTGGCCAGTTTGTCAGATTCTGGGACCGGCGGGACGGCGTGGTGATTGATTTCATAGGCGGCGACGTTCCGAGAGTCTCCCTTGTGCCGGGAGGTGTTCCTCGCTAACTCCTTTATCCAATTCTCCTAAGTTTGGAGCCATTTCAGCAGGCTCTAGTTCCGCTACCTTTCTTTGAACGCGCATCCTGCTAGAATAGAAGGCGGAGCGGTTCTTCGAAGCAGGTGAGGGAGCGAAAGCTGTTTGAACCAATGACGAATCTCTGAGGAGCTGCGGATAGACAGCCCGTGTGCACGGCCTGTCCCGCTGGCGCGTCTTGAACGCCGAAATTGCCGCTGCGGCAGCAAGCAAACGAGTCAAGACGGGCGAGCGGGGCAGGAAAGCCTAACGGTTGGCTCGTGGCGCCCACCTAATTCAGAGGTTCACGGCCTAGCTCCCCACGGCCAAGCAGTCCGCTCTTTTTTTGTATCAACCAGTCCAGCTGAAGCATGCGCGTACTTTTCATTGGAGACATTGTCGGGTCGCCGGGACGACAGATCGTTCGCGAGCGGTTGGCGGACATCGTTCGGCAACGGCGGATCGATTTGGTTATCGCCAACGGCGAGAATTCTGCTTCCGGCTTCGGGATCACGCCGAGGCTGGCCGAGGAGTTGCTCGCGATGGGGATTGACGTCCTCACCGGCGGCAACCACAGCTGGGACCGCAAGGAAATCTTGGAATTCATGCCGCACGAACCGCGGCTGCTGCGGCCGGCGAATTTTCCGGATGGCAGCGTTGGCAGCGGGCTGTACATCGGCACGGCAAAGAACGGCGTGAGATACGCCGTGCTCAATCTGCAGGGGCGCGTTTTCATGACGCCGATCGACGATCCCTTTCGAAAAGCCGACAGCGAACTGGCCCAACTGCCGGAGGATGTCGCCTTCGTTTTCGTGGACATGCACGCGGAGACCACCAGCGAGAAAGTGGCGATGGGCTGGTACCTCGACGGGCGGGTCACGGCAGTCGTGGGAACACACACGCACGTGACGACCGCGGACGAGCGCGTCCTGCCCGGCGGCACGGCGTATATCACCGACGTGGGCATGAGCGGTCCGCACGGCGGGGTAATCGGCATGGACCGCGACGGCATCATTAAGAAATTTCTTAATGGGTTGCCAGCGCGGTTTGAAGTGGCCTCCGGCGATGTGCAGATGAATTGCGTGCTGATCGAAACGGCCGAGGGGCCTGCTAACGCAGCGGGTCGGCTGCGGGCGCATTCGATTGAGCGCTTGCGGTTCAAGATTGACTGATCGACCTGTGGAAACGCTCTGAAACGGGCAACCCGTATCCTTCCGTCGAACTCTGATGACTCAGAACAAAGGGGTTGTGAATAACGTGAAGATTCTTGCGGGGCTGTGTCTGCTGGGGTGTTTTGCCGGGTGCGCGTTTGGCCAGGACGAAGGGGAACTCATTGCCAAGAAGCGCCTCTTGCCGGGAGTGGGCCCGGGGCTGCGGGCGGTGAAACTTGGGGCGGACGGGAACTATTATGTGTTGAGCGCGCCGGGATCATCCGCCTCCGTCTTCGATCGAGCGGGCAAACTGCTGAAGAGAGTTCCTGCCTATGAAGACGCCAAGGGTCCGGGTCCGCAGTCCCCACCCTTGGCAACCATCACCTTCGGCGAAGACCTGGACGTGGACGCCGAAGGAACTGTTTACGTGGCAGACCGCGGAGCAAATGCGATCAAGATTTGGGACCGCAAGGGAAATGCGCGCCTGATTAAAGTCCATGCGCCGGTGGCGATCGCGGCGCTCCCAGATGGCGAAGTTGCCGTGGCCACGGTGCACGAACCCCACCTCGTTCTGGTGTTCGACAAAAATGGCCGCGACATCCGCGAATTTGGCGACCCCCAGCCGATTTCCGAGCGTCCCGAACTGAACCGTTTTCTGAATATCGGGATGCTTGTGACGGACGGGGGGGAGCATCTTTACTACGCTTTTCCCTATCTGCCGGAACCTACGGTGCGTCAATACGACCGCAACGGTTACGGCGGACAGGATATTCAGTACACCGGAGTAGACGCATGGCCGGCCGCGCAGGCCACCCGCAAGGAGATCGAGAGGCAGGAGAAGCGCGGGGAGCCGCCGGTGTTCAAGCGTATCCTTACCGCCGTTGGCGTGGAGCGCGCCACCGGGGAAGTCTGGATGGCGGTGGGCAATAACCTGCTGCACTTTGACCGGGAAGGAAATCGCCGCGCGACGTACAAGATCTACACCCCCGCGGAAGCACGGCTAGAAGCAACCACGATTCTCGTCGAACGAGACCGCCTGATCATCGGAAGCGACCCCTTGGGCATCTACGAATTCCAGCGGCCCGATAAAAAGTCTCAACAATAAGGGAATTATCCTCAGGACGATTTAGATTGATCCTGTGCAAATGTTCGAGCGAGGGTGAAAATTATTCGTAATTCCCTTGCAAACGCGGCTTTTCGGAGGGAGTTGCACCAAAACTGTGCTTGTGGAAAAACTGTGTATGGGGTGTGCACCTCGGTGAACCCCTTCGAACACTTTTCGCTTGCTCCCTTCCGTCCAATCGGCGACAATCCCGCGCTGTCTGATGGCTGCGGTACGAGGGGCCGGCAAATCTTGAAGGGCCGCCCGCGGGGCGACAGGGGAAAGCACGACGCTCCGGTGCGGGCATGATTCCAGAAGCCTGAAAAACGAATGAAGGGACCTGCTTTCCACAGCTTATTCACATCTGTGGAAATAACGGGATGCTATTTTCTCTTGCGATGACTACTGCGACAAATTACTGGGAACGGTTTCTGGAGCACGTGAAGTCCCGGGTCAGCATCAACACCTATACCACCTGGTTTCAACCCACACGGCTGAACCGCGCCGAGGGTGAAAGCCTGTTTGTGCAGATCCCCAGCACGGTCTTCCGGCAGGTTCTGACGCGAACCTACGGCGAGATCGTCAAAGCGGTGTTCCACGAACTCGGGACTCCCAACGTAAGAGTGCAATATGTCTGTACGGAGGAAGAACCCGTGCCAGCCGCTCCCGCAGCCACCGGCGTGAAGCAAGCGAAACTTGATTTTGAAAGCAGCGATCATCAATTGAATTTGCGCTACAGCTTCGATTCGTTTGTCGTGGGCAAGTCCAACGAGTTTGCGCATGCCGCGGCGCGCGCCGTAGCCGAGCAGCCGTCGAAAGCCTACAACCCGCTGTTTCTTTATGGCGGAGTGGGGATGGGCAAGACGCACTTGATGCATGCCATCGGGCACACCATCAAGAAGCGCAATCCCGCGATGCGGCTGAGCTATGTAAGCGCGGAGAAATTCACGATCGAAGTGATTAATTCGCTGCGCTTCGACCGCATGACCAGTTTCCGCGATCGCTTTCATACCGTGGATGTGCTGCTGGTGGACGACATCCAGTTCATCGCTGGGAAAGAGCGGACGCAAGAAGAGTTCTTTCACACCTTCAATGCGCTCTACGAACAGCAGAAGCAGATTGTGATTTCTTCCGACTGCCTGCCGAAAGAGATTAATTCGATCGAGGAACGGCTGCGTTCGAGATTTGAATGGGGACTGATCGCGGACATCCAGCCGCCGGATCTGGAAACCAAAATCGCGATTCTCCAGAAAAAAGCGGAGAACGACCGCTTCAGCTTGCCGGATGAAGTGGCGGAGTACATCGCGCGCGCTATTAAGTCCAACGTGCGCGAGTTGGAAGGCGCACTGACGCGACTAATGGCTTACGCCTCCTTGACCGGAGCGACAATTTCTTTGGCGACGGCGCAGCAGGTGCTGCGCAACATCATCGCCTCGCAGGAAAAGCGCGTGACCATCGATCTGATTCAGAAGCGCGTGAGCGAACATTTCAATATGCGCGAGCAGGACTTGAAGGTTCGCAGCAACACGCGCGCGATTGCCTTTCCGCGCCAGGTGGCGATGTACATCGTGAAGCAGCTCACCTCTGCCTCTTTGCCGGAGATTGGGCGGCAATTTGGCGGCAAGCATCACACTACCGTGCTGCACTCCATCAACAAGATTGAGGAAATGCGGCGGTCGGACAAGGATCTGAATCGCACGATCACGCGTTTGATGGATACTCTGCAGTAGCTTCGACGTTTTCCAACGGTACGTTCAGCTCGCACACACAACGCTGTCCCGAACGCCTGCCCAGATTTGTTCCTGACGGAATCTCCCGGTCTTGGTGTCGGCACCGTTCCTCTGCCGCGTTTGTTCCGGCGAAATTTGGGTGTGAAGAACTGTGCATAGGTGTTGGAGAAGATGCGGAAATTCTGTTGAGTGTGGCGGAAAATATTTTGATTCGGCGTTATAGACCATGGTCTAACGCGGCGTTTTCACCGTTTCCCACAATCTGCCACTTTGAAAAAGCGACGCTAGGTCGCTCGGGCAAAAGCGGTTGTTGCGCTTTCCACAATTCCACCGCACTCATCACAACAACAAGCTTTATAGTTCTCAAAAATCAGTTAGTACTGCTGTAGTGATGATTGCTGTGGAAAAAAGGCGCTTAACCCGCTGGCCTCGGCGGGCCGTGAAGCCGTGAAGGAGTTCCGATTCCCCTGCATTTCCACAGGTTTTACGTGTTTTGTGGGCTTTATACTTTGCGAAAAAGCGAGTACAGTACGACAGCGGTAGAAGAGCTGCGAAGGAACCCGGGATGAGCACACCAGGCACCGCACGCGAGGAACATCAAGCGATGGAATTCAGCGTTACAAAATCGGCGCTGTTGAACGAACTTAGCACCACGCAAGGTGTCGTTGAGCGCAAGACGACTATCCCCATTCTTTCGAATTTGCTGGTCGAAGCCAAGGGCAGCCAGTTGACCATTACGGCCACGGACCTGGAGCTGAGTGTGCGCACGTCCTGCGAGGCCAAGATAAAGAAAGAGGGCGCGGGGACTATCCCTGCGAAAAAACTGCTGGAGCTCGTGCGCTTGCTGCCCGAAGGCGAGATCAAGGTCAAGCTGCTCGAGAATCACTGGGTGGAAATTGTCAGCGACAGAAAGAAGTACAAGCTCGTTGGCATGGCCAAGGAAAATTTCCCGGCGCTTCCCACGATGCCTCACACGCTCGTCAAGATTCCCTCCGCGATTCTCGGGAGCCTCATTGCCAAAACGAAGTTTGCTATCTCCATGGAAGAGTCACGCTACACGTTGAATGGCGGTTTGCTGATTCTGAAGCCGGACACGCTAGCGATGGTTGCGACCGACGGCCACCGCCTGGCGCTGGCAGAAACGGACCAGAAACTCGCGGGCTTGAACGGCGAAGTGAAGCTTCTCGTTCCCAAAAAAGCGATGGACGAAGTGGAAAAACTTGCGAACGCAGCCGGTGCAGATGCGTCCATCGAGTTCGCCAAGGATGAGAGCCATTTATTTTTTCAGGTGGGCCACCGACTCTTGATTTCGCGAATCCTGACCGGCCAATTTCCCAACTACGAAGCGGTTCTCCCGCGCGATAACACCAAGACCGTGGTGCTCGAGCGCACGGAACTCAGCGATGCCGTGCGGCGCGTATCGCAACTCGCCGATCAGCGTTCGCACGCCGTGAAGTTGGCTGTTTCGAAGGAAGGCGTGGAAATTTCCGCTTCGAGTCCGGAATACGGCGAAGCCAAAGAAAATATCGAGAAGGAATACAACGGCGAAGCTATCAGCATCGGTTTCAATTCTTCTTACATGCTTGATTTTCTTGCGGCCGCTGCCGATGGCCCGATCAGCATCGAGCTGAAGGACGAACAGTCCGCCGGCCAGATGCGTCCGCTGGCCGACGAATCCTACCGCTACCGCTACATCATCATGCCCATGCGCATCTGAGGTAAGCGCGGCGAGCGACGACTATTTCATGAAAAAATTCGTAAGAAAAGGCGCTTCGTCCGGGGCCTTTTTTCCTTTCCCACCGAACCCCATCGGATACCCGCAACTTAAGGCAAACAAAGCCCTTATCGCCAGCGGGAAGCATTCTTCAGCTTGAGAAAGTCCTTCGGTTCAGGTACACTCTGTGGGCTGTCGATTCGCAGTTCGTTTCTTCCCCATCGGCACGTCGGCCAGGTAAATTCGGCTCAGCAAGTTAGCTTCGCGCCAGGAGCTCAGGAGCCGGGATGCTTGGAGGCAAGAAGTCTTCGCCACGTCTCGCTGCGCGAGATGGGATGGAGCAGGAACCCTACGAGTTCTGGGTTTGCTCGATGAATCCCGGAATCAAAGGGTAAGGCGACGTACGGAGCATTTCGCGAGCACGCCTTTCCTCGCTTCGCAAGAAATTGAGTGTAGTTTTTGAGCGCTGAGGCTCCCCGCACAGCTGGGGGTCCGTCCTTGCGCGGCAAGAGTTTCCCGAGGAGCGTACATGGGCGATAAAGAGACGGTGGCCGGAAAAGCTCCGGGTCACCAGTACGACGCGAAGTCCATCAAAGTTCTCGGCGGTCTCGAAGCCGTGCGGTTGCGTCCGGCGATGTACATCGGCTCGACGGGAGACATGGGACTGCATCATCTTGTGTGGGAAGTCGTCGACAACTCCGTCGACGAAGCCATGGCCGGCTACGCGGACGAGATCAATGTCACCGTGCACGCGGATGATTCGGTCACCGTGGTCGATAACGGCCGCGGTATTCCCGTCGACATGCACGCCACGGAAAAGCGCCCCGCGGCGGAAGTGGTGCTCACGGTGCTGCACGCCGGCGGAAAATTCGACAGCGAGACTTACAAAGTTTCCGGCGGTTTGCACGGTGTCGGCGTTTCCGTTGTGAATGCGCTCTCAGACCGGCTCGAACTGGAAATCTCGCGGGATGGCGCCGTGTGGGAACAGTCCTACGAAAAAGGCAAGCCCACCACCAAGCTGAAGCAGACCGGCAAAACGCGGAAGACCGGCACGAGTGTGACCTTTCATCCCGATGCGACCATTTTTGACAAGACTGTTTTCAGCTTTGAC
>Ga0210410_10003803_pt1 | contig 13333 bp, 16 predicted proteins | sample IncBWC4MmetaG_FD_161058 | JGI IMG/M metagenome (GOLD analysis project Ga0210410, IMG submission 161058) | Forest soil microbial communities from Barre Woods Harvard Forest LTER site, Petersham, Massachusetts, United States - Inc-BW-C-4-M | ecosystem: Environmental > Terrestrial > Soil >... | reverse complement strand
GCACTCGTCGAAACGATCGCGTTTTTCAGCGGGGTCGACATCGAATCCTTCGAACTCATGTTTGAGATAGCCGGAGCCGGCGCCGAGCACGAAGCGGCCATCGCTAAGGATATCCGCCATCGCAAAACTCTCGGCCGCCGTTCTCGGATTGTGAAACGTAAGGATCGAGATTGCCGTTCCGAGTCTGATGCGTGTCGTGCGTTGGGCAATCGCGCAGAGCAAAGCGGTGGGATTGGGAACCACGCCGTAGGGATGAAAATGGTGCTCAGCGGAAAAGAACGCGGCATATCCCAGTTCTTCTGCAAGGACGGCTTGGTCGATCACTTGCTTGTAGAGCTGGGGGACGGCGCAGGCGCCATCGGGATAATGGTCCTGGACGGAAAACAGTGAGAGCTTCAAGGCGGCCTCCCAGATTTATGAATTACGTAATGAAGTAGGCGTTGTTGCTGAGTGTCGAGGCAACTTTGACGTATGATTCCTCACCCCAAGAGGTTCGCGACGCCCGCTTAGCATCCGTGCCCCTGTCGATCAGAAACCGCTCTTCGCTGGCATTGCTCATTTTCATGGCCCTCCTGTTTCGCACCCGGTCGCCTTGGCCACGGCAGCCCCGCGCATGTGTGAATGGCGCGCGCTACGACATCATTTCGTTACTGGGAAGAAGCGTTACCCTGGTAACATTCCACTCGGTAGACGCTTCAGAAATTGATTGCTGTTTGGGCATGGGGCCGGTTGTGGCACTTAGCCGACTTCGACATTCCGTCGAATGTCCGCTTTGCTTCTCCAAGATCTCTCACAAATACGTCAACCTTCACGGCATGTCGGAGCGAAAGTCCGCCGGCGCGCGCGATCGCCTCGAGATTGTCGAGAGCGATGCGCGCCTGTTGCTTAAACGGCGCCCAACTAACCGTTGGCCGTCGAGCCCCCTCGGCGTCTGTCGGGAACTGAACACCAGCGGCCCATTGCTTCTGATTGCCTGGCTATAAGTACCCGCTGGCGGCGGCGCGGCGGGTGTAACGATGGCCCTGCGACTCATGCCGCCCGCTCCGGCAAGCCGTGGCGCCGCGCCAGTCCGTCGAGAACCCCGACCATTCTGTCGAGCGCAAGCGCCCACTCCGCTTCGTCGCGCGCGTAGCACAAGCGGAAATGCCCGCCGGAGGAGGGGCCGAACTGATAACCGGGGCTCACCAGCACGCCAGCCTCGCACAACAGCGCCGCTGCGATCTCGGGACCGGGCAGACTGAGTGCGGACACATCCGGCCAGACATAGGCGGTGCCGGCCTGCGGCTGCAGTTTCAACCATGGCAGGCGACGCAGGCTTTCGACCGTCAACGTCCTGAGCGCGGTGAAGTCCTTCAGCCGCTGAGCAAGCCAGTCGTGGTCGTCACGCAACCACGGCAGTAAGACTTGCTGGGCGTAGGCGGGTGCGCGCAGCGCCATGATCGACAGAACGTTTTCCATATGGCTGATGATTTGCGGCGGGGCCGCGACGACGCCCAGCCTGTAACCGCTTAGCGATTCGGTCTTGCTTGGCCCGAGCAGTGTCACGGTACGGGCGAACATTTCGGGTTCGGCCGCAAGGTGCGGGAAGCTGCGGCCATCATGAATGAGCCGGGCATAGAGCTCATCGACGAGGACGGTGACGTCGTAGGTGTTGGCAAGACGGGCGATCTGCGCAATGACCTGCGCCGAGAACACCGCCCCGGTCGGATTGTTCGGGTGGGAGAAGACCAGATAGCGTACGCCCTTGCGCTTGAACTCCGTCTCCAGCACATCGAGGTCCGGGGATGGTCCGTCCGGCGTGAAGCGCAGCGGGACATGGCCGATATCGGCGCCCAGAAAGCGCAGGATGCGCGCGCTGAACAAATAGTCGGGATCGATCAGCGCAACCCGGTCGCCCTCCTCGATCAGCGAGGCCAGGCTCGCAAACAGACCTGCCTGCGTTCCCGGCGTAAGGATCAGATGCGCTTGCGGGTCCAGCGGCAAATCGAGAAAGCGGCCGACGGAGCCGGCAAGCCCCCTAAGCACCTCGGTATTACCGCGGTAACCGGTATAGGCGAGCTCACCGTCGGCGGCGGCGCAGGCGAATTGCTCGGCGGCCCAAGGCGGCGGCGGAAAGCGCACGGTGTCGAAATGCGTCGTGTCGAGAAAGTCAGCTGGCGCCTTTGCGAGCAGCGCGATGTCCGCACGCCGCGCGCTTGTTCCCGCAATAGGGGCCCGCTCGGGTAGTTCCAGGCGCTGCAAGCGCGCGGGAGCCTGCTGTAATTTCGACAAGCGAGATTGTGACATCTCTATCCTTCCTTTCTTGGCGGTTGTGAATCTGACTCAGGCCGCGACGCGGTGGTTAGTGGATTGCAGCGCCTGCACAAACAAGCCGGTATCGACATTGCCGCCGGAGGCGATCACGACGGCGGTGCGGCCATGCAGCGCCCCGGGATCGGCGAGCAGTGCCGCAAGGCCGACGGCGCCGCCGGGCTCCACCACCACGCGCAGCTCCTCATAGGCAAACCGCATGGCTTCCAGCACCTGCGCGTCATCGGCGACCAGCACGCGGGACAGTCGTTCCTCATTGATCGAGAACGGTAGCTCCGCGGGTGTCGGCGCCAGCAACGCATCGCAGATCGAGCCGTCGAGCCGCGGGTTTTTCTCGCGCTGCCCGGAAGCGAGAGAGCGCCTGGTGTCATCGAAGGCGACCGGCTCCGCGGCCCAGACCTCCGCTTTCGAGCGGAATGCCTCCACCGCAAGGCAGGTGCCTGCCGCAAGGCCGCCGCCACCGCACGGCACTAGTACGACGTCCACATTGGTTCCAGACAATGCCTGAAGCGCTTCACCGGTCGCGGTGCCCTGCCCGGCAATCACGAACGGATTGTCGCCAGGCGGGATGATCGCCATCGGGTTTGCACTGGCGATGCGCGCCGCGATCTCTTCCCGGCGCTCCGTCTGCCGGTCGTAGAGTACCACCTGCGCCCCTTGCGCCCGCACCTTTGCGATTTTCACCGAGGGCGCGTCGTACGGCATGACAATCGTCGTCGGCAGGCCGAGCATCCGCCCGACAGTCGCGACCGCCTGTCCGTGATTCCCGGTCGAGTAGGCAACCACGCCTCCCGGATAGGCCTGGCGGTCCAGCCTCGACAGGCAATTGTAGGCGCCACGAAACTTGAACGCGCCTGAACGCTGCAGGCTTTCGCATTTGACAAAGACTCTTCCACCCGCGCGCGCGTCTAGTTCATCCAAGCGGAGCAAAGGCGTACGAATGGCAATACCGTCCAGACGTTCGTGTGCGTCAAGAACGTCTGCCGCTTCCGGGCGTCTCAGATCCATATTGGCTCTTTCAGTGCGAGAGGATGCGGGAGAGGAAGAGCCGCGCGCGTTCCGCCCGCGGTGCGTCGAAGAACTGCTGCGTTGGCGCGGTTTCGACGATCGCACCTCGATCCATGAAGACCACGCGGTCGGCTGCCTTGCGGGCGAATCCCATCTCATGTGTGACGACGATCATGGTCATCCCGTCTCGCGCCAGTTCGAGCATTACCGCGAGCACCTCGCCGATCATTTCCGGATCGAGCGCCGACGTTGGCTCGTCAAATAGCATCGCCACCGGATCCATGGCGAGCGCCCGCGCAATCGCGACGCGTTGCTGCTGACCGCCAGAGAGTTGAGCGGGATAAGCGCCTTCCTTGTCGGAAAGCCCGACCCGCGCGAGAAGCGCGCGCGCCTTTGCTTGCGCATCACCTTTACCGCGCTTCAGGACATGGACCTGCGCGAGGCAGATGTTCTGCAATATGGTGAGATGCGGATACAATTCGAAATGCTGGAACACCATGCCGATGCGGGCCCGCAGCCTGGTCATGTCGGAAACACGGTCGCCGACAGCGACCCCGTCGACCGCCAGCGAGCCACGGTCGAAAGGATCAAGGCCATTCACGCATTTGATCAGGGTGCTCTTGCCGGAGCCCGAAGGTCCGCAGATCACCACCACCTCTCCCCGATCAACAACGAGATCACAGCCTTTGAGGACCTCGAGTCTTCCGTAACTTTTGTAAAGACCCGATATCGCGATCATCGGGTTGCTGTGCCCGGGATCGGTCACCGCAGCGCTGGCCAAAGGTGCAAGCTGGACGATTTCGGCGCGGGAACGAAATGCAGGAGTCGGAGCCTTGATCATGCAGCTCTCCCTGGCGCGCTCAGCATCTTGGCGGACGCCGCGCCGATCGCGCAGATGATGAAATAGACCAGCGCGGCGAAGAGGTAGGTTTCAATCAGCCGGTTGTCGCGATTGGCGACGATGCTCGCGGATGTCATGAAATCGCGCAGCGAGATCACATAGACGAGCGATGTATCCTGGAAGAGCACCACGGCCTGCGTGATCATCAGCGGCAGCATGTAGCGCAGGGCCTGCGGCAGTATTACGAACCGCAGCGTCTGGAAATAGCCGAGGCCGGAGGCATAGGCAGCCTGCCACTGGCCTGGGCGGATGCTCTTAAGACCTGCCCGGAATATCTCCGAGTAATAGGCCGCCTCGAACAATATGAAAGCGATGATGACCGATTGCAGGGCGCCCATTGAATGGCCAAGAGCCAGCGGCACCAGGAAATAGAACCAGAAGATGACGAGCACGAGCGGTATGGCGCGGAAACCGTTCACGTAGCCGGCAGCAAGGATCGCCGCAACTTTCCAGCGCGACAGACGGACGACGGCGAGCGCAAGTCCGAGGACGACACCGCCCAGCATGGCCACCGCGGTCAGGAAGAAACTGAGCGCAAGGCCTTCGAGCAGGAAAGGCAGCGCTCGCTGTATGACGCTGAAGTCCAACCCAGCCGCTGTCACGACGCAGCCCCCACGGTATCCGGCAAAGCAACCCGCCGTTCGAGCGCGCGCATGAAAAATGTCACCAAAAGCGCGATCACGAGATAGACAAGCGTTGCTGCTGTGAAGGCCTCAAAACCCTGGAAGGTGAAGCTCTCGATCTGTCGGCTTTGCGCGGTCAGTTCGAAAACTCCGATCGTCAGTGCAAGCGACGAGTTCTTGAACACGGTGAGGAAATCCGACGTCAGCGGCGGCAACACGATGCGGAACGCCTGCGGCAGCAGTACCAGCCGATAGGTCTGCGCCACGCTCATGCCGCTGGCAAACGCTGCCATGCGCTGGCCTCTCGACACTGCTGTGACGCCCGATCCGACCTGAACCGCAACGCGGGCGGAGGTGAACAATCCAAGCGCCAGGATCGATGTCCAGAACTCCGGAAACGGCAGGTCGCGCTTCAACCAATGCCCCCATCCGCCAGGCACTAGCTCCGGAACGACGAAGAACCACAGGAAGAGTTGGAGCAGCAGAGGAACATTACGAAACAGCCCGACATAGATCGCAGCCAGCGCCCGTGGAAGAAGATGGGGTAATGTTCCGACGACACCGACCAAGGTGCCGGCGATCAGCGCCAGAACCCAGGCGGAGAGCGAAATGACGAGCGTCAGCTCTAGTCCGGAGACCAGCCAGCCGAGATAGGGCTGCTGGATCAGGATCGACCAGTTCCAGGAATAGTTCATGGCACGCGCTTTCGATCAGCAAGCGAACTATTCAGGTGTGGCTTCGAGCTTGAAAGCCGCGGCAAGATCCGGTGACAATGCGACCGAAAGCGGCGTGAACCACTTTGCATAAAGCGCCTGCATTTCACCCGAACGGATGAGCCGCGCCATCGTCGCATTCACGGTGCTGAGAAAGACGGTGCTGTTCTTCTGCACCATCAGGCCGTAGGGATCGAATGATAGCGGGCGTCCGACCACCTCGTAGTCGGTGGGATTGGGTGCGGATTTGCGCAGGCCGAACAGCAGAATGTCGTCAGTGGAAAACGCGTCGGCACGCCCGGTGGAGACGGCGAGAAATCCTTCCGAATTGTCCCGTACCGCCACGACATTCACTTTCAGCTTCTTCTCCTCAATCAGGCCCTTGATCAGCCGCTCCGGCGTGGTGTTGATGGGCAGCGCGATCGCCTTGCCGTCGAGATCCTCCACTTCCTTGATGCCGGAGTCCGTCTTCACCAGAAGACGCGTTGTGGAGATGAAGTGTGCGGCGCTGAAGTCGGCTTGCGATTGCCGGGAGATCGTGTTGACGGTGGAACCGCATTCGATATCCACCGTGCCGTTTGCCACAAGGGCAATCCGGTTTTGCGGATTGACCGCGACAAAGTTGACCGCCAGATCGGACATTTCGACCTTCTGCATTACGGCGTCGACGACCTTCGCGCAGATGTCGAGCGCATATCCAACGGGCTTGCGTTCATCATTCAGGAACGAGAACGGAATCGAGGCTTCGCGGTAGCCTATCGAGATCTGCTTTTTCTGCTTGATACGATCGAGAATTGCATCGCTGGACTGCGCCTGGGCGGTCGCAATGCTCGCTGCGAGCAGGCCCGCAACCGCCAACAAGATCTCGCGCATGGTTAGCCTCCGAAAATTTGTGACTTGATCAGGCAACGGCTCGATTGTTCGCGGTAATGGCGGTGACGAGCTCCTGAAGACTTGAAACGGTCAGATCCGGCTTGGCTTCGGCGGCGCCTTCGCCGGATAGGCCGAGCAAGCGACCGGGACGATTGATCCATGCGGATTTGAGACCAAGACGATTGGCGGGCGTGATGTCCGCCCGCAGGCTTTGTCCGACATGGAGAATACGGTCGCGCGGAATACCGAGAGCTGCGAGATCGGCGATGCCAGTCTGAAAGTGCGGCAAATCTGGCTTGTAGGCGCCGACGCGTTCAGCGGTAACGATGAGATCGAAGCGGAAGTCGAGCTTGCTGCGCGAGCTTTCAAGCGACGCATTGTCGATGTTGCTCAATGCCCCAACCCGGGCATGCGCCTGTAGCGCCGTGAGGCCGGCGTGGCTGTCGAGATAAGCCGGCCATTGATGCGGTGTGGCGGCAAAGGCCTCGCGTTCTCCCGGGTCGGCTGCGACACCGAACTCGGCAGACATGCGCTCGAAGCACCGGCGCAGCACGTCAGGATAAGAATGCGCGGGACGCTCCTTCTGAATCTCCGCACGCGCCCGATCGAACGCCATGAGCAGATCCTGCGGCAGCGATGAAACATCGTTTCGATCAGCCCAGCGACGCAGGAAGTCGGTAATGGCGGGTTCCCAGTCAATCAAGGTTCCGTAAACGTCAAAGGTGACGGCGTCGAAATCAGAAAGGCTCAGCGGCATGATTCCCTCGGCCTCTGCGTTTGGCTTATTAGCGATAATCGCTTATCGCTAATCCGTCAATGGCGTTTGCCAGCGAATTCCGTGGAACCGCGGCTGACGCCGTCGTGCTGTCCTGCAAGAGGCCTTAAGATAGGCAACGGCACCGGAGAATCGGTGCGCCCAATGAAGAGAGAAAACCGTGTTGCGATCATCGTCGCTCAAACCCTCGCCCGAAGAAGCAGTCGAGAGCCGATCTGCGTCTGCGATCGTTACCGATGCACTACGTGAAGGGATCCTTCATGGGGCGTTGCCTGGAGGAGAGCGCCTGCGGCAGGACGCGATTTCCACGCGTTTTGGCGTCAGCCAAATGATCGTCCGGGAGGCGTTCAAGCAATTGGTCACCGAAGGCTTCTTGAAGGCCGAGCCGCGTCGTGGCGTCAGCGTCGCTCACCTGACGGCGGACGAAGCCCAAGAGATGACCGAGCTTCGAAGCCTAATCGAAGCGAAAGCCCTCGAATGGGCAATTCCGAAGATGTCGAAAGCCGATCTGGAGAAAGCAACACGTATCCTCGCCGAACTCGATAAGGCGAAGTCGACCGACCGGATCATTGCGCTAAACGCGCGTTTCCACGAGGCGCTCTACGCCCCTGCCCGCAAAGACCGGACACTGGCGATGGTCGCTAATCTGCGGCTGAATTTCGAACGCTATTTGCGTTTCACATGGCAGGAGACGCACCACCTCGACCAGTCGCAGAAAGAGCACAGACAGATTCTCGACCTCTGCGTCGCTCGCGATGTCGAACGAGCATGCACGTTGCTGAGGCAGCACATTCTGGGAACTGGAAGTCTCTTGGTGGAACGCTTGCAATCACATCAGCCCGGATGATGCATGATGCCCGAGATAAGCGCTGGGCCCGAGTTTGATTCACGTTTCAGTAACACTCAATACGGCATTCAGCCCACCGCGCAGACCGCTGGTTCTTCACCTGCTCACTGATCTCAGAGCAGACCTCTGTGCCGAACGACCGCTTTGCGCCAGAACCGGACCTTCCTCAAATGTTGCTTTTGACCCCATCTGAGACGTCAGCCGCGCATTTGCGGTAGAGCAGCACTTCGTGCACGCACACAATTCGCGGGCGGTGTCACTGCGTCAGAAATCTATATGCGACAATCAGAGCCACCACGCTCGCGAAAATCAACAATGCCGGGAGGGATTTTCGGATCATTGGCCTCATCGAATGGCGCGCAGCCGATGGACTGGGCTGAGGTTTAGGCCGTCTCTGAAACCGCACGACTTTGCCCTCTGTCGTTGGTGTGCGAGCCTTTGGTTCCGGCGCCGCGCCCACGCCTCCCATCTCGCTGTAATAAGCGCTGTAGACCTCGCGAACGGCCAGGGCCGTGGACTCGGCCTCGCTCATCGTCTCGAGTCGGGTTCGATAGTTAGTCAGAAAGCTCTGTGCGTTTGATGGAAGGTCATCGAAACCACCGAGCTTGGCCATCATGAGCCAAGTGGCAAAATCCGCCTCGGCCTTGGTGCGAGCTTTCTTGGCGATACTGGTGTTGGAGCTAGAGGACATGGTGGTCCGATTGGTTCGCCCGCCCAAACTCGCCGGCGTTCATGGCGATCGTTGGACAGTTCGCTTGAGTATCTCGGTTGACGTCAAGTGTCCCGCCGACGAGATTAACGGCTGGTTGCAGCCCCGTGAGTGCCGCGCCGGGATGCTCCTAGCTATCCGGGTGTCGACTAGCCTGTAGTTGGCAGTCGGCGTATAAGCATCTCCCATGGGTTGGGATGCGGAAGACGTAGCACTGCTCAAAAAACTCTGGGCCGTCGGACAGAGCGCCGCGCAGATCGCGCGCCGTCTTGGGTACAGCCGTAACGCGGTCTGCGCCAAGCTAATTCGTTTGGGCCTGAAGCGCGGTCACAAGCCGCCAACCGCAAAACCCAAGATAAGGCCGGTGCCGAAGCGGAAGCCAGCGCTGTTGGTGGCCTGTGCCCGCCCGGTGGATAGGATAGTGTCTGCGCGCAAGCCAGGAGTGAGGCAACTTGAGGAATTCACCAAGTCGCAGTTGAAGGCAATGTTGGCTGAGGCCGCTGCTAACACGGCGCGACTGCCTCGATGATGCGTTCAACGAGCCCGCGGGAAACTATCCGCAGCATGGACATGGTCGCGATTGGTACGGTCGTGTTGACGAGCCGCCGCAGGCGGACCACTGCTGGCATGCCGCAAACGGTGCGGCGCTAACCCTCATGCGGAAACCGGAGCAGAAGGGGTAAAACCCCCTAGGGTCCACACCTGCGGAGCAACAACATGACACCACACATCCCCGAGGAATCTTCCACGAGGTTGATTGACTGGAGTCCCTTCGTGATCATGGGCAACACGATGCCGCCCCGAGATCCTGATGAAGACGATGAGGACGAGGACGAAGAGGAAGAGGAAGAGAACCGCGCCGACGAACCGCCGGTCGTGCGTGAGCCGGACGAAGATTAGTCTAGTTGCTGTGGTCCCCCCGCACGATTATTTGATCGCCGCCTACAGCCGGGAAACTTTGTCTTCAGTGATCCAAAAAAGTTTTGCAACACTATCGGCACTTAGCTGACGTCGGCCTTTTGCCTTATGTCCGCTTCGCGCCATTAGCCGTCGTTCCTTGCGGTGATGCGCAGACGAAACCTCTGAGTTAGTCCACGCTTGAAAACTCAGCACGCCTTTCCCAGACAGTGTTAGACGAATGGAAGACGTGATCCTCCGTTTCGGGACCTTTGAAGGTGAAACTCTACCGGTCCCATTTCCCTGCGGAAAAGATGCAAAGGTAGAACGCCCTCCTCGCACGCGGGCTTTGAAGATTTCTACACTTTGAATCAACGCATCGGCCGGAAATACGCTAGGCTTGCGTATGCAGCCAGTTCTCCCAGAGGGAAATGATGAGCAGCGACGCAATCGTCGACGGCTACCCGGAAATGGATTGATCGGCGTTTGACCGATCGCAAACAGGGCATGAAGCATCCGTTGCTGACCGATGCCGGCGGGCGTCTAGCCGGCGCATTCCCGGACGGCGTCGTACCTTTTTGGAACGTGGGCCCGGCATGACCGTCAGCGGGTGATCGCCGGGACCGAGGCGAAACCGGTGGAACCAAATCAAGTTCCGGAAATGGAGCTATGACGGCAAGGCGTCCCGCCGCACGGAAGGGTCGAGGGCCGCATCGTTTTGATTAGAAACCTTGGGAGGATTGACGATGACAACGACAAGTACAGCAGCGTCTTCCGGCGGCCCAACACAGCAAGAAGGCGTACTGGTCCGGACCGCAATCGGCTTCACGGCGTGGGCGGAGCGTTGGTTTCCCGATGCCTTTATTTTCGTCGCCATCGCCGTAGTGGTGGTCGCGATCGCGGCACTGATCAACGGGGCTTCGCCAGTTGCTGTCAGTGTGGCATTTGGCAATGGCTTTTGGAGCTTGATCACCTTCACCATGCAGATGGCCTTCGTGGCCATAGGCGGGTATGTCGTCGCCACTTCCGCGCCAGCGCAGTGGCTCATCGGCCGGCTCGCTGATTTGCCCAAAACCGGCACTGGCGCAGTGGGGCTCGTCGCTGCTGTCAGCATAATAGCCTCCTTGCTCAACTGGGGTCTCAGCCTGATTCTTGGCGGACTTTTGGTGCTCGCGCTCGCGGCGCGGCGCGAATTGCGCATGGATTACCGGGCCGCAGCGGCGGCGGCATACTTGGGGCTTGGTGCGACTTGGGCAATGGGGCTGTCTTCGTCAGCAGCGCAGCTACAAGCAAATGCTGCGAGCCTGCCCAAGAGCCTGTTGCCCATCACCGGCGTCATTCCATTCTCCGAGACGATCTTTCTGTGGCAATCGGTCGCGATTACGGTGGTGCTTCTTGTGGTTTCGGTCATCATCGCGGTCTGGTCGGCCCCGGGACCTAACACCGCCGTAACCGCTGAAGCCATGGGGATCGAAGCCTCACACGAAGACCCCATCAAAGTGACGCCGCCCAAGCAACCAGGGGAATGGCTCGAGCATTCCCCCATTCTTACCGTCCTGCTCGCACTGCTCGCGATTGGTTGGGTGGTCAACGAATTTTCCCGCCAAGATTGGATGATCGCGATTTCCAACCTCAATACCTACAATTTCATGTTCATCATGGTCGGGCTGCTACTGCATTGGCGGCCGAAGCGATTTCTGACGGCGGTAGTCAAGGCGGTACCGGCGACCTCCGGCGTGCTGATCCAGTTCCCATTCTATGGCGCGATCGCCGCTATCCTGACCCAAGCGAAAAACAGCGCAGGGGTGACTGTCTCCGATCAGATCACCCATGCCTTCGTTAGCATGTCGACCCAGCATCTCTTTCCGCTGGTGATCGGGATCTATTCGGCAATCCTGGGTTTCTTCATCCCTTCAGGTGGCGGAAAGTGGTTGCTCGAAGCGCCCTACGTGATGCAGGCGGCCAACGATCTCAAAGTGCATCTCGGCTGGGCTGTGCAGGTGTACAACGCCGCGGAAGCGTTGCCCAATCTCATCAATCCGTTCTGGATGCTGCCGCTGCTCGGCGTCTTGGGCTTGCGCGCTCGCGACGTCGTAGGCTTCACTTTCCTGCAATTGCTGGTGCATCTGCCGGTCGTGCTGTTCCTGTTGTGGGCGCTGGCATACACGCTCGAATATCATCCGCCGGCGATACCATGAGAAGGCCCGGCCAAACCGTCTCGAGATTGCAGATGGTTGGTCGGCGGGATCGCGACCAGCTAAGCAGCCACGAAGAGGTTGACGTCCAAGGGTAGAACGCCCTCCCCGCACGCCACTCGGATTTGTCGTGCTTAGATCGAGTGTGATGGTGAAGTCCGCCTCACGTCGACCGGTCGGGAGGGTAAAAAGGTGTCACTGCTATGAAGCGACCTGCCCGCTTGCCGCAAATGGCCTATGTTCGCGCATCCCATGTTATGGAATGTCCGCTCTACGCCTGCCGCGCGGACATTCCCTTTGGACTGGGGGAGAGCGGACATCAGGCGATGCCCGAGGGCTGGAAATCGAGCGGGCGTCCTGCTCAACGGAACCGTGATTGGCCGTCAACCATTATTCTCGGTACCCAACGCGCGCGGCATTCTACCGAACGCACCAACACCACCCATTGCAGGAGCCAACTATGTCCAAGGTTGCGCTGTACGTTCCCCTTGAGGCCAAACCCGGGAAGGAAAAGGAAGTCGCGGAGTTTCTGAAATCGGCGCTGCCGCTCGTGGAGGACGAACCGGGCACTGTTACTTGGTTTGCCATCCAGGAGGGCCCGTCGTCGTTTGCGATTTTCGATACCTTTGATGACGAGGCTGGCCGCGAAGCGCATCTCAACGGCAAGGTCGCAGCGGCGCTGATGGCAAAAGCGGGCGAACTGCTGGCCAAGCCGCCGACGATCCACAAGATCGCCATCTTGGCCGACAAGCTCCCGTAAGCAAGTCCGCGGACCGGCGATCGAATTCACGTGACGGTTCATCAGCGGCCGCCGTCCTTCGCGCCGAACAGATCGGGCTGCTTTTTCCTACGATTGGGCTGCATGATCCGGCTCTACCGGGCAAATCAGCCTGCAGGCTATCAGCACGCTCAAATAAAGATCTAATACTGCCGGGGGGCGGGCTGGGCTCAAGAAGTGCAAGGTTATCCCCAGGGCGCGAAGCCAGAAAATCCGGAGGGGTCAGCGGGCGATGACATTGCCGGCCGGTTGCTGGAGGTTATTTCCAGGGTGAACTCACGATGAGTGATTGAGGCGCTACAGGGAGGAAGCTTATGAGTAGCTTCAGTGCGCAAGACCCCATCGACCCCGACGATTCTGAGCTCGACTACACGCCTCTCCCGTTGCGCGAAAGACTAGCGAAGCTAGGACCATCCGTCTCGCAGGGAGCAAGATCGGAACCCATCAGGTCGCCCCCAATCCCCCGTCCCGCCCCGCCCGACCCCAAGGCGATTACCGAACCTGCTAGGCACCCGCGTGACTTGGACCGGCGAGCCGCACTGTCCAGCGTTGCCGCTCGGGTCGCTGCGGTCGCTGGCGTCGTGGCGGTCGTGGCGCTGCTGTTCGTCATCATGAAGCCTGCACCACGTCAATCGGTCGCCGCTTCAACCCCTTCCGACATAACGGGATCAACGAGCACCGCTCCGCCTCACACCGCTCCGCCC
>Ga0210410_10003802_pt1 | contig 13336 bp, 10 predicted proteins | sample IncBWC4MmetaG_FD_161058 | JGI IMG/M metagenome (GOLD analysis project Ga0210410, IMG submission 161058) | Forest soil microbial communities from Barre Woods Harvard Forest LTER site, Petersham, Massachusetts, United States - Inc-BW-C-4-M | ecosystem: Environmental > Terrestrial > Soil >... | reverse complement strand
TTCGCGGCGTTCTCCAGCAGATGCTGCAGCACCTTGGCAATGCGCTCCAGATCCATCTGCACCAGGGGCAACGAGTCAGGCAGCCGCAGTTCAACCGGATGCGTCTTCAGCGGACCCTGCACCGCCTCGAGAGCCAGATCGACAGCCTCACGCATCGAATGCAATCGCAGATCGAGCTTGATGTCATTCGCATCCAGCTCCGCCATCTCCATCGCCTGGCCAACGAGCCGATCCAGGCGCGCGGCCTCCTCTTCGATCACCTGCATCATCTCCGCGCTCTGTTCCTTATCGAGAAGCGGATCGCTTCGCAGACTCGTGATCGCAGCGGTAATCGAGGTCAACGGGGTTCGCAGCTCATGCGCCACGGAGTCGAGCAACGCATTGCGCAGCCGTTCACTCTCGCGCGAGGCCTCCACGCGCGTCAGCGTCTCCACCGCACCGGCACGCTCAATTGCAATGGCAGCGAGGCCGCACACTGCGTCAAGCGCCTCAGGAGAGGTTCCCTCACCGGTGATTCCCACGGCCCCGATCGGACGCGTGCCGAGAAGGATCGGGACCAGGGTGACGCCTCGCTCCTCGTCCCGGCGATGGTCCCGCGTAAACGCCGCGTCCCGTAGCTCGGCCGCCGTAACATCCATGTAATTCGGGCTGGAACGATAGACGCGGTCTCTTTGACGAAGATAAACCGCGGCGCCGGCAAGGTTGAAGGTCGAGGCAATCATCTGCGGCAAAACATTAAGCAGGTCGATGACGTTGCCTGTCACCAGCATCTGCTGACTGAACTCATACAGCCGCTCCGCCTCGCGCTGGCGGCGTCGCGAGATCTTAGCCTCCCGGCGCGCCCGCTCCGCAAGCTGGCTCCCAACGATGCCGGTGACCAGGAATGCGAACAACGCCACCCAGTTGCGGTTATCCCGGACGGTGAAGGTGAGTACCGGAGGAAGGAAGAAGAAATTAAACGCAGCGGAAGACAGGATAGACAAATAAATCGAGTGGCGCAGTCCCCAGTTTGCGGCCACCACAAGGATGCCGACCAGGAACGTCATCGCTACGGTCGTCTCGTTGACATGCAGCCAGCGGAAATAGACAGCTACAATGACAGCGGCGGTAGCCGTTGACACACTGTAGCGAACGATACCGCGTATGACCTTGCGCTGCACCACTTTATCTTATCTCTATGAGCACTCGCGACACCTCGAACCCGGCAGCAAAGAGCCCGGAAGAATGGCTGGAAAAAGTCGCGCCGGAGAAGACACGCGGCACCTTCAAACTCTTCCTCGGCTACGCCCCCGGTGTCGGCAAAACGTACAACATGCTCAGCGAAGCGATCCGCCGCCACCAGCGCGGAGAAGACATCGTCATCGGCGTAGTCGAGGCACACGGCCGGCCACGCACCGCGGAGCTGGCTGAACAACTCGAAAAAATACCCCGAAAGAAAATCGACTACAAGGGCGTCGCCTTCGAGGAGATGGATGTCGACGGCATCATCGCCAGAAAACCGCAGATCGTCCTGATCGACGAACTCGCCCATACCAACATCGAAGGCAGCAAACACCGCAAGCGTTATGAGGATGTGCTCGACGTGCTGGCCGCCAACATCGACGTTCTCGCGACCATGAACGTGCAGCACATTGAAAGCGTCGCACCTACGGTACAGAGCGTCACCGGGGTCCCGATCCGCGAGACCGTACCCGACTGGCTCGTGCAGCGCGCGGACGAGATCGTGATGGCCGATCTGACGCCCGAAGCCCTTCAGACCCGCATGCGCCGCGGCGATATCTACGGCGTGGACCGCGCCGAAAAGGCACTCGCCAACTTCTTTCGCCGCGGCAACCTGATCGCCCTTCGCGAGCTCGCCTTGCAGCACGTGACCAAGGCGGTCGACCGCACGCTCACCGCCTACATGGACGCGAAACATATTGATGCGCACTGGGCAGTCCGCGAACGCGTCGCCGTCTGCATCAGCTCCAACAGCTCCTCGCAGATGCTCATCGCCCGCGGCGCGCGCGTGGCCGAAGGAGTCGGCGGCGAACTCTTCGTCCTCCACGTCGACACCGACGAAGACCTCTCCGAAGAAGAAAAAAGAACCCTCGCCGCTAACATGCAGTTTGCGCGCAACCTCAACGCAGAGGTCTTCACCATCAAAGGCAAGAGTGTCGCCCACACTGCCGCGAGCTTCGTTCGCGAGAAACGCATCACCCACGTCGTCTTCGGCCGAACCGCCGTCCACGGCTTCCGCAAGTATCTCTATTACTGGGCGATTCAACACTTCCTGAAGGAGTCACCCAACGTCGACGTCCACATCGTCACCCAGCACTCGGAGCGCGAATGAAAACGCACGAACACGATCAACCGGCGAAGATCCTCATCGTCGATGACGAACCGCAGATCACCCGAGTTCTACGCACCGCCCTTTCCACCCAGGGTTATTCGCTGCAGATCGCCGCTAACGGCGTCGAAGGCATGGAAGCCATCCACACCTGGAAACCCGATCTCGTCATCACCGACGTCTCCATGCCGCAGATGAACGGTGTCGAGTTGTGCCGCGAGATCCGCGCCATCTCGCAGATTCCCATTATTGTTCTCTCCGTCCGCAATCAGGATCTGATGAAGATTGAAGCACTCGACGCAGGTGCCGACGACTATGTCACCAAGCCCTTCAGCATTCAGGAGCTGCAGGCCCGCGTCCGCGCTCAACTCCGCCGCAGCACAGCCAACAGCAGTGAAACGCCACAGATCATCAAAGCCGGCGACTTCCTGATCGACATACCGCAGCACCGCGTCGTCGTTCGTGGCCAGGACACGCATCTAACGCCGAAGCAGTTCGATCTTCTCGTGTACATGGCCCAGCACCCCGGCCAGGTATTAACCCACCGCGCTCTCCTTCACGCAGTGTGGGGCACCAACGCCGACCAACCCGAATATCTGCGCGTCACCATCGGCCAGCTGCGAAAAAGAATCGAGCTCTCCGACGAGCCAATCTACATCGTCACCGAGCCATGGATCGGCTACCGTTTTCGTCCCACAGGCAACGACGATTTCTAATGCCTCGCTTCTGATCGCCCGCGATTCATCAAGACAAAATCATCAGACTTCTGCAGCCATTTCACATAGAGAAATATTTCCAATCCAGATATTGCGTCTGCTAGCATGGCCCCCTATGGACCCCTTCAACTCTGCCCGTCGTGAGCTCCTCCGATTCGGCGGCATAGGACTTGCCGCAGCTGCCACCACCGCGATGCCCGCAGCCTACGCCGCAGCCCAACGTTCCCCGAATCCTTCAGCATCGCTGGGCATCTTCGACATACGCACCTACGGCGCCGTGGGTGACGGCAAGGCCGTCGACTCGCCCGCGATTAACAAAGCGATCGAAGCCGCGGCAGCAGCGGGTGGCGGCACTGTTCTGTTTCCTCCCGGAACCTGGCTCAGCTTCTCCATTCGTCTGAAGAGTCACGTCGCCCTCCATCTTTCGCAAGGCGCAACCATCCTCGCAGCGGACTCCCCGCTGCCCAACGCAACCACCGGCTACAACGGTGGCGTCTACGACGCGGCCGAACCCAACACCGCATGGGACGCCTACCAGGACTACGGCCACAATCACTGGCACAACTCCCTCCTCTGGGGCGAGGGCATCAACGACATCTCGATCACCGGCCCCGGGCTCATCTACGGCAAAGGCCTCAGCTTCGGCGCCGCTCGCGCCGCGCGGGGAAACTATCCAATGTACAAAGCTGAGCAGCTCGGCGTAGGCAACAAAGCCATCGCGCTCAAAAACTGCCGCAACGTTCTCTTCCGCGACTTCTCCATCCTCAAGGGCGGCCACTTCGGCCTCCTCCTCACCGGCGTCGACAACCTCACCATCGATAACCTCACCATCGACACCGACCGCGACGGCATGGACATCGACTGCTGCAAGAACGTCCGCGTCTCCAACTGCTTCGTCAACTCGCCTTGGGACGACGCCATCTGCCCCAAGTCCAGTTACGCTCTCGGCTACAACCGAGCCACCGAGAACCTGACCATCACCAACTGCTACGTCGCCGGCTCCTACGAGCTCGGCACCATGCTCGACGGCACCTACAAAAAATTCGCTCCCGACGTCCCCCGTCTCGCCCGTAACGGCCGCATCAAGTGCGGCACCGAATCCAACGGCGGCTTCAAAAACATCACCATCTCCAACTGCGTCTTCGAAGGCTGCATGGGCCTCGCTCTCGAAAGCGAAGACGGAGCGCTCTGCGAAGACATCGCCATCTCCAACATCACCATGCGCGACGTCGTCAGCGCCCCGCTCTTCTGGCGTCTCGGCGCCCGCCTGCGTGGCCCCAAGGAGAGCACTAAAGTCGGAACCCTCCAACGCATCGTCGTCAACAATCTCGTCAGCTACAACACCGCCCCGCATATCTCCTCCATCCTCAGCGGCATTCCGGACTTCCCCATCCGCGACATCAAGATCTCGAACGTTTACATCCAGCATGGTGGCGGCGGCTCTGCCGACGACGCCAAAATCGTCATGCCGGAAAATGCCGACAAGTATCCCGACCCAGGCATGTTCGGCCCGACGACACCCTCGCAGGGCTTCTTCCTGCGTCACGTCACCAACCTCGAGATGAGCCACATCGAGATTCAGCCCGCAACACCCGACCAGCGCCCAAGCTTTTACCTGGAAGAAGTCAACCGCGCCGACTTCATCGCCGTCACCGCACCCACCACGCCACCCGCCTTCGCACTGAACAAGGTCACCGATCTGCGCATCCTGCTGAGCCGCGCAGCAAAAGACACACAGATCGACAGCGTCGATCACAAGATCATCTAACGCACCACAACGATACTCGTCTCATAAGGCTTCAGCTCCAGTTGAATCTTCACCGTGCCCTTCGCGCTTGCAACCTTGGCAGCCATAATCTTTCCCGTCTGCGGATCCCATATCTCTGCACGCCGTCCTTCGCTTCGCAACGTCACCGCATGAGAAGAACCTTCCGCCCCTTCATTGAAAAATAAGTAAACATCAGCATCTTTGAGTCGACGTCGCATGGTGCGCAACGCTGTATCGGCCTTAGCCAGAGTCACATCAGGAGACGGCACCGCCGCGTTCACAGCATGCACAATTGCATCGGGAACAGCCTGCGCAGCAGGCAGCGACGTTGGCGGTTGAGCAGGAGGCGTCGGCGTCGGCCCTAATTCGCCGGAGACAACCGCCGCCCAGGAAAAATCCGCCGCAGTGGCCGCACGCGCATCCAGAATCGTCCTGCCAGAGATCAGCGAAGGCGTACGCCCAAGAAACAAAACATGCCCGCCACCAGTCGCAAACCCGCGCAGCCGATCGAGCGCCGCCTGCGAAAGCAGCGAAGCATTCGGCAGAATAACCGTCCGGTAGCGATTCCCGCTCGCAGTCTCCAGCGTTCCCATGTCCTGCGTTCCACGCCCGGCGATCAGGTCTTTCGCCAGAGCGTCATCATTGACGATGTCAAAATCGATCTGCCGCTCCGACAGCATACGTTCCGTTGAAACAAACGCAGTGTCCGCAGCCGCATCGCCCATCCACATCGAACTCGACGGAAGATACAACGCCACCGAGGCCGCCGGCCGTCCCATCGACATCAGGTACGACATGCGCTGCACATAATTGAGAAGCGCCGGATACGCCGCATCCTCCATAAAACCGGCCCTCTGGCGTCCTCCGGCACTGCTCGCCGGAAAGTACATCGTCTCCACCAGATTCACGCCGCGCACAAACTGCTCATTCAGGATGTACCGCGCCATGTCCACATCAGGAGCGGGCCGATACGCAGCAAAGCTCTCCGTAAAGGCTCGCGGATGCCCGTACACATGCGAAGCCGACGCAGCCAGACGAGGAAAGTCCGAGATCGTGTCCTTCCATATCTGGTGCCAGATCGTATCGATGCCCGGCACCTGCACATACTGCATATCGCGCAGAAACTCCCCCTCCGACCGCGTCAAATCCATCTCCATCTCTTCGTGGTTCAGATGAACCTGATACTCCAGGTGGTTCGCCGCGCACCAGTCACCCTGCACCTTGAAGAACCCATCGCGAAACATCTGCGAAAACACATCGTAGTAGTCCGCCTTGGCGCGTGCCTGCGCATCTGTCAGCTTTGTGCCTCGCGCCTGCAGAAACGCCGCCACGTAAGGCCGCACATCATACCCTTTCACCTGCGTGAAGCGATCGAAAAACTTTGGAGTCCAAGGCAGACCGCTGATGGAATAATCCGGCTCATCGCCACGAAATCCCATAATCGTCTTGCCAAACTCCTCCCCGACCGCCGTCTTATACTGCTCATGCGTGAACGCAAGATACTGCATCGTCGCCGCAGGATCGAGATAGTCCTCCAACGACTGCGAGCCATCCTTCACTCGTTTTGGATTCGTATCCGACCGCGTAGGCGACGTCTTGAACTGATGCTCCACCACCAGCACCGTCCAATGTCCCGGCGGAGCAGTCCACGCCACAGCATGATCGGCAACCGGAACCGCCACACTGGAGCCATCGTCCGCATTGATCGCCGCCACTGCAAGAGTCGCCGCCCCCACCGCCGCCTTGACCGATTCACCCCCGTTTGCAGAAATCTTCTGCGCCACAACCAGAGCTTGCATTCGCAACTCCGGCTTCAACTCCGTAAACTTCCCGCCCGCAAAACCGCTGGGATAACCCGCATCGTCGACGATCCACACCCGCATGTTGCGTTTCTTCGCCTCTTCGACAAACGTGCGAAAGAACGCGAAGTACTCCGGCGACAGATACGCAAACGGCATGTCGTACCCCGCCTGCACCGTCACCGCCTGATAGCCAAGCGCCCTCATCCGGTCGAGATCGCGTCGGATCACCGTCTCATCCACCGCCCCATTCAACCCGTAGTAAGGCTCCGGCCCATACTCCGGCGGCGGCGTCTTCCAGGTCTGCTCCACCTCTGCCGCCGCCGGCATCTGAATCTTCTGCCACGGCTGTTGTGCCACCACATGCAAAGAACAAATAGCAACCAACACAGTCACAATTGCTTTCATCAGTAGCTCCCTGATTCGACTCGCGCGCAGAGAACGTTCGCCGCTAAAACTCAGTCCGACTAAAGTTCAGTCCATAGCCCGTCTCATCGCAATTCCAAAGAGCGTTATACAACGGCGAGGTAATGTTTGGAAACTATTTCCTCCTGGGAATTTCCCTTCGCACACTACCGGACATGCGAAATGACACCGCGTCTCCCCAAGCGAATCTGATTGTGCAGAATCGCAGTCCATGATTTCATCGGGTCTATAGTTAACGCCGCAAGATAACGCCGCAGCCCCGGCGTCATGGAGCCCGTATGACCTATCAAGTCTCACGCAACGGACAGATGTACGGTCCCTACACCCTCGAAGACCTCCAGCGCTACGTCGCCTCCGGAAACATCCTGGGCACCGACATGGCCAAAAGCGAAGACATGCCCGAATGGCTCCCCGTCGCTCAGATCCTCGGCGCCGCAGGCACCGCAGGAGCCGCAGGCCCCGCAGGCGCCACCGCGATCCCAACCCCAGCCTACGCCGCGCCCTCAACCTACCCGCAGCCATCCGGCGTCGCCTACCCCGACCCGCCCAATCTCCACTGGGGCCTCGAACTCCTCCTCGGCTTCCTCACCTGCGGCTTCTTCGTCGTCGTCTGGAACCTGATCATCGCGGCCTGGGCCAATCGAATTCAGCCCGCCAGTAAAGCTCTCATGTATTACGTCGCCGCAACCGCCTTGATCGTCCTCAACATCGGCAGCTCGTGGACCGTCTTCATCTCTCTCTCCCACCACGTTCATCCGCATCACAGCGTTCTTGGCAACCTGATCAGCCTTGCCGCATGGATCGTCCGTCTCATCGCCCGCTTCACCCTGCGCGACACCCTCGAACAGCACTTCAACGGCCCTGAGCCGCTCGGCCTTCGCCTCAGCGCCGTGATGACCTTCTTCTTCGGCGGCATTTACTTCCAGTACAAACTCAACGAGATCAACGAAATGAAACAAGCCCTCCGCTACCGGAATCCCGCACAATGACCTCCGCCGCCCGCAGCCGCACCGCAAACAACTTGCGTGCGGCCTCGCCCCCGGCAATCATCGCACTCGCCGCCATCCTCCTGCTGCGCTTTCCCCCCGCGCAGTACAGCTTCTATCCGCGATGCCCCATCTATGAGCTGCTTCATCTTCAATGTCCAGGCTGCGGAGCCACCCGAGCTATCGCAGCCGTACTTCACGGACACTTCATCGAAGCGATGAGCTTCAACGCGCTCATCACACTGCTTCTACCCTTCGCCGCAGCCTACGGCACTCCCTGCTACTATCGCCTGCTGCAACGCAAAGTCCTTCGCTGGCCACAGCCGCCGCCCGCCGTCCTCTACGCCGCGTTTGCCGCGGCAGCGGTCTTTACCCTAATTCGCAACCTTCCGCTTCACCCGTTCTAGCCAGACGCAGAACGGCCCCGGCCCGAGCCGGGGCCGTCATCTCTCCATGTGGAGAAATTCGTTTCTGCTAAAAATTAAGCGTCAACGGTGACTGGCTCAGATGAAACCGGTGTTGCAGTGCCACCCTTCAGGTCGGTGCCGCCCGGCTTGCGAATATCGATGCCGCCCTTGAAGAACGCGCCATCCTCAATTGAGATTCGCGCAGCGATCACATCGCCGGTCAACGAGCCTTCGCTGCGAATATCCACGCGATCGCTCGCCTGGCAGTTGCCGCGAACCTTGCCGAGCACAACAATCTCGCGCGCCACGATGTTTGCCGCCACCTGTCCATTACGGCCAACCGTCACGCGATTGCCCGGCAGATTGATCGCGCCTTCCACCTTGCCGTCGATGTACAGCGACTCCGAGCCGGTCAACTCTCCCTTAACAATAAGAGATTTGCCGATGGTTGCTTGCTCTCCCGTCGGTACGGCAGACGCCGCAGTTCCAGCGCCGACCGTCGCAGGCCGCGTCGGGCTCGCGTCGAAGTTCGTCGCAGGCGCCGAGGGACGCACCGGTTCAGGAGTTGAGGGAGTATTGCTTCCAGTCTGATTCGGTTTCCACATATCTATTCATATCCTTTCGTACTGCATCAAATGTCCCGCCGTGGTAGATTTGCACGCACTACCACTTGCGGCAGCACGCATTCTTTCCACGATACTACTCTGTGCGAGCCCGCAAATTGGCCCCGATTCCCACAGTTTTCGTACCTTTTTCAATACCTCCGTACATCTTTCGTGTCACCTTGAACTTTCTTCCACCCATCCTCCCATTTCTTCCACCTCGAAAGTGGTACGCCTCTCGTAGCGCTTATCCTGCGGAAAACACTCACCGTCCAGTAGCATGACAGCAACTGAATTCTTCCCCAGCGAGCCCTTTCTCTTGAGTTTGACTCCGCGTCCACCCCGCCCCGCACTCCCCAGCCTTCCTCTCGTCGCCGCGTTCTTTTTACTGGCGTTAGCCGCGTTATCCTCACCGCGCTCGCTCTTCGCCGCCGCCCCCAAGGTCCACACCGTCACCCTCGGCCCGTACCGCAAAGTGCCGTACACGCAGCCCGACGCAACCCCCGACACCAAAGCCGACGAAACCTCCACCCTCAAGGTCCGCCCCCTCTTCGTCGACGACCGCCAGAAGGAATGGACCACCGGAGAGATTCACGACGTCACCGACCGCACCTTCACCGTTCGCCGCGCCCTTCGCCTCAACGACGCCCTGCCCACCGACACCGTTCCCCGCTGGGTCTGGCAGCCCGGCCCCTGGCTCTCCGTCGATCGCGTCACCGGCCACATCACCGCGCTGCATCTGCCCGACTTCGATTCAGCCGTCTCCGACGTCGTCTGGTTCCGCGACTACGCTGCCTACTGCGGCGTCGCCACAGCCGCCAAAGGCGGCCTCTTCGCCGTCGTCGCCCAGCTCGGCGCGCGCCGCCCCGTCCTCCTCAAACAGATCGGCCCGTGGCCCCAGAGCAACCACTTCATCCCCGTCTGCCAGCCCGCCCAATGGCAGCGCCTGCCCATGCGCGTCACGTTAAAGCCAACCGGCGGCGAAGCCATGACCTACGACGTCGTCGGCGCAGCCTCTCTCATCGAAGAGGGCGACAACTCCGACGAGAACTAGGGCGCGCTCCAAGCATTCTTCAAAAATTCCCGAAAATTTGATTTAACATCAACCTCGATCCGCTTACGGAAAAGCATTGCGCCGCGTAGTTCGCTCTGCCAGAGTTCTGCCGCCCGCCATGCATGGAGTTTTGATTTTGCTGAGTCTGTTCCAGGGAATAAAACCTGTGAAGCGAGCCGACGCCGTGCGCGATGCACTCGCGGGCATCGTCTTTGCCGCAATGGACATCCCGCAGGCGCTCGGCTATACCCGCATCGCCGGCATGCCCATTGTCACCGGCCTCTACGGCCTCCTCCTGCCGCTTCTCGCATTCGCAACCTTCGGCTCATCGCGCTTTCTCGTCGTCGCGGCCGACTCCGCTACCGCGGCCATCCTTCGCAGCGGCCTCAACGGCATCGCGCCCACGGCCAGTGCGAGATACGTTGCGCTGGCCGGTCTCGTCGCATTGCTCACCGCCTTTTTTCTCCTGCTCGCCCGCCTGCTCAAGTTCGGCTTCATCGCCAACTTTCTCTCCCGAACCGTACTCGTCGGCTTTCTTACCGGAGTGGGTTTTCAAGTCGGCATCTCCGTCCTCGGTCAGATGGTCGGCGTTCCCACCGACTCCCGCAAAACCCTCGTTCAGATCTACGAAATCTGCCGCAGGCTGCCCCAGGTCCATCTGCCAACCCTGTTCGTCGCTGTCGCCGTCCTCGCCTTTGTCTTTGTTCTCCGCCGCTTCGCACCTAAAGTGCCCGGCGCACTGTTGGTCGTCATCGGTGCAACCGCAGCGAGCGCAGCCTGGGACTTCGCCGGACACGGCATCGCAACCATCGGCCCGGTAGCCGGCGGCCTTCCCCATCTCGGAATCCCCTTTGGAATCCCCGAAGTGTATTGGAGCGACATACTCCCCATGGCCTCGATCGCGGGCTCCTGCGCCATCATGATCCTCGCCCAGAGCGCCGCCACCGCGCGCGTCTACGCAGCGCGCTACGACCAGAAGCTCGACGCCGATCAGGATATAGTCGGCCTCGCAGCCGCCAACGCCGCCGCCGCCCTCAGTGGCGGATTCGTCGTCAACGGCAGCCCCACCCAGACCGCAATGGTCGAAGGCGTCGGCAGCCGCAGCCAGATCGCACAGGTCACCGCCGCCGCAACCGTCGCGCTCGTCCTGCTGTTTCTCACCAGACCCCTGCAATACCTTCCCCAGTGCGTCCTCGGCGCCATGGTATTTCTCGTGGCCATTCACATGATCGATCTGCGCGGCCTGCGAGACATTCGCAAGGAGAGTCCAGCCGAATTCGCCCTCGCCGCCGTCACCGCCCTCTTCGTCGTCGCCGTCGGAGTCGAGCAGGGCATCGTCCTCGCTATGGTCGTGTCGCTTCTCCGCATCGTGCACCACAGCTACCACCCGCGCAGCGGCGTCATGATCTCCGAAAGCGATGGAACCTGGAGGCTCATCCCGCCCGTCGCCGGCGCCGTCACCGAGCCCGGTTTCGTCCTCTACCGTTTCGGCGCGGCGCTCTTCTACGCCAACGCCAGCCGCTTCGCCGACGAGATCCTCACCCTGGCCCGCCCGTCGCCAATCCCCTCACCAACGCCAGTGCGCTGGCTCATCGTCGACGCCGAAGCCATCACCAACGTCGACTACAGCGCCGCGCGAGTCGTCGAGGCACTCAAGAAGGATCTAACCAACGCAGGCATCGTCTTCGGCTTCGCCCGCGTCCCCTGGAACACCAGAGCCGACTTCGACCGCCACCACCTCACCGCAGCCATCGGCCCTTCGCTGATCTTCAACCGCCTGCACGATGCCCTCGCCGCCTACGAAAAGCTGCAACTTGGACAGCCGGCGACTGACGCCCCTCCCGCTACTCCCGCCTGAGTCGTCATTGTGACACTTACGAAAGTGCCACACTGGCTCCCTCTCAAGCCACACCAAAACCATAGAGTTCCTCCTGTACTCACAACGGAGGAACTCTATGAGTCACTTGGTCCCAGCACTCGTGTTCTTCATGTTCACCCCGCAGCCACACTCCCAGCCAGCCTCACTGCCAGACGCTCCAAGTGCCCAACTCCAGCCCCAGGCGCCAGCCCCATCTCCACCAGCCCCATCCACGCCGCCCCCGACTACGCCAGATCCCCATTGGTTCAGGGTTGAACAACTCCCGCCCGGCAAAGCGATCGCCGTTCTCGAACGCAGCCGCGAATATCCCACATCGTGCAACATGGACTTAGGCGACGACACCACCCTCACCTGCACCCAGGCGTCACCCTACTCTCCACCCCTGCGCCTCGTCTTCCCCGTGAGCAACATCGCCGCAGTCTTTACCGAGCAGGTGGAGTTTGGCCCCAGCAACAAAGCGGTTATCGCCGGACTGGTCATCGGCGCCGGAGTTGGCGCTGGAATCTGCAATCAGGCTTCAGGCGGAATCATCGCCACCTGCTCGCTCCTCGGCGCGACTATCGGGTGGGCGGCCGCGACCACAAACCCACCGGGTCCTCCGCCAGCACGCATCCACCGCCGCCTCATCTACCGCGCACCGTGACGTTCAGCGTGCCGGATCTAGCCAACGCAGGCATCGGCCCTTGCCTGATCTTCAATCGCCTGCACGATGCCCTCGGCACCTGCAAGCGGCAACAATCCTTATCCCAAACAAAATCCCAGACAAACGCAACGCAGTTTTGCAGTGAGGACAGAGACAAGAGCGAACCGAAGAAGACCGATACGCGCAGCCTCGTCTTAAACCAACATTATCCGTCTTTAAATCCGTGTCATCCGTGCAGATTCGTGTTAAGCCTTACCTCGTTGAGCTAGTAGCGCCACCAGAGATATAAGCCTCAAGATGCCGAATCGTCATCTCCTGCTCCGAGATCACCCAGTTCACCAGGTCGCCGATCGAGACCACCCCCAGCACAGCGCCATTCTCCACCACCGGAAGATGCCGAATCCGATTGTTTGTGATGATGCGCATACACTCGCCCACGGAATGCTGTCGCGTCACCGTGATGACCGGACTGGTCATAATCTCCGAGACATGCGTCTCCTTCGACAACCGGCCCTGCAGGATCACCTTCCGCGCATAGTCCCGCTCGGAGATGATGCCCAGCAGCATCGAACCCTCCATCACCAGCAGAGCCCCGACCTTCTTATCTGCCATGATCTCAATGGCCCGATACACCGAATCATCCGGCCGCACCGACGCAATCTGCCCCTCTTTCTGCCGCAAAACCATACCAATCGTCGTTGCAAAATCAGTCATCCAGTCACCTCGG